>OJPG01000765.1_pt1 | contig 21346 bp, 25 predicted proteins | sample 1598431 | NCBI WGS metagenome assembly OJPG01 (sample SAMN03922473, study PRJEB24848) | human gut metagenome | isolation source: stool sample | host: Homo sapiens | place: Germany | collected 2010-11 | reverse complement strand
AGGCATCTGCCACCCTTTTAGCATCATCCAGAAACCTTAAAGCACAAAATGTTATGGGGTTATTATCAAGTGTTAACCAATAAAAAAGGAAACTGTAAAAGTTTCCTTTTTCTATATTAATCTTCAAATTGTTCTGCTATTTCGAATGGTTGTTCTGCAAGTTTCAGTGTTTCTCTATCAATTATACCTCTTTTTAGTTCTGTGAAAGAAGCTTTTTTAGAGTTAAATTTTTTCTTCAAAAATTCATATGCAACTTTTGGATCGCATTTGGTACCGCAGGTGAACAAATCAACAGCTGCATAACCTAATTCCGGCCATGTATGTATAGCCAGATGACTTTCAGAAATAATTACGACCCCGCTAACACCGTACGGATTGAACATATGAAAGCACTTTTGAACGATTGTTGCACCGCACTCAAGAGCCGCGTCTATCATGTACTTTTCTACTTTATCATTGCTATTAAGAATGTTGGGATCACATTCAAAAAATTCTGCAAGAACGTGTTGTCCTAAGTTTACTTTGTCCAAGTTTTGCTTTTCAAGCTCGTCAAGTGAAGATGATACAATTGTCAATTCATGTGCCTCCTTTTCTAAAGGTGCGTTATGCACCAATTAAAATTTTTACTAACTTCTATATATTACTATAAAAAACAAAAAATTTGTATAATTTACACTTAATAGGTGTCATGTAAAGATTTTGTTACAATAAGCCGAGTGGAGAGGATATGAAAAGCGCTCAACTGGCACTTTTCAATCTACCACAATAAATTTATCCCGATATTAAGATTATGTAAGGAAATCTTAATTTTGACAAAATATGGGATATAATAAAATTGCAAAGGATGAATAAAATATGAAGGAGAAAGATATGCAATCAGTTGAAGAAATTCTAGGCAAATTAGAAACAGCAGATAATACAACAAAAAATAGAATAGAAAATATTCTTGTAGATAAAGGTAAAGCTGTAGTGCCAGAGCTTGTTCATCAATTGCAGGTTGTAAGAGGCGTTAAACGCGGGGTTGTTGCGATGACTCTTATTAGAATTGGCGAAGCTTCTGTTGAATATCTTAAAAAAGCTGCTAATAATAACAAAGACTTTGAATGGGTTGCAAAATACCTTATTTCTGAAATTAAAGGCGTAGCAGCTTAAGTTTATTCGGTGAAAGAGTGATAGAAAAGATTAAGGTAGAAATTTATACAGATGGTGCTTGTAGCGGAAATCCGGGACCTGGTGGCTACGGCACCATTTTAGTACATAAAGATGCTAATGGCATTAAGCATGAAAAAGAATTGTCAGAAGGCTTTAAATGTGTGACAAACAACCAGATGGAACTGCTGGCTGTTATCACCGGGCTGGAAGCTTTAAAGAAACCATGCTCTGTAACATTATATTCTGATAGTAAATATGTTGTTGATGCTTTTAATAATCATTGGATAGATGGTTGGATTAAAAAAGGCTGGAAAACTGCTGGCAAATCTCCTGTTAAAAATGTTGATTTATGGAAAAGACTCCTTGCAGCAAAAGAAAAACACGAAGTTGAATTTATCTGGGTAAAAGGTCATGCCGGTCATGAATATAATGAACGCTGCGATGCCCTTGCTGTTGCTGCTTATAAACAAGACGAGCTTAAGGATTTAACCTAGTCCTTTTTGTCATCCTCCGGTTCTTTTGTTTCCGGCTCTTCTTTTGTTTCTGTCGGAATATCCTTTTCCGGCGTTGTTTCTTCTACTTCTTCAGTGATAGTTTCCAAGTCTTCGGTAGCGGCTTCAAAATTTTCTGTCGATTCAGAAACAATTTCTGCTGTTTGCGCATTGAGCGATTGAATATCTTTTCTGGCATCAATCTCTTTACCGACACTTATTCCCCAGGATGTCTGTTCTACAACTCCGGTTCCGCTCATGCCGGCTCCAGCTGTTGCCATTGCTGTGAATGCATAAGCCCAGGCGCTTGCACTCCCAAATGCACTTGCAAATCTAGCAGAATCTCTTGCAGCTTTGGCGCCTGATACAACATTTGTTGTTTGAGATGCCGCTTCAACAAAACACATAAGCCGGGTGGATTCATCAAAACTTTCGGCAAAATCTGTTGTTTCTTGTACAGTTTGGACTGTATCAGCAGCATCTTCTAAGTTTGATTGGTGCTCAGCATTCTCATTATTGATGTCTGATATATTTTCTGATGCTTCATCCGTAAGTGTATTAATGTCTACACCAATAGAGCCCATATATTCGATTGCTTCATTATATTTTTGTTTATCAGCTTCGCTTAATGTTTCACCTGCATCTATCTTTGCCTTTAGTGCGAAATAAGTTTCTTTGTAGGTTTCGTACTCATCTTGCTTGTCTTGTATTTCTTCTGAATTTTGTTCAGAAATTTCTTGTGCTTCCTGTGTAGAGGCTTTGACTGCTTCATTAATATCTCCCATATCTGATTGAATGGCAGTCAGATTTTGCTGATATATATTCATTTCGTCTTTTAAATCATCGCAAGCCTCTTTTTCATCTTTATTAGGCTTATCTGCCATGTACATTGTCCCGGTTGCAAGAGCAAGTGGTGCACTTATCATCCAGGAACGGTCTTGTGCGTCAGAATCCTGAGAATACGCATTTTTCTGTTCCGAGTAACCGTTTTCCATATGTTCTTGATAAGTGGATTGATAGTTTTCTTCAGCCATTCTGTTGACACAATCATCAAAATTTTCACCATCTTTTAATAAGTTCCAGCGTTTGCATCCTTCTTCTCCCATTGACTGCATACAATCAATGGTGGTAGCTTTCGCCTCTTGAGCGCATCGCAGCGCGTTGTTTTGAAATAGATCACCATTAACCCAATTGCTAGCCGCTTTGCTTATTGTTTTATCAAAAGCTTTTTTGCCTACATTTTTAGCAACGCTTCCCATGGCAAGTCCTGCAACACCTGCTGCTGCATCCAATCCGGCACGAACTTTGGATTTCCCTGTATTTATATTATAGTTGTCTGGATTGAAATCGGAGTCTGATGTTTCATACACATTTTCATCTTCAGAGCTTTCTGCTTTCCAATTTTGGATTATACCTTTATAATTATTATTGATTTTTTCGATTGAGTCAGCGTCAATTTTCATTGTATTTCCGCCGTAGTAGTAATCCTGCCAGCATTTTTGTGCATATGATTCGGAGGCGAGTGCTTTTTGTAGGCTGAATGTTGTCATGTATTTCTCCTTTTAATTTAACATAACATTTGATATAAAATGTTATGTTGCATATGAAAGTTATCGGCATTTTTTTCAAAAACTTTAGGTATTTCAGAAATATTGTTACAAATTTTAACAATGAAGACCGGCGAAATTGTATATTTCAAAACACTTAAAGAGAGTTCTAGCTATATTATTGAGGATTGTTTAACATAACATATTATATCAAATGTTATGAGCCCAATTGTAGAGGGCTTTTTAGCGCCTTACTGCAGCTAAATGTTAACTTTTGTAACAATATTTAAGCCTCTTGAAATCACATATTTTTTAAATACTTTATATATATGTAAGACTGAAAAAAGATGGTGAATTAAAATGGCAATCGCAAATTTACACGAAACACTATTAAGCTACAAGTTAAGACGAAACCAGCTGAACCTTGAAATTACTCAGTGGCAGAGTCAAAAAACTTTAGGCACATATTCACAGGCTGATGCTCAGTCTTTAAAATCTGCTGAAACAAATGCTTTAAGAAGACATTATAAAGAAATTTTTGAAGGCGACGAAACTTTACAGGAACAGTATACTGATTATACAGAAATGCCTGATTTCGAAGCTGAGATTGATAAATTAACTGCAAAATATCAAGATCAATTTGATGAGTTAACTGCCTGGGAAACTGCAATAGATGCGCAAATAACTACAGCAAGTGCTGAACTTGAAGAAGTTAATGCTTATATGGAATCTATCAAGTCTATGCTTTCAAGCAACATTCAAGAAGATTTCAATTATGGATTAAACGGCTAATTAATGTAGAAGCCAAATTCCAAGCAGAGCAAATGTTATTAATGCGATATTATAATGCAGGAATGTTGGTATACAGGTATCAAAGATATGATTGTGCTGTCCGTCTGCATTTAATCCGGATGTCGGACCTAATGTCGTATCAGAAGCCGGTGAGCCTGCATCTCCAAGTGCCGCAGCTGCTGCAAGAAGAACTATTATTTGCTGCGGATTAAATCCCTGCTTTACACAAATAGGGATAAAAAGAACTGCTAGTATAGGGATTGTACCAAATGAAGTTCCAATTCCTATAGTTATAAATAAACCTATTATAAGTATAAATAAAGAGCTCAGATAAATATTTGAAGGTAATATGGGAAGCAGTGTATTAACTAGTGTTTCAATCGAGCCGGTTTCTTTGAGAACATTGGCAAATCCTGCAGCAACAAGCATGACAAAAGCTATATAGCCCATCAGGTAAATCCCTTCATTCATCATATGATCCATTTTTTCCTGAGGAATGACTTTAAATGAAAATATTATACCCAGTCCGACAAGAGCGCCTAGCGGAAGCGATTTTGTTATTAGCTGTACAACAAATGTAGCCAGTGCCGCAATAATTACAATCCAGTGTTTTAAAAGGAATTTTGAAGCTTGAATTTCAGGCGCAGAATTATCTTTTTCCTGATAAATTCTTGGCTTTCTATATGTAATAAATACTGCAACGATAAGCCCTGCAATCATTCCCAGTCCAAGTATTGATGTATATTTCCATATATCATTTCTTAAGACATTTACTCCGTTTTGTATCATATTATCTGCTATTAGGTTTTGGAATATAAGCCCGAATCCTGCAGGAATAGCAATGTAAGGCATTTTTAACCCGAACGCAAGTATACATGCAACTGCCCTGCGGTCAACCATTAGCTTATTCATTATCCCAAGAAGGGGGGGAATTATAATAGGAATAAATGCTATGTGTATTGGTACAATATTCTGTGAAGCCATAGCTATAAGTGCAAGAATACCAAATAAAACATATTTTTTGCCATCAACAACTTTGTTTATTTTGCCTGAAATTATATTGGTAAATCCTGAATGTGCCATTGTGGCAGCAAAAGCTCCAAGCAGAATGTAACTTAAAGCGGTTTCAGAATTTCCACCCATTCCTGATATAAAAGTGTTCATTATGTGACTAATATCCAAGCCTGCTGTAAGTCCTGCAAGTATTGTGGATATAATAATTGCAAGAAGCACGTTAATTTTTTTTACACATAAGAAACATAATAATATAATCGAGATTAATGCAGGGTTAGTACAAATGTGTATTAAAGTATCCATTTACTTAGTTTCAGCTTCCTGTAAAAGGTTTATAATTTGAAGTGCAGCCTCTTTCTGCACATCTATAGGTAGGCATTTTAAGTACTCAAAAGCTTCGGCTATTTTTTGGTCTGTATCGTACCACCTTCTAAGTACATAAGTAAAAGCATCAGTTAAAATATTATCAGCTAAATCAATGCCGTTTTCTTTTGATATTTTTATGATTAAATCAGCACATTCGTACTGTGTCATTATATTGGCATTTCTCATCAAACTTACTGCCAAACTTACTGTGGGATCAACATCATACCAACGCTTATGCATACAAAACACCTTTTCCTCTTTTATATAATAGTATATTTTTTAAGCTATTTTGTCAATTGTGAAATTATATTTGTCTTTTTATTTTCATCTTGAGTTGACAATATTATAGTTTTGTCTTTTGAAGTTTCTCCCTTGATGATTTGTATACTTGTTTTAGGCAGCTTAAATTGTTTTGATAAAAATTCAATAAGAGCTTTATTGGCTTTATTTTCAATAGGCTGAGCAGTAACTTTAACTTTAATAAACTCTTCTTCCAAAATAATTTCGTTTCTGGAAGAATTCGGCACTATTCTTATGCGTATTAAAACTCCATCAGGAGTTGATTTTATCAGGTCTGTCCTCATACTTTTTGGAAAACCATTACATATTCATGCTTAAATATATAAAATCCTCCGGCAAGAGCTCGGTAACGCCACAGATTTGCAGTTTTTCCCTTTGCACGCTCATTACCCTGCATATCTTTAATAATAATTGCTTTAGTAATGAAGCCGAGCTTATTCATTCTTGCCATGCACTCAAAGCCGAGTGGAATATGCTGGGAATTAGCGTACTTGTCGCCTATTATAAGACATGCAAAACGTCCCTTTTCTAAAAGATCATACCCGTTTTGGGCAACTTTTTCGAACAAATCATAAAATTCTTCTGTAGTTGCGCAGTTAGATAAATCTTCTTTTTTATCAGAGAATTTGATAATATCATCATAAGGCGGATGAAGCATTAAAAGTTGAGCTTTTTTAGCTCCCATAATATCTAATCTGGCTTTAATCTTTTCTTTTGCTATTTCACTGGCAGAATCAGCACAGATAATATTAACGTCTGTAACAAGCTGTTTTGGTGTGAACTTTTCAGAAACAGATTCTGCTAATTCATCTTTTAATTCAACACCAATGCATCTTCTTCCCATGTTTATGGCTTCAATACCTGAAGTTCCTGAACCAAAGAATAAATCCAAAACGATATCATTCTTTTTGGTGTATCTTTCATAAATCTGCTGGGCAATCTGGGGAATATAATTTCCATGGTATTCATTTGAATGTCCGCCTTCTTTTAATCTGTTAGGAAATTCCCAGAGAGTATCTGTTTTTATATGATCATACTCCCGCCATTTTTTTAAATTAATATCACTATAAGCTGTTGTTTTAACTGCATTATTATCAACGACCTTTAAATCAGCCTTTTTGATAACCTTTTGTTCTTTTAAATTTGATTTAACCATACCTCTCCCCAATTAATACATATAGTTTAAGGTATTTACTAAATTTTGTAATCAAATAAATAGATGATTTATAAAAAAATCTGCTGTCTATTAAAATAATGGCAGCAGATTTTGTGAAAAATGAGAAAGTGTTGTTACTTAGCCATTTCTTGAAGTTTCTGGCATGGTTCGCATGGCTGTTTCTCAGGCACGCTGCATGGAGATTTTGCACAAGGGTTGCAAGGTACAGCCTTCTTAGCGCAAGGATCACAAGGTGCTGCTGCGCCTGTAGTACATGGGCATGGATCAACTGTTTTCTGGCAAGGATCACATTTCTTTTCTTTTTTGCAAGGATCACATTTAGCCTTCTTACAAGGGTCAGCTTTTTTAGCACAGGAGCAGTCAGCCTTTTGTTTTTCACATTTAGGGCAGTGTCCCCAGTATGCAGGATTTAAGCTTGACCATTCAAAAGCGTTTGCACTGTGAGTTCCGATTACGGCAGCGATACCTAAAACTGCCAAAACTGATAATGTTTTTTTCATCTCTTACTCCTTTAACTTGACATGAATAAACTGTATTTTTAATACATATTTATTGTAAGAAATGAGCAGTGTTTTACCATAACCCGAGCGGATAAAGATTTTTAGACAAATGTCTAATTTCTTGACCGGTCAATTAGTTTATTGTCATTATTCCAGCTGAATGATGAACGAATTTCCTGTCCAATTTTTTCAATCAAATGGTTTTGTGAGGCAGTGCGTAATTCTTTGAATTTACCCCCTCCATTCTGCATTTCATCCATAAATTCATTTGCATATTTGCCGCTCTGAATATCAGACAAAATGTTCTTCATTTCAGCTTTAACGCCGGAGTTAATTAGCCTGTTTCCTCTTGTTAAATCGCCGTATTCCGCATTGTTGGAAATAGAATAATGCATATCTTCAATTCCGCCCTGATATATTAAATCAACAATAAGCTTTAATTCATGGCAGACTTCAAAATATGCCATATAAGGAGAATATCCTGCTTCAACGAGAGTTTCAAATGCAGTCTTTATTAGGGCAGAACAGCCGCCGCATAGTACGGCCTGTTCTCCGAATAAATCAGTTTCAGTTTCTTCTCTGAATGTTGTTTCAATAATTCCCGCACGTCCAGAGCCGATTGCTGAGGCATAAGAAAGAGCTGCTTCTTTAGAATCTCCGCTGTAATCCTGTGCAACAGCAATAAGTGAAGGAACTCCACGACCGTCTTTATATTCACTTCTAACTGTATGCCCCGGTGCTTTAGGTGCAACCATAGTTACATTAATATTCTCTGGTGCTTTTATAAAACCGTAGTGAATGTTAAATCCATGTGAAAACATTAAATACTGACCGGCTTTTAAATATGGCTTAATTTCTTTTTCATAAACCTCTGCCTGAACCTCGTCAGGAATAAGGATTTGTATAATATCAGCCTGTTTTACCGCATCGGAAATAGACATTGTTTTTAGTCCGTAATCTTTGGCTTTTATATCAGAAGCTCCACCTTGTCTTACACCGATTACTACATCACAGCCGGAATCCTTTAAGTTTAATCCCTGTCCGTATCCTTGTGAACCAAAACCAATAATAGCAATCTTTTTGCTTTTTATCAAATCTTTGTTAATATCTTTATCTGTATATATTTTTAAACTTTTCATAAATCCTCCATGTAATTACGGCCGGAGTATGTATCCGACCGTATAAGTTTTTATTATTCTGTTAATGTTGTCTGTTCGCCTTCTGTCATATCCTCTATAGAACATCCTCCGGAAGGAATTGTATCCCCGTCATCGTCCTTATCAGTATTGACAATCTTGTTAACAGAAACAACCGTGTCATTGTCTGTGAGGTTTTGCGCTCTAACGCCGGTTGCAGGTCTGCCCTGACAAGAAATATCACCGGCCTTAATCCTTGTAACAATTCCGTTTGCAGTAACCATCATTATTTCGTCTTTTTCTTCAACTATAGTTAGGGCAACAAGTCTTGACATATTAGATTTAAATTTAGTAGCAATAAGACCTATACCGCCTCTGTTTTGTGTCCTGAATTCAGATAGTTTTGTTCTCTTTCCAAATCCGTCAGAAGTTACTACAAGTAAGTCTGCATCGTAATTTCTTGGAACTATGTCACAGCCAATAATTGTGTCAGCAGCACGAAGTTTCATTGAATTTACACCTCTTGCGCTTCTTCCGAGCGGTCTTAAATCTTCAATCGGGAATCTTATAGCCATACCGCAGGATGTACCAATAATTATTTCATCGTTCGGATTAGCAAGCTTAACCCAGTTGAGTTTGTCACCTTCTTCAAGAGAAATCGCAATTATACCGCTTCTCCTTATGCTTGCAAAGTTATCAAGCTCAATTCTCTTGATATAACCCTTTTGTGTAAGCATAATCAGATTTAAATCATGTGAGAAATTACTTACAGGAACAACTGCTGTAATTCTTTCTCCCTGTTCAATTGGAAGCACGTTTACGATAGGTAATCCTTTGGACTGTCTGCCGCCTTCAGGGAAGTCATAGACATTAAGACTGTAAACGATACCCTTTGAAGAGAAGAATAATACTTTGTCATGCATCATTGCAGTAAAGAAATGCTGTATGTCATCATCATCTTTTGTTTTCATGCCGGCTTTACCGCGTGTTGCACGGTTCTGACGTTCAAAAGTATCTAAAGAAATTCTCTTCAAATATCCCTGATGAGTAATAAATACTGCCATCTGAGTATTCGGAGTTAAATCTTCTATTGTAACTTCGCCCTGTTCCGGAACAATCTGGGTTTTTCTGTCATCACCGTATTTTTCTTTGTCTTCAAGAAGTTCAGATTTGATAATATCAAGAACTTTTTGTCTATCTGCAAGAATTTCTTCATATTCAGAAATCTTTTTCAACAATTCATCGTATTCATTCTTAATCTTATCTTGTTCCAATCCGGTTAATCTTCTTAACTGCATTTCTAAGATAGCATTTGCCTGATCTATATCGAGTCCGAAACGGCTCATCAAACCGACTCTTGCATCATCAGTTGTTTTAGATTTTTTAATAAGTTCAATGACTTCATCTAAAGAGCCTAATGCAATCAATAAACCTGCTAAAATATGAGCTCTGATTTTTGCTTTCTTTAAGAAGTAAATAGTTCTTCTTGTAACGATTTCAACTCTATGTTCAACAAATTCATTAAGCACTTCATAAAGGTTTAACAATCTAGGCTGCTTTCCGCAGAGAGTAACCATGTTAACCCCGAAGGTTGTTGCAAGCTGTGTATATTTGAATAAATTATTCTTAACAACTTCCGGCTTAGCATCGCGTTTAAGCTCAATTACAATACGCATACCTTCACGGTCAGATTCATCTCTGATATCAGAGATTCCGTTAATCTTTTGTTCTTTAACAAGATCTGCAATTTTTTGAATAAGCATAGACTTGTTAACCTGATAAGGAATTTCAGTAACAATTATAGCTGTTCTTGTTTGTCTGCCTGCTCCGCCAGGAATTTCTTCAATCGTTGCAACCGCAGACATCTTGATTGAACCTCTGCCTGTTTCATACGCCTGCTTAATATCATTTAAACCAACAATAGTAGCAGCAGTTGGGAAATCAGGCCCTTTAATATACTCCATCAAACCTGCAACTGTAATTTGCGGGTTATCTATCAAAGCAATGGTTCCGTCAACGACTTCTCTAAGGTTGTGAGGAGGAATGTTAGTCGCCATACCAACTGCAATACCTGATGAACCGTTTAATAAAAGCATCGGAAGTCTTACAGGCAGCACAGAAGGCTCTTCAAGAGAACCATCGAAGTTTGGTTCAAAGTCAACTGTTTCGCAGTCAATATCAGCGAGCATGGAAGTTGTAATTTTATGCATACGTGCTTCTGTATAACGCATTGCAGCTGCTCCGTCACCATCGACAGAACCAAAGTTACCATGGCCGTCAACAACAAGATATCTTGTATTGAAATCCTGCGCAAGACGTACAAGAGCTTCATAAACAGAGCTGTCACCGTGCGGGTGGTATTTACCAAGCACTTCACCAACAATACGGGCACATTTCTTAAACGGTTTGTCCGGTGTCATTCCCAGTTCGTTCATAGCATATAATATACGTCTATGAACCGGCTTTAAACCATCTCTTACATCAGGAAGCGCACGACCAACGATTACACTCATTGCATAATCGATATAACATTTCTTCATCTCTTCCCTTATATTAACCGGTACAATTTTACCGTCTGAAAACATATTTTGTTGTGCCAAAATCTTTCTCCTCTATCCCATTCTATATATAAATAGTAGCACAAACAAAATAATCTTGTAAACTTATTTCTTTATTATATACATATGTAATCTTCTGTTAATACAGTTTTAAGGTTTGTAAAATTTGCATAAAAAAAGGCAATTTTTGAAAAGGAAATTACTTTATATATATGTAAGAACTAAGTTAAGTAAGAAAAAAAACTCGGTGGACGAGTCGGACGTTAGGCTCCGAACCGAATTTACCCCTTTTACACTCGGTGGACGAGTCGGGCGTTAGGCTCCATACCGGATTTACCCCTTTTTTATACTCTCTCTTAATATCCTCGTGTTTATTTAATGTTTGCGACCCCAAATCGCAAACTTTTTTTATATTGACAATTATGTTTATCTAATATATAATAATTATATAAGGATATGTTGTACGATATGCGGATTTTTGATGAACCAATATTAGTAAAGGTTTTAACCCTTTGCCCTGAAACCCTTGTGGCTGTAGGGGGGGGGGCTAAACCCCTTATTTTACAGGCCTTTTTAAGTGAGGTGTTAAAATGAAAATTAACACCAATCTTTCAAGTTTAATAGTTCAATCGAGTTTAAAATCTTCTACGAATGGTTTAAATATTGCTATAGAGCGAATGACTAGTGGTTTTAGGATAAACCACGCCAAAGACAATGCTGCAAATTATTCAATAAATACAAAATTATCAACCAAAATAAGTGCTTATCAAGTTGCAGAAGAAAACGCTATGATGGGGTTGGATATGGTGCAGACAGCCGAGTCCTCTTTGAGCCAGATTAGTGATGGTCTTTCACGTTTGCGCGCGCTTGCAACTCAGGCTCAAAACGGCACTTATGGGGATAAATCACTTGACGCAATCAATGCAGAAGCTAATTCACTTGCAACAGAAATCAATCGCATTTTTAAAACGGCAACATATAATGGCAAAAAGCTTCTGGATTCATATAAGGTTGAAATTCCGGACGATATCGGATGTCAAGTAGACCTCACTCCAAAATATAATGGTTTTATAGAAAATCCAATAGATTATTCAGAAGCTGAAGTTGCTGCAATGACTTCTTTAGCCGGTGTTGATGAAACATCAGCAATTTCTGCCGGTCAATATTCAATATCCAGCGCAGAAGAACTTGCAAAATTAGCAAGAATGACAAATTCCGGACTAATTACTGGCGGCGAATTTGTTCTGGCCTCGGATATAGATTTATCAGCTTATTCTGCGGGGGCAGGGTGGACACCTATTGGTACATATGCAAATGATTTTCAAGCAAATTTTAGTGGGAACGGGCATACAATAACCAATTTACGTATTAACACAAATCAGAAGTTTTTCGGCTTATTTGGTAGAATTAATGGAGCCGATATTAAGAATGTTGGTCTGGTCAACTGTAATGTAATTAACACTGGAACTGATTGGAATCATGCGTATATTGGAACTCTGGTACTGTAAAAGGAAATAAAAATGTTGGGGGACTTCTGGGCTGTATATCTTCAAGGGTTGAAAATTGTTATGCATCGGGTGCTGTATCTGGAAATGAAAGTGTTGGAGGATTAGTAGGTATGGGCTGGAGTTCATATAGGATTATCAATTCTCATAGCACAGGCAGTGTGAATGGTAAATTATATACAGGCGGGCTTGTTGGATGGAGAGGGAATGCAGGCATTACATCAAACTGTTATGCTTCCGGTAATGTAAACGGCGAAAAATATACAGGTTCTGTATTTGGCTGTATAGAACTAACCCAGGGAAGAATTCAAGAATTTATCAATGTGCATGGTTATGGAGAAGTTTCTGGTACAGAAGCTGTTGGAAGCTTTGCCGGAGGTGTATGTGTAAAAAAAGATGGAACATTGTACGGAGGGATTAGTATAACAGGATGTACTGTTATTAATCAAAATAATATTCCGCTGGTAGGTAATTTTCTTGAGCTCAATGGTTCCGTTTATTCAAATTTAGATTCTTATGACATGTCAGCCTGGTTAGCAGGAGTGTCAACAATTTATCTTCCTCCGGAAGAAACAACTTTGCAGGTCGGTATAAACTCGGATGCTAGTTCTTCTATAACATTTAATACCACTGTTGAATATGGTTCATTTGATTTGTTATATGGTTTAAAAATGGAAGATGCCGGAACTCTTGATCTTTTAGATTCAATAATTAAGCAGGTAAACGAGAAACAGACTGAAATCGGAGCTGTCCAAAATCGTTTAGAAAGTGTTCTTGAGTATGTTGGTATTGCATATGAAAATTTGGTTTCAACTCAATCAACAATCCGTGATGCAGATATCTCAAAAGAGAGCAGTGCTTATATCAGAAACCAAATATTGCAGCAAGCAAGTGCCACTCTGCTTGCAACGGCTAACCAAACTCCTGCTATAGCATTGCAGCTATTGTAAAAATTTTTCTCCGAAGCGCTACCACCAGTAAGGATGTCTGTAATATCTCGGGTAAAAGCTGTTATAACGCGACCACTGAATTAAATTTTGTTCTTCTAATAACATATTCTGGCGTACAAGCTGACGAATCTGAATTTCTCGCTGTTCTGCTTCCTCCCTGCGCGCCTGCTCGGCAGCAAGTGTGGCATCCAGATGTTCCTGAGTATCATTCAAATCTTTGAAACACGCTGCAAGATTAGAGCCGCTATATCTTTTAATGCAGTCATTAGCGGTTTCGAAAAATTCACTCTGGCGTCTGTCCCAGTAAGTAATGTCTCCGGATAAGAGATTTTCGTTTCTGCTTTTTACTTTGAACCAGTCTGGTTTTTTACAATAAGAAGTAATTTTTTTATATGCTTCATCAATTCTTTTTTGTTCTAATGGTGCAGTTAAATCATTGATTTTTACTATCATTGATGAAAGATTTTGTGAATAAAATATTTGTTTTGCTCTGTATAAATTAATTAGTTTTTCGTCATTATTTGTTGTAGCATAGGCTACTTTCATATAGTTATCCGGATTCCCCGGGTCAAGCTTAACAAGAATCTTTGCTGCTGTATAAGCCTTTTGAGGATTTTTGGTGATGTTATAAATTGAATATAAAAGTTCCTGTGCAGCCAAATAAACACTGTCATTTGGTGGAATCTTTCCTGCATAATTCTCCGCATTCTTTAAATCCTGCATATAGTAGTAATTTTGCGCCATTTGAAATCTTGCCCACATATTCTGATTTATATAAGGGTAAAGATAATTGTTAGAGCTGATGTAATCTCCATTCTGTGAATAAAGTATTCCAAGTCTGTAATCTTTCGAAGCTTTCGGAAAAATATTAGTTTTATCAAGCTCTACAAGCTTCTTAGCATATTTTAAGGCAGATGGGAAATCTTTACTGTCAGTATAAATATAAATTAATCTTGCAATATTTGGCAGGTAATCTGGCATGAGCTTTTCAGCTTTTTTGTATTTACCCTTTTGCATATATTTTTCATTTTTAAGGATTTTTTTGTACTCTTTATCCTTTGCAGACACAGAAGGTATAAATTTTACATTTAGATTATCATCAAATTCATAATACTTTGTATAATCTGCTAAACAACAGGTTATAGAAAATATAAACAATGCAAAAATTAAAACAGCTTTTCTCATACAACTCCAAGTGCTTCTTTATACGCAGAAAGACATTTCAGTGCTGTAGATTTAGGAATACATTCTACACCGAGTGCACCGGCAATATGTCTAACATTATATGAAGCAGAAACTATTACTACCTTTGTATTAATATAACGACTGAATGTTTTAATTTGTTCAACAAGCCACTCGCCTGCAAATTTGGGCTCATAATTATTTTCCATCTGCAAGTCAGTAATTATAATGTCAATAGGTTCTTCCTGCAAGAGAATATTATAGGCTTCTGATGCGCATTCTGCAGTTTTAATCTCAATATCAGAACCGAATAATTCATACATAATATTAGAATTATAATCCCGCCATCCCTTTACATCATCGACAACTAAAATTTTTTTCATTTTCTTAAAACATCTGCTCCATCTAAATAAACAAATTCCGGTACAAATCCTTCTCCGCAATTAATGACAATAAGAACTCTTAGACATTTTTGCAGGCTGTTTGGAACATCAAGCTCATTAAAGCACATCATTGGTACATTTTTCCATTTGAGATTAACTCTTGCATACTTAGCAGGAAAATCTGCATTTAAATCGTTTGTTAAAGTAAATATCGCATGTGATATTGAATCAATTTCTATGTTATTTTTTCTTACCATTTCTGTAAGCAGTTTAATAGTTGCTGCTCCAATCGCTTCCGGACTGTTTTCTTCAACTGTAATTGCGCCTCGTATTCCTTTTGAAATCATTTTCTACACCTCATTTATATAAAATAATGCTGCTAGTGTTTGGGCTGTCAATGCCGCTCCGTTTTCTTCCTGCTCTTTAAGCCAGTTTCGGATATTATTTTTGTCAACCAGTACTCTGTCAACAATAACCCCGCCGTCACTTACAGGTTTTTTAATAATATTATATTCATTAATATAAGCAATTGCTATTGTTACTGTTTCAGATACACACCCTGGTGAACTAGCTGTTTTTCTTGTCTTAATTTCAATCCTGTCTGCTTTTAACCCTGCTTCTTCCATAAGTTCTGCATTAATAGCCTCTTCAATAGTTTCACCTATTCTTTCATCTCCGACAAGACCGGCAGGAAGCGCTATTGAATATTTTGCAATCCCCTCGGCCTGTAGAGGAGGTCTTTCTTCTATCAAAAATAGTACTTGCTTATTATTAATCAATGGTAAAATAACAACAACATCTTTTGCATTTGGTCTGTGAGCATAAACCCAATCATTACCGGATTTGGACTTAGTACTCTTTAGCTGAAGATATTTTGTATCATATAAAAGCATATGCTATTCTCCGTAGTGTAAATTAATATTCATTACTGCCGGTAATTTAATGGTGAATTCTGTAAAATTTCCTTCTTCGCTTTCTACTGATAATTCGCCGTTATGCGATTTAATTATCTGCAGCGCAAGGTAAAGCCCCAGACCGGTGCCTATTTTACGAAATTTTTTAGCGGCAGAGTAATATTTGTTAAAAATCTTATCAATATCTGTTTTCGAAATTCCGGCTCCGTAATCTTTTACTTTTATTACAATATATTGCGGAATCTCACCAATACTTACTTCAATAGGAAAATTAGGCTCACCATAAGAAATTGCGTTCTGAATGAGATTTTTTATAACACGTTTAAGTTGTATTCTATCAGCGTAAACTCTTATATCTCTTTGCTGTATAAATTCTAAAGTATTATTTGTCTTTTGTGCTATAGGCTGCATCTCTTCAATTATCTCTTTGATAAAACCTTTAAGCAATATATTCTCTTTGTAAAGTCTTATGTTCCCATCTCTGACCTTATATGTTTCAAGAACTATCTGCACAAGGTCTATGAGTTCTTTGTTAGAAGTCTGCATATTTCTAAGTGCGATTTCCTGCTTTTCTGATATCGGGCCGAAATTCTGATTTAGGAAAAGCTCTAACATATTTGTTTCGGCAATTATTGGAACTTTTAAGTCATGGGTGAGGGTTGCAACAAAATCGTCTTTTAAATTTTCGAGTTCACGTTGGTCTGTAACATTTTTTATTATTATAATAAAACGTCTTTTTTTATCCTCAAGCTTTAACTCCATTGAACTTGCTGTAAAGTTAGAAAATTTGTCATTAATTATAAATATATCTTCATTTTTAAGTGTTTCAATTTTGCTTCTATTTTGCAGTTCAATATAATCAGTAAGCGGAGTATTAAGAAGTTTCTTGCCTTCAACATTAAACCACTCACTAATTTTAGGGGTTGCTCTAAGTATTTTGTAGTTTTCATCAATGACAATCAGACCGTCTGATAAAGAGTTAATAACAGCTTCTAGAAATTTGTTTTGCCTGTGCAGCTCATTCTGGTACTCAACAATCATTTTTTCTCTGTCATAAAGAGTTTCAATCATTCTGTTAAGACTTTCTGCCAGAGGACCCGAATTTGGTAAGTCCATTTTTTCTATTTTTTTTGTAAGATCTCCGTAACGTATAGAATTTACAGTCTTTGTTAATATCCCGAAATAGTCATTAACTTTTGTCCACTTTTTTCCGGCTTTTCTGGCAGAAATAAATAATACAATAAGTGTTATCAGTACAAAAAGGTTTAAAACGTGTACATAAAATGCACTATTGTCACCTAAAAAATAATTTAACACTTCCAGAAGCATGCCTACTTGTCCTATTTCGATTTTTTATGATACAATTATAACAGAATTTGGGAGAAAATGAAAAAGATTACGGGAATCATATTAGGAATATTTTACTGGGTGAGTGCATACGCTTGTTATGCAGCAGATAAATTTGATGTGCTTCCTGATTTGCCTGAACCGCTTGCAAGTGCTGCACAGGCTTCTTCTGTGACTACAACCGATACTGTAAATACAGTTGCAACGCAGTCTGTAGGACAAGAACCTAACTTTATTTCTATGATTTTTTCTCTTGTTTTTGTAATTTTACTTATATATGCAACAGGTATTTTGTACACAAAACTTAACAAATTTGGGGTAAAGGCTTTAAAAAGACAGGTTGGTGACAATTCAGACTCTCAGGTAGCAGTTATTTCTACTACGCCTTTAGGCGCAAATAAGACTCTTCATGTAGTAGAATTAGGCGGAAAGAGAATGCTTATAGGAGCATCTGCTAATTCTATACATCTCATAAAAGATTTGGGTAATTATCCTCCTTGTGAAATTGAAGAAGGTGAATATTCAAAAATAGAAATTCCTAATATTAGAATACCCAAAATAGAAATCCCGAAGATTGAAATACCTGGTTTTACAAAAGTTGTTTCAAGGGACAAAAAAGTCGAAGATATTGTTGAAGAGCCGGAAGATAATGATGAATTTGAAATCTCTGAAATTTATGAAGAAGAGAATCCGGATGGAATAATAGATAAACTTTTCCATACAGCAGCGGAGGAGTCAAAGGCAGCAGAACCGCAGGAAGAACTGGAACATAAGGTTGATCCTGACGAATTTGCGCTATATAAAAAATATTTATAAACTGTGTGTGTTTACGGGGGGTTGATGGATAGAAAGTGTGTAAAAATTGCAAATAAAATGGTTGGTGACGGTTATCCTTGTTTTATTATTGCTGAAATTGGCATAAACCATAATGGTTCTGTTGATTTAGCTAAAAAAATGATTGATATTGCGGTAACTACCGGATGTGATGCTGTTAAGTTTCAAAAACGTACTGTTGATATTGTATATACAAGAGAAGAACTTGCAAAAGAACGTCATAGTGTTTTCGGGAACACAAATGGTGATTTAAAAAGAGGTCTGGAGTTTGGAGAAGAAGAGTATAGAGAAATTGATGATTATTGCTCCCGGCATGGAATTTTATGGTTTGCTTCTTGCTGGGACATACCATCAATAGATTTTATGGAAAAATTCAATGTTCCGTGTTATAAAATTGCGTCGGCATCACTTACGGATGATGCATTGTTAAAACATGCAAAATCTAAAGGAAAACCTGTATTGCTATCAACCGGCATGAGTTCAATGGAACAAATTCGCCATGCCGTTTCTATTCTTGGCGAAGAAAATCTGGTACTTTATCACTGTACTTCTACATATCCATCTAATGCAGAAGAAACTAATCTGCGTGTAATAGAAACTTTTAAGAAAGAGTTTTCTTGTCCGGTGGGATATTCAGGGCATGAAAGAGGTGTAACTCCTTCTGTGCTGGCTGTAGCGCTAGGTGCAAATTCAGTTGAAAGACATATTACAACAGATAGAACGAATTGGGGGTCAGATCAGGCTGCGAGTCTTGAAATGGCAGGACTTTATCATATGGTAAGAGATATAAGACAAACTCCTATGCTTCTTGGAGATGGAATAAAAGTTGTTTATAAACGTGAGTTACCAATTATTGAGAAATTAAGACGAGTATGATTGTTTTACCTGAAAGTATAAAATTTGTTATCACTGATTTTGACGGAATTGTGACAGATAATTGCGTTTATATCGGCGCAAATGGCGAAATGTCCAGAAAGCTGAATTTTAAGGATGTAATGGGTTTTTCTATACTTAGAAAAAACGGGTATAGGATAGGAATTATATCCGGTGAAAAGAATTCTGCTATCGAAATAATTTCTAAAAAGTTTAATGTAGAAGAGGTGCATCAGGGAATCAGGGTTAAGATTGATGTAATCAAATCTATTGTTGAGCGTTATAACCTATCAGAAGAAGAGTTTGTCTATATCGGTGATGATATCAATGATTATGACTCATTAACTTATGCAAAGTACAGAGTAACGGTTCCGGATGCGGTTGATAAAATTAAAAATATCAAAGATATTCAGATTACAGAAGCAAGAGGCGGCGATGGGGCATTCAGAGAAGTGGTAGATGCTCTTATGAGTACGTCCGTTGATTGCAAACATAAATTTTAATAATTTCCTGATACAATTTCCCGGCTTGATTGTCGCCTTTTTCAAGTTTATTCGTTGCTTCAGCTATTAATTTTAAACATTCTTCTCTGTCATACTTGTTTAAAATTTCAGGCTGGGTATTTATGTGGTCTTTGATTTCATGTAAAGATTTTAATAAATCCTCAGGATTATCGATAAATATTTCTTTATCAAGTATTAATTTTGCAGCAGCAACTTTCGCAAAATGTTCCCATTTCTTGTCGAGAGAAACACCAATTTGCTTATCAAAATCTATTTCTGGATGTTCTGACTTATATGTTGTTTCAGCTTTATTCCATTGTTTTGGGGGTAAGGTTGCTTTATCAAACTTATATAGCATTTGATATTTTATATCATCATTGGATGGTGTCTTGCCATATTTTACAGCGCTTTTTAATTCTTCTTCAAGGAAAGATAACTCTGTAGCAGCTTTAGAGTCTTGATTACAATTCTCTGTAACTCTTTTAATATGAGCTTTATTAGCATCAATCATTTTGACAATCTCTTCTTTTGACTTAGGAGTGTATTGTTTCTTTAGTGCTTCTTTGTCGTAGTTTTCTCCTTTGCTGTCAAGCTCTTTGCAGGCATCTTCAAAGGCTTCCTTATAATCGTCTTCTGTAAGAGTAGACAGGTCGTATATTTCTTCTAGTTTTTCATGAGCTTCTCTGTATCTAACATCAACAGCTTTTCCTAGTGTAGCAGCGCCTGCTGTGCCTAAAAGCCCGAGTGAAAAAATAGTTCCTAGAACTGCTGGATCTTCAATAGGATTAGTTTTAGCAGGTTGTTCTGTTTTTATTTCATGTTTTTCTGGAGAAGGTTTTACAGATGTTTTTACTAACATCCCGCCAGAAATAGCAGTAGTAAAAGCCAGAGGTAATATAGCTTTAGAAAATCTGGATTTAATCATACAAACACTTCCTTTTTCTTATTTAAAACAAATGAATAAAGAAAATTGCTTATTAATTTACAAAACTTAAAAAATATATATTTTTGTAATAGAATGTAACTGGAGAGGTGTCCGAGCGGTTTAAGGTGCAGAACTCGAAATTCTGTGGACAGCAATGTTCCGTGGGTTCGAATCCCATCCTCTCCGTTTTTTGTGTCTAATAAATAACATTATAATTTCTTTTAAAAACATATTAGTTAAAATGTTATTATCATAATTGTAATAATAATTAAATTATATCACACTTTTCGGGTATTGTGAACCCCTTCATTTTTTGTTTGTTATAATTCGTCGATTTTTTAGAATCCAATATCTACAATATATTTCGCTTCTGTCTAACATAACATTTTAACTATTTTGTTATGGCTCCAGTAGGCACAATGCATACACCCCATTTTAGCAGGAATAAGACAGAATGGATATCTTTGTTCAAAAACTTCATACACAAAATAAAAATCAAACCTCCAAAGAGAATAATACATTCGTTACTTTATTAAAAATTTTATTTGGAGTAGGTATCGGTACGCGTAAATACGGTGTTGTCGATACCTTTTCTTTAACTGCACTAATCAATCAAATATCTATCAGGTGAGGCAATGACAATATCATTCAGCGGATTGGCGTCCGGTTTAGATACATCTTCTTGGGTAGAATCGCTTGTAGCACTAAAACAAGCGAAGATAGATACGCTTGAAGAAGAAAAAGAAACAGTATTGCTTTCCAAAGAAACACTTGATAATATTAGATCCTTTTTTACGTCTTTTCGCTCAATGATAGAAAAAGTAACAGATGCACAATTTGGTGTAGCATCAATGGATTTATTTGCTCAGAACCTTGCTACCTCAAGTGACTTAGATA
>OJPG01000743.1_pt1 | contig 22091 bp, 27 predicted proteins | sample 1598431 | NCBI WGS metagenome assembly OJPG01 (sample SAMN03922473, study PRJEB24848) | human gut metagenome | isolation source: stool sample | host: Homo sapiens | place: Germany | collected 2010-11 | reverse complement strand
GCAAACACGCCGAAGTCATCCATGGGGACAAGGGTTTTCATCTGTCATGCTCCTTTCTCAATGATGTCATGCCCCAATATGGCCGCCAGCTTTTCGGCGGTTTCTTTGGAGCAGGATTTTCCGTTTTTCACGTAAGAGACGGTTATGCGGGAAATTCCTGCTAGTTCAGCCAATCGGGTTGCAGTTAAGTCCCTTTTCGCCATTTCAGTTACGATCTTTATCCGGTCAACACGCATGTTCTATCCTCCTTCCCTTGATTTTTTTTCCTGTTTGTGGTAATGTGAGATTACAAAACGTTTGGTAATCAAGTGCATTTACAGTATACCTAGGTTTTTCTAGAAAGTCAACTGATTTATCTAGAATATCCTAGATTCTCTATTATACCCAAATAGGGGGGTGAATGTTTTGGATATTATTACAAGAATCTTAGAATTAGCAAAGTCAAAAGGCATTAGTCAGACTTTCATATGCAATAAATTAGGACATGCTAATAACTATTTGTTAGAAATAAAAAAAGGGAAAAACCGATTGACCGACGATAACATTTCTATCATCGCCGACATCCTCAACACCACCCCCGAATATCTAAAGGGCGAAACGGATATAAAAGAAAAACCCGCCGACCTGGTAGTCAGCGGGAAAGATAAGGAATTATTAGATTTAATTGAGAAGCTTACCGAGGAGCAGCGGCAAATGCTGATACTTCAGGTAAAGGGTCTTTTATCTGATCAATAACCTTGTCTCGATCAGCTTCATTTAACATTTTGATAAGCTGGAATAATTCGCAAGTGGTTTCTGAATATGTATAGCTTCCCCCGTTCTCAATTACTACGCTTTTCACGTCCTGCCCTCTTTCCGATGATTAGTAAATCCACGATAAGTAGAACATTTGTTCTTATTATACCACCTCTTTAGCCGCATATCAACCGTTTTTTAGCGAAAAAAATCGAAAGGTATCTTCCAATATTTATGTATGAAAAATGTCATATCCTGACAGCTAAAAATGAGTATATTTTGTAAGAAATTACATGAAATTTTTTCCAGTTTCCATGAGAAATCATTTGTATGATGTTAAATAGCAAATCAGCATAATGAGGTGGCGGACACGGTGTCCGCCACGACAATAAAGGATTATCCCCCCAAATGGGGACGCCCTTGACGTTGAGTACCCGCCCATTTTTGAGCAAGTTGGAATCAACACCACATGGAGGTGAACCACATGACCGGCGTGATCTATGCCCGGTACAGCAGCCATAACCAACGGGAGGAATCCATAGAGGGGCAGCTCCGGGAATGTAAGCGATATGCGCAAGACAATGGAATAACCGTGGTAGGGGAGTACATCGACCGGGCCATATCCGGTAAGACGGACAACCGGGCCAGCTTTCAGAAGATGATCCGAGACGCGGAAAAGGACCGTTTCTCTATGGTGATCGTGTACAAGCTGGACAGGTTCGCCCGCAACCGGTACGACAGCGCCATGTATAAAGCGAAGCTGAAAAAATGCGGGGTTAAGCTCGTTTCGGCCATGGAACAACTCAGCGACAGCCCCGAGGGAATCATACTGGAGGCTATGCTGGAGGGGATGGCGGAATACTATAGCGCCAACCTCGCGCAAAATATCCGGCGCGGCATGAAAGAGAACGCTATGAAGGGGCTTGCCACAGGGGGCGGGCGTTGCCTGGGATATTGCACAGGGGAGGATAAGAAATACCACATTGACGAGGCGGGGGCCTCCACCGTGCGCATGATCTACGAAATGTACGACCAGGGCCACACTTACGCCTACATTATAGAAACGCTCAACAGCCAAGGTCGAAAAACCCTAAAGGGGAAACCATTCAATAAGAATTCCCTCGGCAAGATTCTTCACAACCGCCGGTATATAGGGGATTATGTATGGGACGATATTGTAATCGAGGGCGGTATGCCGCAGATTATCGACCGTGATTTATGGGAAAGGGTGCAGGCAAAGTTGAAACGCAAGGAAAAAGCCAGCGCCAGGGCGCGGGGCGAGTATGATTTCATACTGACCGGGAAGCTGTTCTGTGGTCATTGCGGAAAACCCATGACGGGGGACAGCGGAACCGGTAAAAGCGGCGCAAAGCATTATTATTATACCTGCTCCACGAGAAAGCGCGGCGGGGACTGTAAAAAGAAAAGCGTCCGGGCGAAAGCGATTGAGGATGAGGTAATTAACGCCACGATTCAGGTGGTGCTGCAGGATGATATGCTAGAGCATATAGCCGACCGGGTTATGGAGTATCAAGCCAAGGACACGGATGGGGCCGCGTTGATTGAACAATACCGGGGAGAGCTAAAGGAAACGGAAACGGCCATTTCCGGTATTCTGCGGGCCATAGAGGCGGGTATGTTCACCCCATCCATGAAGGAACGCATGGAGGAATTGGAGGACCAGAAAGCCGAATTGCAGGCCGATATAGAGCGCGAACAGATAAACCTCCAGACGGTATCAAGGGATGAAGTGCTGTTTTTCCTCCACCAATTCCGGGGAGGTAGCCCGGACGATCCGAAATACTGTCAACAGCTCGTAGACACCTTTGTCAATTCTATATGGCTGTATGATGATAAGATTGTGTTCACCTACAATTACAGCGGAGAAGGTAATACAGTCACGCTTGACATGGTAGATGAAGCCCTTGAGGGAGGGGTGGACGGAAGTTCGGATAGTGCCTGCCAAAGTCCACCAAATGAAACAAAGTCGAACACTTTTGTTATATGTATCGGTGTTTTCGGCTTTGTAAAAGAAAAAGCGGACAGGTTATGAAGCCTGCCCGCTTTTTTTGTTATTCCTTTTTCCCCAATTGCTTGACGAGCTGGTTGCCGTATACCGCCACGCCGGTGACGAGGATACCCTGGATGGCGCTGTCCACCGACAGCCCGCCGCACAGCAGCGCCCCCGCGATTCCAATGGGCAACAGGATCACCGGGATCCATTTATCCGGGATCGCCTCTATATTCTTGATGATCTGCCCGATAATCAGCAGCGCCGGAATCAAAATCAAAGCGTTTTCCGTAATATAGCTCAGGACTTCCATCATGCGTTTCTCCTTTCTTCGTGGGCCTCCAAATCCGCGACCCGATGGTTGATGACCTTGATCTGCTCCTCCACCACCGGCAGGCGGCGGGCATAGTTGTTATGTTCCTGCACCTTGTTCTCCAATTGCTGCAGCCGGTAATTCGTCAGCTTGGAGGATACCAGCACCCCGCCGAAGCTGCCCCCCAGCGTGCCCACCAGGGAAATGATCGCCACAATGACCGCCGTGTCCATGTCAGCCCACCTTCTCCAGGTCCTTGAGATAAGCGGTGCCGGTGTAAGCGCCGGAAGCGTTGCCGATCCGGGCCTCCGTGCCGTCTTTGACGATCTCCAGTACCGTGAAGGTGGTCTTGCCGCCCTGCGCCCAGGAAGGGATTCCCTTGTTGCCCGAGCCGGTGCCCCATTGGGTCACGCCGCTTTTGAACACCACCTTGTCGCCAGCCTTGATGGCAACAGGCTCCGGCTTGACCTCCGGTTCCGGCTGCTTCTCCACTTCCACCGCATGGGCGTCGATCCACGCCACCAGCTCGTCCCTGTTGACTACCTTTCCCATGATTGTCACTTCTCCTTTTTTGTAGGGATCCACAAACGAGACCCCAAAAATATCGCAAAACGCCTTGGCGGTCGCCTCCGCCATCTCCCGCATATGTCCATGGAACCAGGTGATATCCTCCAAGTTGTCGTGGAACACCAGCTCCTCATACAGACAGGGCGCTTTGGTCTGGTTGATCTCGTACAGGTTCGGGTTCACGCTGATATTCGACCGCCGGGGATACACCTCCAGCCGCCTTTTCCGCAGCGCCTCCGCCCATGCCCGGCTGGCCTCGCTGTAGATCATGATCCCGTTGCGGCAACCGCCTCCTGCGTTGGTGTGGGCCACATAATAGAGGTTCGCCCCCCAGTCGTTGGCCTCCCGGACGCTGACCCGGATTCCGTCCCCCGTGTTGCCCTTGTCCGCCCGCTTCACCTCGAACCCGCAGGCCCGCAGATACGGCTCCAGCTCATCCATGTACCGGTTGCAATGGACGTTTTCCCCGCAATTCTTCCGGTCATAGCTGCAAGGATTGTCGTGGGCGTGGGCCGCCGGGGATAAATAGATTTTCGCCATCTTGTTTCCTCCTCTAATCCATATCACACCGGGATCAGCGCCAGAAGGTTGCTAAGTATGAGGTCGTGCCCCTCGGCGTTGGGGTGGATGGTATCGTTCAGCAGCCGGTCGGCCGGCAGCAGGGCGTATTCGTCTATGTACCAATACCCCAGCGATTTGATCCAGGCGTTGACCTCGGTGATGAAGGCCGTGTTGTCGGTGTCGTACCGCCGGGGGATGGTCACCAGCACGGGGATGGACCCGTTTTCCTCCACCCGCCCGATCAGCTCCAGCAGGTTCATCTTGAAGGTAGCCACCGTCAGGGAGAGGCTGTCGTTGGACCCGATCTGCAGCACCGTGTATTTCGCCTTGGCCGCGAGGAAATCGGTGGTATATTTGTTTTTCAGCGCCGTCGTGGTGGCCCCGCCCCGCCCGCTGGCGATCAGCTTCTCTCCCAGCTTCTCCCGCAGCTTGTACGCATAGGCGTATTCCGACTCCAGCTCAGAGGACGCGTTCTCCAGAAAGCTGTCCCCGATCAGCAGCACCTCGCATTCCGCCTCCGACCGGGCCTTCTGCGTCATGTTCACCAGCTCGAACACCCCGCCCGCCGAGCCGAACGCCACGCCGCCCCAGCCGCGCAGCTTGTTGTTTAGCTGGTCATTGGTGTACGAAAAGGTTTTCCCCGGCGCGCTGATACATTTCAGGGTAAACTCGGTGGAGAGGGTGCCGGTTTTGATGATCTCCGCATAGTAGGTTTCCCCCGCCAGGATGTCGAAGTCGATGGTGAGGCTCCGCCTGAGGGTGAGGGTCCCGTTCCAATCGGCGTCGTAGATTTTCAAGGTTTTGTCGGCCGGGTTCACCAAGACGTAATACCCGTTGGCCTTCCTCGATCCGTCCCGGGTTCCGAAAGCGAACGCCCCCACTGTGCCCACCTTGAAGGTCCAGGTCAGCTTCTGAAAGAGCAGGTCCGTCACCGCGTCCCGGTACAGCACGGTATCGGCCGGCACGTCAACATTCCCGTTGGCGTTTTTGGTGTAATCGAATCCGGAAGAACTATACCGGATGTCCCACGTGCCGGACGTGGCCCAGAAGCGGTCGCTCTCCTCCAGCGCCTCCAGCCTCTTGTCCACGCTGCCGCCGTCGTCCACAATCACCACCGCTTCCGCAATCAACGGAAGGTCTGCCGCCGTCAGTTCGGTATTGGGGTTCTCCACGCTTTTCACAGTATAACGGATATACCCATCCTTCCGGACAAGGTACTCGTCCGCGTAGAAGCACAAGTACTCACCGGCCGTCCCGGCGGAGTCAACCTCCACAACCTGCACCTGATATGCGCCCCCACCGGTCACCCGCATTCCTTTGCGCATGAAAATCGCCTTGTCTACCGGCCGGGCACGTTTCTGGGTATTCACTTCTCCTTTGTTCGCTTCAAAGCCCCCGACCTCATACTCCAGATGAAGGACTTCCCCGTGAAGCTCGCTGTTCAAGGCTGCAAACTGTTTGTCCACGCTGTTGTCGTTCAGAATGACCACCTTCTCTGCGATGAGGGGCAAGTCCTCCTCCGTTACGACGGCGGTCGGATTCGCCACGCTTTTCACTGTGAAGCGGATATAGCCATCCGCCGGGATAATATACTCGTCCGCATAGCTGCACAGGGTTTCCATGGCCGCTCCGGTGGAATCCACTGCCACCACGTATACCTGATACGCGCCCCCGCCTGTTACTCTCATGCCCTTGCGGACATATATGGCCTTGTCCACCGTCCGGGCGCGGACCTTCGTGTTCACCTGACCCTGGATCGCGTCAAATCCGCCTACTTCATACTCCAGATGAAGGGCCTCTCCATACAGCTCGTTGTTCACCGTCTCCGCCAGCGTCCCGATCCGTTTGTTCACGTTGTCGTCCTTCCGGATCACCACCTTTTCCGCAATCAACGGTAGGTCCGCCTCCGTCAGTTCGGTATCGGGGTTCGCTATACTTTTCACGGTGTATCGGATATACCCATCCGCCTGAGCAACGTATTCATTGGCGTAGAAGCACAAGTACTCCCCGGCTGTCCCGGTGGAGTCAACCTCCACAACCTGCACCTGGTATGTCCCTCCGCCGGTCACTCTCATACCTTTGCGCACGAAAATAGCCTTATCTACCGGCCGGGCGCGTTTCAGGGTGTTTGATTCTCCTTTGTTCGCTTCAAACCCGCCTATCTCATAGGCAAAGCGGAGGACTTCCCCGTACAGCTCATTACCAAACGTCTCTACCATAGCAAGCTCTACATTATCCTGCATTTGGTTCATGGCTTCGGCGGTGATTTCGTCGCCCTCCTGCGTGACCGTCCCTCTCTCGGGGACCAAATCGTATAAATTCGCCGCGTCCGCCACTGGCAGCAGCCGGAACCGGTTCTTATACTGGGCAACCAGCCCTTTGAAATTGATCTTAACCATGTGCGCCTCCTTCATATACCGCGCCGGTATCGTAAATCAGCCCGGCGCTGTATTCCGCTTTGCCGTCCGGCTGGTTCAGTGCCAGAATAACGGATTCGATCCGGTTAAGTTCTTCTGCGTCGAACCACCTGTCGCTGCTGTCGATGGTCCCCGTATACCCCGCCGTCTGGATGATCCGATTAAACGCGCCGGAAATGGCCAGCCGGTGGTCAGCCGTCAGCAGCTCCCCCCACACGCCGTGAGGAATCGGGGAATCAAGCTCGTACCGGGTCAGCAGTTCGTTGAGATTGTCCACAATCCGGTTGTGGTCCTCCAGGTTATAAAAGTCCGTGCTTTTCCAATCCGTTTTGGGGGTAATCACGCCAACCGCCTCACTTTCGTTGACCCGCTCAAGGCCCCGCCGTTCAGCGTCCACCGGTTTTCCAGCACCCGGCACTCCACATATTCCCCCTCCGGCTTGGTCTGTACCATGACCAGTTCCCCCGCGTCCAGTTCCGGGTATCCCCGGTGGGACAGGGTGGCGGTGAGGTTATGCTTGATTTCGTTGTACATACGCTGTAAATAGTTCTGTACCGTCACCACGGATGAGGAGCTTTCGCTTGAATTACTCAGCAGCGGGTTGGAGAGCGTTTTTTCCGTACCCTCCCCATACTCCGCCGTCACGGGGGTTTTGATGATTTTATGTAATTGCGCCGTTACCGGGGAAGGGGTGTAATAGCTCTCATCCTGCGCGGTATAATACCAGGCGTAAGCAAATGCCGCCGTCCGCAAGGCCGTGCCGTAGCCTCCTGAACCGGGTGGGACGGTAACGGAGGCGATAGGCTGCTCCGCTGTGACCGCTTCGTCGTACCCGACAGACAACCAAAATTGATCCGCCAGGGTTTCATTCGTGGTTTCGCTGCCTGTGGAGTATACCTCCGCCCGGATTCGGCCTACCGCGTCCTCTACCTGCCATTTCGGCGTACCCAGCATGAGGCGGTAGGGGATTTCCCGCTGTCCCCCTATCCAGCCCATGCCAATAATATGGAGGTCGGCGGTTGCGTGGTTGTTTTGGGGGTCCAGCCATGTACGGCCCTGGAGTATGGCGTTATTGGCGTAGTTGCATAGAAGCTGCAGCGCCTGCGCACCGGATACCGGCGGGGATGGACGGGGGATATTGTACAGCCATACCCATTCGCCACATTCCGCCGTTATCCCGTACCGCTCCGCTCCCGATTTGACCGGCTTATCCGTGGTCACGTCCATCAGCTCCAGGCTGGGGCTGACGATTTCCTCCACTCTCTGCAGCGTGGTTTTGACCTCCGTGGAACTCCACAGATGGGGGTATTCATTCATCACCGCCAGCGGCCCGACAAAGTGAAAGGCTACGGAGGTTTCATCCACTGTGTATGTATCCAAAAACCACCGCCCTATACTGCATACCTCCTGGTCCACGTACATTCGAACCAGCGCCTGGGTGTGGAATCTCCGGAAGGTGGGAGTGGTGTATTCCGTTTCTGGATCATATCTCCCTCCCAGGTTGTCGACCGTTACCGAAAGTGTCTTTTGGGGAAGCTCCAGGCAAACGCCGTCGTTGATATCCACGTAACCGGCCGACAAGATATCCATCCGCCCGTAGGTTTCCAGCGTCCCCATATACACCTGATATAGGTGCGCCCGACGTTGGGGACCGTTCATAGCCAGTACCGTGAGAGAGATATCCGCCATGGAATCCCCCGGCAGGCTGGTGAAGCGGAATACACCGTCGGTTGAGGTAAGGACGGAGGAATAGCTCCCTTGTACCGCCTGCACCATCCCGACGGCCGGATCTGCCTCCAGCACCAGGGAAACGGGGGAGAGCGTCCCCCGCTGCTGCACCAGCGTGACCCCGCATGAATCGATGGGGTACAACCCGGACGAATCCGCCGTTGTGCCAGACATGGCCGGGCTGATATAGTAGGATACATCCGCCAAGGTGTAGGACCCGTCCGCCCGCATATAGTCGCGCTCCAAGGCCGCCTTTTTCGGCGGCGGGTCCCCGCTCACCCGCAGCATATCGCTGTAGTCCGCCTCATCCGGTCCGGTCACGCTATAGCTGATTTGAATGTCCATATCCAGTCGGATGAGGTCCATCTCCAGGGATATCGCCGCCTCCCGGACATCCTGGTCCATCATCTCCTTGTATTTCCCGCTTACTGGATACATTCTTATCTCCCCGTATCGATCAAATTTAGTTTACAATCCCGAGCGATCAGCCATATTCCAGTTGCCGGGTCAATGCGGAAGGGGCCGGCGGTCCGGTCGTTTACATACATATGCCGAACAATGACCGCCCCTTTCGCCATATCGTAGTATTCAACGGCTGATACAAACTTGCGTTCAAATTGCTGCAGTAGGGAGGCCCATGTCTGCGCTTCCATGATAGTCCATTTAAGTTCGACTTTACTCTTATCCCTTCCCACGCGCTGTCCTATGAAAATTCCCTCATTATTCAATCCGCCGCTGACATTAGTCGATTGTGTTTGTAAGCCGGATTCGCAATCCGGGTATGGATATCTCGATCCATTGACGGTTATAAAAGTATTTTGCACATCATCACCCCGTAACGACAGGATAGCCCAGGGCCTTACCGCCTCGGTTTGCCGCCTGCGCTATTTCTCTATCCTCGATATATAACCGCAGGTCTTTGTCTTTGATGGCTTCAAGGAGCGTGGTTATTCCTTTCAACAGGTTCAGCACTTCCGGGTCTCTGGCGCCGCCGATCATATCCACCAGGGTGTTGAGAGGGGCCACAACCTCCGGGTTAGACCTCGCCCCGCTATACTCGCCTATCATAGCGAGGGTTGGCGCGGAAACAATTCCGCCCGACGCCAGTTTCGGAATAAGGGGAGGCTCGGCAGGCATGGAAAAATGCCAATCCTGACCGAATATATCCCCGATGGCTCCGGCAATACCGCCGATACCGTCCACAATGCCCTTCACGACATTGTAAACGCCGCCCCATAACATGTTGATCCCATCAATAAGAATGTTTATGGTGCCCTTTGCCACGCCCTCCATGGTTTCCCATACGCCGTTGAACGCTTTTTTGATACCGTTCCATGCCTTATCCCAATTTCCCGTAAAAATCCCTGTCAGGAAGTCCAGGAGGCCGGATAGCGTCTTTATGATACCGCCGATAATGTCCGATATCATAGCTATTACCGTTCCCACCACGTCGCCTATAGTGCCGACGATCAGAGTAATGGGCGGGCCAACTTTTTGGACGATATAATTGACCACAGGGGCCAGGACGTTGTTCCATAACGCCAAGCAGAATTCGGAAACAGACCCAAAAAAATCGGTCAAATTGTCCCACAAGGGTTTCAAGTGATCGTTCCACAACCATGTCACGGTTCCGGAAATGCGGGTGAATACCGGCTCTATAACATTGCTATAGAGGGTGTCCCATATCTCCCTGACCGATTCTTTAAAGCCCTCAAATCCGGACAGGATACCCGCTCCATGTTCATCCCATGAGGCTTTGATCCCGCCGAAAATATCCGAGGCAACTGTCTTTATATGCTCGAACGAGGGCATAAGTATATCGTCTGAAATCTGGCCGAACCGACTGCAGGCAAAATCAAAATCCTGTGCAAATTGGTCCATCACCACGGGGAAGGTATCTTCAAAAATAGGGAATAAGGTATCGGCAAACCCACCGAACACGGTGGGAATAAAATCACCAACCACATACTCGCCCATGGGCTTTAAGGTGTTTTTCCAAAGGCCGGAAACAGAATTTCCAATACTTCCGAACGCCTTGCTGATAGGCGCTTTGATCTTTTCAAACGCCTTTTTGATCCTTTCAGCAGCCTTTTCCACCTTGGAGGTATCCGGTTCCACAACCTGCACGGCCATACTCAGGCCAGACGCTCCGGCAGAAGCGGCGGGCATTGCGGAAGCATTGCTTTCGGCGCTGTCCTGGGATAATATGTTCAATTCGTCTATACTGCTCTGCGCACCCTTGGCCGCCTTGCCGGTTTGGGTTATGTTCTGCGCAAGTTCTCCTTGTGCGGCGGCGGCCTGCTCGGTTGCGACTGCTGATTGCTGTTGGTCTTTGGACTGGCTGCCGAACACCTTTGAAAGAACGGAGCTGACGGCGGTTGAAAAATCCACCAGCTTTTGCAGCGCGGTATTGAGGAATTGAATTACCGGCGTTAGTACCTGTAGCAGACCATTCCCCACCGTGGCCATGAACTGTTTCCACCGCTCGGACAGTATACGGGTTTGATTCGCCCAGCTTCCGGAGGTTTTCTGAAAATCTCCGGCGGCAAGGTTGGTTTGTTCCATGACATACTTATAGCGTAGCTGCACCTGTTCAGCCTGCGTCATGGCGTCCGTGGTCTTTCCGAATCCGTTTGCCAAGGCATAAGCGTCTAGGTTGGTCTGTGTCATGACAACGCCGATCCGCTTCAAACTTTCCGTTTCGCCGGTCCATATGGATTTCATGAGTGTATCGGCTTCGGACTGGCTCATATTGTAAAAGGAAGCAATATCGCCGGTCCGTTCCGCCGCCTGCATGGCCATATTAGCCGCCTGTTGTCCCGCGAGACCTAGTCCCTTGGACATGGCCATGTAAGTGGAGGCGGTCTGTTTGGCCGCAAGCTCCGACATCCCGAATTTTTCGATAGTGGTTTTCGACCAGGCTTCCACCTGCGAGGACATACCGCCGAACGCCGTGTATACTACGTTTTGTACTTCCTGCAGATCAGAGGCGAGGCTGACGGCCTCCTTGCCGAAAGATACGAGGGCCTTGGTTCCAAAAGCGGCGACCGCCATTTTCCCAATCTTGGAGAATATGCCGGTGATTTTCTGCGAGGATTGGCTGACCGTGTTTTCCACGCCGCCGATCTGCTGCTTCACGCCTTTTATAGAACGGTTGAACTGGTCAACCTTGGCGCTGATGATGACTTGTAGCTGCTCCGCCGTCAACCTCTTTTACCTCCTTTCTGCGTCTGTTATGGGCTTCCGCGTACCGCATAAGGCGCTCTTTGGCAATCCGCCAATCTTGTACCTTGTCCGGTTCTTCGAACAGCCCTGGATAGGCCTCGTGAATGGCGGGGAATTTACCGCAAAATGCCGATCCGATCAGATTGGCAAGGCGGTAGTCCATGGCCGCCCGCTCCTCTAAAGCGGCTTTTCTGCGCCGCTGATAGCTCAATAGATGGTCGGCTATTTCTCCGGGCGTAGCCTCCCAAAATTCCCATGGGGTCATTCCCGCGTCAAGCGCGTTGGGTAAGGTCTGCCGGAACAAATCTGAAAAGGTTTGCGGGGCGGCCTCCCCGCTTATTCGTTTGGGTCGGTTTCCCCCGGCGCTTCATCCGAGAAAATGCCGGATACCTTGAACACGTCAATAATTACGGGGATCAGGTCATACATGTTATGACCTTCTTCCACGTATTCATCGTAGAGACGGTATACGGCGTCCTCCGTATATCCATGTTCAAGCGCCTGCAGCGAGGCATGGATAACCGTCAGCACGTCAGATAGGGTAGGGAGGTTCCCGGAAGCGCCGTCCAGGAATATGCTGACGGGATTCCGGCCGAGCTTCTTCTCCATGGCCACGCAGGCCCGCGCCGTGATTCGCAGTTTTAGGGCTTTGCCGCCCACCTGAAATTCGGTATAAAGCATGTTTTAACCTCCTGTGCTCGGATTTGTTACGGTTACATCGCTGTTGAGGGCAATGCTCACCGTGAAATACAAGGCCGCTCCAACAGAAACGCTATCCAGCTTCACCGTCGGATAGCCGGAAAAGGCAAAAGCGGTTCCATCCGGCAAACTGACTTGCCAATCCACAAGGGTTCCGGCGGTCTCCAGGCCTTTGACGATTCTGTAATTTGCTCCCTCGGAGGCGTTGTCGTATAGGAATTTAAAATCCAGGTCTCCGTAATCCTTGATACCGTTGATATATCGCTTTGCGTTGTCCGCCAGGGTGGTAACGTCCACTTTCTCCGGGCTGCCGCCGATTTCAGGAACCTCCGTTAAATTCGGGATATCCGTATAAGTGGAGGCTTCTGCGCCGCTTTTATACCCGATTTTTGTGTTAAGTGATAACAATCCAGCCATGTTTATTCTCCTTTCCATCGTTCCGCCATGGTGGCGGTGTAGATCATAACCGTACAATGTCTCCCGGCGGCTGAAAGCTCCCCGCCGCCTGTGCGTTTATAGCCAAGCCTGCGCATGGCTTCCGATACCTTGCCAGCGTATTCCTGCGCGGTTTCCCGCCTGTTTGCCCATACTTTCAGCGTAACGGTCACTTCGATATACCCGAGGGTGTCTCCGACCGCCGTGTCTGTGTAATTGGTTTCCCGGTAGGTGATACAAGGGACCTTGGTCCCGCTGGATATCCACGATTCCGGGTGCGTGGGGAGTATCGTGTCTAGAGCAGCAACAAGCTCCGGTATGTAGTCAACCACTACAAATCCCCCCGTATTCCCGCAGCAATCAGCTTTTTCACGCCGTCCACGTTATCCTGCAGAGCAGGAGCTAAAAAGGGTTGCGGTTCCTGCCCGCTGGTGGTGTGCCATTCGCCTTTTGCGTCCTGATATTTCCACGGAACATCCTGTCGGCCATCTCCATTGACTGCAAAAAGGCCGGTGCCTAGCTCTACGTAGGGGGCGTATTCCTTATTGGTCCCTACGATTCCGGCAGGCTCCCGGCCCGGTTTCGGTTCCACTATCGTGATGGTTCCCTGCAGTTCTCCCATATCCACTGGGCAGTTGCCGACAGCGGCTTTCTGTACCAAAAGGCAAGCCTCAGTTATCCCTTTCAGAAGCCCATCCATTTTTTCCATACCATTCAGCCGAACCATGAGCTTGTCGCAATTCACGTGTTTCATGGCTGCCATTCCTCCAAGATCAATTGAATCATCCGGCCGGATGGGCTTACCAGCTTGACCTTCAACCGCTTATTCCCGTACTGGATCAGATGGGATTCGGTTATAGTCCGGTCGTTTGTAAGGCCGATATACTGGCAATCCTTGTAATTGACGTTATCCGCTACGGATTGCGCATATAGAGAAATGGACAAGCGGGCGGTCCCGGCCTCTACCGGTTCCACCCGCTCTCCATATCGGTCTTTATCTTCCGGGATAAGCCACAGGGGGTATACCCGCATTCCCGTTTCGATCACAAAACCACCAGCTTCCTATACCGGCGTAGAATATCCGCGATTTCCGCCGGATATCCGTCAATATAGGCTTCCGAGGTTCCGCTGTACCCCTGTGAGGAAAGGCCATCCGATCCTGTGCGGTTGACCTTCACCAGCGCCATGCGCACGACAGCGACGGCCAATCCATCCGGCACATCCTCTCGGCGGCAATAGGCCAAAGCCTCCGCCTCCGCTTCGTCCAGTACCAGCGATAGGTATTCGTCCGTATAGTTTGCGGCGCGATCCACCAACAGGATTTTTAGCTTCTGCAGCGGTTCCATGGCTTGCCCTCCTCCTTAAGTGGCTGCCTCCGTAATCTTGATGGACTTGGTTTCATCCACCAGCGCAACAAGGCCGTGACGCTCATACACCACCGTGTTGTCCTTGGTTTCGATGTCCCTGTCCTGCTCTACAGAGCCTTCCCTTTTCACAAAAAAGGTAATAGCGTCCTTGCTGGTAACATAGATTGTTTTAGCAGGGACCAGTTTAGAGAACAGGCAAGGGAGGCCGCATATGGTGCCGAACTGGCCAGTATACAGCATTTCGCCCTGCTTGGAGGACTTATAATCCGGGTCTTTACGGAAGGCGGCCTTCATGTCGTTGCCCATCAAAATAAACATACCGTCTTCGACTTCCTGGTTCAGCGTCTGCAATGCGTCCACAATGGTATCGTAGTCGGGGGTGGAGCCTTTGGCATAGGTATGTTCATTGGTGATTTTGGCCAGCTCTGCGAAATATTCGTCCTTGATTTGATTAGCCATAACCTGGGCCGCTCCTCTGGAAGCTGTGTCTACCACCATAGGATCCTTCATAACGTCCATGTCGTTATAGTCATAGGTCTGTTGATACCGATTAACGGTATAATCGGTTCCAACAAAGGTTACTTTGCCGCGCTCGGTGTTTTTCGCGCCTTTGGCTAGCTTCTCCACCTTGCCGGAATAGGTGTATTTATTGACGGTTTTCGTTAACCCCGCCGCTTCCGCCAAGCTGTGATCGATGGTCATGAGAGACCGGACTTCAAGTTTGGTGTTTACAAGGTCGGTGATTTTGTTTTCCAACACCTTGTTATCGTACAATACATGTGCGGTTGCCATAATTTTTCCTCCTTATCAAGTGCCCGTAAGCTGCTTGTACAGCTCCGGGTTGTTTTGGTATATCTCCTGTTGCTGCATGAGATTCATCCGGGCAAACGCCGCCTTATCGATCACATGATCCGGCGGAAGGTTACGCCTCGGTGTGTTTCCCGCCATGCGGCGCTCTACTTCTGCTTTGACAGAGGCCTTGAACTCCTTTTCCAGTTCATTTATGTTGTCCATCATGGTTTCCGCGTCGGCGGCCACTACGAACCGGACAAGGCCGGGACGGATTCCCTTATCCGCTAGGATTTTCAGCGCCTCGGCGGTGTTTTCCGCTACCAATAGCCTTTCTTCCCGTTCAGCAAGTTCCCGTTCCTTTTGCTCTAGCTGGTATTGCGCTTTTTGATCGGCGGACATGGCGGCCAGTTTTTCCGCCTCTTTCACAGCCGCGGCCTTTTTTCGTTCTGCCTTCCTCATGGCGTCGGTGACGCGACGGTCCGTTTCGCGCCTTAAAAGCTCCTGGACTTCTTCTCGGGTGAATGTGGATTTTCCCTCCTGGTCGATCTGTTCGACCGTGGTTTCGGTCGGTTCCGCCTCTCGGACGGCCCCTGCTTTGGTTTCCTCCATGTGTTTTTCTCCTTTCGGCGGTTGCGGCGCATGACCGCCCCCTATATTGCCCGCGTTGCGGCGCATGACCGCCCCGCTGAGTGCCTTATGTTTTTTTCTTCCTGGGTCCTCTTACAACCGGGACAATTTCTCCCCCGTTTTTCATGGTGATTACCGCGACAATCCTGCCACGACAGTTCGGGTGTACGGGTGGAAAATTTACCCCCGGCTTCTTATCGGCAAAAGCAAAGGTTTTCCCGTTCAGCCCCCGGCAGGCCGGGCATGTCCTCCCGTCCAGAGTGTTGACGAATTGGTAATGGGTGGTTCCTGCTCGGGTGTATATCTCTGCCGCCGCTTCATTCTGCACGTGGGTTAGCTCCGTTCTGGCTATTCGTTCTGCCGCGTTGTATCCCACGCCGAAATCCTTTTGAAGCTGTTTGACAAGCTCTGACTTTTTGGCTCCTCTGACAACACAGTCAACAAGACCTTTTTCAATCCTTTGCTGTAGGGCCGTTTTGTTGTTCCACACGCGATCAGACCAATATAGACCATCCGAGCACCAAACGCTGTTGATGATCTGTTCCGCCTGTACGGGATTATAGGCCGTCCACACCGGTCGGGCGGCGTTGTCCGGTATGGCGCTTGGCATATTTTCATTTATCCAGTCGTACAGCTCTTTATATTTCGCTGTTTGCATGGCGATTTCCTGTTCGCCCAGTTCCTGGAGGCGCTTGTATATTTCTCTCTGCAGATCGTAATACCGCCCGTATTTGTAGAGATCGTTCGGCCGGATAATCCCATCAATGCTTTCATCGGTCAGCTTGTCGAACAAGCGTAAAATATCCCGTTCGATATCTGCCGCCGCCGCCCGGTAATACTGGACCAACCGTCGATTTATGTCAGTCAGCGTCTTGTCACCCATTATTTGCTGTTGTGTGGATATCCTCTCCGCCCAATACTGTCCGTTGGGTTTCGTCATTCATTTCCGCCTCCCCGCCGCCAAAGCTGTACAGCTCCATGTTTTCAGCCTTCTGCGCCTTGACTGCTTCCATTTCCGCGTCCGCGTCAGCGATAAAAGGAAGCTGGGTTAAAAGCGTCTTATCGGAAACGAGGCCGCGCAGCGTATTCACCATGTTTGCCGCTTCCGTTTCATTTACCGGGATATTGCGGTCTATGATGATATCCACATCTCTCCACACGTCATCCGAGCCGGTTATGCCCAAAATAGTGCAGATCAGCTCTATCCTTTTTTGCAAAGCCTTTTTGAAATTGGAGGCAATGGCCGAAGCGGCATTCTCGAACCCCAGCAACCTGAACCGCAGGGCGATCCCGGACGATACTCCAAAGGATTCTTGCGAAAAATCCGGGCTATTAGCTATTTTGTGTATGGTGTCGTTGATGTTCTGGAGCATGTTTTGAATCTGCGTATCCGATACGCTTTTTGTGATATATTTCGCGTCCCCGCCTTCTGGAATCACAAGGACGCGGTTTTCCTTCATGGCCTGAACATTTTCTTCATCCACTTCCATACCGGTAAGGGCAAGATAGGCGTCACAAAACGCCTCAAAATCGTCTACTTCACCGGAAAGAAGGGTGTTGTATGCGTCCTGCAACCCCATGATTTTGTAGAAGATGGGGTATTCGTCATCGTTTAACGGAAGCACGATAACCGGCACCTGGCCATAATGATGGGGTTCTCTGCTCTGCAGGATTAGCCCGGTAAATTCGCTCCCACAATAATATCGCTCCTGGTATTCACCGTCGTACACTTCCACAACAAACCCATCGTTACTATCTAGTGTGGAACGCGGATAAAACCGGATGAAATATAAGATATCCCGCGTGATGGTGTTGGCGTATACCGGAATCCCTTCTCGCGTGTCGATCAGGTCAAAGCGCGGTTTCCCGTATTCGTCCACATAATGCAGTTCATAGGATTTTCCGTATATCAGGGAGGAACGCAAAAACGCGCCGTCTTTTGCGGCGGCGTCATTGTATTTTAAAACTTCCTGGATATCGTCTATATTATCCTGACTGTTGTATGACACGGGAAGACCGGTCAAATACCCGTTATAGTTGTTCACGATGTTATCGCAATAGTTTGTAACGATCCGGTTACAAGGCTTGGTGCTGTCGTTGTAGGTCTTTCCCATAATCGCCTGCTCACCGTCGAAATACTTCCGGTATTTGGACAGTTTTGGCATTTCGGAAGAAACGTGACGCATGACGATCAATCCGACTTGCTCCGGCGTCAACTGCATATCCGGTTCTATCAAGATCATGTGTGTCCCCCCTCACAGCCCGAAAAGGGCTTTGCTCATTGTTTGCAGCTTGTTCATACTGGTAACGCTTTGCAAGCCGTAGCGCACCGCGTCCAGGCAATGGTTATACGCGTCAACCGGTTTATTGATATATTCTCCGGTTTTCCGGTCCTTTTCCCATGTGTAGTTCTCCGTCTCCTCCCGGGTGTTTGTGCAGCGTTCGTCCAAAATAATCCGCTGCTGATTGATCCATTGAATGCCATGGACAACGCTGTCCGGGCCTTTTCTGGATTCCCGGATACGCGGAACGCCCGCTCTCCGTATTTCCGCTATGCTTTTCTGTTCGGCCGCGTCGGCTATGATGATCTCTTTCGACAATCCCAATTCAATAATCCGGGACGCGATTTCATCGTTCAACATGCCGGTTTTGACGTATTCCCCGGTTATGTAGATAGTGTGGTTGGCTTCGTCCCAGTATCCCCAAACCAGGGCGGACGGGTCGTTTATATACCCGAAATCCAGCCCAACCCACAATTTTAGTCCGGCAACCTCTGCCGATGGGATAATCCTGCACTCGACGCACGGGTATACCAGCCTGTCCAGCGTGGCAAATTCGCCCAATGCATAAATGCGATAATAGGCAGGGTTACGCCGTTGCATATCCTCCAGAGTGGAAATATAGCTCGCGGGAAGGAATCGGTTGTCCTTGTAATTGGTTTGGACTATGACCGATTCCTTCGGCGGATCAAGGAAGAAATGGGCATATACCCAATTGGCTTTTGATACCGGGTTGAACATCAAATATATTTGCGGGTCCGGGTCAGGCGGACGCAGGCGTAAATCTAATTGGGTGAAATCGTCCTCCGTCAGCTCCGTGGCCTCCTCGATAACAATATCCGTTATGCCGGTTATGGACTTGATTTTCTCCCTATCGTCCAGCCCCTTGAATAACAGCATGGAACCGTTCGGAAGCGTGATTCTCATATCTGTGCGGTTGACTACGCAGCTTTGTAAAATACCCGCTTCTACCAGCAGATCAAGAAATAGCTGGAATATGCTGTCCCGCAGCGTTACGCCCACCTTCCGCACCACCAGCACCTTCCGACGCCGGTTCATGGCTTTCAATAACACCTTTTGCGCGGCTCCGTAGCTCTTACCGCTGCCCGCTCCGCCGTAATATACCTCTTGCCGGTGGGAATAGTCCGTCAGGCGTTTCCATACCCATTCGTTAAAGGCTGCCGGGTTAAGTCTGCGCCCCTTCTTCACCATCCTCCACACCACCGATATACCAATTTGTGGGCTGGATCGTGACCTCTTTTCGATCCAAAAACGCGCCGAGGCATTTTGCTCTCAATTCAGAAGCTTTAAGCCGGTCCCTTCGATCTGCAGTTTCATCCCGCATGGTTTCTGTCCAAAAGGCGTTGATTTCCTCCATGTCGGCTATTCTCGGCGTTTCTAGCACAGCGTCACGCTCTTTTACGAATCCAGCAAGTTTCCGCAAGTTTTCTGCGCCAATGCTTTGAAAGCTATTGTTGCTTCTCGCTTTATATCCCGCTAGTCTCGCCGCCTCGGTAGCGGTATGTCCCTGCTTGTAATAGTCAATCCATGCTTTTTGCTTTTCCGTCAGTTCCATTCCGCCACCCCCTTTGGATAATAGCAAAAGCGCCCCGGTTTCCCTGGGCGCTCTTTCACTGGTTGCATTGTATCACGAATGTACGTCCTCTGTGTTACCCTTTCAAACATATCCTTTTGACTGTGCGAGAAGATAAAAGAACACCCGCCGCATATCGTAGAATTTCCGCCGCCCACAGCTTACCGGCATATACTCCCACGCTATTCCCTGGGTTACATTTTTCAGCAGCCATAAAGCGTCCTTACCCGCAGCGGCCGCCGCCGTCCGTTCGATCAGTTCTATATCACCTGAGAGCACAGAGGCCCGCTCCGCGTTTCGGCCTGTGGGATCACCCGGCCCGCTCCCGGAAGGCATTCCCGTGATTTTCGGGCTTTTATACGGGGATTCCAGTTCCCTCAACCTCCGCTTCTTTTCGGGGTACTGCAAGCAAAAATTATGTAGTTCCCGGTATGCGTATTTCCCAATACTATACCGTTCTAGTCTCAGGTCTCGCTTATTCGGCATTTGTTTCCCTCACTTTTTCCGCAGCGTATCAATTACGGCCTTTACAATCATAACCCCTAGCCCGAGGGCCATAATACTCCCGAGCAGGTACAGGCTATTGATGAATATGCTTGCCATTTTTACCGTTCCCCTTTATGATAATGAGACTTGTCGAACCGGGATAATACCAGCTATGTCTAGGCCCATATATCTCCCCTGTTAGGTGGTGCTCATATAACCAGGGTGTTAGCTGTTGTAGAATATCGCCAAAATAATCATAAGGCTGAGATACAAACCAAACTTCGCCGGTTCGCGAATTTTTGAATAGCCTTGCGTGATCCGTACATGGTGGTCGTTCTGGATTAAAACGGTATCCGTGTTTGCCACATTGCAAATATCGAATTAGGTCATTGGGATTTTCCCACGTGTACAAATCGGCTCCTGTGATCCTGGTCCAGCAGTCGAATACTTCTACGCTGGCGTCCGATAATACTTCCAAATACATTCGGTAGCTACTAATTTTATACCATTTCATGTCGATCTCCCTCCAACCTCTTCCGAGCTTCAACAAATGTCTTTGCCTGCTCGTCCGTATCAAATACTCCTATCAGCAGAAATCCAGGATTTTTATTCCCGCATTCTCTCATAAATGCTCTTTTCCTTCGGCTCAATATCCGGCGGTATATCAAAGTCATTGCCTTCTCCTGCCTCGGCCTGAGAAATGCTTCCCGTTTTCCTGTGGCTTCTGGAAGTGACGGTATAGGTAGTGCACATGGACCGGATTCTGTCACATATCCGATCCCCCAATTTCTGGCGCAGCTCCATAATATCCGCGTTGGTGGTGATTACTACCGGGGTACAGTCGTTGTATCTCCGGTCGACGATTTCAAACAAGCGTTCCCTTGCCCAATCGCTGGGCTTTTCTGCTCCCAAATCATCCAATACTAGAAGTTTAGCCTCTTGATACCGCCGGATAATCTCCTGGGCACTACTGGATACGCTCGAATTGTATGTTTCTCTTAGCCGTTCCATCAATTCCACCGTCCCAATGAACCGGGTTCCGCTGGACGGCGTAATTCCGCACCGAATCCCATCGCCGCACCACTCCGCTTCATAATCCGAAATCGGCACATAATCTATTGCGGCGTTTACGATGGCGGCGGCAAGATGGGTTTTTCCGCTTCCCACGCCGCCGATCAGCAACAGGCCGGTTCCGTCGTTCTTTCCCTCTATGTACGCCTTAGCAAATGCTCTGGCCGCCTGGAAAGCCTCTGTTTGTCCCTTGTCCGGCTGATAGTTGCGGAACCTCTGGTTAAAATTTCGCTTGCTTAATCCAGCAAATTCCCGCATATCCAGGCGAATCCGTTCGCGGCCTTGGATAATCCGCTGTTCCCGTTCCTTCTCTTCCCGCTCGATCACGCAGCGGCATTTCAGCGGCATATTGTATTCCGTACCCATAAGCTCGGTATGTCCGTATACGATGGGTTTTCCGCATTCCGGGCAAAATTCCGTATCGCTGATGGTTTCATAATGGTTTCCGTCCATCCTCAGTCCTCCCATCTTGTATTCTCGTACCGGGAAGTATCCGTATAATCCGGTTGGGCCGCCGCTCCGTTCTTTCCGTCGTAGTTTCCTTCCAGAATCTTGGTGAGGTTGGCCGGTTTCAGTATCCAATCAAAACCGCAAATCCATTTTTTCACCCTGCCGGATAGAAAGTCCGATCTTTCTACCCTTTGAAACAGGGATTCGAACCCGCCGTTTGCCTCCACCGTCTTAGAGGCCCTTTTAATTGCTTTCCTTCTTGGTTCCGTAATGATCTTGATTTTTGGCTGTGAAGTGCATATTCGGTTGAAAGAATCCATGATGGACTGATAATCCATCGGAGCGGGAGGCTCGTCGCCAGACGTAAGAGTATCTATCTCTATCTCTTTCTCTTTCTCTATCTCTCTCTCTGTGTCACATGTGACGTTAATGTGCGCACTTTGTGACGAAAGTGCGTTACATTGTGACGATTTCAACGTCTTCCGTTCTCTCATGTTACGCATTCTTGCAGCGGAATCGCACTCGCTGTCCATATTTTTTACGGCCTCTGTCAGCATATATTCTCCGTCATTGATAATTTCAATCAGGTTATGCTTTTGCAGGAATAAAAGCGTTACCTGAACATCATCGGTTGCTTCGTCCAGTTTCAGCGCCAATTCTTTATCAAAAGTATCTTCTACATTTTCAAACGGAATGATCCCTTCGTTACGCAGACTAAGGAGCTGCATTTTTAG
>OJPG01000723.1_pt1 | contig 22573 bp, 18 predicted proteins | sample 1598431 | NCBI WGS metagenome assembly OJPG01 (sample SAMN03922473, study PRJEB24848) | human gut metagenome | isolation source: stool sample | host: Homo sapiens | place: Germany | collected 2010-11 | reverse complement strand
TGTTATGTACTTCTTTATCTCACGGTCAGTATACGGTAAAAACAATCCCCCCAACCTTCAGGTACTCACCCATGACAGCGGATAATTTATCTGTAGTAAACGGTTTTGATTATGCAATTACGAAAATGAACCATTGTTCTGATGAGCGAAAGAATTTTCTTATAAAACGATATCCTTATTGGAAGGAATATGGTAGTTTGGACAATAAAGGGGTTATGAATAGCTCCGATTGCGAATAAATAGTTGGCACCATATATTTTGTGGTGCCAACTATTTTTAACTTTAAACTATATCGTCCTCATTGACCATTTCTTCATCCTCAAAATCGTAATCGTCGGGATCGGCGCTGACCTTCATGCCCTGCTTCGGCTTGATGAATTTCACATAAGCGAAGGCCCCACCGCCTGCCAGCGCCAGCAGCAGGACAATGACCAGCAGACCGCCGCTGCTCTTTTTCTCCGGCTGCTCTGCTTCAGGCTCCGGCTCTGCCACTACCTCCTTGCCGCTGCACTCGGAGAGGTTATTCTTGCAGACAGGGCAATTCGTATTTACCGCGCCAGCCGCACACTTTTCCTTGCAATTGCAGACGGCGGGTACCTCCGCCGCAGGCGCATCGTCGCCCATGAGCGTCAGAAGGTCGGCTTCGTCCACCTGGTTCAGAAAATGCACGGTTTCCTCGCCCTCGTCGTCACGGTCAATAATGAGATAGAACACGTTGCCGTTTCTCGTTTCCACAGTGATAAACTGCTTGCCGCTCCGGGTACTGCTGCCGATATCGTCGATCAGCGAAAGGTTCCCGTCCGGCGTCAGGGCGGCATCGCCGCTGCCGCCCATAAGCTGCTCAAACAGCTCGCTCAATTTGTCGGGATCAATGGACAGAGATAGGCCGCCGTCAGCCTCGCCGCCCGTATCGCTGAGCGTCATATAGCCGGAATAGACGTAGCCGATCTTTTCCGGCAGCCGGACCATATACCAGTCGCCATCCGTGCCCACGACCTCTACCACCGTTCCGTTCGGGAGCTGCGCGAAAGCGTAGTTATCCAGCCCAGCGCCCGTGCGGACATTCAGCTTGCCACCATTGGTGGTGACGGTGCCGGTCTTACCGGATTTCTCTGCGCCGCCCAGCACAGAGCCAAACAGCGTGGAGATTAGTTCGGAAAGATCGTCCCCGGTGATATCCGCGCTGTCAGTCGGTTCCGTCTGTGCCTCAGAGGTAGGCACTGTATCCTCGCTGCTTGCAAAAGCGACCGTGGAAAAGGCCGTCATGCAGAGCATAACGGCCAGCAGCACCGCAAGTGTGCGGATCGTGTGCTTATTCTTCATCGTCGGTGCCCTCCATCATGTCGGAATCAGCGGCGGCCTCCATTTCCATCATTCCTTCCGGCAGGGAGATCATGCCGCTGGCGTAGGCACGCAGGAAGGCGGTCAGTTCCTTGTTGTCCATGTGGACAGCCTTTACCATACGGACGATCTCCAGATTTTCTTCCTCCGCAAGCTGCGCCTCCAGCGCACGAAGGCGTTTCTGCTGCTCCGTGATCTTCTCCCGGACCTTCTCAATATCACGACGGATCTTCTCAGTAGTTGCCATAGTCAAATAAACTCCTTTCCAAATCGTTCTCTCCATGAATAGTTGCGTCCAAGCCCCTGAACGGTTTTCAGGTTGGCCCGTGCGTTATCCTCCAATGCCAGCGCACGCCGGAACAAATCCGGGTAATGCTCCCGCAGATCGATGATCTCCTCCGCCCGCATGCTGGGGCAGAAAAAACAGGAGGACTTTCCCGGCTGCGGCAGGCCAGCCGCCTCGATTGCCCGGATACACGCCTCCCGGTCCCAGCCCCATTCCATCAGGGGATACCATTTGCTGTACTTCGGGTCTGCCAGATCACGCAGAAGGACCTTATCGCTGCGGTAGTGCTCGCCAGCGTCATAGCCGATGAACTTGACCACCTTTTTCCCGCTGACCCAGACCTTGCGGCATGGAGGATAGTTGTTGCAGAACTTTTCCTGCGGCCCGATCTTGTGTTTCAGAGAACACCGCTTGAAGCCGTAGGCGATAGAGGGCAGCGTGCCGCTTTTCAGACATTCATCCTCCAAGGTCAGCCGTCTGCCGTCCTTCGTGGTCTTATAGACCCGTGTGATCTCCGGCATACCGTGATCCTTCAACCAGCGATCCATGATATCCAGATAGGCGTAGGTATGGGGATGCTCGCCGCCCGTATCTGCAAACAGGATCAGGTCAACGGGGATACGGTGCTGGTGCAGCCCAACAAGAAGGGCGGTGCTGTTCGCACCGCCGCCATAGGAAACAATATTGATATGCTCACCTCCATCAATCATACGGCGGTCTGCCGTAGGCGTAAAAGTGCTGTTGCCAGTAGCTTGTATTGAGCCTTGCGTACTGGATCGGGTCGCCGCAATGCAGAAACATGGGGTTACCCGCCTCATCCAGTCCCACATAGAAGCCGACATGGGAGATGCCTGCGGTATCATAGGTCCCAACGAAAAACACCAGGTCGCCCGGCTGCGGATCGGATACCCGCGTGGAAATATTGTATAGGCCCTGGGCGCCCAGCCGCCCGGTATTGCATAGACCGCTGTTGGTCAGAACATAGCTGACAAAGCCGCTGCAATCAAACGAGGTGGAAGGGCTGCTGCCGCCCCAGACGTAGGGATATCCCAGGTACTTTTCCGCCTCTGTAATAAGCGCCGCAAAGCGTTCATCAGACAGGTATTCCGCAGGGATTTCATAGTCCTCCGGCGGGTTTGTGATGTACTTACCCACATACCCGGAGGATGGGAACAGGTCAGAGCGGTTTCCCAGCGTGGACATATACACAGCGTACATGGAAAGCGTTTCCTGATCCATGATGTAAACGGGAACATGGCTCAAATCGAAGTTTTCAAGCTCCACGGTGCAGATGTAATACGTGTACGGAACGTCCACTTCATATTCGTTGCCCTCGCCGTCTGTTCTCGTCTCGGTGCGATATCGGGTCTCCGTGGTGACCGTCTCGGTAAGGATATATTGCTTGTTGAACAGCATTTTAAGATCGTCCTGTACCTGGCCAATGGTGAACTGCCCATCATGGAGCGCCGACAGGATAGACAGCAGCACATAGGGATCGTGCTTGATCTCGTCCAGAGTAAAATGGTACTCGTCATAGTCGTGGGTCTGCTCATAGGTGTCCAGATATTCCCGCAATTCATCCTCCATTCGATAGAGCCGAGCTGCCCGTTTGCGCCACGGACACGCGCACGGATCAGATAGCCGTGCGCCTCCAGCTCCCGGATGCCACCACTGATGCTGTCAATTCCATCCTTGCAGATACGGGCAAGCCCCTTCATGGTGTAGTCCCAATTCTCCGGCAGAGACAACATGAGAGATAAAAGCCCTTTCGCTTTCAGCGACAGCGACATATCCCGCAGATGATAGTTTGACATGACCGTGTAATCCCTGGTCTTTTCGATACGGAATACAGCCATCTTCGCACCTCCTTCCTCTGAAAATGAAAAGTGTTGATTTCGATGAAAAAAGCCTCCGGTTTGCCTCTCGGATGTGATCCATAGGAAAACATCCATGCCCGCCTGCTTGCGGCGGGCAGAGAGGAAAAAACAGAGGCTTTCGCACCCTAATCACAACACTTGAATTTAGGTATAGAAAAAGGGCGGCTGTCTTAAAAACAGTCGCCCGAAAAGGGGATATATACAAGTTATTTGCTACTCGTCCGCCTTGAAAACCGTTGATATTACTGGCTTTTTCAAAAAGTTCTGTATCACCACTCGCACCACGCCCCGGAAGCTTCGGCTTCCGGGTTTTTTTCTGTCTGCAGCAAATATCACAGCAAAAAAGCGCCGGCCTCCCGCGGGAGACCGGCGCCGGTTTTTTTACGCGCCGAAGCACGTGAACATGATGACGAGATAAACGATGTACAGTCCGCCGATGAAAAAGCCGACCCAACGCTTGAATTTGCCCTGCACAAGCGCAGGGATGAGCGCACCTGCGCACACGACAAGGCACGCCGGAATGTCCAGCAGCAAGCCCTGCCGCTCGACCGGCAGCGGCTTGCCGAGGATGAGCGCGCACAGCGGCATGATAAGCGTGAGATCCATGATGTTCGCGCCGATGATGTTGCCCACCGACAGGGACGACTGCTTTTTGCGGATGGCGGTGATGGTCGTCACGAGCTCCGGCAGCGACGTGCCGATGGCGATCATGGTCGCACCGATGATGGCATCCGGCACACCGATCATCTGTGCGAGCGCGGTGCCGTTGTCGATCAGCAGCTGCGCACCAAGCACAATGGCCGCAGCGCCAAACACAAACTTGCCGATATTGAGCGCGACCGTCCGGCCGTCCGTCTTGGGGCGGGCATCCTGCTCCGGGGCCTCAAGCGACTGCTCACGCCGCGCAGCGACAAGGCTCTCGGCAATAAAGCACACAAAAATGACAAGGATCAAAACGCTCTCAAGGATGGACAACTGCCCGTCGCGCGTGAAGCCAAACAGAACCGCGATCGCCGCGAGCAGCAGCACCGCCTTGACCGCATACTGCCGCCGCGGCATGGTGCACTCCATGCAGATCAGCGACAGGCACATGATCAGGCCGGTATTGGCCGTCACCGAGCCGACGGCGTTGCCGATGGCGATGTCCGCATTGCCCTCCAGCGCGGAAAAGACGGACACAAGCATCTCCGGCAGCGTCGTGGCAAAGCTCACAACGGTCGCGCCGATGATGAATTTTGGGATGCCGGAGGCCTCCGCGATCCACGTGGCGGCGTCGACAAAAATGTCGCCGCCCTTGATGATGCACACAAGGCCCGCCGCGAACAGCAGCAGGACAAGAAAGAGGGTACTGCCGGTAAAATCGAGGTTCATAACGCATTCTCCTTCGTGATCGCACAAAAAAATGAGACTTTCGGCACGATCATAAATATGATGTGCTAAAAGTCTCATTACCTATCACAATAGGCGCATGACCACCGGCGGATGCCGGGAGATTGTTGGTCATGCATTTGTAACTACTCCCTTTTAACGAGAAAGCATCATAGCACACCGCGCCGGGCTTGTCAAGCGATTCCACACCCGGTTGCCGCTCAGCGCACCAGCTTCATGAGCAGGCGCTCAAACTCGCCGAGCATGCCCACGGAATCGGCAAAGATCATGCTCTTTTCGTACATACGGCGGTAAGCGTCCACGTTCTCGTCCGTGCGCGCGGTGTAAATGATCGGGATGACGAGCAGGCCCCGGCGGCGCGCCGCCTGCACGGCCGTGCGCACGTCGTCGATCGCCTCCGCCTCGCTGAAATAGCCGGACGGCAGCCCGTCGGAGAGCACCATGAGGATCTTGCGGCGCTCGGTGCGCTTGGCCAGATCCAGCGCGGCGGCGCGGATGGAATAACCGTCCTTGTTGCCGTTGCCGGCGGCGATCTGCTCCATGGCGTCGATGCAGCGGCTGCCGATCTCCTTCTGGTCGAAATCCTTGATGACGCAGTGCTCCACGGCGTTCGTGCCGCCGTCAAAGGCGACAATCTTCGTATAGGCGATGCCCTTGAGCGCCTCCTCGAGCACGGCCGCCGTGGCCAGTGCCGTAAAGAGCTTGGATGTCCCGTCGCCGATACCGGCGCCCATGCTGCCGCTGCGGTCAATGAGCAGGTAAAACGCCGTCTCGCGCTTGGACGGCGGTGCTTTGCGGCGAAAAACGTCCTTGGCATCGAGCGGGATCTTCCACAGCTCGCGCTGCGAGAGCGCGCCGGTGCGCTGGCTGGCGCTGCGTTCGCGCTGCTGGCGCAGGAGTTTGTCGAGCCGGTGGTGCAGCGCCTTTGCCCGCTCGGCAAATGCGGGCGGCAGCCGCCCGCCACCCGGCGTGATATACGTCTCCGTAAACGTCAGGCCGGCATACCGCTCGGCCAGCCCCTGCCGCTCCCCGGCGTCGAGCCGGGCAGCACGCGGGCCGGAGACATGCAGCTGCTGCTCAATTGCCCGCTCGCGTGTGAGCGCTTTTTCCGCCGCGGCGAGCATGGCGTCCGTCTCGGCCGCGCTGAGCGCAAAGCCGCGGTGCGCGCCCCAGCCCGTGCCGAGCACTTCGCGCAGGCTCTCCGGCCCGCCGGAGGCCGCCTTCTGCGCAGCAGACACCGTATCCGACGAGGTGGCGGTCGCCCCGCTCTGGCCGTGATTGCCGCTGCGGCCGACGCTGGACGATCGGCCGCGGTCCTCCCTGCCGTTTGTCCCGGCTGAGCCGCTCGGCTTGACCTCCTGACTGGCGAGGCTGCCGCTCATGTCGCCGTGGCGCTCGGAGTTGTCGCCGCTGCCGCCGGCTGCGCTGTCGCCTTTTTCAAGATCGGCGTCCTCCCCGTCGGCAGACGGGCCCTGGCGCGCCGCATCCTGCGCCTCACTGCGCAGGCGGAGGCGGCTGTCGCAGCCGTCGCCGAAGGCTTCCGCGCGGTCGCCCTCGCTGAAGGCATAGTCCACGAGCTGCGATGCGATGCGCGCGAGCGCATCGGCATCCGCGATGCCGCACAGGCGCGCCAGCTCCGGCGCGAGCGCCGCGAGGATCTGCCGGCCAATGTCCGCGCACGCGGCGGCCGACGGCGCAAGGATCGCCGCCTCCACCTCGGCCCGGACGGCGGCGAGCGCCGGAGTCCCGCACGGGATGCCCGTGAGCGCAAAAGCCTCCAGCTCATCGAGCAGCGCCGCGAGCGCGCTGCCGGGTGCGGCCGCCTCGAGCTGCGCATAACACACGAAGCGCAGCAGCGGCAGGTAGCCCGGAAAGCGGCGGCAGAGGATGTTATCCGTGCGCGCCTGCTCCAGAATGTTCAGTATCCGGTGCCCGAGCAGCGCCCCGGTCTCGGGCGCGAGGGCATAGTGCGCGTGAAAATATGTGCCGGCCTCCGCCGCGAACGCCGCGCAGACGTCCCGGTCGGAGCTGCTGTCGTGCTGGATCTCGCGCGCGAGCAGCACGCGCAGCGCGGCCGTCCAGTGGCGGGCGTCAAAATCCGTGCGCAGCAGATATTCCGCCCCGCCGACGGTGACGGCCGTGCCGTCCGTCGTGCAGCGCAGACTATCGTCCGCCGTGACGGTATCGACCCGGATATTCCCCGGGACGAGCAGTGCGAGGCTGCGCCGGAGCAGCGGCGTGATGGGATCATGCGCCAGAAACGCCCGGTAGCGCGCCAGCGCGGCGTCAAATCCGTCCATCCTGCGGCACCATGCTCTCAATGAGCTCGGTCAGCTGGAGGCGGGTGTAGGCGTCCTGCGGCTTGGAGGCCACGTTGTCGAGCAGACCCCAGCGCAGGCCCAGCAGGGGCTCCGCGCGCAGGGCGTCAATAAAGCCGCGGATCGTCATCGCGTCCGGCTCGAGCCCGCCGGCGCTGCGGATGCGGTCGCGGATGGCACAGTAAACATAGTCGCAGATATTCAGGCTGGCGGCGCTCGCCTCGGGCACGACGCGGTGCAGCACATCGACGATGCTCTCCGGCTCGGCGATGTGGATGGGCGTGAAGCGGTCGATCGTCGCCTCGTTCATGAAGTTCGTGCCGGCATAGTCCTCGTTCATCGTGATCGTGAACGCCGAGTGCGGGTGCATCTGCACGAGCCCGTAGCCGGGCACCTGGATCTGGCGCGCGGCGTCGGTCAACGAGTGGAGCACGTCGGCGCACTCGGGCTTTATGGTGTTGCCCTCGTCGAGCACGACGTCCGCGCCCGCCGCGAGATAGCGCAGCATATCGCTCAGGCGGTAGCGCATGGTGCCGTTTTCGATCGTCGGGCCGCCGAGCAGGTCGAGCTTGTCGAGCTCGGCATTGCCCTGCATGCGGTACTGCGGCACGTTGAGCAGCCAGTCGACTGTCTGGATGAGCGTATTCTTGCCGCAGCCCTTGCTGCCGACGAGGCGCAGGTGCATGCCCGAGAGCCGGTAGGCAAGGCAGCGCGTGAGCGCGCCGAAGCCGTCCGCCTGCACATAGCGCACCGGCGGATCGGGCACCAGCTCGGGGTATTCCGGCAGGGAGAACATCTCCGCGAACACGCGCAGGATGATCGGCTCCGGCACTGCCTGCTCGAGCAGATACTCGGCGCGCGCAGTCAGCGCTTCCGGGGACGCGCAGCCGCGCGCGGCCGCGCCGTCGATGGCCGCGCGCACCGCGCCGCTGAGCGGGTCGCCGCAGCGGTATTCGGCGAGAAAGCCCCAGACGTCCGGTGCGCCGCCGTCGCACGGCTCGCCCGCGGAATCGCACAGGGCCGTGACCCGCGCCCGCACGGGCGCGGTGCGCAGCAGCGCCGTGAGCGCCTCCGAGGGCGCTGTCACGATGCCGATGCGCGCAAATGGGTCGCCCGCCGCCGCCTCGGACAGGCAGCACACGGGCAGCGTCTCGCCCTCGACGCGGCAGAGCACGACCTCCGGCCACGCATGGCGCTCCTGCGCGCAGAGCGAGCGCAGGAAGTCGAGCTTCATCGGTGCTTTCAGATTGCTGCCGCCGCAGACGGCGGTCTCAAATTGCCGGGTAGGATGCATATCGGTTTCCGCCTTTCTCAGTTGCCCCGCGTCGCGCCCCAGGGAAAGCCCTTGGCGCTGCCGTGGTAGATCACGCGCCGCACATTCAAAAACGCGCAGCGGCCGATGCGCTCCACGCTGTCGGGGATGACGACCGTGTCCAGATTGCTGCACTGGTAAAATGCCTCGTCGTGGATCTCGCGCACGCTGTCCGGGATGACGATGCCCGTCAGACCGATGCAGCGCGAAAACATCCCCTCCGGAATGACGGCGAGACCGCGCGGCAGATTGGTACTGCGCAGGTGCACCTTATCATAAAATGCATAGGGCTCGGCCGTCTCGATGCTGTCCGGGAGGATGAGCGTGTCCAGATACGTATAGGAAACCATGGCGTAGGACGCCAGACGGCGCACGCGCACCCCGTCGACCGACGACGGCAGCTCGAGCACCGTGCCGCCGTTGAAGCAGCCGTCCGTGCCGATGCGGCCGGTCGCCGCGTCAAAGGCGAAATTCTGCTCCGCCGCCTGCGCCGCCGTCACGGGGTAGGTGTCCCACGGGCGGTCACGCAGCCAGGTCTGGATGTCCGCCTGCGTGCGCGCGCGCTTTTGTGTCAGGTAGTCCTGCATCTGCTGCAGGCCGCACTGCTGCGAAAAAAAGACTGCCAGATCCTCAGCCTCCAACGGAATGGAAAAGCCCTTCGGCAGTGTAAGCCTCAGCTGCATGGTCAGGATGCGGCGGACATCGCTGCACGCATCGTCATACCGCGAGAGCACCTTCTGATCGCAGACGAAGGGCACATCCAGCCGCGAGGCCTCGATGCCGCCGGCCGTCAAAAGCCCTGCAAAGCCGTGGGCGCGGTCCAGGATCTTTTTCACGTCACGAAACTGCGTGCTCTGGTAAAGAAGCATCTCCATACGAGGCCCTCCGTCAAATTGTTATAAAACTATCATACAGGTGCAAGGACCTTTCTTCTGTAACCTTTGCTGCACAGAAGGCGGTTTCCTTGTCTCTTTTCCGGCGCTTTGGGCAAATTTTGTACACGGTGTACATCGTTTATTCACTGGACAGTTCTTTCCTGTTGTGGTAAACTAAAGTTACGTTACACAAGTCCCAAAAGTGCACACATTTTATCAAGATAAAGGAAGCGTTCACATGAATGAAGTGAAAAGCCCCAAAAAGCCGTTGGTGTATTATTACGCCATCGTCATTCTCGTGATTCTGGCGCTCAACTTTCTGGCGGTGCCCTGGCTGAGCCAGCGGCAGGTCAAGGAGGTCGACTACGGCACGTTTATGACCATGACGGAAAATCAGGAGATCGGCCGTGTGGAGGTGCAAAATAACCAGATCCTCTTCACGAACAAAGACGACACGCAGGTATACAAGACCGGCCTGATGGACGATCCTGACCTCATCTACCGCCTGAAGGACTCCGGCGCGGAGTTCTCGAGCGAGATCGTCGAGCAGATGTCGCCGTTTCTGTCGTTTCTGCTGACGTGGCTGCTGCCGATCGTGTTTTTTGTCGCCCTCGGCCAGTTCATGCTCAAGCGCATGACGAACAAGGCCGGCGGGCCGAACTCCATGATGTTCGGGCTCGGCGGCTCGAGCGCGAAGGTCTATGTTAAGTCCGCCGAGGGCATCAAGTTCTCCGATGTCGCCGGTGAGGACGAGGCCAAGGAAAACCTGACCGAGATCGTCAACTACCTGCACGACCCGGCGAAGTATCAGGAGATCGGCGCATCCATGCCCAAGGGCGTTCTGCTCGTCGGCCCTCCGGGAACCGGCAAGACGATGCTGGCCAAGGCCGTCGCCGGCGAGGCGAACGTACCGTTTTTCTCCATGTCCGGCTCGGAATTCGTGGAGATGTTCGTCGGCATGGGCGCGAGCAAGGTGCGCGACCTGTTCCGTCAGGCCAAGGAGAAGGCGCCGTGCATCGTGTTCATCGACGAGATCGATGCCATCGGCAAAAAGCGTGACGGGCAAGTCGGCGGCAACGACGAGCGCGAGCAGACGCTCAACCAGCTGCTGACCGAGATGGACGGCTTCGAGGGAAACAACGGCGTCATCATCCTCGCCGCCACGAACCGGCCCGAGTCGCTCGACCCGGCGCTCACGCGCCCCGGCCGCTTTGACCGGCGCGTGCCCGTGGAGCTGCCCGATCTCAAGGGCCGTGAGGAGATCCTCAAGGTGCACGCCCGCAAGATCAAGGTCGCCGAGGACGTGGACTACAACAAGATCGCGCGCATGGCCTCCGGCGCATCGGGCGCGGAGCTGGCGAACATCGTCAACGAGGCCGCGCTGCGCGCCGTGCGCGACGGCCGCCGCTTTGCCACGCAGTCGGATCTCGAGGAGAGCATCGAGGTCGTCATCGCGGGCTATCAGAAGAAAAACGCCATTCTCACGGATCAGGAGAAATGGACGGTCGCCTACCACGAGATCGGCCACGCGCTCGTCGCCGCGCTGCAGACGCACTCCGCCCCCGTGCAGAAGATCACCATCATCCCCCGCACGTCCGGTGCGCTGGGCTACACGATGCAGGTTGAAGAGGGCAACCACTACCTCATGACGAAAGAGGAGCTGGAAAACAAGATAGCCACACTCACCGGCGGCCGCGCGGCCGAGGAGGTGCGCTTCGGCGTCATCTCCACCGGCGCGTCCAACGACATTGAGCAGGCAACAAAGCTCGCCCGCGGCATGATCACGCGCTACGGCATGAGCGAGGCGTTCGACATGGTCGCGCTCGAGACGGTCACGAACCAGTACCTCGGCGGCGACGCCTCCCTCGCCTGCTCGGCCGAAACGCAGACGCAGATCGACCATCAGGTCGTCGCACTCGTGAAAAAAGAGCACGCCAAGGCCGTCGGCATCCTCACGGAAAACCGTGCCAAGCTCGACGAGCTGGCCAAGTACCTCTATGAAAAGGAGACCATCACCGGCGAGGAGTTCATGGCCATTCTCAACCGCGCCTGACAGGCTGCGATGCGGTCGTGCAGCGATCCTGAATCACCCCGCGAAAGGAGGACCACCGCAACCGTATGAATGAAAAGCTGAAAGAAAAAGTCAAGGAATCTCTCTCGAGCGTGCTGCCCATCACCCTGATCGTGCTGGTGCTGAGCGTCACGCTCGTCCCGATGGAGATCGGCACGCTGGCGCTGTTTCTGACCGGCGCCGTGCTGCTGATCGTCGGCATGGGGTTTTTCCAGCTCGGCGCCGAGATGTCCATGACGCCGCTCGGCGAGGGCGTCGGCAAGACGCTGGCCAAGCGCGAAAAGGTGCTGCTGGTCGTACTCGTGGCGTTCGCGCTCGGGACGATCATCACCATCGCGGAGCCGGACCTGCAGGTGCTGGCAAACCAGGTCGCGTCGATCCCGAACAATGTGCTCATCTGGACGGTCGCCGTCGGCGTGGGCGTCTTTCTGGCGCTGGCCGTGCTGCGCATTTTGTTTCGCGTCTCGCTGGCAAAATGTCTGCTGGCCGCGTATGCGCTGCTGTTTGTGCTGACGCTGTTTTCCCCGAAGGAATTTCTCGCCGTCGCGTTCGATGCCGGCGGCGTCACGACCGGGCCCATCACCGTGCCGTTTATCATGGCGCTGGGCGTCGGCGTGTCGGCCATCCGCAGCACGCAGGGACACGACGACGACAGCTTCGGTCTCGTCGCGCTGTGCAGCATCGGGCCGATTTTGATGGTGCTGCTGCTCGGCATCTTCTACCACCCGACGGACGCGGCCTACTCCGCTGTGGAGATCGCGCCGGTCGTGACGACGCGCGACGTGGCGCGGCAGTTCGCGCTCGGCTTCCCGGGCTATGCCGAGGAAGTGCTGCTGAGCATCCTGCCGATCGTGGCGGTGTTCGTGCTGTTTCAGCTGCTGACGCGCTGCTACCGGCGGCGGCAGCTGCTGCGTACGGGCGTCGGCTTTCTGTACACGGTCATCGGCCTGATCCTGTTTCTGACCGGTGTGAACGTCGGCTTCACGCCCGTGGGCAACCTGCTCGGTTCGGGTCTGGCCGGCAGCGCGTACCGCTGGGTGCTCATCCCGATCGGCGCGCTCATCGGCTACTACATCGTCAAGGCCGAGCCCGCCGTGCAGGTGCTCAACAAGCAGGTCGAGGACGTCACCGGCGGCACCGTGTCACAGAGCATGATGAACACGGCGCTGTCCATCGGCGTCGCCTGCGCGGTGATGCTGTCCATGGTGCGTGTGCTGACCGGCATCAGCATCTACTGGATCCTCGTGCCCGGCTACGCGCTCGCGCTCATCCTCGCGCGGTTCGTGCCGTCCGTGTTCGTGGGCATCGCCTTCGACTCCGGCGGCGTCGCAAGCGGGCCCATGACCTCCACCTTCCTGCTGCCGCTGGCCATGGGCGCGTGCACCGCGCTCGGCGGCAACGTCGTCACGGACGCCTTCGGCGTCGTAGCGCTCGTCGCGCTCGCCCCGCCGGTGGCGATCCAGATCATGGGCGTTCTTTATGTACATAGATCCAAAGCCGTGGCACAAAACAAAGCTGACCTGCTGTCCGATGACGGCGTCATCGACCTGGAGGACGAAGAGATATGATACATGCCGAAAACCGACTCGCACCGCGCATGGTGCTCATCATTACGAATCATGAATACCGCCGCAAGCTCGAACAGACGTTTCAGAATTTCCGCATCCCGATCTATTATCAGTGCCAAGGGCACGGCACCGCGCCGTCGGAGATGCTCGACATCTTCGGCCTGAGCGGCAGCGGCCGCCTGCTCACGATCGGGCTGCTGCCGAAATTTCTCGTGCGCGACCTGCTCGACGCGCTGCAGCAGCGCATCCCGCTGCACAAACGCGGCGGCGGCATCGTGCTGACGATCCCGATCACGGGGCTGCAGCGGCCGATGCTGCAGCTCCTGAACGATCAGATGCGCGAGACGATAGAACAGAAGATCGAAGAAAGGGTGGATAGCGATATGTCCGATATGCAAACCAGCGCCGGTTACACCGCCATCTGGGTCGCGCTCAGCAACGGCTACAGCAGCGACGCGATCGACGCGGCCAGAAGCGCCGGCGCCATGGGCGGAACGATCCTCAAAGGCCGGCGGCAGAACTCCAAACGCATCAGCCAGAAGCTCGGCATCTCCATGCAGGAGGAAGAGGAGTTCGTCGTCATCGTCACGCCGCGCGAGAAAAAGGCCGCCGTCATGAACGCCATCAGCGACGCCTGCGGCCTGCGCACAGACGCGCACGGCATCATCCTCTCGCTCCCGGTGGACGAGGTCATCGGCCTTGAGACCGGAGAAAACACGCTGTAACATTCCGAATAAAAAGCGCAAATGCCGCAGGCAGCCGCCTGCGGCATTTGCGCATCCGCGCGCTTTTGCAAGATTCTTTCAGGCACTGTAAGTGGATTTTGTGCGCCGGGTGTTGTACCATGGCAGCAGAAAGCAAAGGAGGTACATGCAATGGAACCCATTCTCGAAATTGCAGCCCTGAAAAAATATTACGGCAAGGAGCAGAATCTGACCCGCGCGCTCGACGGCATCTCGTTTCAGGTCATGCCGGGCGAGTTTCTCGGCATCATGGGCAGCAGCGGCTCGGGCAAATCGACGCTGCTCAACTGCATTGCGACCGTCATCGCACCGACCGGCGGCGCCGTCGCCCTGCACGACAAGTGCATCACGACGCTGCACGGCAAGGCGCTCGCCGACTACCGCGGCAAGGAGATCGGCTACCTGTTTCAGAGCTTTGAGCTCATCGACAACCTCACCGGTCGGGAGAACATTCTCCTGCCGCTGGCGCTGCACGGCGTGTCCGAGGGCGAGAGCCGCGAGCGGCTGACAAAGCTCGCAGACTATCTGGAAGTGACGGACGTGCTCGACAAGTTCCCGGCGCAGATGTCCGGCGGGCAAAAGCAGCGCATCACGGCGGCGCGCGCGCTCATCCTCGGCCCCGAGATCGTGCTGGCCGACGAGCCGACCGGCGCGCTCGACTCGAAAAACGCGCGCTCGCTCATGGAAAAGCTCTCCGGCCTGAACGCGGACGCCGGCACGACCATCCTCATGGTCACGCACGACTGCAACGCGGCGAGCTACTGCAAGCGTATTCTCTTCATTCAGGACGGCGTGCTCTTCCACGAGCTGCGGCGCGACGTGCCGGACGAGACACAGCAGGAGTTCTATGGGCGCATCCTGGCCGTCATGGCGCAGCTGGGAGGGGGGAGTGCGAATGTTCTCTGAGCTTGTTGCGCGCAACAGCCGCCGCAGCCGCCGGGAAAACGGGCTGTTTTTCACATCGCTGGTCATCTCGATCATCGCGTTTTACATCATCCTCTCCCTGTCGCATCAGGACGTGATGATGTTTCTGCAGCGCATGGAGAGCAGCGCCGTAGACCGGCTGCTGTCGCTCGTCCCGGTGCTGTACGGGCTGACGCTGTTCATTTTGTTTTTCCTCGTATACTACGCCAACCGCTTTCAGCTCGCACGGCGGCGGCACGAATTCGGCGTGTACCTCATGCTGGGCATGCAGCGGCGCAAGCTCTTCGGCATGCTGCTGGCGGAGGATCTGCGCTCCAGCCTCATCGCGCTGGCCATCGGCCTGCCGGCGGCGCTGCTGATCTCAGAGGTCATCAGCCTCGTCACGGCGCGGCTCGTCGGCCTCGGCATCGTGGGGCACCAATTCACGCTCTCCCTGTCCGCCATCGGGTGGACGGCCGTGGGCTTTCTTGCGATCAAGCTGCTGGCCTCGCTCATCCTCAGCGGGAAGATCGTGCGCGAGGAGATCGGCGCGCTGCTCACGGAGACACCCGAGGGCACGAAAAAGCAGCGCCCCGCCGCTGTCTACGCTGCGGCGCTCGTGCTGGGCACGGCGCTGCTCGCCGGAGCGTACACGTTTGCCATCCTCGGGTATGCGTGGAGCGGCCTGCGCTATATGGCGGGCACGATCGCGCTCGGCGTGGCGGGCACGCTGCTGCTGTTTTACGGGCTGCGCGTCATCATCGACCGGCTGGCCCGGCGCGGAGACCGCGCGGGCAGGCTGCGGGTGTTCAACTTCCGTCAGGTCGAGGAGACGGTCATCCACCGCTCCGGCGCGCTGGCGATCTGCTCGCTGCTGATTCTGGCGGCGCTGTGCTGCTTCGGTGCAGGCGTAGCGACCGCGCGCACGTCCCGCGCCGAGACGCACACGCTCGACTACACCTTCCCCACTGACAGCAAAAGCGCCGACACCGTGCGCGAAACGCTGACGGCGCACGGGCTCGACAGCGCATTTTCCGACCTCTTTGAGATGCGCATCGGCCGCGTGCGCACGAGCACTGACTACCAAAACACCGTGAAATTCCCCGCCTTGCAGCGCTCCATCGATGCCATGCCCGTCTCCGACGAGCAGCAGCAGCTGCAATACACGCTGGAGGCCGTGGGCTACCCGTACCTCATCGCGCTCAGCAGCTACAACCGCCTGCTGACGACCGCCGGTCTGCCGGAGCTGACGCTCGCGGACAACGAGGCCGCCGTCTACTGCGACAGCGAGGTCTCCCTGGCCAGCCGCACGGCGCTGATCAACCGCCTGATCGCAGAGGGCTCGTCCATCACGATCGACGGCGCACCGTTCACGCTCTGTGGGCAGGTGCAGTCGGTGAGCGTCGTGACCGACCGGTCGATCACGATGTCGTTTGCGCTCATCGTGCCGGACGCGGTGTTCGACCACTACACGCAGGGCGACTATGACGTCTACCTCGACGGCGTGCTTGCCCCGTCCATGACGGAGGGCAAGAGCCTCATGAACGCCATCGCGGACATGAACGCGCTGCTCGATCCGCTCGGCCTGAAATACGAGAGCTACCTGCAAAATCTCGGCCGCGAGCTGTTTTACATCGTCGCGGCGAGCTACCTGACCATCTACCTCGCCATCATCTTCCTCGTCGTGGCCAACACCATCATCGGCGTGCAGTTTCTCATGGGCCAGCAGAAGGCCGCGCGCCGCTACCGGACGCTCGTGCGTCTCGGTGCGGAGCACGACACGCTCTGCCGCGCGGCAAAGGCGCAGATCAACTGGTATTTTGGTCTGCCGGTCGGCGTGGCGGCAGTCAGCAGCCTGTTTGGCGTGCGCGCGCTCTTTTCCGGCATTCTCTCCGGCAGCGCGCAGAGCGGCATGACGGAAATGATGATCGCCGCCAGTGCTATGATTTTGCTGCTGTGTGTGGTAGAATGGCTGTACATGGCGGCCGTCAAGCGGTCCAGCAGCCGGTATCTGCTGGGGCTGATGGCGCCGGAACGCGAAGAATAACGCATACGGAAAGGGGGCGGCGCGATGAAGCACATCGCCGTCGTGGAGGACGAGGCGCTCATGCGCGAGGAACTGGCGGATATGCTGCGCCGGGCGGGCTACGCCGTCACGGAGGTCACGGACTTTGCGGACGTGACCGGGCAGTTGCTCGCACTCGCCCCCGATCTGGTGCTGCTGGATCTGAACCTGCCGGAGGTGAGCGGATTTCAAATCTGCCGCGATCTCAAGCGGCGCAGCGCCCTGCCCGTGCTCGTGCTGACCTCGCGCGACCAGCTGCGCGACGAGGTGCACGCGCTCGAGCTCGGCGCGGACGAATACCTCACCAAGCCCTATCGGAAGGAGCGGCTGCTCGCGCGCATCGGAAACGTCCTCAAGCGCTACGAGGGGCGGCCGAACCTGCTCGAGGGGGCGGACTTTCTGCTCGACCGGCAGACCTACACGCTCTACATTCACAATCAGTCCGTCGTCCTGCCGCCGAATCAGGGCAAGCTGCTCGAGACGCTGCTGGCACACGGCGGGCAGACCGCCACGAAAGACGAGCTGAACCGCGCGCTTTGGGGCACGACGGAGTTCATCGACGAGAATGCGCTGCAGGTCAACCTCACGCGGCTGAAAAAGACGATGGCGTCCCTCGGCATGTGCCAGCAGCTCGTGTCCGTGCGCGGCGTCGGCTACCGGCTGGAGGTGGCGCATGAAGCGTAACGGAAGCTACCTGCGGCAGTACCTGCCGTGGCTGGGTCTGCTGCTGGGTGTGGACGCGCTCGCCGCGCTGCTGCTCTGGCTGGTGGACGCGCGGGCCTTCGCCGCCATGACGGCCGTGATCGTGCTGGCGACGGTGTTTCTGTTCGCCGGCGTGTGCGCGGTGCTCTGCGCGCGCTCGAAAAAGCGGGAGCGGGCCTTCACGGCCTTTCTGACCGCGCCGGACGCCGCGCACGAACAGGCGCTGTGCCGCCTGCTCTCGGCAAACGAGGCGCAGAGCGTGCACCTGCTCGGCGAGACGCTGCGCGCGCAGCAGCAGGCCATCGCGCAGTTACAGGCGCAGATGGACGACTACGAAAACTACGTGGAGCTCTGGGCGCATGAGGTGAAAACGCCGCTGGCGCTGCTGACGCTCGTGCTCGACAACCGGCGCGACACGCTGCCGGAGGCCGTGGGCTTCAAGCTCGACTACGTGCGCAACCGGATGCAGGCGTTCATCGACCAGATGCTCTACTACGCCCGTCTGCGCGGCGCGCGGCGCGACTATCGCTTTGAGCGGCTGACGCTGCGCGGCTGCATCGACGAGGTGCTCGACGATTACCGCCCGCTGCTGGAGGAAAAAGGCTTCCGGGTCGAGATCCGGCCGACGGACGAGACGGTCTTTGCCGACCGGCGCGGGCTGTGCTTCCTGCTCGGGCAGGTCGTGAGCAACAGCGTGAAGTATGCGCTCGAAAAGCCGGTGCTGACCTTTTCCCTGGAAAACGGCGGCACGGCGACCGTCCTGTCCATCCGCGACAACGGCCCGGGCGTACGCGCGTGCGACCTGCCGTACGTGTTTGAAAAAGGCTTCACCGGAGACTCCGGCCACGAGAAGAACAAAGCCACCGGCATGGGGCTCTATCTCGCGCGCGAGGTCGCAAAGGATCTGGGCCTCACGCTCACCGCCGCGTCCGACTGGGGCGCGGGGTTCGAGGTCCGGGTCACGTTCCCGGTCGTAGAAGAATGAATATTGAAGATCCGGCGCCGCTGTTCGCGGCGCCGGATTTTTTCTGCCATGCCTTCCCCCCTCGAACTCCCCCACCACGCAAAATGCCCCGGCAGCTTTTGCTGCCGGGGCAAAGGGGGGATGCGACATCTAACGGGATGGTACGTCAGACGATGTTATACTTCTTGAGCAGATCCACCACGACGTTGTTGACCAGCGGCTCCTTGACGAGGTCGAGCAGCGGCAGAACCGACGGGAGCAGGAACTCCAGCGGCTTCTTGCCGTCGAGCAGCTTGCTGGTGGCGTAGAGCAGGTCGCGGATATCATACACGCTGCCCCAGACTTCCGGCACGCCGCGGTCGACATTGCAGAGCGTGTAGACCGCTTCCATCGCGGTACGGATGGAGTACTCGGTGGTGAACACGGTGTCGCGCGGGGTATCGGCGAACTGGCCGACGAACGCGAGGTTGACGGAACCATCGGGCACGACCTTCGGGCGGTCGCCTTCGGCTCTGGGCTCAAAGAACGTGGTGACGTAAGGCATCATGCACGGCGTGGTGTTGCATTCGTTCGTGGCCAGATCCATGATCTGATCCTCGGGGATGCCGATGTGGTACAGCCACTCTGCCGCCAGCTCGATGCCGGTGCAGTCGCACATGTTCTTCTTGATGAAGTCGCCCTTGTCGTCCCAGCAGTTGAGGCCGTAGACCCAGATCAGGCAGTGATCCTTCGGCTGCTCCTGGAACTGGCCCTGACGGTTGATGGTCCAGCTGACGAGCCAGCTCGAATCGCGGCAGGTGACGATGCCGCCGGTAACGACCTTGCCGGACAGCGGGTCGCGCTTGCAGATCTTCTGGATGGCGTCGAGGATCTGCTTGTTGGCCGTGTCGACGGTCCAGGACTCCCAGCTGGTCTCCTTGATGTCCTTGAAGAACTTCTCGGGATGGCCGAACGCCGGATCCTGCGCGGCGAGCTTCTTCCACATCTCGATGGACGGGCCTTCGCCGTTCTTGACCTTGATGACCGGAGCGTGCGTCTGATCGCCGTAAGCGGACGCATCGCCCTGGCAGCCATTCGTGCAGATGACGAGATCGTTCTCGGTCAGCTCGATGACCTTTTCCACGCCGCCCTGGGTGTACTCGATCTTCTTGGCGACCTTCTTATCCTCGGTGCAGTCGCAGACGATGTTCGTGACCGTGGTGTCGAAGAGGACCTTTCCGCCGTGGTCGGTGATGTATTTGCACATCGGGAGGATCATGGACTCATACTGGTTGTAGCGGGTGAAACGCAGCGCGCTCAGATCCGGCAGGCCGTCGATGTGGTGGATGTAGCGCTGCAGGTAGAGCTTCATCTCGAGGGCGCTGTGCCACTTCTCGAACGCGAACATGGTCTGCCAGTAGGTCCAGAAGTTCGTGGCGTAGAACTCATCGTCGAACACGTCATCGATCTTCTTGTCCTCGAGGGACTTGTTGGTCGCCATGAACAGCTTCAGCAGCTGGGTGGCGGCGCCGGGCGTCAGGCCGTACTTACGGTCGGTGTGGGCGTCCTGGCCCTGCTTCTCGGTGACACGGCACAGGGAGAAGTTCGGGTCTTCCTTGTTGAGGTAGTAGTACTCGGAGAAGACCGTCTCGCCCGGGTTCACGATCGACGGGATGGACTTGAACAGATCCCACATGCACTCGAAGTGGTTATCCATCTCACGGCCGCCGCGCATGATGAAGCCCTTGGTCGCGTCGTAGATGCCGTCGCAGGAGCCGCCGGCCACCGGCAGGTGCTCAAAGAGCGTGATGTGCTCGCCGGGCATCTGTGCATCGCGGATCAGGAAGCAAGCCGCCGCCAGACCGGCCAGGCCGGTGCCGACGACATATGCCGACTTGTTGTCGATGCCTTCGGGTTTTTTCGGTGTTGCAAACGCCTCGTAGTTACCGCTGCTGTAATACATTCTGTGTACCTCCCATTCATGATGTGTTTTCCGTATTTTTTGTGCAGTCCGCTGCACGAGTTTCTTCTGTTATGGTCACTAACACTTGCCTCCAAAAAAAGAAGCAGCTTCGTTTGACAATTATCAATATAGCGTATTTCGCCGTCTTTACTGCACCATTTGTTACGCAAATGGCGATAATTAAACATAACCATTTGGTTTCGTTGAATGTCACTAAACTGACGATTTGCGATTGTGTATTTTGACCGTTTTTCGCCGAACGTCCAATCAAAATGCGTCAAATAGCACAAAAGAAAGCTGCCAAAAAGCGAAATTCGCTTTTTGACAGCTTCCAGTTTGGACATATATGGTCGTCAAGTGTGCCCTACAAGTTGGCCATGCCCTCCAGCGCAGGGCGGTCGAGCACATAGATCTTGCCGCGGCCGGTGCGCAGAAGGCCCATCTGACGCATCCCCTCCAGCTCCCTGCTGATGACCTCGCGCGTGGTGCCGAGGTGGTGGGAGATCTCCTCATGGGTGATGCGCGCAAAGCCATCCTCGGGGTGGGCATCGGCCTTTTCGAGCACGACGCGGGCGATGCAGCTGCGCAGAGGATGGAAAAAATAATACTCTATGTTATTGAGCACCGTCTGGACATTGCGCGCCTGCGTGCACTGCAAAAACTGCTGCACGACCGGCGATTCCGCGCACAGCGGGCGCAGGGCCACAATGTTGATGTAGGCAAACACGGCGTCGCTGGTCGCCTGCAGGATGGGGACCGTGTCACCCGGCGCTGCACTGTCGAGCGTATTGAGCATGCAGCAGCCGCCGCTGACGATCGACATGAGCGTGATCTCGCGGCCGGTGTCCGTCGCAATAAACACACGCACTCCGCCGGAGAGCACGAGAAACAGGCCGTTTTTTTCCGGCATGGAAAAGATCACGTCGTCCCCCGCGCGGTACGAGCGGACTATCGTATTCAGGCGCAGCATCTGCTGCTGAGAGCCCGTCAGCGAATCCCAGAACGGCAGGCACACCGTAAAGTCATAGGAACGTTTGTTTTTATCCGTGCTGCACACCTCCGCCGTTTTGGAATGATATGTTAGCGCCACTAACATATATGCGCAAAAAAAGAAACTTGCTGCTTCTTCTCACATCTTATCAAATTGACACGTCCGCACCGTATCATTTGTTACATATCTGACGCCTTTTCACGTTTTCCTGCCAGTACGGAGGCGTCTGGTTCATTCTTGATATAGCTCACGAGCAGCTCGCCGGTAAACTGGACGACATCGACCGGAGAAACGCCGAAGGACAGGTTCTCATAGATCGTCGTACCGGTATAAGCGTTGAGCAGACACTGATACACCGCGTAAATATTCACATCCGGGCGGATCGAGCCGTCGGCCACGCCTTCGCGCAGGGCCTTGAGCGCCGGGACGGGGATCTCCTTGTCGTAGTACTTCCAGAACACATTGTTGACGTCGCTGCCGGTGTTCTTCTCGGAATAGGCCGAAAACATCTCGCGCGTGTAGTCGTACCACTCCGGCTGGTCATCATAAATGCGGAAGTAAATGTGCATGCAGACGACGAACTTTTCATACCCCGTCGTACACGCTGCGGACTCTCGCTTGTACTGCTCCATAAAATCAGTAAAAAACGTAGCCAATGCGTCGCGCCAGGCGGCAAACACGAGCGCGTCCTTGTTGCGGAAATAGCGGTACAGCGACGTCGGCGTCAGGCCGGCCGCCTCGGCGATGCGGCTGATGGGCGTCGCGGCGATGCCGTCCGCGATGAACAGCGTCTGCGCCGTGTGGATCACCCGCCGGATGTTCTGTTCCCGTTCCTCACTGCGTTTCACGGTCTGCACCTCCCTGCGCAAAGTTGTTTACAGTATGCCATGTTTTCACGCCGTTTGCAACCGCAAATGTGCCGGGTGGAAACATTTGTGCCTTGCACGGCGCGGCGCAGCGTGGTATGCTCACGGCAGACAGAGAGATTCCTCCCCGCCGGAGCGGATGTCTTGGCCCCGACGGAAGTCGAGGCCTTTTTTTATGACCGGTTTCACCGGTCATAAAAAAAGACCGGATCTCATTCGAGGCGGGCCTTACCCCCTCGAGCTCCCCCGCGACGCTTTATCCGTTTCCCTGCCGCATCTTTCGAACGGCCGCGATAAACCCATTTTGACCGGTTTCACCGGTCATAAAAAAAGACCGGATCTCATTCGAGGCGGGCCTTA
>OJPG01000720.1_pt1 | contig 22728 bp, 29 predicted proteins | sample 1598431 | NCBI WGS metagenome assembly OJPG01 (sample SAMN03922473, study PRJEB24848) | human gut metagenome | isolation source: stool sample | host: Homo sapiens | place: Germany | collected 2010-11 | reverse complement strand
CAAAGATAATTTGGTTAAAACAAAACCCACCTTTGAAACTAAAGGTGGGGGAGTTCGAAACTGCTTCAAGAACAGTCCGGATTATTCGACCGTATAGGCTTATATCTCCGGCTCCCCTCGATAAGGAGTCGTTCTTTTCTTGAAGAGGAGTTTCGACACTCCGCAGTTCATCTCTGAACTGCGGAAACCATTCTAAAGGTTAAAAGTTAAATTGCAATTAAAATGTTCAGAAACCGGGCGGCAAAGCGGCATTAATCTCTTATTAACCGTTCGGCGCTATTCTGAAAACGAAATACAAAGTTTTTTTATTCCGCGCCCGACACTGGGGCTTGCAAATTAAAAAAACTTATGCTACATAAACGTTACGGAATAAAAATGGATGTTATGTCATGATTATTGATGGTAACAATAAAAAGCAGAGAAGTATTTTAACCAATAAATGCTTCTATCAAACGACCGCACGGATTATGCGCGACTTTGAAGAGAAAGGCTATGCCAATTCCGCCGATGAAACCGCAAAGGTCATTTCGGCCTATCACGATGTGGTCAAAAAACGCACCAAAAACAATTTCAATTCCGATTACAATGCCGCTTTTCAGCGCATAGACAATGCCATTGCCACGCTGGCCAATAAGGTCTTTTACGACTATGACAAAAAAAGCTATGATTACGCTTACAAATCCTTTGAAGAATTTGACCATATCAATGCAATCGTCGGGCGTCAGCACATTAAGAACAATTCCATTTAAGCTGCTGTGACTTGTTGAGTCCTCTCTTGCAATTTAGGTTAAATTGCGGTAGATAAGGGTTATTATTTTGATAACTCATTAAAGGACTATGTCATGAAGAAAATATCATTAATCGGATGCGGCCGCTGGGGCACCTTTTTAGGCTGGTATGCCGGAAACTACTGCGGTTTTGAAAAGGTTGACATGTATGACATTCCGACATCGCCGAATTTTATCGAACTGCGCGACACCCGCAAAAATCCGTATCTGACCCTTTCCGACAATATGGAACTTCATGACAAGCTGGCAGATGTTCTGGGCAACGAAATTATCATTGTTTCTATCGGCTGTCAGCATTTTCGCGGTTTGTGCCGCGAGCTGAATGCTTTTGACCTCAGCGGCAAAACATTTCTGCTGGCGATGAAAGGACTGGAAACGCCCAGCGCCGCCATTATGCACGACATCATGAAGCAGGAAATCAAACAGGATATTCATATTGCCGTTTTGGCCGGACCGGGACATGTTCAGGATTATATGAAAAAAGTTCCCTCCTGCGCGGTTATCGATTCATACGAAGAAGCAACCAAAGATATGCTGATTAAAAATCTGCAAAGCGATTTAATCCGTTTTTATTACGGTTCAGATTTAATCGGCAATCAGGTCGGCGCGGCACTGAAAAATGTTATCGGTCTGGCTGCCGGCATTTTGGATGGTTTGGAATGGTATGGACTGAAGGGGGCCCTGATGGCCCGGGCGCCGATTGAGGTGGGACGGTTAATCGGTTATTTCGGCGGGAATCCGCATACGGCTTACGGGCTGGCGCATCTCGGCGATTATGAAGCGACCCTGTTTTCAAAACACAGCCACAACCGGATGTTCGGCGAGAAATTTGCCCGCGGGGAAGATTTCGGCAAACTGGCGGAAGGTGTTCCGACGCTGGAAGCCGTCAAAACAATTGCCGATGCCAAGGGAATCGATATGCCGATTTGTCAGGCTTTATATAAGGTTATTTACGAAAAAGCCGATATAAAAGAAACCATCCGCGGCATGTTTAACCGAGACTTGAAACAGGAATTCGACCATATCTGCTGATTCAGATGCTTACACCGACTTTATCTCCCCTCATAACGGGGAGATTTTTATAAACGACAATTTAAGTTGATTTTTTGTCTAAATTTATTATACTCTGTTTAATTCAGGTTTGGTTCGAGGAGACAATTATGCTCAAATTGACAAATACACAAAAAAAGATACTTAAAGACGCAATAAAAGAAAGTGTTAAAACAGGTGCTAAAGTTATGGCTACGGGAGTTGCCCTGTCGGCAGCAGCGGCTATGGGCGGCCCCGTTGCGGGGCTTGCTGCCGGAGGAACCGTTTGGGCCGTTTTGACACAAACCAAGCATCTGTCGAACGGATTTAATGCCGGACTAAAAAAATGGATGCAAAAAGACAATCAGCCACTTTCTCTGCGGGCCAAATTATTAAAATTCCGCAATGCCGTTTCCGTCGGTGCGGCAACGGCTCATAACAGTTTGGAAAACGAAAACATGAAACGCAATCCGTTTTTCAAAACATTTTATGAAAAAGCAGCCAAAGAAGGGCGTAAAGTTAAATTCTCAGAAAGACTTAAAGCGGCCCTGCAATTTTCTGCCGCCAAACATGAGGTCAGAATGATACACAAAAAAAACATAGACAACATTCTGGCATCTTACCGCCAACGATAGCCGTAACCGATGACAATAGAGAAAGTCAAACACTTTTTTGCCGCAGAAGGCAAGGCTGTTATTGAATTATCACAATCGTCCGCAACGGTTGAACTGGCAGCCCGGGCATTAAACACGGAACCGGCACGGATTGCCAAAACACTTTCTTTTGCTGTCAACGGCAGCGTTGTTTTGGTCGTAGCGGCGGGCGACATGAAAATAGACAATCATAAATTTAAAGACTATTTTCACTGCAAAGCCAAAATGCTGTCTGCCGAAGAAGTGCTGTCTGCCACAGGGCATGCAGTCGGCGGCGTATGTCCGTTTGCTTTGCCCGACCCAAAACCGTCGGTTTATCTGGATGTATCACTGCAACGCTTTGAAACGGTTTTTCCGGCCTGCGGCAGCAGCAATTCGGCGATTGAACTGGCACCGGACGAATTGTTCAGATATGCCGGCGCGGCCGCATGGATAGACATCTGCCGCCCGTTTGAACGGGCTTAACGCAGTCGCGGCGCTACTTCCAATATTTTTTGAACATAAGCCAGATCATCAGACCGGCACATGACACAAACGCTTTTCAGGTGCAGATTGTCATCAAAATCCGCCGCTGAGAGTTCGGTAATTTCCTGTCCGTCCTGAAGCCGATACAGCCGCAGTCCCATCGCCCGGCCGATGGCCCAGCCGCCGGCCAAATCCCAGATTGACATATAAAAAGCATAAGCGCGGGCACGCTGCGTCACCAAATAAAGCAGCTGTACCACCGCGGAATAATAGTTAACAAAGACGGTTTCCGACAATTTAAAATCTTCGGTCAGCGGCGTGTTCCAGGGATGTCCGAAAATTATCGGGCAGGAACAGCGAATCTGCGGCTGCAAGACCTCGGTTTCTTCTTCCGGCTGAAAAGCTTCACGCACCAGGCGGACTTCCGCGCCGTCAAAACAGGCGAGTTCACGGGTCGCCGGCATATATAATGCGCCGCAGCAGGGTTTGCCCCGGCGGAAGATGCCGACAGAAATACCGTACAGCGCCTGAGAGCAGGAATAAGGCAATGTGCCGTCAATCGGGTCAATAATAAACTGATACTCCGCCTGATTAATCCGCTGCCATTTGTCCTCCCCCAGCGTATTCAGGCTTTCTTCATCAATAATCACATAGTCCGTATCAGCAAAACGGCGGGCAACAAACTGGCGGAAGAGTTGGCTGATTTCCAAATCGGCCGCGGTTACCACAGAGGTAACGCTTTCGGCTTTGAGGTAATTGGCCGAGGCGTCGAGGTGGTTCTGAGCACCGCGGGCAATGTCTCCGGCCAGGCGCATAAAGTCCAGAATATCGTCTATCATCATTTGTTCCTTTTCATTCGCTGTCATCACAAATTTCCTCCACGCTCCAGGTGCCGTCATTATACGTCAGGCGCAGCAGGGCGCCGTTTTCAAGCCGTTTCATTTTCAGACCGAACTGCAGCATCAGGCAGCGGATTGCCGCACTATGGGACGATATGCCGATGACCTCTTCGGGGGTTTCCAGCAAAGCGGAAACCGCGGCGAACATGCGCTGCATAATTTCATATTTGCTCTCGCCGCCTTCAAAGCGGAAATGAATATATTCAGCGTCAAGATTCCGCCAGTTTTTATATTCTTCGGTCAGGATAATGTCTTTATGGTATTGGCCTTCATTGATGCCGAAATTGCCCTCGATCAGGTCATTATTGACAATAACGGGAATATGAAGTTCACGGCCGATAATTTCAGCCGTCTGCAAGGCACGCTGCAACGGGCTGGAATAGATTATCCGCATGCCCAGCGGACGCAGGGTTTCGGTCAGCAGATGAGCCTGAGCCACACCGGCCAGGTTGAGCTCGGGATTGTGTCCGGCCCCCTGCCAGCGTCCCTCACGGTTAAAATCCGTTTCGCCGTGACGGAAAATATAAAAAACTTTATGAGCCATGCTCTCACCTTTTGCCGCGGATTGTCTCAAACTTGTTTCAGCATAAGCCCGAGCCGTTAAAATCTATTTAACGGAATTTTATTCCGGCGGCTTTTTATGATGCGTTTTCCGTTTCACGGCGCAGACGGCTCCAGTATTGCCGGTCTTCTTCCGTCAAAGGGCGGAGAATCCGACAGGGATTGCCGGCCGCTATCACGTTAGCGGGAATGTCTTTGGTGACAACCGAACCGGAACCGATGACAACATTACTGCCGATGGTTACGCCCGGATTGATAACGGTGTTGCCGCCGATCCAGACATTATTTCCGATGGTTACGGGTTTGCCGAACTCAATGCCGGTGGCGCGGATTTCCGCGTCAAGCGGGTGCCCGGCCGTATAAATGCAGACCCGCGGGCCGAACATAACATTGTCTCCGATGGTTACCGGACAGACATCCAGAATGATGCAATCGTAATTGGCATAAAAATTGTCTCCTGCACGGATGGGAAAACCGTAATCACAATGAAAAGACGGATGTATGCCGGGATTGCGCCCGATATGTCCGAACAGGCTTTGAATGATTTCCCGCCGGCGCGGTTTTTCATCTTCATTGGTCGCATTAAACTCATGGCATAAATTGCGGGCTCGGCATCGCAAGCCCGACAATTCCTCATCTTCGGCAAAATAAAGCTTTCCCGCCAGCATTTTTTCTTTTTCGGTCATTTCCTTGGTCCTTATAAATTCTGTCTGACATATTATTCTGCATCAGCGTTAAATAAATTATGAAGACGGAAACAATATAATTATTTTCCGGCAGCATTCATAAAAAAACCGGATGCTTTCGCCGCATCCGGTTCTATAAAGCCGTCGGTTTTATTCTTTTCCGACGAATCTTTCCCTCAGTTTTTTCTGTCTCCTTTGTTCGTTAAGAGCCTTTTTCTTTGCGGCGGCCGCCCGGGCTGCATCCTGTTCGGCTTTTTTCCGCGCGGCTTTTCGGGCTTCGCGATTTTCCCGTTCCTGCCGGGCTTCATAGTCCTGATAAGCTTTTCTTTCTTCAGGCGTCACGATAACGAACTTATCAAAAAAGTTAGCCAGTTCTTTATTATCTTTTATTTGATAGCGGACCGCATTCGTATCATAAATATCCGTTCCGGCATCCAATTCAACCCGGTTGTAACTGTCATCAAGAGAAATGCATCTATCGGGAACTTTGCTCTCTCCTTCTTCTATCGTATTATTAGCGGCAATGGATACGGAAACAATCTTATCCTGATACATGACCGCAATATGACGAAACGTCGTATCAACCAAGGCGGGATCGCTCATTCTGGGATCACCGAAAAAAATTTGACGCCGGAGACTGGTTGCCCCGTCGGCAACAAAATAATCATCATTCCGGTTTTTAATTTTGCGGACGGAGGCTTCTTTTTCAACTTTCTGCTCCGTTTTTCCGAGAAAATTATAATAAGAAGACGGTATTGCGCAGTTTTTGACCTTCTCAACCGCTTCCTGATCCAACGGCTGAATTTCGCCGACTTTTGACATTCTGGAAATACATTTGTTTTTCAGAGCCGTCATTCTTTCTTTTATTGTTGACATTTGTGCCTCCATTCAAAAGCAGGTGTCTTATTCGCGGACAAACTGACGTCCGTTCGTTGCCGGAACTTTGGTGATGGAATAAGCCTTGAGAAACTCGGCTTTCTGCACCATGCGGATGCCGCTGCCGTCCTTGACCAGATAAGCGCCGTCTTTGTCCGCAATCTGAGGAGTTCCCGCCGGGCCTTCAAATTCCACACCGGGATTAACCAAAACGGCATTGACCGCTTCTTTTTTCTTTACGGAAGAAAAGACCTTGCCTATTTTAATATCCTCTTTGGCCGGAGCATCTTTTAATCCGGCGGCGAAATTGACGTCCGTATCCCACAAATCTGCCTTGCCGCCCTCATTGACAACATTTTCTTTCAAATAATTAATAAACTTGTTAAGATGGATAATGTTATTAAACGTTTCCGGATGCTGTTCAATATACCGGTTGATTTTTTCTTTGCGGCCGGGCGCGTCATAACAAATCAGGCAGCCGTCTTTTTGTTTCAGCACCTGTTCGCAATTATCTTTCGGATTATGGAAAACCAAACCTTTAACATCTTCCATAAACGGTCCGTCGGCACCCCATTCTTCACGCTTGGCATCTCTGGCGCCGGCAAAGCCATAAGCCGGAATAATAATCCGCTTCATATCGGTCGGAACAGCTTCAATGGTGGGCTGTTCAAACATTTTGGCTGCTTGCTCGTTGGTAATCATGGTATTTTCTCCTATGGTTGTTTGCTCATAGGTTATTAATACCGTTTCTTCACCGATTTGTCAATATGTGTTAACTCTAAATTAGACAAAATTTTCTATTGACAATTTTATTTATGCCAATAAAGCATATTTTCACCTGTAAAAAATTAAAACGACACTCCAACATTTTTCTGTTTTAATGCAATTTTAATCGCCAGTCGGTTATAGTGAACAAAACCCAAACAGGAGACTAAAATGCAGGATATCATCAACGGGCGCTGCGGCTGGTGCGGAACAGACAGTCTTTATGTGAAATATCACGATGAAGAATGGGGCAAGCCCGTCAGCGACGATAACGTATTGTTTGAATTTCTGGTTTTGGAAAGCGCCCAAGCCGGCCTGAACTGGCTGACCATTCTAAAAAAACGCGAAGGATACCGCCGGGCTTTTTGCAATTTCAGCATTGAACTGACTGCACAAATGAGCGATGAAGACATTGAAAAACTGATGACTTTCGACGGAATTATCAAAAACCGGCTTAAAATAAAATCAGCCGTTACCAATGCCCGCCTTTTTTTGGGCATACAAAAAGAGTTTGGCAGCTTTCATAATTATATTCTGTCTTTTTTCCCCGGGAAGAAGCCGATTGTCAACCATTTCCGCTCCTTAAGCGAGGTTCCCGCCTCATCGCCGGAATCAGACGCCATCAGCAAAGATATGAAAAAACGGGGTTTTAAATTCTTCGGCACGACGATTTGTTATGCCTTTTTACAGGCGACGGGATTTGTTGACGACCATTTGGCCGACTGCATCTGCCGAAAAACTTATTAGTCGAATAAATACAAAAAAAAATCTCCCTGAAGGAGATTTTGAATTGGTGGGAGTGGCAAGACTCGAACTTTTTCTGGCTGCGTAAGGCTTGCGCTTATTGGCGCGCGCCAACTCCGCTGCGGTCACTCGTTTTTTAAGATTTGGATCGCCGTCTGCCGTCGGCTCCCAAATCTAACAAAACTTCGCCTCTTGCGGTCAAAACAACCGCTACTCCGGTTGTTTTTATCCTCGAGCCTCTATCGAGGTCGCAAGTTCTTTTTTTCATAAAAAAAATCTCCCTGAAGGAAATTTTGAATTGGTGGGAGTGGCAAGACTCGAACTTGCGACCTCTACGATGTCAACGTATATTATTTTCTCATTTACTCTTATATATGATAATTACTTATTTTTCAATGGTTTTATGTTGACTTATGTCTTCTCAGCGATTATGTTAAATGAATAAATTTACTAAAATTAGTTACCTATCTGTTACCTGAGAGGGAGACATGCCAAAATTATCTAAAAGCTTTGTAAATCAAATTAAGGACCTTACTTATAAAGACAAAACCTTTACTGATGATGAAATCAAAAAATTAGCTATTCGCATACAAGGAAAGAAAAAATCCTGGATATTAACCTATAGGATGAACGGCAAACAAGAAAAAATGACTTTAGGTTCAATATTTGAACGGACACCTGATGATGTAAGGGCTGAAGCCATTGAATTAATTGATATGATTAACAAAGGAATCAATCCCAAAAACCACCGCAATAAAAGCAATAATATTTTGAACGTGTCCGAGCTATGTGATTTATATATGGCAGAAGGTGTAGCTCATAAAAAAGAATCCACTCTAAAAATTGATCAAGGCAGAATAACACATCATATAAAACCCATTATCGGAAACATTCGCCTTTCTGAGCTTAATACCGGGGATATAGAAAGAATGATGATAAAAATCATGAACGGGAATGTTAAATCGGCACAGGAGCAATGCAAAATACGAGGAAGAAGTCGGGTTACCGGAGGACATGAAGCTGCTAATAGAACAGTTCAGTTGCTTAGTGCTATTTTTAATTTTGCAATAAACAGAGAGCTTTTAGATAAGAATCCGGCTAAATTTGTAAAAAGACCTAAAACGCAAGCAAAAGAAACTTTCCTAACTCCTCAAGATATAAAGCTATTGGGAGTAACTCTTAAACGCCCCTCTTATTGCGACAAGAAAGAGGCTATTAATGCCATTAAGCTTTTACTGTTAACAGGGTGCAGAAAAGATGAAATTTTATCTTTGCGCTGGGATTTTATCGATTTTGACAATCAATGTTTTCGTTTTCCAGACACCAAAACCGGAAAACAAAATAGAGTCTTTGGAATTGCAGCCCTAAGCCTCTTAAAAGAGATTAAATCAAAAAATAGGTCTCCTTGGGTATTTCCGGCAACAAAAGGAAATGGACATTACGTTGGTCTTCCCAAAATCTTTAATAGAATCTGCTCTTCCAAGCTGGAAGATAGCCCTGCAGATAGTGGAACTGTTTTTTATAGACCAGATATAACTCTTCATTCATTGAGACATACATTTGCCAGCATTGCAAATTTACTTGGATACAACGACTTTACAATAGCAGGAATGCTTGGACATCGCATCCGAAGCACAACTGCTCGTTACAGTCACAATGTTGACAGTGCTCTTATATTAGCCGCAAATCAAGTATCTGAATTTATTAATAACCTTTTAGAAGGGGGGCAACAATGAGCTCTTCTCAAAATAAAAATAACTATGTTAGAAAACGAGAAAACAGATTTGAAGATGTAACACGCCATAAAATTTCAAGACCAGGTTTTATAAAAACGCCAGAAGAAAATATGCAAAAATATCTTTCAGAAGTAGCTGCAGCTGAAAAAGCTCTATATAACCACTACAATCTTGAATATAATAAATTGCTTAATGGCCACAAATTAGCCATATGCTTAGCAAAAGAATTTATTCCCGGTTTTTTAGCAGAAGACTACGCTCTTGGAAGGCCTCAGGAAATAGATGAGTTCGACCAATTAGCATTGTGTATGTGTGTTCGTATTATTCAACTGGAGCACGATGGAGAAAAAATATCTATTGAAAACGCCTTAACAGAAGTAAAAAAACGTTGGAAATACTCATCTTCAGTAGCATCTCTTCGTGCCCGTTATTATGAGTATCTGAAAAGCAAAATTTGTACTATACTGCTTGACAGAATCAAGGATCATAAGCAAGTTATGCTTGAGATATTAGAAGATATTTTTAATAGATAATTTTGTACAAAAAAGATAATTCTTTTAATGTGCAAAATTGGGACATCTAATCTCCTTAAAACAAATTAACGTAAAAAATTAAGGAGAAAATTATGGATACAAAATATTTTACACGTAAAGAAGCCGCAGAATATCTCTCAAAAACTCTAGGCTTACCTACCAGCCCTAAAACTTTGGCAAAATTAGCAACTATTGGCGGAGGTCCCGAATACCAACGCTTTGGAACTAGACGCGTCGTTTATACGCTAACATCTATCACGAAGTGGGCTCAAGCAAAACTATCCAAGCCTATTTTTAACACCTCTCAAGAACTTTAATCCGGTCAACAACAAAATTGTTTTCTCGTTCTTCTATCTTTTGATTGAGGATTTGTTTGGCATACTTTTTAGGTGACAATATGGCAAAAAAGAAAAAAAATTGTGCTGATTGGAGAGAGCTTGAAAACCAAGCAAGCGACCTAATTCTGAGTATTTTCAGCCGCGTAAAAGCACCATTTTCTTCAGTTGAGTTAAAAAAATATATTTATTATAAATTACCTCGTTGGCGAGACTTACCTCAATGGCTAAAGCTCTCCGTACTGTTTCGTTGTGTTTTAAATACCAATGAGTACTCGGCATTCACTTTGAGGTTTTCAAAAGACAAAATTGAAAAAGCCTTAAAATCTGCTAAAAACACTCTCCCAGACTATCTGAGAAGAAGAATCTCTCAGTCTCTGAAAAACAAGCTGGGATTTGTTCCTGAGTATTTATTCGGAATACATATTGATGGTGATGCAAGCTTTCATATTCATGGCATTATCAAGCTTGGGAGCAATGAAAAAAGCATTAGAGAAGCTCTGAAATTAGCCGCTTTCGGAGTTAATTATAAAAAACATAAGATACACCGCAATATTTTATGTTTTAGAGAGTTATTTTCATCAGAAGGATGGCTTCGGTATATATTTAAGTACAAAAACTATGATGAGGCGATCTATCAAAGCAGAACACTTTCTCAACGAACTCAACGATTTTACGAATCCATTCGTAATAAATTATAAAAACAAAAGAGCTTGGACCGCCAAGAGTCAAAAGCTCTTTTGTTAAATATTATTTATCCTTATTGTTGGTACACATTTTAGCTGCTTCAGCCACAATATCCGTTAGTTTACTTCCATCATTTTTTCCCAAAGCCACATTACGCAATATTTGAGAACGCTCTGCCCTTGATATTTTCTGATTAACATAATCATCCATACATTGACAGACTGCCGGATTATTGAAACTCAACCTCTTACAAAATGCTGTTCCTATCTTATCGGAAACATCACTATTCTTAAACCCAAATACTAAAACTACTATTATCAAAATAAGGGAGCAAACCTTGAGCGCAAGCCATTTACTTAATTCAGGCTTTTTCCAAATGCTAATGAGAAGTGCCAATATAGCGATAAACGGCACGAATCCCAACTCAACTCCTCTCTCTTTCAAATATCCAACAGTATAAAAAAATATCAATAGAGCAATTATTGCAATTGTTTGAATAGTCTTTTTATTCATTTTACTTCCTACTTTTCACACTTATAGGCCACCGCTGAAATAATATTCATTACAAATGTATCTTTATTTATTTTTAGAAAGTCAGCTTTAAGAGTTTTTGCATTTTCTTGCAGATATATAACTTTTGCATAAACTGTCTCCCCGGCAGGAATAATAAAGGCTATTTCTTTAGCTTTACATTGTGGCATTTGGTCGTAATACATCGGAACACTCCATTCATCTGAAATTTTTGTTCCTAAAGGAACGACTATTGCCGATGCACAAGCACTTAATAAGAAAGGAATCAAACAAACAAGTTTTTTCATACTTACCTCCCTTAATTTATACAATCAATATCTTCGATATAAGCCCAACGAGTCACTTTTTCACTATTAACTTGAGAGAATCTTGATACAAGCACATCTCCATTTTCCATACAAAATAAAGCCATTCTTTGTTCATCTGTAGACCAGCATTTATTATTATTCCAAATAGAACGTCCATTTTGGAATTTACATGATGCTTTTTTATAATTTTTTACCTGCTCAGCCATTTTATCTATTCGTAATTGGTTATATGTCCCCCAAATAAAAGTAACAATAAACAGTGCTTGATATGGTGAGAACCATCTCAAATTAACAAAAAACGCTGAAATCAGTATAATGACAAGAAAACAATAACCCTTTGCAGACATACATACCTCCCTTTGGGTTGCACAAAAAAAAACCGCCCTGATGAAGTGGCGACTGGAAGTTGGTAACTACAATAAGATAGTGCGACATATTAACTGGATACAGCTTATTTTGCCGCCTTCCAGTCATAAGACTTTCAGGCATGCAAAATTTCGTCTTCACACAGACGCTTATTGAGAGGTTACCACACCCCAAAACAATCATCATTTGTTTCGTTATAAGAGTAGCCATAACTACACGACAATGCAAGCTATTTTTAGATAAAAATGAAAAGATAAGTCGAGCTAAAAAAAAGATATTTAAAGCGGTAAAAAGAGGGGATACTTTGATATTATTTTTGACTCTTTGGTTTACTTTCCATATTATTTGTTTAGTTTTATTAACCAATATAAATAATGAGTTGTGGGCAGAGGATAAAAAAAGAAAATACATCCTTTGCGACTGAAAGGCTAGTTGGAGTAGGATTACAGCGACTTTCTAATCCCGAAAATTAGAATAAAGATATGATTGAGGAATCCAATTACCTACAAACTGCAATCAAAGAAACGCTTAAAGTAATCGGCTTGGAGATATAATATGATGCCTGAGATAGAAGAAAAACTACTAAGAAATCAAGAGTATATAATAAAAAAAATTAATATACTTCTAGAATATGCAGAAGAATACCAAGCTCATCAATTAATTGAATTTCGAGACTTTATTAACAGAGCTAAAGCCATAACTTCTGAAGATATATACCGATATAAAGGACTGGAATCTTATATTTTGGAGCACTTAACGCAGAGTAAAAGAAAAGCCCTCATGCTTAATTTTTCTAGACTTCACTCAAAATATATGAAGCTCGAAAATATTGATACATCTTTTCCTGAACGATATATAGCAGAAAGAATAGAGAGTCTTGAACATCAACTACAGAGGTTAATGGAACGTCCACGCCTGTATGAAAAGAGAGCAGAAGAAAAACTGTTTGAAATTGACGACAAATTTAGAAAGCTTATGGAAATAAGCGGTAGAAATAGCAGTATCACTGACAATATCAAAAAGGTTGATGATTTAGAAAAAAAATTAAGTAAATTGGAAGCTGATGCTCAAGATATGATGAGCGATATATCAACTGTCGAATTAGGAAAACAATATCTTGAAGCCAAAAATCGATATTGTGCTCCCAAACCCAAAATGAAATTTAGTCGCTCCAAACGTTTTTATGTTCGCTACCCCGCTAATATATACTATTGGCTTTTATGGATTTTTAAAAGAGTGTTTCATAATGGCTTCTTTTTATATGCTGGATTTATTTTTTCTCTTCTTTTTTTAACATTTTCTTATTTTATCGTTGTATTTGGCGATAATCAAGATACATACAAAGATTTAGTTATAACTATTCCTATGATTTGGCTAGCTTGGTTTTTCCAAAGAAAAATTAATACAAGAGATAAGCTTTTTGAACTCTATAACCACAAACAAAAAGTAATGGAAACTTATGTTGCTTTCAAAAATAGCGCATACGATTTCAAAGCCTCTGATAAAATGGAAGAAGTATTGCTAGAGGCCATCAAAAAAGACCCCAGCGAATGCGTCGGTAAAGACAATACAACCATTATTGAAGCTGTTTTAGATAAATTGAGAGGCTTATTCATTACAGCAAAAGCTAAAAGAATAATGAAAGATGAACTTGATTTAGATAAATAAGAAAAAAATCACAGTTATTTGTAGATAAAAAGATTAAGTCAATCCACAAAATAATGAATCAATATCAACTTTTTACTGTTAACATTTATCGTGAATTTTTTGAATTATTTGCACTAATTTTTCTTTTTCTTTTACTATGCTATTGTGCAGCATTTGAGCGGATTTCTTGAAATTTTCTTGATTCTGCGAAGTTTGTTTTATGTTTTGAAGTAGATGTGAAAATTTAGGATATATGTTCTCTTCAATATCTTCATTAAATATTTTTTTATGTGAACTTTTAAAGTGTTGGTCCACATTTCCTAATTTACTAGCTATCATACTAAATACGGAGGTTGCACTTTCTTGAATCTGTTCTACCTTTTGAGTTCTTTTATCCAATCCTTCATTAATTGTCATTTTTTGAAGAATATCAATATTAACAATAACTTCATCCATTTTCTCTAATTGGTTTACTAGAGAGCTTACATAAATCATATAGCCAAAATCCTTATTCCGTTTTTGATATTTTTCATAAAATCCATACAAACTTAATAAAGCGGCATACCAAGCAATCCAATCTATATTGTTTATACATTTAATATAAGCTTCCGGTAAAGATAAAAGGCTTGCCAGAACAGGAACACATGCGGCTAATACTAAAAGTAAGAACAGAAAAAACAACTTTATCATCTTGCGCATTTCCAATCTTCTACACCAGATAAAATTTGTTTTTGTATAATTTCTCTTGTACTTTTAAAATGGTACTTGCGAAAAAAACCATCCTCACCTAGCGTATCTAAACTTTTAGAAAACAACCCCAAAAAAAATGATGGTGTAAATGTTACTATATAATCAGGAATAATGACATCTATACTTTCTGCGTTTTTATCAAGTTCATCCAAATTAAATTTTTCCCTAGCATCAGCTCCCTTAACCTTACTTCCGAGAACTGTTGTCCTTTCCTGTGTTAATATCTCTAGATTAATTACCGTCATTGTTTTTTACCTTTTTTTGTAAAGATTCTGCATCTAGCATGAATCTTGTTGTTATTATAGTTCCAGGAAATGCTTTATGCAACAAGTAAGCGTATTTTTTGTCTGGTTCAATTGTTCTATCTTGTTTTAAATTAAACCATTGATAGTTTTTATTATTGCTTAATTTTACTGCATTTCCATATTTATCAGAAAACTTAATACAAACATTTCCTGAAATTATAGCTATCTGAGGTTTATCTTCCGAGATGCTGGTATCTCCTATTTCATTAATAAATTTTACCATCCTTAACATACCTATTCCACCTCTGCTATCTTTGTAGTTCTCTCTAGTAGAACCATCTTGCAAAGCATAAACCGTAGCCAATATGTTTGATGATATATTCTTGTGCATTTTAATATATGCGTCTAATTCTTGTTTTACAGAATCATTGGTTGTCGATAAAATAGATTCATAAATTGGCATACCTGTATTTATAAAGGAAAGGCTACAAAAGTATTTTCCATCTCTATACTCCATAAATGAAGTCATATACCAATTTCCTTCTTCTCCTTTTACGCTATGTCTTTGAGCATTTTCTAAAATTTCAATAGTAAAGGATGTGACGTTCACACACCCTTCATCACTTAGCGCCATTGGAGGGTCTAGCTGTATAAGCCATTCATTTATCTTTTCTACAAGTCGTGTGGCGCTTACGTCTAATGTTGTTACATTTTGATTTTCAACTAATGTTCTTCTAGGTTTCATAATTGGAGGCAAGGCTATCACATTCCTATCATCCGCATTAGGTAGCCTCATATCCATGAATTTATCTAAATCTAAACCTTTTATAACATTAGAAACTCTATTGCTAATTTTCCCTCCTCGAATATACGGATACATATCTTTCTTTACAATTCCCCATAATAAATATGGAGCAATATCATATATTCTATCATCAACAAAATCAGCAAAGGCTTCTAATATTTTAGGTTCATATTCTGCAAACTTATAAAACAAATCTAATGTTTCATTAGGATAATCAATAAAAGAAAAGTGCTGTATTGTAATACGATTTTGCAGTTTCTTCCTTTTATATCCCCTTTTCCATTTCTCTCCCCTTTGTGAATTAAAGAAATCTAGAATTTCAGATGGTTTAGCCTCATCATACAATCTAGCCATCTGAGACCTCAATAAAGGAATATGCTCTATTCTTTTATTTGGATATTTTTTTAGTATTAATTTTCTATCAACAGAATGAATCTTATTCTTATGGAGATGTCTTCTATTTCTTTTTTTTATACTTTCTCTTATATTGGCAAATTCTTCACTACTTAATTGAGCTAATTTTGCATGAGATAATTTAGATAATTTAGGTGGAAAAGATATTATATCAGTCATAGCATTCTCAGTTTTTATTATACTATACGATAAAAATTTATTTATTCAATAAATAAATTTTGTTACCTATATGTTACCTAAAACAAAAGGCTTTCGGAAGCGAATCTTCTGAAAGCCTTTGTGGAATTGGTGGGAGTGGCAAGACTCGAACTTGCGACCTCTACGATGTCAACGTAGCGCTCTAACCACCTGAGCTACACACCCGACGACTTGTCTTTAATACAATAAAAGATTTTACAAATCAAGCGAAAATTTCATCAAGGGCGGAAAAAAATCAAATTCCTTTCTTCTTCTCTCTTTCTGCCGCATAATTCTTTTATTCCGGAACTTTTTATTTGCCGACAAATTATTAAAAAGTTAATCTTTTCGGCTTATACTGGGCTAAGGTTAAAAAGTATGCGTTGAAAGGGCTGATCTTGGCAGACAAAAAACTGGATTTTAAAGTCGACTATTCCAAACTAAATATCTTTGACGAATATAACAGCAAAGATATTAAGTTTCCCATGGTCTTATCGGTTCCGCACAAGGGTATGCTTTTTCCGGAAGAGTTTCTGGCCAACAGCCGCTGCGGAATCGACGAACTGCGCAGCAACGAAGATTCATTTGTCGATGAACTGGTTAAAAAGGCTTCAGATGCCGGTATTCCGATGGTTGCAATGAATATCGCCCGTTCGTTTGTCGATGTCAACCGAGATAAGATTGAACTTGACCCGACCATGTTTTACAATCATCCGCATGCCAACGAAAGCAATATCGGCGGCCGGCGCTGCCGTGTCGGACTGGGCGTCATTCACCGCATTACGGCAAAAAACCACAGCATTTATGACGGCCTGCTTGATTACAACGAAGTAACGGAGCGATTTGCCCGGGTATATGACCCATATCATAAAAAATTACAGCAGCTGATTGACAAAGTCATCAAAAAATTCGGCTTCTGCCTGGTGCTGGACTGCCACTCCATGCCGTCCGAAATCTGTTCGCTGATGCAGGATACCGCCAAAATCGACTTTTGCCTGGGCACTTTGTTTGAGCAGAGCTGTCCGGCCGAAATGCATGATATTTTTAAACAGCAGCTGGAGGAAGACGGGTATAACGTTGCCGACAACTGTCCCTATTCCGGCGCATATATCACCTTTAACTACTGCCAGCCGCGCAAAGGAATTTATACCATGCAAATGGAAATTAACCGCGGGCTGTATATGAATGAACGTGTGTATAAAAAAAATAACGCATTTTCAATGCTTAGCGACAACATTTGCAAAGCCATTCTGCGCTTAGGCAACTTTTTGCTGGATTTTAAAAAATAATTATGCTATAACCCCTCTTGTTTTTGGCAGAGCCCGAGCTTAAATAGCTTAGGTGCATGCTGTGTTTTTTAATTATAACTTATTGATTATACTTAATTATCAATGTTTTGGATGTGTAATCGGGAGTTTATATTTTAGATTAACCAACCTCAAAATTTTTAATTATTTAATTCGGCGAATCACAGACTGAAATTGGCATATTAGTTGCATAAGGGATGTTTGCGGCCATTTTGAGGGAACAGAGGGATGCGACGTTTCGTGTCAAAATTTTTAATGTTTTTTGTTATCCTGCTGATGTTGCTTCAGCCGGTTCGGGCAGAGGCCAGTCAGTACTTTGCTGACGATACTTATGCCTGCCTGAACGCCACAAAAAAAATTGAAAAAGAATACCAAATCAAAAAGCACCTGCTCACCACAATCTCGAGCGTTGAAACCGGACGCTGGAACGAGAAAGAACAGCAGTCGCTGGCTTGGCCCTGGACAATCAATGCCCAAGGCAAGGGACAATTTTTCAAAACCAAAGCTGAAGCTGTCAAGGCAATCAAAAAACTGCAGGCTCAGGGCGTTAAAAGCATTGACGTCGGGTGTATGCAGATTAACCTCTCATATCACGGCAAAGCTTTTAAAAGCATTGAAGACGCCTTAGATCCGCAGAAGAATGTAACCTATGCAGCCAAATACCTGAAAAGTCTTTACCTTAAAAAAGGCAAAGACTGGTTAAAAGCGGCAATGGCTTATCATTCCACCACTCCGCACAAGGCCCAGCGCTATAAGAAAAAAATCGTTTCGGCTTATGAAGTTGTCAGAATGGCCAGCAAAGACAATGACGAACGTTTGTTCGGCGAACGTATCGAAGCCCAGAAAGCGGCGTTAAAAGAGGTCAGAAAGGCACCGGCGGCGGTTAAAGTTGCAGCAGTTAAGCCGGAAGCCGTTCGCAAAGGCGCCAATAAGATTGACGCTCGTGCATGGCGAGAAGCAAAATTAGCGGAGTATAGAAGAAACAAATTAATTGCGAGCAACTAAATACACTGATAAAACTTTGGCTTAGAAAGAGCCAAAAAAATGAGTACTGCAATTAATCAGGCCGGTTTATACTGGCAGCCGCTGGGCGGAAACAATATTGACCAAATCAGCGGGCACTGTTACCGATATACCGACCTTCAACCAAACAAGGAAGGAAACTTGCGCCGAACTACGATTATCGTAGATTTGGGGAAGTTTGACAACCATCAGGCTTTGGGCGTTCAGAATTCAACCGCCGCGGTTCCGGATATTCGGAATCTGCTGGTCGGGGAATATGATACGGCCAAAGCCATTTTTTTGACCCATTCTCATCCGGATCATCTTAACGGCATCATTCATTATCTGAAGGCCGGCTATCATTTGCCGGATCTTTATGCCGGGAAATATACCTTTATGATTCTGGAGGATTTGTATAAATTCTATCAAATTCCCAAGACTCAGCGCCCGGCTCAAATCACCGTTGCGCCCGGCGACAAAATCAAAATCGGCAGTTTGGAAATCGAGACCATCAGTTCCAGCCATACCTGTTTTGACAGTCTGGGTTTTATTATCAAATCGTCTCATGCGGTTGTTTATCATACCGGGGATATGAAAATCGACCAATCCACCTATTTCCGCAAGCCGACCGACCTGAAACGAATCCGTGAACTGTCAGGCAGCATAAATTATGTGGTGGCGGACTTCTACGGAATTTATGACGATGGTTTTGCCACCAAAGAGGTAACAACTTTCCGCAAGCTGGTCAGTCTGCTGCAAAAACACAATAAACCAAAGATTTTTCTGCCGGTATATCCGACACATCCCGAGATGTATATCATTGCTTTTCTGGCAGCTTTGAAACTCAAAAAGAATGTTGTCTTTTTTGGTAATCCGGATTTTTACGGCTATCTTCATTTGATACAGAAATACGGCATCAACTTTACCAAACTGGCCGGCAAGCGAATCAAAGTTATTTATACGCATGAGCGGGACGAAATTGCCGCTCTGGACAACAATTATGTCGTTATCGGCACATATAACCATATTTCCGCCGCGTTTGACGCCGACCGGAGCAACTGTTTCGGCATTATTACCGCCAAAACCTTTTTTAATCCGCTGAAAGGGCAGCTTAATGCTCACAACATTAAATTCGTCGGAGTTGATGAATTCCCCGAACTGCAAGGGTTCGGCCACGGGTTTTGGGGCGATATGGAATATCTGCATCTTCACCTGCCCCGGGCAACGTTTATCCCGACGCACACGCCGGCTTTTGTTATTGATAATGTGCGGGAACTGGCGGCTTTCTGCGGTATGGAGCTGATAACGCCGACACCGGCCAACAACGAAATTTGGCGGTTGGGAAAAGACGGCTACGAAAAGATTCAGGAACTCCCCGCCAAATGGCTGGTTGTTGTTTATAATGACAACCAGGCTTATCTGAAAGAAGTTTTTCAAACGGCGACTTCGGGAATCGGCTTTCTGCGGCGCACCATCAGCAACCGCCGCTGTCTGCGGAGATTTAAAATGTATATACATCAACGGCAAAATCCCTTAAAACCGAAACTGAGGAGGCGAAAAAGGACAGATGTCAAAAATTGAGAAATTTATACGGGAATATCCGGTTCGCAGCTATGAATGTGACCGGGACGGTCAACTGCGTTTGATTACGCTGCTCAATATTTTTCAGGATGTCGCTGACAGCCACGCCAATCAAATGGGACTCGGATATGATTTCTGCCGAACCAAAGGGCTGGCCTGGGTCGGCTCTAATTATCACATCAGAATTGACCGGCTGCCGCGTTGGCACGAAACAATCAAAGTCATTACCTGGCCCTGTGAAGAGCGCAGGCTGGGAGCCATCAGAGATTTCCGGGTGGAGGATGAAACCGGACATCCGATTATCGTTGCCGCCAGTCAATGGATTTTAATTGATTTTGCCAAGAAGCGTCCGGTCGGACTGCGTGAGAATCTGCCCGATTATCAGGTTATCCCCGAAAGGGCTTTGGAAACGGATTTTGCCAAGCTTCCTCAGCCTGAAAAAGAAGATACAACAACTGAGTTTAAAGTCCGTTATGATGATATTGACGTCAATAACCACGTTAACAACGCTGTCTATCCGCTTTGGGCCAGCGAATCTGTCGATCCGGCGTTTCGCCTCGAACATGTGCCGCAGGAGCTTGAAATCGCCTTTAAAAAGGAAGGCCACTACGGCGAACGGGTTAAAATAATCACGGAAATACAGGAAAACGTTTCTTTGCATGACATTACGGCGCTGAGCGACGGCCGAGAGCTGGCTAAAGTCCGAATTAAATGGCAGAAGCGTTCTTAATATAAAGCAAAAGGGGCATAACGCCCCTTTTGCTTTAATCCAGATATTTATCCGGTATTCTCTTTTCTACTTTCTCTAAAATTTCCCGACAGAGGCTGTTATATCTGTCCATTGCAGCTTCTTCGCCGGCAGTCAGCAGCATATCACTGCCGCCGGAATGGAAAATTTCTTTTTTGAGCGCATCGCGAAGATAACACAACTGTCTGACCGGATACCGGTTCAGCTCTTTGTTGACCATCCACTCATTGTCAAAATATTCGACATTTTCACGAAAGGTTTCGAATATCTTCCGGCTTTTGGCCTCATTTTTCTTGCCGGGGCGGGAATTATATTCTCCCTACAGAGCAAGCAGAACGATTAAAACAACGGGGAACCAAAACCTGGCATCCCACAAACTTAGCAACACTCCGGCACCGAACAAGGCACCCAACCAAAAATTTGTTTTCATCTCGATAAGGATTTTACGGTTAGTAATTATTTTGAAAATCTCTGTATTTTTTGCAGGTGGGAACAAAGTTTCAAATAGCGGCGACTTTGTCCGATATCGAGCGTTTCGACGGCTTTGCGTTTATAAATCCGGTAAAGACTTTCGGCAAGCAGGGGAGATTCGTCCCGAAGGACCTCCCTGACGACAAAATCTTCCGGTTCCGCGGCTATGCCCGGGTTATTGATAGCTTTTTCAAACCATTCCGCAAGTTTTCGTTCCCAGAGAAAATTTTCGCCCCACAGGAGCCAAACCCACAAGAAAACCAACAGGAGCATACAAATCCAACCGACATAAACAAATCCCCAAAGACGGAAATGAACAGTCATAAGCAGCAGTACAGCACTTACACTCAAAGAAAGTAACTTTTTCATTTGATATAATTATTAAATTCATAATTTGTTATTGCGTGAACATAACAAATTAATCTTTTTTTGTCCAGTATTGTTTCCGTTCTTTAGGCAGAAAGATGTTCAAAAAGGACTTTACAGCCTAAAGCTATCAAAATTATGCCGGCTGCCACTTCAAGGTATTTTGTCGAAAATCGTTTTAAAACGCGGCATAAGCCATAGCCGAAAGCGGCACAGGCAAATGTGGTGCAGCCGATAATAACGGCTGACAACCAAATCGGCGTCTGCATAAAGTAAATTGTTGCGCCGGTCACCAAAGCGTCAATGCTGGTAGCAATGCCTATCATAAACAGGGCTTGAAGAGTTAATTTTTTTTGCAGAGGCTGCTTCTCTTCCGCCTCTTCATACAGAGCATCGTTTATAATTTTAACTCCCAGAGCCAGAAACACAAAAAAAGCCAGCCAATGATCAATGCTCTCGATATAGCGGTTGATGCTGCGAGCACCGTACCAGCCGATAACCGGCATTAAAAACTGGAAAAAACCGGTTGCGGCTCCCAATTTCAGCCCATTAGACATTCGGTGCGGCTTCAGCACCAGTCCATAAGAAAAAGAGACGACAAAAGCATCTACGGATAATGCCAGTCCCAAAAGAAAAATATCAAATAAAGTCATTGACGGCTCCAGAATTGTCGTTTTACCAATAACCGATTTATTTTAACTTCTCAAGAATAATTTCACTTTTACAATATCCTGTCTTTTTTTGAGTGTCATAATTTTTCGATATCTAAGAAAGAAAAATGTTATATTGTCCTAAAAAAAATCAGATATATAATTTATTTACCAATCAAGCTGGTATCTATTCACCATCCAAAGGATTTTATTAATGTTAGAAGGTACGGTCAAATGGTACAATATGAAAAAGGGATACGGTTTCATACAATCGGAAGCAAATGTGAAAGATATTTTTATACACGCGACGCTTCTGCAAAAATCAGGATTAAAGCGCCTGTTGCCCGGACAAAAAGTTAGATTCGAAATTTATGATGACAAAGGTCGTCCGGCAGCGGAAAATGTGGAAATAATTAACCAATAAACCGCTTTATTTTTTTATCTGCAATTTTCTTTTCATCGCAATCCGCACTAAATATGATATAGCAGCGTCGCTTCATTCCCATCGCATAAAGAGGCGAGGTTATCATATAGATTACGCGTGGTTGGGGAGAGGGTTATTGAGGAGAGCCGAGGCGTTCAGGATACACGGTGGAAGGGAGT
>OJPG01000711.1_pt1 | contig 22874 bp, 15 predicted proteins | sample 1598431 | NCBI WGS metagenome assembly OJPG01 (sample SAMN03922473, study PRJEB24848) | human gut metagenome | isolation source: stool sample | host: Homo sapiens | place: Germany | collected 2010-11 | reverse complement strand
TGGAAGAAAAGAAGCTGTACAACGCAGTCCGCAAGATCATCACGCTGGCCGACGGTCGCCAGATCGAGATCGAGACGGGCAAACTGGCCAAGCAGGCCGACGGCTCGGTCGTCGTCAAGATGGGCGACACGATGCTGCTCGGAACCGTCGTGGCCGCAAAGGATGCAAAACCCGACACCGATTTCATGCCCCTCCAGGTCGAATACAAGGAGAAGTACGCCGCCGTAGGCCGCTTCCCCGGCGGTTTCATGAAGCGCGAAGCGCGCGCCAACGACAGCGAGGTGCTCGTCGCCCGCCTGATCGACCGCGCCCTCCGGCCCCTGTTCCCCGCGGATTACCACGCCGAAGTCTACGTGACGGTCAACCTCATCTCGGCGGACAAGGATATTCAGCCCGACGCGCTGGCCGGTCTGGCCGCCTCGGCGGCGCTGGCCGTATCGGACATTCCCTTCGGCGGCCCCATCTCGGAGGTCCGCGTCGTACGCCGCAACGGCGAATACGCCATCAACCCCACCTATTCGGAGATGCCCGAATGCGACCTGGACATCATGGTCGGCGGTACGATCGACAACATCCTGATGGTCGAGGGCGAGATGAAGGAGGTTTCGGAAGAGGTGATGCTCGGCGCCATCAAGTTCGCGCACGAGGAGATCAAGAAGCACTGCGCCGTACAGATCGAGCTGTCGAAGGAGTTGGGCAAGGACGTGAAACGCACCTACTGCCACGAGGTCAACGACGAAGAACTGCGTCAGACGATCATCAGAGAGCTTTACGACAAGGCCTACGCCATCGCCACGAGCGGCACGATGAAGCACGAGCGCGAAGACAAGTTCAACGCGCTCGAAGCCGAGTTCGCAGCCCGCTATTCGGAAGAAGAGCTGATCGAGAAGGCGCCGCTGATCCACAAATATTTCCACGACGACGTGCAGAAGAAGGCCATGCGCAACATGATCCTCGACGAAGGCGTCCGTCTCGACGGCCGCAAGACCGACGAGATCCGCCCGATCTGGTGCGAGGTGGGCTACCTGCCCGCAGCCCACGGCTCGGCGATCTTCACCCGCGGCGAAACGCAGTCGCTGACGACCGTTACGCTCGGTACGAAACTCGACGAAAAGGTCAAGGACGAGGTGCTCGTGCAGGGCACCGAGCAGTTCGTGCTCCACTATAACTTCCCGCCCTTCTCGACGGGCGAGGCCAAGGCCGCCCGCGGCCTCTCGCGCCGCGAAATCGGCCACGGCCACCTGGCATGGCGCGCCCTGAAGCCGATGATTCCGCTGGGCGAGGACAACCCCTACGCCGTGCGCGTCGTGTCGGACATCCTCGAGTCGAACGGCTCGTCGTCGATGGCCACGGTCTGCGCCGGAACCCTCGCGCTGATGGACGCCGGCGTGAAGCTCCGCAAACCCGTGTCGGGTATCGCCATGGGTCTGATCTCCGATTCCGAAACCGGCAAATGGGCCGTGCTGTCGGACATCCTGGGCGATGAGGACCACCTGGGCGACATGGACTTCAAGGTGACGGGAACCAAAGACGGCATCACCGCCACGCAGATGGACATCAAGGTCGACGGACTCTCCTACGAGGTGCTGGCCGCCGCGCTGGAGCAGGCCCGCAAAGGCCGCATGCACATCCTCGGCAAACTCACCGAGTGCATCGCCGAGCCGCGCGAGGACTACAAGCCCTGCGTGCCGCGCATCGTGCAGATCGTCATTCCGCAGGATATGATCGGTCCGGTTATCGGCCCGGGCGGAAAGGTGATCCAGGACATCCAGAAGACCACCAACACCACCATCACCATCACGGAGGTGGACAACAAGGGCATCGTGGACATCTTCGGCATCGACAAGGAGGCCCTCGACGGAGCGCTGGCCCGCATCAAGGCCATCGTAGCCATCCCCGAAGTGGGCGAGACGTACCACGGCAAAGTCCGCTCGATCGTCGCCTTCGGCGCGTTCGTCGAGATCATGCCGGGCAAGGACGCCCTGCTCCACATCTCGGAGATCGACTACAAGCGTTTCGAGACCATGGAGGAGACGGGTCTGAAAGAGGGCGACGAGATCGACGTCAAGCTGATCGGCGTAGACCCCAAGACCAACAAGCTCAAACTGTCGCGCAAGGCGCTTCTGCCCAAGCCCGAAGGCTATGTGGAACGTGAGCGCCGCCCGCGTCCCGAGCGCGGTGAGCGTGGCGAACGCCGCGACCGCGGCGAACGCCGGGAGCGCCACGAGCACAAAGAGGAATAAAAAGACTGTTAATGTGGATATTTCGGACGGAAATCAACGCTTTTTTCCGTCCGGAATATTGCATAATCAGCAAGAGTTTTCTATATTTGCACTGTTCCGCAGCCCGGCAAGCGCCTGCACGGACGGACAACGAAGAACGGACAGCGGGCGGACAGAAAGGCGGCGGAACGAACGAAAGAGGCAAACAAATTCAAAATAAACACATTAACTTTTACCTATTATGAAAAACTTAATGAAATTGAGCGTTGTGCTCGTAGCTGCCGCACTGGCATTCTCGAGCTGCAACTGCTTCAAGAAGATGGCCAAGAACCGGGACGACATCAAGCTGACGGTCACCCCCGAGATCCTGACGCTGAACAACGGCACGGTTGCCGCAGACATCAATGTAACCTTCCCCGTTGAGTATTTCAACAAGAAAGCTATCATCAAAGTTACTCCCGTCATCGTATTCGAAGGCGGCGAAGTGGCCGGCGCCACCCAATACTACCAGGGTTCGAAGGTAGACGAGAACTATGCAGTCGTAGACATGAGCAACGGCGGCAATTACACGCAGCACGTCGAGTTCCCGTACGATCCCCGCATGGACCAGTGCGCCCTGCAGCTCCGCGCCGAGATCAAATGCCCGAAAGGCAAGGCCAAGGAGTTCGTGCTCGTCAACCTGAACACCGGCGCCATCCCCACCAAGGAGCAGGCTGCCGTGCTGGCCGGCAACGACGCCGCTGCCAAGGCTGCCATCGCCAAGGAATTCGGCCTGACGGTAGCTTACGGTCTGAACACCCTGCAGAAGGACCTCAAGTACGGCGACTTGATGGATCAGATGGCCAACAACTACAAGAAGGTCACCACGGTAGTCGACAAGACCGACCTGCTCTACGCCATCAACTCGTCGGTCGTGACGAAGAAGAACGAGAAGAACGCCAACCTCGGCGCATTCAAGGAGAACGTGGACAAGAACCTCACGAACGACCGCGCCACGCAGAACATCGCCGTGAAGGGCTACGCTTCGCCCGACGGTCCGGTGAAGTTCAACGACACGCTTTCGAAGAAGCGCAGCGAATCGGGTAAGAAGGTCGTTGCCAAGTTGCTCAAGGACGCCGGTCTGGACATCGACGCCGCCGCTTACGGCGAAGACTGGGACGGCTTCAAGGAGCTGGTCGAGAAATCGGACATCAAGGACAAGAACCTCATTCTCCAGGTGCTGAGCCTCTACAACTCGCCCGCAGAGCGTGAGACCGAGATCAAGAACATGTCGACCGTATTCAACGAGCTGAAGAAGGACATCCTTCCCGAACTGCGCCGCTCGCAGATCGTCAACAGCACCGACCTCCAGGGTCTGACCGACGCCGAGATCATGGCTGCATACCGCAACGGCGGCGACCTGACCGTAGAGCAGTACCTCTATGCCGCCCAGGAGCTGGCCAACGGAGCCGAGGAGCAGGTTGCCATCCTGACCGCCGCTTCGAAGAAGTTCAACGACGCCCGCGTATGGAACAACCTCGGCGTTGCCCAGACGCAGGCCGGTGACAAGGCCGCCGCTCTGAAATCGTTCGAGAAGGCTGCCAAGCTGGATTCGTCGAAGGAGCTGAGCAAGAACCTGCTGCTCGCCAACCTGGCTAACGGCAACACGGCAGAGGCCAAGAAGTACGCCGCTGCCGCCGACGCCCAGGCCAAGGCCGCCATGGCTGCCGCCGAAGGCGACTACAAGGCTGCCGCCAAGAACCTCGAAGGCTACAACGCAGCCATCGCCCTGGTTCAGTCGAACGACCTGGCCGGCGCCAAGAAGGCCATCGCCAAGGACAACTCGGCCGACGCCGACTACCTGCGCGCCGTTATCGCCGCCAAGGAAGGCGACCTGAAGACCGCAGAGGCCCAGCTGAAGAGCGCTGTTTCGAAGAATCCCGCGCTGGCCCAGAAGGCCGCCAAGGACATCAACCTGAAGGCGCTGAAGAAGTAATCGGCTTCATCGGATAAAAAAGAGTCTGGCCCGAGAGGGTTCAGGCTCTTTTTTTGCATCCTGCCCCGTGTACCCCGCAGCAAAAGCGCAGGTGCATCCGTTTTTCGGAGAAACGGCCCGGCGCCATCACCGGCGCCATCCCCGGTGCCGCGTCCGGGCGGCGGCCGATGTCGGACACCGTTAAAATAATTGATCCGGAAACGATGCGGGATCGAATAATTTTTCTAATTTTGTAAAAAACACGATCGTATGGAATACGCCAACCATCTGAAAGAATACGCCCCGGCGTGGAGCGCATCGCAAGTCGACGAAGAGGTCGCACGCATCCGCAAGGCCGCAGAGGCCCGCAACCACAACACCGAGGTCTACAAATTCTGCTACTCGGCCATCGACCTCACGACGCTGTCGTGCAACGATTCGGTGAAATCCGTCACGGAATTCGCCCGCAAGGCCGCGGAGTTCTACCAAAAATACCCCCACATTCCCAACGTGGCTTCGATCTGCATCTATCCCTCGTTCGTCGAGACCGTGGGGCTGGCCGTGGACGGCACGCCGATGAAGATCACGAGCGTCGGCGGGGGATTTCCCGCGGCGCAGACCTTTCTCGAAGTGAAGGCCCTCGAAGTGGCGATGGCCGTGGAGAACGGCGCCGACGAGGTGGACATCGTCCTCAATGTGGGGCGCATGCTCACGGGTGAATACGACGAGGCGGCCAACGAGGTGGAGGTGATCCGCACGGAGATGGACGACGATGTGGTGCTGAAGGTGATCATCGAGTCGGGAGCGCTGAAAACCCCCGAGTTGATCCGCAAGGCGTCGCTGCTGTCGATGCTGGCAGGGGCCGATTTCGTGAAGACCTCGACGGGCAAGATCGACGTGGCCGCAACGCCCGAGGCCGCCGTGGTGATGTGCCAGGCGATCCGGGACTACTACGACAAAACGGGCCGCAAGGTCGGTTTCAAGGCCGCAGGCGGGGTCCGCACGGCCGAAGACGCCGCGCTCTACTACACGATCGTCGAGGAGATACTCGGCAAAGAGTGGCTCACGACGGAGTTGTTCCGCATCGGAGCCTCTTCGGCCGCGAACAACATTCTTTCGGCCATCGAAGGCTCGGAGGTCAAATACTTCTAACCGGCACGAAACCGGCTGGCGGAGATCTGCGGGACCGTTTCTCTCGGACCGCCCCGCCCCGACGCACGAAAAACGGCGGCCCCTTACGGGGCCGCCGTTGCATACATACCGATCCCGGCTTACGGAAGCGAATCCGTAATTTCGACGCTCAACGAATCGACCGTCCCCGCAGCCGGAGCGTCCTTGGCCGGGACGCCTTCGGCCGGAACGTCGAGTTCGGCGGGCGAGATCAGGTGCGGAGGTTCCGCGGCCGGCTCGACGCCGTTCAACAATTCATCGCGCCGCACCATCGACTGGAAGTTGTCGCGCCGGATGGCCGCAACGACGATAATGACGACTACCGCCACAGCCACGATAATACCGATCAGTTTTTTAATCATTTTCATTCTCCTCCTTTAAGATCCCGATGGCGCGTACGACGACGTTGTCCACGGGATAGATGTTTGCGTAAAAACCATTGTCCTCCAACGCCGTATTGCGGCCGATATAGGCCCGGAGCTGGGCCTCGATCAGCCTCCGCGAACGGGCGATGTCGCCATAGCGCGGCGCAACGCCCTTCCGGGCGGCATAGCGGACGAAATCATCCACAAGGGTCTTGTCGCTGTCGAGCAGCGTCTGCAACTCATCAATGGTCTTCACCGCATTGAGCGCCTCACGGTGACGGTCGGCATACTCGATCGTATAGCGGTAGAGGATGTTGCGGCCCGCCACCTCGACGAAATACTTCGTCACGTCGGTCGTATCGGCCGGAATGAACACGTCCGGCATGATGCCGCCGCCTCCGTAGACCACCTTTCCGCCCGGCGTCACCCGCTTGAGCGAGTCGGCGAAATGGATGCTGTCGGCCGAGAAAAACTCGTTGTTCCGGTAACGGTTCCAAAGATCCTCCTCGTAGTCCGCGTCATCCCCGATCGTGTAGGGCTTCTGGATCGAGCGGCCCGTGGGCGTATAGTAGCGCGCCGTGGTCAGCCGCAGGGCCGATCCGTCGCTGTACGGTATCTGACGCTGTACGAGACCCTTGCCGAACGAACGACGACCAATAATCGTACCACGGTCGTTGTCCTGCAACGCTCCGGCGAGAATTTCGCTCGACGAGGCGCTTCCCTCGTCGATCAGCACCACGACCTCCATGTCCTGCGCCGAGCCTTTGCCGTCGGCGTATTCGCGCAGCTGCTCGTGACGGCGGTCCTCGGTGTAGACGATCAACTGGCCCTCGTGCAGAAACTCGTTGGCCACGGCGATCGCCTGATCGAGGAACCCGCCGGAATTGCCCCGCAGGTCGAAAATCAGTTTCGTCACCCCTTCGGCGCGCAGCGACGCCAGCGCCTTGCGGAATTCGTCGAAAGTGGTCCGCGCGAACTGCCCCAGCTTGACGTACCCCACGCCGTCGGCGATGCGGAAGGCCGATTCGATGCTCCTGATGGGAATGACGCCGCGCACGACCTCGACCTCGACCAGATCGGAGATGCCCTGCCGTTCGAGACCGAGACGGACCGTCGTGCCGCGCGGTCCGCGCAGCATTTTGACGACGTTGTTCTGGGGAATCTTACGCCCGGCGACAAGCGAATCGCCGATCTCGACAATGCGGTCCCCGGCCTTGACGCCGGCCTTGTCGCTCGGGCCTTGTGGAATGACGTTCAGCACGATGACCGTGTCGGTGGCCATGTTGAAGACCACGCCGATGCCGTCGAACTCCCCTTCGAGAGGTTCGTTCAGAGCCTGCATTTCCGCGGCGGGGATATAGACCGAATGGGGGTCCAGCTCCTTGACCAGCATCGGAATGACGTGTTCGGCGAGCGAGTCCATCGACACCGAGTCGACATACTGGTTCTCGATCAGCGAGAGCGTATAGGAGAGTTTGTTGTCGGGCAGCGCCATGCGGCTGAGCATGCCCTTGAGCTGCGACGTGGTGGTGTTGCGGCCCAGATACTGGCCCAGAACGAGGCCCAGAACGACTCCCGCGGCCAGCAGCAGCGGGAAGAGGACGGTGTGTTTCGAGTTTTTGTACATCGTATGATGGCGCCAAAGACGCCGGTTCGGTATTTAAAACTTATCAGGGTTTCGGCTTGTTCTTGAAAGTATAGGTGAGACCCACCTGCAACAGCGTACGGGTCTGCACGTCGACGTTCTGCGCCCGGTTGTAGTAGAGCTGGAAACTAACCTTCGTGGAGAGGTATTTCGTCGCCTTGATTTCGAGCGTGTTTTCCCAACGCACCGTGGGATGGATCGGCAGGCGGGGCTTGTCCTTGATGTCATGCCCGACGCTGGTATCTTCCTTGTCGGCCCACTTGTCGTAGGCCTCCAGGTACTTGGTGTAGTCGCTGATCTTGTTCTTCTGGCCGATGTCGGTAATCCAGCCGTAGAAGGAGAAGATCGTCGTGATGTAACGCAGGTAGCCCGTCTTGCCGAACGTGCGGTCGAAACCGATCTCGACCGACGAACCGCCCTCGTATTTCGAGGTCTTCTCGGGGTCCTCGATACCATAGGGATAGGCCGGTTTGATCTCCTTGCCGTCGCCGTCGACCTGCCGCATGCGGATCCAGTCGCTTTCGGCAAAGGTGGCGTTCAAGGCGAGCGGAGACATGTTGACCGTGATGGGGAATTTCTTTTGAGGGCTTTTGTAGGTGATACCCAGCGAAATGTCGAGGTAACCCGGAGTCATAAACTTGCTCTTGAGGTGCTTCTTCTCCTGCTCGGAGCGCGATTTGTAACCGTTGACGAACTGGCTGCGGAATTGCAGAATTGAACCGTAAGTCCAGTTCTTCGCCATTTCGAACGCCGGGTTCACCCAGATGACGAACTCGTCCTGATTCTTGAACCATACGCCTTCGCTGTCCATGATCTTGTTGCCGCTCTCGTCGACCATCGGCTTGCCGTCCGGCCCCACGCGCTGCGTCTCGACCTTCATGCGGTTGTAACCCAGCTTGGCATTGAACTTGGTTTCGATGGAAAAGAGGTTCTTCTTGAAGATATGCCGCAGGTTGAAGGTCGCCACCAGCGCAATGGAGTTGTCACCGCCCGACACCGAGATCCAGGGATCGTTGTACGAAGTCAGCGTTCCCTGCAGGCCGCCGCCCAATTCGAGGTAGTTGCGCTCCTTGCGGATTGCGGCGCGCTCGGCCTTGTAGCGGGCGAGGCTGAAATAATCGGCATCGACGGACGTGGACTTCAGCCGGTCGCGGAACGTCACGTTCCGCCGTTCGGCATTGACTTCGTCGATTGAAATCTGGGCCGAGACCGGAACGGAGGCCCCGACGAGTGACGCCAGCGTGAGAATCAGGTAAAAATGTTTCATAACGAAGCGATTGTATTTGATTTTCAATCTACAAATTTATGAATTTATTTATAAAAACTTTAACTTTGTCTGAAAGTTAAACGGAAAGGACCAACTATGAAATATTTCGGAGCGCACGTAAGCGCTGCGGGCGGCGTGGAGAACGCTCCGGCCAACGCACACGCTATCGGAGCCACGGGCTTCGCCTTTTTCACCAAGAACCAGCGGCAGTGGGTCGCCAAACCGCTCGCCGCGGGCGAGATCGACGCCTTCCGCGAGGCGTGCGAACGCTACGGCTACACGCCCGCACAGATTCTGCCCCACGACTCGTACCTGATCAACCTCGGACATCCCGAGAAGGAACCGCTCGAAAAATCGCGCGCGGCATTCCTCAACGAGATGCAGCGGTGCGAACTGCTGGGCCTCGACCGGCTGAACTTCCATCCCGGCAGCCACCTGCAGAAGATCACCGAGCAGGAGTCGCTCGACCGGATCGCCGAGTCGATCAACATGGCGCTCGACCGCACGCACGGCGTGACGGCGGTGATCGAGAACACCGCGGGGCAGGGTTCGAACCTCGGATTCCGCTTCGAGCACCTCGCCTATCTGATCGAGCGCGTGGAGGACAAATCGCGGGTGGGCGTCTGCATCGACACCTGCCACGCCTTCGCGGCGGGGTACGACCTCCGGACACGCGAGGCGTGCGACGCCACGTTCGCCGAGCTGGAACGCGTCGTCGGATTCGGATACCTGAAAGGCATGCACCTGAACGATGCGATGAAGATTCTGGGCAGCCGCGTCGACCGCCACACGCCGCTGGGCGAGGGCATGATCGGCATGGAATGCTTCCGCTATATCGCTTCCGACAAGCGTTTCGACGGCATTCCGCTGATCCTCGAAACCCCCGACGAAGCGCGTTGGAGCGAGGAGATCGCCAAACTGAAGGCGTTTGCCGAAGAGGCATAGAAAAGGGAGGCTCCAAAGCCTCCCTTTTGTTTTTACAACCGGTCCAGACAACTGCGGATCAGCGCGGCGCTTTCGCGCACTTCGTCCTCCGAGATCGTGAGGGGCGGCGAAATGCGGAACGCCGTGTCGCAGAACAGGAACCAGTCGCTCAGGATGCCCGCCTCCCGGAACAGTTCCATGATGCGGTAAAGTTTCGCCGATTCGCCCAGCTCGACGGCCAGCAGCAGGCCGCTGCGGCGGATTTCCCGCACGGCGGGATGATCCTTCAGCAGCATTTCATACAACGCGCCCTTCGTTTCGACCCTTTCGACCACCTTGTTGTCCACCAGGTAATTCAGCGCCGCGAGTCCCGCCGCACAGCAGACCGGATGGCCGCCGAAAGTGGTGATATGCCCCAGCGCGGGATTTTCCTGCAAGGTGTCCATCACCTCGTGACGCGCGACGAACGCCCCGAGGGGCATGCCCCCGCCGAAGGCCTTGGCCAGACAGACGATGTCGGGCGTGACGCCGTATTTCTGCATGGCGAACAGGCGGCCCGTGCGGCCCATGCCGGTCTGTATCTCGTCGAAAATCAGCAGCGCGCCGACTTCGTCGCAGCGTCTGCGCAGCGCATCCAGATAACCCGGACGGGGCGGACGGACGCCGGCCTCGCCCTGCACCGGCTCGGCCAGCACACAGGCCGTGCGGCGCGTAATGCGCTCCAGTTCGGAGAAATCGTTGAACTCCACGGCCTGCACGTCGGGCAGCAGGGGCCGGAACGCCCCCTTCCACTCCTCGCCCTCGGGCGCACCCATCATGCTCATCGCGCCGTGCGTCGACCCGTGGTAGGCGCGGCGCATGGAGACGATCTCCGTACGCCGGGTAAAACGTTTCGCCAGTTTCAAAGCCCCCTCGACCGCCTCGGCGCCCGAGTTGACGAAATAGACGCTTTCGAGCGGCGCGGGCAACAGCGACGCGATCCTGGCGGCATACTCCACCTGCGGCGTCTCGACCAGCTCGCCGTAGACCATCACATGCATGTAGCGCGCAGCCTGCTCCTGCACGGCGCGCACCACGGCCGGATTGCCGTGACCGACATTGCTGACCGAAACCCCGGCCACGAGGTCGAAATAACGCTTGCCTTCGGGCGTATAGAAAAACGAGCCTTCGGCGCGCGCGACCTCCACCAGTATCGGCGACGGGGAGGTCTGGGCGACATGCGCCAGAAATTGTTTGCGGAGAATCATACTATTTTATCCATTTGCGCGGATTCGGGCCAGGAGCGCCGAAGCCGCCTATAAATCCGGGACCATACCCCGGCGTTGCAAAATCGCTTCGGAATCCTTCACGCTGGGCCGCATCCAGCGGCAGAGCGTTTCGGCCTGTTCGGCGTCGGACATCCGCCAGTTGCCGACCGTGAGGCGCATGCGCTCGGAGAGCGTGTAGATCAGGATCGCCGCCGAGGCCGAGACGTTCAGGCTCTCGACCATGCCGCACATCGGGATGCGCAGGAATTCGTCGGCCGAAGCGATCACCTCGTCGGAAATCCCGGCGTGCTCGGTCCCGAATACCAGCGCGAAAGGTCCCCGCCCGACATCGAACGTCTCGGGCGTCGCGTCCTCGCGGTGGGGCGTGGTGGCCACGATCCGGTAGCCCGCCCCCTTGAGGGCGGCGACGGCCTCGCCCGTCGAGGCGTGGCGGCGCACGTCGACCCACTGGTGCGTGCCGCGCGCAATGTCGGGATTGGGTTCGAACGGGCAGAGCGTCTCCACGGTGTGCATCTCCTGCACGCCGAACGCCTCGCAATGGCGGATCAGCGCCGCGGCATTCTGCCCGTGGTACATGTTCTCGGCCAGCACCGTCATGTAGCGCGTGCGCATGGAGACCGTCTTCCGCAAAACGGCATACCGTTCCGGCGTCATAAACCCGGCGAGGCAGGCGATGCGCTCAGCGGCGTGTGCGGCATCGGGGCCGAAATCGAAGTCCGGTCCCGGGGAGTCGTTATTTGCGGTATTTTTCATCTTCATCGCGGATTTTCAGGTAGCTTTCGTAACGCGGCCAGGCGATTTCGCCCGCCTTCACGGCTTCGGTCACCGCACAGCCCGGCTCGTGGGTGTGGGTGCAGTTGTAAAAGCGGCAAGCGGGCGCAACGCGCATCATCTCGGGAAAATAGTGCCACAGCTCGGCCTCGTCGATGTCGATCAGTCCGAACCCCTTGATGCCCGGCGTGTCGATCACCGCGCCGCCCCCGGCCAGGGGGTACATCGTCGAAAATGTCGTCGTATGGCGGCCCTTGTGGTGACTTTCGGAGATTTCGCCCGTGCGGATGTCCAGCGAGGGGTCGATGGCCTGGATCAGCGTCGACTTCCCGACGCCCGAATTTCCCGAAACGAGGGTCGTGCGCCCCGCAAGCAGTTCGCGCACCTCCTCCACGCCCCGGCCCTCCCGGACCGACACCTCCAGCACCCGGTAGCCGGCCCCCTCGTAGACCGCGCGGAACTCCGCGACGGCCTCCGCGTCCTGCAGGTCGAGCTTCGACAGGAGGATCGTCACCGGGACCTTGTAGGCCTCGCAGGTCACCAGAAACCGGTCCACGAACTCCGTGGGCGTCTCGGGCGAACGCAGCGACGCCATCAGCAGCGCCTGGTCGACGTTGGCGGCGATGATATGCGACTCTTTCGAAAGGTTCGAAGCCCGGCGGATCACGTAGTTGCGCCGCGGCAGGATGTCGGCGATCACATAGTCGCCCCCCTCGTCGGCCTCGCACGCCACTTCGTCGCCCACCACCACGGGATTGGTCGAACGCACCCCTTTCAGGCGCAGTCTGCCCCGGATGCGGCAGCGCACCGTCTCACCGTCGTGCAGCACGTCGTACCAACTGCCCGTCGCCCGGACCACTGTGGCTGTAAACTTTCTATCCATCGGTCTCCGTTTTTTCCTCCTGCCGGGGAACCCGCTCGCCGACCCACTCCAGAAAAGGGAAAATGGATTCGGAAAGCCACCGGACAGGCTTGTAGCTTTTCGACTGCTCGATCGTCCGCGGCCCCACGAGGCAATAATCCTCATTCAGCGCATCGAAGGCCGAGAAGAGCACGCTCAACACGAGCAGGTACTTCAAAACCGATACGGCAATGCCCAGCAGCGTGTCGGCAACGCCCAGTCCCGCAAAGTGAAAGACCTTGCGCACCACCCTGCCGGCGATCGCCACGACGAGGATCACGACGACGAGCGCCGTGACGAAACCGCCCGCGGCGGCCACTTCGTCATCGAGCCGCAGCCATCCGCCGACCTGCGCGCCGAAACGCGCCGCGATCCAAATGCCCGCCACAATCCCTGCAAGGGAGCATATCTGCACGACGAAGCCTTGGCGCCATCCGTTCCAGACGGCCAGCGCCAGCACGAGGCAGACGATTAAATCAAGCGTGTTCAATAAGCCGTTAAATTATCACCGTAAAGATACGAATTTTAAAGAAACGGCCCAAAAAAAGCATACAACGAACGATTAGGCGCAATATATATAAATATAGGTATATCGTCCTAACGTATTACATCGCGCATATTAACACTCAACGCATTACAGATGCTGCAAATGGTTTTTACGGTAAGATTAGTCCACCCCGCCTCGATGCGGCTCAAGTTGGATCTTTCCATGTCACACCGGTAAGCCAGCTCCTGTACAGTCAGCTTGCGTTCCTTCCTCAACTCCTTGATCCTCGTAGAGATATAAAGGATTTCATCTTGATAGTTCATTCCCATTTCAAAAATTTGGACAAAAATTTTGCTGTGCAAATTTATATATATATATTTGCACCATGCGTATCATATATGATACCAACAAAAAAGAGGGTCGTCCGAATAACAAATTGAAAACTAAATACAAACACATCTTTATTTCAACCATTTTTACTATGAAAAACAACAACTTGTTTAGAAAATTCCTGGCATTGTTCTTAACCGGAACCATGCTGGCCGGTGTCGGGTGTAAGGACTACGACGACGACATCGACGACATCAACAAAAAGATCGACGATCTAAATGCGAAAGTCGAACTGAAGGCCGATGCTTCCGCCCTTCAGACAATTTCAGACAAACTGAAGGATGTCGATTTCTCGAAATTCGTCACCGATGCCGAATTGAGCCAGGAGCTGGCAGCCTACGTCAAGGACGCCGACCTCAAAAAGAAAGTCGGAGACCTCGGGTTCCAGACCGTGACACAGGTGCAGGATCTGATCAAAGGCCTGCAAAACGAAGCGCAGGTGAAGGCCCTGATCGAGAATCAGCTCAAAGCCGCTGACCTCTGGTCCAAAATCGGCGGCGAGGTCAAGAAAGGCATCCTCGAAGAGCTGGCCAAAAACAGCGAGCTGACCACTGCCGTGAAGAATCAGGCTGTCGCAGCCGTCCTGGCCGCCATCACCAACGACCCGGCCGTGAAGGACATCAAGACCGCCATCAGCAAAATCGCCGGCGAGGAGGCCTCCGAATTCGTCAAGGAATACATGGACGTCAACAACAAAGCCTGGATCGAGAACGTGAACTCGGCAGCCGCCGAAGCGGTAAAGAACGCCGAATCCGCATTGAGCAGGCAGATCATCAGCCTCATTTCGACGCAGGGCTACCTGAAGAAGAGCGACCTGACTGCGGAACTCGGCGCCTTCAAGCAGGCCATCGCCCAACTTCAGGCCGATGTCGCTGCGCTGATCAACCGCATCCAGTCGCTGGTAAACGTTCCCGGAACCATGTATGTTGGCAGTGGCGGAGCCTATACGACGATGGATTTCTACAAGGTCGGAGCCACCCCCATCGGCAACGGAATGGTCACGCTGACCTACCGCGTCACGCCTGCCTCGCTGGCCAAAGACCTCGTAGATGCCTATGCTAACGGAAAAGCGACGTTCGCTATTGTCTCCGAGCAGATAAAAACCCGTGCCGCAACGGCAACTCCCGCAGCCGCCATCACCGACGTTCGGTTTATCGAAGAGGGTAAGTTCGCCGTAACCGCCACCATGTCGGCGGAAGAGCTTGGTGAGCTTTATGAGAAAGAGGATAAATGGATCACGCTGGCCCTTTCGATCGAGAACACCGTGAATCCCGGAACCGGCGCCGAGGACGAAACCGCCTCGGAGGTAACGAACAACGTGCTGTCGAACTTCGCCAGCATCATGCCCGACGAAGCCCAAGAGATCGAACTCGGCGTTTACACCAAGGACGAGGAGCCGGTCGCCTACGACTACGCCACCATCGAAATGCCGTTCAACAAGCAGGCCGTCAGCAAGAAGACGCTGCTGGAGAATACGCAGCTGCTGGCTTCGCTCGACGGAGGCAAGACCCTGATGACGCTGGACAACGTCAACAAACTGCTTGGCTCGAAAATCACCATCGGCGCTTACACCGTAACGCCCAAATACTACGCCGACCCCAGCCAGTCGGCCGAGATTACGGACAAAACCGAGATCGGCAAATTCATCCTGCGCGTCGACAACTCGAAACTCGTTTACGACACGAAACTCGCTACGGTGGACTTCCGTGCAGCAGGCGTTTCCGGCGACGTAGGCAAGAACGTCGTATGCGCACACAAAATCGTGATCAACGTCGACGGGAAAGCCACGACGGCAACGATCGAGGCGCCGCAGACCTACATCATCACCAACCAGGCCGGCGCGACCTTCACCTTCAAGGAGACTCCCAAACCGCTGGCATGGAGCTATGCGTTCGTCAAGAACGGCATCGCCGGGCAGACCGCCACTCCGGAAATCTCCGATAACATCTTCGGCGAAATCGCTTTGGTGAACGACATAGACCTGCCGAAGGAGGTCACCATCGAGGATATTATCACGCTGGGCAACCTCGACACGGACCGTTCGACGGTCAAGGTCGCCGGCAAGGAGGTCGACAACGATCTCGGCATCCGATTCACCGCATTCGCCAGCCAGATCGCCATGGGCGTGAAAGCCTCCGTTCAGGCAGATGCATACGAGTGGGGCAAGGCCTATGACATCGAGTATGTCTATGTATACCAGAACGTCGACTACAAACTGAAGGGCCAGATCGCCTTCGGAGCCGCCCCGGCGCCCGTCAACTACATCGTCGACAACGCCATCGGCTACGAGACGAAGAGCGTCAGCAAGACGTGGAAGGACGTTTACACAGCCAACAAGGCCGGATTCGCCAGCGAAGCGGAGTTCGCCGAGGCTATCTTCGCAGCTACGACCGATCCCGCAACGCCCGCAGGCGTAACGAAACTCTTCAACAAAGCAAATGAGAAGGGCACGGTGATCGAGAACAGCAACGGCACGGCAATGACCGTCACCGCATCGACCCTGAAGGGCGTGCTGAATGCCAAGGACATCACCGCGACGAAGGACAAGTTCGAGCAGAAAGCCGAATGGACGACCTGGTACGGCCAGAAGATTTCCGTAACGTTCAACTACAATGTCACGATCCCCGACTTCGACTTGAGGTACAATGTCGGACACGTAACCGACATCGCAGGCGTGATGACGACCGTAGTCGAAGGTCTGGTCAACGGGACGACCAACCTCTGGGAGTGGCCCAACATCACACTGCCGACCTACTTCAACGAGGTGGACGCCGAGAAGTACGACTTTACGTTCGAAGTGACCTCCAAAGACGGCAAACCGAACAAGGGCGACAAATACGCCATCGTCAACGGCGACAAACTCGACTGGAGCGCAGCAAACCGCAACTATGTCGACATCAAGGCTGTCGTTAAGATCAAGGACACGAACATCCAGGTAGCTTCCCTGCCGCTGCGCGTGGAGATCCAGACCCCGATCAAGACGCTGGCACAGACCAAGGCTATCGAGGTCGCTTACAAGACCAACGAGGCGACTACGGCCAATATGTTCGAGAACCTCCAGTTGATCGACGCCGACGGTAAGTCGTGGATCGAATACAACAAAGACACGAAGGCCTGGGAAGCCGTTACGGTAGGCAACGGCAAGACGGCCTACGACGTATTCCAGGCAAAACCCGAAGCAGCGAAAAATACCGCCGGTATCGTATTCAAGATGAAATCGGCCGAGTATGCCGATACCCCTGCCAGCGACAAGGATGCTTCCGCATATATCAAAATCACAGACAATACGCTGACCTACGAGAACAACAGCGCCACGCTGCTGAAGGACATCATCATCAAGGTAACGCCGAGCTTCACCTACCAGTACGGCGAGATCACGGGCGAGGAGATGACGATTACCATCAAACGCTAAAGTTCACACGCTTCGCGGTCCGGCACGGCAACCGGCTGTGCCGGCTCCGCAAAAGCGATCCTCGGCAGGGGATGACCCCCAAGGAGTTGTTTTTTAGTTAACAAGTTTCACTCCCATCCCCTGCTTTTTGGCGGACCGAAGAGGCGCGGTCCGCCATTTTTTCGTACCTGCCGCCCCGATGCCCGCCGGGCGTAAAACCGGACCCCGTTCCGGCTTTGCGCCCGGCCGGCATTTCCCCTTCGGAACACAAACGGCGCAACGGCAAAGACAGATAAGTTTGATTTTCAGCCCGGCTTGTATTATCTTTGCCAAAGATAAACCCCCGCACGGATAGGCGGCGCCACGGCAAACCCCAAGCAACGCTTGGTTCTGCACCCGGCTTGCACTATCTTTGCATCATACAGCATTTAACCAGCTCTGCCATGAAAAGATACCTAACGATTCTCCTGCTGCTGAACGTCGTCGCAATGACGGCCAGCGCCCGCGAGGTCTTCCCGATCAACGAAGGGTGGCGCTTTTTCTTCAAGTCGGAGAAAACCTCCGACAACGCCCGCCACGTAACCCTGCCCCACAGCTGGAACACCGATCCGCTGGCCCAGGGCTACTGGCTCGAAACCACGGGCAGCTACCAGAACGGCATGTATATCCCCGTCGAATGGGCTTCGAAACGCCTTTTCGTGAAATTCTACGGCGTACAGTCGGTCGCCGACCTCTTCGTCAACGGCTATCACGTCGGCACGCACCGCGGCGGCGCCACGGCCTTCACGTTCGAAATCACCGACAAAATCCGTTTCGGAAGCGACAACTCGATGCTCATGGTGGTCAGCAACAGCAGCCGCGACGACGTGCTGCCCACCTCGACCGACATGAACCTCTACGGCGGCATCTACCGCGAGGCGGAACTGATCCTCACCGAGCGCACGGCCATTTCGCCGCTCTACCTCGGGTCGGACGGCGTGCTCGTACACCCGCAGACGGTCGGTCCCGAAAAGGTCGAGGGCGAGATCGAGGTGCACATCACCTCGAAGGGCGACAACAGCTGCACGCTGAACGTCGACATCACCAGTCCGCGGGGAGAGCGGGTCTTCTCGAAACGCCAGAAGGCGCGCCTCGACGGCAAACCCGTCTCCGTGGCCTTCTCGGTGGACAATCCGACGCTGTGGAGCCTGCGCGACCCGGCGCTCTACACCGTGACGGCCTCCATCGGCGAGGACAGCATCACCGACCGCGTCGCCGTCCGCACGGGCTTCCGCTCGATCGGCGCCAGCACGGCCGAAGGGCTGACGATCAACGGGGAACGCACACCCGTCCGCGGCGTCACGCTCTACCACGACAACGCCCTTTCGGGCGGCACGCTGACTCCGGAGGATTACGACGCCGACCTGCGGATCATCCGCACGATGGGAGCCAACGCCCTGCGCTCGGCGGTAATGCCGCACGCGCAGTACCTCTACGACCGTTGCGACGAACAGGGAATGCTCGTCTGGATCGACGCCCCGCTGCACCGCTCGTCGTTTCTGGGCGACGTCTCCTATTTCGCCACGCCCGCCTTCGAACAGAACGGACTGGACCAGTTGCAGGAGATCGTAGCCCAGAACATCAACCACCCGTCGGTGGTGATGTGGGGTATCTTCTCGCGTCTCTGGATGCGCGGCGACGACGTGACGCCCTACATCCGGCGGCTGAACGAGACGGCCCGCACGATGGACCCCTCGCGCCCGACGGTCGCTTGCAGCGACCAGAACGGCGACATCAATTTCATCACCGACCTGATCGTCTGGCAGCAGGACGTCGGCTGGCGGCGCGGCTCGACCGACGACGTGATCGTATGGCGCGACCAGCTGCAAAAAAACTGGTCCCACCTGCGTTCGGGCGTCTGCTACGGCGGCAGCGGATTCCTCGGACACAAGAGCTACACGGCGCAGTCCGAGCCTCGTTCGAACTGGATGCCCGAGGAGAAGCAGACGCGTTTCCACGAGGAGTATGCCAAAAACCTGCAAAACGACTCGCTGTTCTGGGGCGCGTGGATCGACAACATGTTCGACTACGGCTCCTCGCGCCGTCCCTACGGGATCAACGGCGCAGGCCTCGTGACGCTCAACCGCCGCGAGAAAAAGGACGCCTACTATCTGTACAAGGCGATGTGGAACGGCGCAGAGCCGACGCTGCATATCGTCGACAAACGGCGGCGTCTGCGCGATTATGAGAAGCAGGCGTTCCGCGTCTACTCGTCGGCCGGGACGCCGACGCTCATCGTCGGCCGGGACACGCTGGCGATGAGCGAATACGCCCCCTTCCAGTACCGGTCCGATTCGGTGACCATACACGGGATGATTGAGGTGAAAGCGGCGGCGGGGGATCTGCGCGACAGCGTGACTATCCTTGTCGGTAACGTCCTAAAACCGAAACGGACGCAGGTCCTTCGGCGAACAGCAGGTCCGCAAACGACAAATTAGGGACGAAAGGCATCCTTTCGGAGAAGACCTGGAAATAAGGCTCGGCGATCAGCGCCGGGCCTTCTTTGCGTTTGGGGCGCAGGTCGAGGTCTCCGGGGGCCGCCTCGACATACGTCCGGGAGAGTTCGGGCATCGGCACTCCGGCCAGCGAACACAACACCTCCAGCAGACCCAGATTGTAATCGGCGAGGAACTCCCACTCCCGGCGGTAGAAAGGCTCGAACCGCCCGGCGTAGAAATCGAAATAGGGCGACGAGCGGTAGGAGGCCACCAGCGCGCCCCAATGCTGGTGCTGCCAGCGTTTGGAATAGTCGAGACGCACGTCGCGCACGGGCTGCCGGGGACGGTTGGCGTTGCGGACATGCACGGTCAGCTCCATCACGCCGTCCGAGGCCAGTATCCGCGCACGGTTGCGTTCGGAACGCTTCACGAAGTGCTCGCCGAGGTCCACGACGCAGCCGCCGCGCAGGAGGTGCGTGAAATACTCCACCGAAGGAAGGTATGCAAGAGGCAGTATAGTAGACATAAGTAAAAATTCAAAATTAAAAATCACTGAAACGAAGCGGTCGAATCGGGTGAACCCCGCCTCTCGGGCGGGCGGCAGCGCGCAGGGCTTTGCTATGGAGCGACGCGCAATAGCAGACCTCCGCAGGACGGAGCTGCGGCCTGCCGACGCAAAACACCGTTTTTATGCGTGTGAGCGCAGAACAGGAGCGGAAGCAGAACGAAACTTCCTGCCGCCTCTTAAAACCGGCGGCTTACGCCGGCGCCTTTTAGGCGGGCGTCCAGTCCCCGTTCTTTTTGATCAGCTCCACCAGCCGGTCGAGGGCCTCCTCCTGCGGAATGTTGCGCTCGACGACCGTCCGGCCCTTGTAGAGGGTGATGCGGCCCGGTCCGGCGCCCACGTAGCCGTAGTCGGCGTCGGCCATCTCGCCGGGACCGTTGACGATGCAGCCCATCACGCCGATGCGGAGGTTTTTCAGGTGCGACGTGCGGGCCTTGATGTCGGCGAGGGCCTTCTCGATGTCGTAGAGCGTGCGCCCGCACGAAGGGCAGGCGATGTATTCGGTGTGTGAAAAACGCACGCGCGCAGCTTGCAGGATCATCAGCTCGATGTCGCGGATTTCGCTTTCGGCAAATCCCGGAGCGTCGATCCAGATGCCGTCGGCCAGGCCGTCGAGCAGCAGCGGCCCCAGGTCGGCGGCGGCCTTCACGGCGAGCGTCTCCAGCGAACGCTCTTCGTAGCGGCGTTTCACGACCACCGGTTCGTCGGGGATGTCGAGATTCAGGATCGCGGCGCGCAACTCGGCCGTCGGGTTGCCCGAGAGGGCTTCGAGCACCCGGAAACCCTCCAGCGGCTCGGTGTGCACGACGGGAACCGTCACCTTCGAACGGCGGCGGTATTCGGTCGGGAAGTAACGCTCGGGATGGAGCACCTCGAACTCGCCGGGACGGTCGGCAAAGTGTTCGACCAACAGCTGCGCCACGGGGATTTCATTTTCGGGAGCCTCGGTCAGCGAGACGCGGATCGTGTCGCCGATGCCGTCGGCCATCAGCGCCCCGATGCCCACGGCGCTCTTCACGCGCCCCTCGATGCCGTTCCCGGCCTCGGTGACGCCCAGATGGATCGGATAGTGCATATCTTCGGCATCCATCGCCTCGACCAGCAGACGGTAGGCGGCGACCATGACGCGCGTGTTCGACGACTTCATCGAGACCACCACCTGATCGAAATCGCACTCCCGGCACACCCGCAAAAACTCCATGGCCGAGACCACCATGCCCTGGGGCGTGTCGCCCCACTCGTCGAAGACGCGCTTCGCCAGCGACCCGTGGTTGACGCCGACGCGCAGGGCGACGCCCCGCTCGCGGCACTGCGCGATCAGCGACTGAAGATCGCCGCGGTCGAGGCGGTAATTTCCCGGATTGACACGCACCTTGTCCACATACCTGGCGGCGATGGCCGCGACCTCGGGCACGAAGTGGATGTCGGCCACAACGGCTGTCCGGAAACCGTCGGCACGCAGCTGCCGGACGATGTTTTCCAGATTTTCACCTTCGCGCCGTCCTTGCGCCGTAAGGCGCACGATCTTTCCCCCGGCGCGGTCGATCCGCTCGATCTGGGCCACGCTCGCGGCGGTGTCGTTGGTGTCGGTATTGGTCATCGACTGGCAGGCGACGGGATGCCCGCCGCCGATCGTCGTCCGCCCGATGCGCACTTCGCACGTTGTCCGGCGCATGAATTTCGAAAGATTCATCGGTTTATCAATTAGGTAATTACGCACTTTCTCACATCACTTTCCGCTGTCGGGCGGCGTTATCGCCGCCTTCGGCGACGTTTACAAATCCGACCCCACCCCAGCCCTCCCCCAGGGAGGGAGATGGCGTACGCATCGGACAGCAGTACAACGTACCGCCTCCCACTACCGAGAGCCGTTATCACCCCGCAACGGATTCAGGAAGCAGCGGCAAAATGAACGCTCTCGACAGCCGGTACAGTGTACAAAGATAGCAACGATTTGGCGAACGGCGAAATAATCGTTATATTTCGGAACATCTCTAAAATGCGAACGCCATGAAAGAGAAACTACTGCTGGCAGCCGCCGCGCTGCTCGGATTTGCAACGGCATGCAACAACGAGGAAGATCAACCGAAGGTGGTATCTATGTACGGGGTCCCGTACAACAACTACAAGATCAAGGGCAAGGTGACCGACAAGGCCGGACGGCCGATCAAGGGCATCGAGGTCCGGAGCAACGCCTACCTGCCGACACCGGAGGCGACGACCGCAGCCGACGGAACCTATGATCTTTCGGGCAAGGGAGTCGGCAACACGGCAAGAGTCACCTTCACCGACACCGACGGCCCGGCCAACGGCGGCGACTTCGCCGCAAAGACCGTCGACATCGAATTCACCGAGGCCGAACGCACGGCCAAAGGAGACGGCGACTGGGATCAAGGGGCATTCGCCAAATCGGGCGTCGACATCGCCCTCGAGGAGAAGGAGTAGCCCCTGCTCCCGACCAGCACGTCTCCCGGGACGGAAAAACGCACCCCGCCAATGCCCAAACAAGTTTGGCATTGCGCCCGGCTTTCACTATATTTACAGAACATAGGATGCGTCTCGGCAATGCCCAAACAAGTTTGGCATTGCGCTCTACTTTCACTATATTTGCCGGGTGGATACACTCGATAACGACATCAAATTCGTAGCGGGCGTCGGCGAGGCCCGGGCAAAACTCCTCGAACGGGAGCTGGGCATCCGCACGCTGGGCGACATGCTCAGCCACTATCCGTTCCGCTATATCGACCGCACACGCATCTACCGTATCTCGGAGATCACCGAGGCCGCAGGCCTGTCCTACGTCCAGTTCCGCGCCCGCATAACGGGCGTCGCCTATGCCGGAACAGGGCGCAAACGCCGCTTCACGGCCTTCGCGCAGGACCCCACGGGACAGGCCGAGCTGGTGTGGTTTCAGGGCGTCAAGTGGATCGAGAAACGGATCGAGGTCGGACGCGAATACCTCGTCTTCGGCCGCCCGTCGTTCTACCGCGGCGAACTGTCGGTCGCCCATCCCGAGCTGGAAACCATGGAGCAGGCCCTCTCGCGCAAGGCCGAAAGCGGCATGCAGGGCATCTATC
>OJPG01000649.1_pt1 | contig 25124 bp, 28 predicted proteins | sample 1598431 | NCBI WGS metagenome assembly OJPG01 (sample SAMN03922473, study PRJEB24848) | human gut metagenome | isolation source: stool sample | host: Homo sapiens | place: Germany | collected 2010-11 | reverse complement strand
GGGGGCCATTCTCTCACGTGAGAGAATGGCCCCCTTACTGCGCACTCCCGCACGCAGGGAATTCCCGTCCCTCAGCGGGACAAGACTTTCCTCACCACCGGCCCGGCAACGCCGCCGACGGCGTTGCCGACCGTCATCACAAGCAGATATAAAACCGCGCGGCCGCTCCACGCGCCGCCCATCGTGAAGTAGTACATATTCGCCACGCAGTGCTCAAAGCCGCAGAGGATGAACACGCACACGCCGAAAAAGAGCGCGAGATATTTGCCGAGCTCGTGCGGGTTGGAGCGATAGCCCTCCACGCCGATGTAGATCATCACGTTGCAGAAAACGGCGAGGATGAACGCGCCGAACAGCGGCTCGGAGAGCTTCAATTCACAGATGCCCTGCGCACGGGCGCTGAGGGATACAAGCCGCGTGCACTTCTCGGCAAGCGCGATGAGCGATGTGCCGGCGAGATTCCCCAGCCAGATGACCGGCAGCGTTTTGGCGTAGGCTGCGTCGTTGTCAAACACATAGCAGACCTTGCCGGTGAACAGATGCAGCCCGCGCGTGCAGACGACGAAAAGGCCGATCGTGAAAAAAATCGACCCGACGACCGTATTTTCCACCGACAGGAACACCGTGCCGCCAAAGGCGATGACCGCGCCGGCAAGGATCGCGGAGAGAAAGATCTTTTTCATGCGGAAACTCCTCCAGACCGTGTGATAGGTCCTATTTTACCGTATGGCGGCGAGCGTTGTAAACGCTTCTCTGTGGAGAGATAAAAAGTCCGCAGAAAATGAGGGTTTTTGCCGCTTCGGCTTAACAGAACGCGGCATTTTGCGCGGCATGGAGGGAGGCTCGCCGTGATTTTTATTGCTTTTCCCTCCCCCGGATAGTACAATGGTCTTACCATCAAACTTTCGGAGGACTTTTCCCCAATGAAACTCATCTCATGGAACGTCAACGGCCTGCGCGCGTGCATTGGCAAGGGCTTTTTGGATTTTGTGAATTTCATCGACGCAGACGTCATCTGCCTACAGGAGACGAAGCTGCAGCCGCATCAGATCGAACTTGACCTGCCGCAGTACCACATCTACTGGAACAGCGCGGACAAAAAGGGCTACTCCGGCACGGCGGTGTTCACCAAGCAGGAGCCTCTTTCCGTCACCTATGACTTTGGCGAGGACATCCACCGCCACGAGGGGCGCGTCATCACGTGTGAATATCCGGACTTCTACCTCGTCTGCTGCTACACGCCGAACTCGCAGGACGAGCTGCGCCGCCTTTCGTACCGCATGGAATGGGAGGATGCGCTGCGGCAGTACCTCTGCGAGCTCGACACGATCAAGCCCGTCGTGTACTGCGGGGACTTAAACGTTGCACACGAGGAGATCGACCTCAAAAATCCGAAGACGAACCACTTTAACCCCGGCTTTTCCGACGAGGAGCGCGGCAAGATGACGCAGCTTTTGTCCTCGGGCTTTCTCGATTCGTTCCGCACGCTGTACCCCGACAAGACGGACGCCTATTCGTGGTGGAGCTACCGCGCCCAGTCGCGCGCACGGAACGTGGGGTGGAGAATCGACTATTTCATCGTCTCCGAACGCCTGCGCTCCCGCATCGAAAACGCGGATATCTTAGCTGAGGTCATGGGCAGCGACCACTGCCCCGTGCTGCTCGAGCTCAAGGAGGAAGAAAAATGAAACTCAACAAACAGGAAATGACCGGAGGCACGAAGATCACCCTGATCATCAGCGGTGCGGCCATGCTTGCCGGCATCGTGATCGTTGTGCTGTTTGCCGCCGGCGCGCTCGCCCTTTCCGAACAGAGCCGCAACGTGCTCGCCATCGCGATCTCCGCCGCGCTGGTGGTGTTTTCCTATACGCTGTGCAAATCGTTGGGGGTACTTAAAAATCAAAAAAAGTGATTCTCACCCCCACACCCACGTGGGGAACGGGTAAAAGGGGGATATTCTCTTTCACGAAAGAGAATATCCCCCTTTTGAACCCCCAAGAGAAAGGTTTACACTGCCAGCTTTGGGCTTGAAGAACTGCACGGCCTGTGGAATCGGGTGCCTGCCATGGGATGGTTCTACACGACTTGGTTTTCTTCTATCTTCGCTGTCGCTTTGCCTGCGATTCGTTACCCTTACGCAATCTCCGTCTACTTTGAATTTTATCAATCTTGCTTTTTCCTGCCAAGGCGGCTTTGCTGCGCTCGCCGCATTGATGAGACTGGTGATAGACGGAAATTAGTCTGCACTTCTACAAGATCGGCAGAGCGGCAGCGGATGATAGAAGCAAATCAAATCGTCTAGCAACACCCAACGCGGCAACGCCGCGCGCAGGCATTCCCATTCCGGAGGCACAAAGGCCATTCGAGCCCGAGACTGCCAATTTAAAACCTTTCTCTCGGGGGATCAAAAGGGGGATACTCTCTTTCGTGAAAGAGAGTATCCCCCTTTTATTCGCGCCCCCCTGCTTGCAGGGGACCCTATTTCTCCACAAAATGTGGAAATCACTCACGCCTTGGTGCGATCGTACGAAACGACCACGCGGCGGTTCGGCTCGGTGCCGATGGAGAACGTTGTCACACTCGGCGTATCCTGGAGCGCGGTGTGGATGACGTGGCGCTCGTAGGCGTTCATGGGCTCGAGGGTGACATTGCGGCGGTACTTCGTCACCTTGCCGGCGACCTTTTCCGCCAGGCGCTCGAGGCTCTGCTCGCGCTTTTCGCGGTAATTTTCTGCGTCGACCTGCACGCGGGCGCGGTTCTTCTCGCTGCCGCGGTTGATGCTGTAGTTCGTCAACTGCTGGATGGCGTCGAGCGTTTCGCCGCGGCGGCCGATCAGCGCGCCGAGCTTTTCACCTTCGAGGAAGACCTTGTAGCGGCCCTTCTCACTCTCGTAGACCTTGACCTCAGCGGCGGAGTCCATGTGCTCAAGAAGGCCCTTGAGGAACGCGCGGATCTGCTCGCTCTTCTCGTCGTGGCACTCTTCGCCGAGGTCGACAATGGGCTTGGGCTGCGGGGCGGGACGCTCCGCGCGCTCGGCGCGGGGAGCGCGGTTCTCGCGGCGGTCTTCGCGCGCGGGACGGTCGCCGCGTTCTTCCTTGGCGGCGCGGGGTTCTTTCTTCTGCAAAACCTCGGGCGCGTACATGGGCACGGCCTTGGGCGCAGAAGCGGGTTCAACTTTCTTTTCGGGCTTGGGTGCGGCAGGCTTTTCCACCGGCTTGACCTCTTCGGCCTTGCCGTCGTCATAGCTCACGCGAACGCGCGCGGGCGCGCTGCCGATGCCGAGGAATCCGGCTTTCGCGCGCTCAAGAATTTCAACAGAAACGTCGTCTCTGTCCATCTTCAGCTGCGCGAGCGCGCTCTGGATGGCCTCGTCCTCCGTCTTGCCCGTTACGTCAATAAACTTGATCATTCAGACAAGCTCCTTACAATTATTCTCCGTAGTGCTCGGGGTCGTAGGAACGGCCGCGGGCATAGGGGCGGTCGCCGACGCGTCCGCTTTCGCTCGTGGAATTTTTCTTTTTCGTGGCCTTGGCAGCCTGCTTTTCCGCACGCTTTTCCTTGAGGCTCTTCTTCTCAGCCTCTTCGGCAGCGTACTTGCGCTGCTGCTCGCGGGCGGCTTCCATGCGGCGCAGACGGTCATCGCGCTTCTGCTTTTCCTTCTCGCTGAGCTCGTCCTCCATGTGGCTCTTATAGTACTTGGTCAGAACCTTTTCCTGGATGGCGTAGAGCAGCGAGTTGACGATCCAGTAGACACCGAGAGCCGCGGGCAGCGTAAAGCCGATCCACAGCGACATGAGCGGCATCATCCACATCATCATGCGGCTGGAGCGGGCCGCGGCGTCGTTGCCCTCAGCGGCGACGTTGCCGGCCATGGACGCCTTGGACTGCAGAAAGCTCAAAGCACCGGAAATGAACGGGATCAGCACAACGCCGATCACGGGCCAGCCGCCGGTGAAGAAATCTTTCCACACATCCCCCGGCATGACCGTAAGGTCAAGGCCGAGGAAGTTGTAGTTCACGTTGAGAAGACCGTCAAACTTGCCGGAAAAATCCGCAAAGTTGTCGGAAATGAACTTGGCAAGGCCGATCTCCTCATAGCCCTTGCGCACGAGCTCGGCATTGTAGCCCAGGGTGGTGGCAAGGGTCGTGATCTCCGTCACGACGTCCTTGGAGAGCATCATGAAGCGGCTGAGCGGCTGACGGATGATGGAATACAGAGCGATGAGGATGGGGAAGGGCAGGAAGCTCCAGAGGCATCCGCTCATGGGGTTCACGCCCTCCTGTGTGTAGAGGAGCTGCATCTCCTCGTTCATGCGCGTGGGATTATTGGCGTATTTCGTCTGGATCTCTTTCACCTTGGGCTGGAAGAGATTCATGCGCATCATGCTCTTTTTCGACTTCATCTGGAAGGGCAGCGTGATGAGCTTCACGACGATCGTGAAGAGCACGAGAGCCCAGCCGTAGGAGCCGGTCAGCTCATAGAAGGTGCGCAGGACCCAGGCGAAGGGAACGCAAATGTAGTAGCCGATGGTTGACATTCTTCGGTTTCCTCCGTGGTTTTAGGTTCGGTCACGGGACCGGGTCGTAGATTTTTCCGCCCTTGTAGAACGGATGGCACCGCATGATACGCTTGAAGGCAAGCCAGCCGCCCTTGACCGCCCCGTACTTCTCGATCGCTTCGAGCGCGTATTGAGAGCACGTGGGGATAAAGCGGCAGCAGGGGGGACGGTAGGGTGAGATGGCCCTGCGGTAAAACCGGATGAGAAACAGCAGAAAGCGTTTCATGCCTGCGTCTCCCACAAATCGAGCTTTTTGCACGTTTTTTCAAACGCGCGCTTGAGCTCCCAGTAGTCCGCGTGGGCGGCCCTTGTGCGGGCGACGACGATGCAGTCGTAGCCCTGCTTCATCTTCCCCTGGCTCAGGCGGAAAATTTCGCGGATGCGGCGGCGGACGCGGTTGCGCACGACGGCGTGGCCGAGCTTGGTACTGACCGTGACGCCGAGGCGGTTGTGTCCCAGCCGGTTTTTCCGGTAATACACCACAAGGCAGGACGAAACACCGGACTTGCCCTTGGCATACATCCGGCGGAATTCGTAATTCTGCTTGACGGTGGTGGTGCTTTTCACGCGTGATCTCCCTGCTTTTGCGGATTTCTCCGCATAGCCTGCAAGGGACGGCGATCGAAACACATTCTCATCGGCCGTCCCTCATTGTTTCATGTGTAGCATACGATACGCAAGTTGCTCCCGCTTTAGTGGGTCAGACGGGCGCGGCCGCGTGCACGACGGCGGGCGATAACCTTGCGGCCGTTGGCAGTGGACATTCTCTTGCGGAAGCCGTGCTCCTTGGAGCGCTGGAGCTTCTTGGGCTGATAGGTGCGAGAAGTAGCCATTTCGTTTTACCTCCTGAAAAAATTTTACCGGCAGCACCCCTTTTGGAGGTGCTGCACTTACTCGACGGCGGGCGGAGAAAGCTCCCCGCGGACCGCAGTTGATAAAAATAGTGCCGTATTGATGCGGCATACGGGGAGTATTATATCGGTTTTGCCGCATTCTGTCAACCAAAAATGCAAAAATTGGTGCATGTTTCCATTTCCCGCAAAATCTTGTGGCGCGTATCGAAACATGCAACTATCTCTTGTGTCCTTTTGCCTGTTTTTCAGGGCTTTTGCACTGCAAAAAACAGCGTTTTATATTTAGAATATGTGTTGCGTTCGCGCGCGTTTTTTGGTATAATATAGGGAGTAAATTTTCGGCTGTCACAGCCGTTTATTCCAAAGAAAGAAAGGAGCGCTTCCGTGAACTCTGTTGCAGACATCTGGAAGATCGTTCTCTCCCGCCTCAGCCAGGACCTGTCCGAGACGACCATCTCCACGTGGTTCGACGAGGTGGAGGCCGTGTCCATCAAGGACCGCACGCTCTATCTCCACTGCCCGAACGATTTTAAGCGCAGCACGATCGAATCCATGTTCTCTGACCGCATCAAGGATTCCCTGCGGGACATTTACTCCGCCGATTTCGACGTCAAGCTCCTCTCCACCGCGGAGAGCACCGCCCTTTTCGAGCCCGAGGTCAAAAAGTCCACCGCGCTGCTCGATTCCGGCGAATTCACGTTCGACACGTTTGTCGTCGGCGAATCGAACAAAATGGCCTATGCCGCCGCGCGCGCCGTGGCCGACGGCGTGGGGCACTACAACCCGCTATTTATCTACGGCGACTCCGGCCTTGGCAAAACGCACCTCATTTACGCCATCGCTCATCAGATCCGCACGACGCGCCCGTCGGCGAAGATCATCTACATCAAGGGCGATGATTTCATCAACGAATTCATCGAGCTCGTGCGCGCGGGCCGCGGCAGCGAATTCCGCGCGAAGTACCGCGACGCGGACCTGCTGCTCGTGGACGACGTGCAGTTTGTCGCGGGCAAGGAGCAGGTGCAGAACGAATTTTTCCATACGTTCAACACGCTCTACGAGGCCGGACGCCAGATCGTCCTGACCTCCGATAGACCGCCCTCTGACATGCACCTTCTCGACGACCGCCTGCGCACGCGCTTTGAGTGGGGCTTACTTGTCGATGTGCAGCCGCCCGATTTTGAAACGCGCCTTGCTATCGTGAAAAACAAGGCTGCGCAGTGGGGCACCGTCATCGACGACGACATTGCGCGTTACATTGCCGAGAATGTCACGTCCAACGTCCGCCAGCTCGAGGGCACGATGAACAAGATTCTCGCCTACCGCGATCTCATCGGACGCGAGATGGACGCCGACGCCGCGCACCGCGCGGTCGAGGACTTTATGAAAAAGAACGCGAATCTCGCCCCCACGGCGGCGATGATCATCACCGAAACGTCACGCTACTTCGGCATCGACGAAGAGGTCATCAAGGGCCCGTCTCGAAGCCGCGAGGCCGTCAACGCCCGTCAGGCCGCGATGTACCTCGTGCGCCGCATGACGAATCTGTCGACGCCCGATATCGGCCGCGAGTTCGGCAAGCGCGACCATACGACCGTGCTCCACTCGCTCGAGCAGATCGAAAAGAAGATGAAATCCGATCCCGTCTTCAACCAGACGATCAAAGAGATCACGATTAACATCAACTCCAAGAGATAATAAAGTTTTCCACATTATCCACAGGGTTGTGCAGAGGGAAGCTGTGGAAACATTTTTTCAAAATTTTTGGTGTGGAAAGTGATAGCACTTTTCAACAGCCCATGAGGGATAAATTTTCCTTGCCACTTCGGGCAAAAATTGGGTTTTCCACATTTTTGCGCCCCTACTGCTGCTATTTCTAAAAACTATCCTTTTTCTTTTCCAAAAGAGAACAAATCATCCGTTTTACGAAAGGAACGCCGCTATGAAATTTTCCTGCGAAAAGCTGCTGCTGCAAAATGCAGTCAATACTGCCTCCCGCGCCGTCGCGGCGAAAAGCTCCATCCCTGCGCTCGAAGGACTGCTGCTGACCTGCGGCGGCGAGAGCCTGACCGTTTCGGGCTACAACATGCAGACCGGCATCCGCACGAAGTTTGCCGCCGAGGTCGAGGAGTCCGGCGAGCTGGTCGTCAACGCGCGCCTGATCGGCGAGATCTTAAGAAGGCTGCCCGACGACGTCGTGACCTTCACCGCAAACGACAAATTTTTGATCCACCTGACCTGCGGCGACGCGGATTTCGACATCATGGGCCTCTCCGCCGCCGATTTCCCCGAGCTGCCCGAGGTCGAGGAGAAGTACGCCGTCCAGATCGCCGAAAAGACGCTCAAGACCATGATCCAGCAGACGAGCTTCGCCGTTTCGACGAACGAGGCGCGCCCCGTGCACATGGGCTCGCTGTTCGAGGTATCTGCCGAGGGGCTGACCGTCGTCTCCGTCGACGGCTTCCGTCTTGCCCTTCGCAAGGAAGCACTTGAAAAGATCGAGGGCGGCGCGTTCTCGTTCGTCGCGCCCGGCACGGCGCTCAATGAGGTCGAGCGCATCTGCGAGGAGATCGACGAGGTCGTGACCATCACGCTCGGCCAGCGCCATATTCTCTTCGAGGTCGGTGAGACCGAGCTCATCTGCCGCCGCTTAGAGGGTGAATTCCTCGATTATAAGAACGCCATCCCGCGCAGAAACCGCATCAACGTCGTCGTCGACACGAAGACGATGCTCCAGAGCCTCGAGCGCGTGAGCGTCGTCATCAGTGAAAAGCTCAAGAGCCCCGTGCGCTGCCAGTTCGGCGAGGACAAGGTGACGATGTCCGCCAAGACCGCCAACGGCGACGCAAAGGACGTCTGCCGCATCGCGGGCGACGGTCAGGGGCTTGAGATTGGCTTCAACAACCGTTATCTGATGGACGCGCTGCGCTACGCGCCCGCCGACACCGTGAGAATGGAGCTCAACACCGGTATTTCACCGGCCATCATCGTTCCCGTCGAGGGCGAAGAGAACTTCCTCTACATGGTGCTGCCCGTGCGCCTGAAGGCAAATTGAGACAAAAACTGAATCCATATCGTATAAAATAGTACAACGATTTCTGATAGGAATCGCTTTGTAAAGGACTTTTTATGACTGACATTACCATCACCACGGAATTTATCAAATTGCAGGACCTCTTGAAGCTGGCGAATTTAGTCGGCACGGGCGGCGAGGCGAAGATCGTCATCCAGAACGGCGACGTTTCGGTCAACGGCGAGGTCTGCACGATGCGCGGCAAGAAGATCCGTCCGGGCGACACGGTCGCCTTCGACGGCAAAGAGCTGACGGTCTCCTATGCGAATTGACGCGTTGGCGCTGCGGAACTTTCGCAATTACGACGCGCTGAATGTCACGTTCGCGCCGGACTGCAACGTCATCGTCGGTGAGAACGCGCAGGGAAAGACGAATCTGCTCGAAGCCATCGTCTATCTCTCGTCTGCCCGTTCGCCGCGCGCGAGGGCGGAAAAAGAGCTCATTTCGTTCGGCAAGAGCGAATGCAGCATCAAGGCGAACGCGTTTGCGCGCAACCGAGATTTTCTGCTCGAGATCGCGCTCGCCGCGGGGAGAAGACGAAAAATTCTCATCAATAAGGTGCCCGTGAAAAAGGGGAGCGACCTCAGCGACGTGCTCGGCGCGGTCTACTTCTGTCCGGAGGATCTGCTGCTGATCCGCGACGGCGCGGCGGCGCGGCGCAAGTTCATGGACGACGCGCTCTGCCAACTGCGCGCGCGCTACGCGCAGGCGCTCAGCGACTATCACCGCGCCTACGAGCACAAGACGCGCATTCTGCGCGACAGCGAAGAGTATCCGTCGCTTCTTGATACTTTGCCGGAATTTGACCTGCGCATGGCGCAGAGCGGCGCGGTCATCATCTACTACCGTGCGCGGTTCTGCGAGCGATTGAAGGAATATGCGGGCATCGCGCACCGCGAATGCTCCGGCGGCAGGGAAGAGCTGGGCGTCGAATACCAGACGGTTTCGACCATTTCAGACCCGCTCGCGCCAATTGAAACGATTTACGACCAGCTGCGCGCGCATCAGGCATCGCACGCGGCGGCGGAACGGGCATCAAGAATGTGCCTTTCCGGCCCGCATAAGGACGATATCGCCGTGACGATCGGCGGCGTGAACGCAAGGCAGTTTTCGTCCCAGGGGCAGACCCGCACGGCGGCGCTGGCGTTCAAGCTCGCCGAGCGGGAGATTTACCGCGAGATCACATCCCGCACACCGCTGTTATTGCTCGACGACGTGCTGTCCGAGCTGGACCCACGGCGGCAGGAATATGTGCTCAACCGCATCCTTGGCGGGCAGGTGTTTATCACGTGCTGTGAAGAAGATAGACTTGGGACCTTGCTCAGTGGCAAGGTGTTTCACATCTCACAGGGAGCTGTCGTGTAGCTGCACTTCGTGCAGCGGAGGAATGCAGCGCGGTACGCTGCTGCCCATCACACCCCCCATTTTCTTTCCCGAGAAAGAAAACGGGCGGTGTGACCGTCCAAAAGAAAGGCGTTTAGATTGGCGGTCTCGGGCTTGAACGGCCTTTATGCCTCCGGAATGGAAATGTCTGCGCGCGGCGTTGCCGCGTTGAAGTTGCTATACGATTTGGTTTGCTTCTATTATCCGCTGCCGCTCTGCTGATCTTGTAGAAGTGCTGACTAATTACCGTCTACCGCGGCACCCATCAATGCGGCGAGCGAAGCAATGCGCTATTTCGCACGCAGTCTGCCGCCGAGGGGACGTCACTCGCGCCTCACGACAGTAAGGCGCGGTTGAGAGTGGTGACGACTCGCAGAGATTCATGGCGAAGCCATGTACACCGCACCCGCACTGCGCAGCGTGTGCAGTTATTCAAGCTGCAAACCCGCAATGTCGGGGGTCGAGGGGGACTCCCCTCGCATTTCTCTTGGGGTTCCAAAGGGGGGATTCTCTTTGGAAAGAGAATCCCCCCTTTGACTGCGCACTCCCATGCCAATGGGAGACCACCCCGCGCCCTTTGGGCGCGATATCTGAGGAGGTACCATGTACCTGCACATCGGCAACAATGTCATGCTGCCAGAAAAGCACATCATCGGCGTCTTTGATCTCGAGATCACGTCGCAATCGAAAAGAACGTCAGAATTTCTCCGCCGGGCGGAGAACGAAAGTCTGGTCATCGACGCCTGCGAGGACATTCCCAAGTCGTTTTTAGTGTGCGACCACCCGTATCACCCGCAATTGGTTTATTTATCCGAGCTTTCGAGCCAAACACTGCAAAAGAGAATGGAGGAGCAGACATGAAGATCCCCGTTGCTTTGACAATGCTGGCAAGTCCCTTTTCCCTTCCCCACAATGAGCGCTGGATACTGCCCATCGCGCTCGGCTTTTTCACGCTGCTGACGGTGTATTTCACGTGGCGGCTCAAAACGGACGAGGGCGACAAGTGGCTCTTTCGGAAGAAAATGAAGGTGTCGGCGCTCTTCTGGCTTGCATGCGAAGTGCTCTGGCAGTTCCACGGTGCGGATTCGACGTTTCCCGTCGGGCCGATCACGGGCATTTTGTTTCTGTACCTAATGAGTCAGGCGCTGGTGTACGGTATTTACTGCGTGATTCAAAAGAAGAAAACAACAGCCGCGATGTAAGTGGCTTTCCCATCAAAATAGTGTTCGAGGCAGGGAGAAACGGGCCGGAAAGGGCTCCGACCCGGTTCTTCCTGCCTGATGACGAAAGGAGAACCCAAATGGCAGAAAATGAGATCCTGCAATCCACGGCGGTGGATGAAAACAACGACTATAACGCCTCAGAGATCCAGGTGCTCGAAGGACTGGAGGCGGTGCGCAAGCGCCCGGGCATGTACATCGGCTCGACGTCGGTGAGCGGCCTGCACCACCTTGTCTATGAAATTGTGGATAACTCCATCGACGAAGCGCTTGCGGGCTACTGCACGGAGATCAAGGTGACCATCAACGAGGGCAACACCATCACCGTTGTGGATAACGGCCGCGGCATTCCGGTCGACATTCAGGCGCAGACGGGCCGTCCCGCGCTCGAGGTCGTCTACACCGTGCTGCACGCAGGCGGCAAGTTCGGCGGCGGAGGCTACAAGGTTTCCGGCGGTCTGCACGGCGTCGGCGCGAGCGTTGTCAACGCGCTGTCCGAATGGCTGACGGTGCAGGTGCACAAAAACGGCAACATCTACGAGATGAAATTCTCCCGCGGCAAGATCACGCAGGAGATGACCATCATCGGCTCGACCGACCACACGGGCACGACCGTTACGTTCAAGCCCGACCCCGAGATGTTCGAAGAGCTCGAATACTCCTACGAAACGCTGCACACCCGCATGCGCGAAGAGGCATTTTTGAACGCGGGCCTTCGCATCACGATCGAGGATAAGCGCCTTGAGAGTAAAGAAAAGCCCGAGAGCGAGCGCCGTGACTCGATGTGCTACGAGGGCGGTATCCGCGAATTCGTCACGTGGCTCAACAAGAAGAAAGAGCCGCTGCACAATAACGTCATCTACATGAGCGGCATGAAGGGCGATTCGTTCGCAGAATTGGCGCTCCAGTATGACGACGGCTATCAGGAAAATATCCTGTCGTTCGCCAACAACGTCCACACGCCCGAAGGCGGCATGCACGAGACCGGCTTCAAGGCAGCGCTCACGCGCGTTTTGAACGCCTACGGCATCAAAAACGGCATCATCAAAGAGGGCGACAAAGTAAGCGGCGAGGACTGCCGCGAGGGCCTGACCTGCGTCATCTCCGTCAAGCTCACGAACGCGCAGTTCGAGGGCCAGACGAAGGCAAAGCTCGGAAATTCCGAGATCCGCACGCTGGTCGACGGCATCGTCTCCGACCGGCTGATGCAGTTCCTTGAGGAGAACCCCGTCGTGGCGCGCACGATCTTAGATAAGGCCATGACGGCCAACCGCGCGCGAGAGGCCGCGCGCAAGGCGCGCGAGTCCATCCGCCGCAAGAGCGCCCTCGGCGGCGCGGCGATGCCCGACAAGCTGCGCGACTGCAACGAAAATAACCCCGAGCTCACCGAGCTCTACATCGTAGAGGGCGACTCGGCAGGCGGCAGCGCCACGCAGGGACGCGACTCGCGCTTCCAAGCGATCCTGCCGCTCTGGGGCAAGATGCTCAACGTCGAAAAGGTGCGCGCCGACAAAATTTACGGCAACGACAAGCTCCAGCCCGTCATCATCGCGCTCGGCGCCGGCCTTGGCGAAGATTTCGATATCAATAAGCTCCGCTATCACAAGGTCATCATCATGGCGGATGCCGATGTCGATGGCTCGCACATCCGGACGCTGCTGCTGACGTTCTTCTTCCGCTATATGCGCCCGCTCATTGAAAACGGCTATGTCTACGCCGCGGTGCCGCCGCTTTTCAAGCTGACACGCGGCAAGACGCAGCGCGTTGCCTTCTCGGACGAGGAGCGCGACGCCGTTTCCGCCGAGCTGCGCGGCGACAATCCGAACGCAAAGGTCGATATTTCGCGCTTCAAAGGTCTTGGTGAAATGAACTCGCATGAGCTGTGGGAGACGACCATGGACCCCGAAAAGCGCACGCTCAAGCGCATCACGCTCGAGGACGCGGTGCTCGCCGACGAGACGTTCACGGTGCTGATGGGCGAGAAGGTCGAGCCGCGCAAGGAATTCATCGAACAGAACGCGAAATACGCGGTCAATCTGGACTTTTAAGAGAGGAGGACGAAGAAAATGGCACACAAAAACGTGGATTACAAACCCGAAGACATTCAATTCCCCAACCAAAAGATCGTGCAGAGCGAGCTCGTGCACGAGATGCAGTCCTCCTACATCGAATACGCGATGTCGGTCATCGTCGGGCGCGCGCTGCCTGATGTGCGCGACGGCTTGAAGCCCGTCCACCGCCGCATCCTGTACGCCATGTATGAAGACGGTCTCACGAGCGACAAGCCCTTCAAAAAGTCGGCGACCTGCGTCGGCGACGTGCTGGGCCGCTATCATCCGCACGGCGACGCGTCGGTGTACGACGCGCTCGTGCGTCTCGCGCAGGACTTCTCCATGCGCTATATGCTCGTCGACGGCCACGGCAACTTCGGTTCCATTGATGGCGACCCTCCGGCCGCCTACCGATACACCGAGGCCAGAATGTCGAAGATCGCGAACGAAATGCTGCGCGACATCGACAAGGAGACCGTCGACTGGGACCCGAACTTCGATGAGAGCCGCAAGGAGCCCCGCGTGCTGCCCGCGCGCTTCCCGAACCTGCTGGTCAACGGTTCTTCCGGTATCGCCGTCGGTATGGCGACGAACATCCCGCCGCACAACCTGACCGAGGTCATCAACGCCTGCGTCTGCGTGCTCGACAATCCCGAGGCGACGCTTTATGACCTGATGCAGCACGTCACGGGCCCCGACTTCCCGACCAAGGGCATCATTATGGGCCGCAGCGGCATCCGCGCGGCTTACGCCACGGGCCGCGGTAAGATCATCCTGCGCGCCCGCACGGAATTTGAAGAATTCGGCCGCGACCGCACGCGCATCATCGTCACCGAGCTTCCGTATCAAGTGAACAAGCGCATGCTCATCAAGAACATGGCCGACCAGGTGAACGACAAGCGTTTGGAGGGCATTTCCGACATCCGCGACGAGACCGACCGCACGGGCATGCGCATCGTCATCGAAGTCAGGCACGACGCGAATCCGCAGGTGGTCTTAAACCGCCTGTTTGCCCAGACGCAGCTTCAGACGAGCTTCGCCATCAACATGCTGGCGCTCGTCGACAACCAGAAGCAGCCGAAAATTCTGTCCCTGCGCCATATCATCGACGAGTATCTTACCTTCCAGGAAGAGCTCATCACGCGCAGAACGCAGTACGACCTCAAAAAAGCGCGCGAGCGCGAGCACCTGTTACAGGGCTTACTGATCGCGCAGGACAACATCGACGAGGTCATCCACATCATCCGCACGAGCTACGACGACGCGAAGGAAAAGCTGATGGAACGCTTCTCGCTCTCCGACGTGCAGGCGCAGGCCATTCTCGATATGCGCCTGAAGGCCTTGCAGGGCCTCGACCGCGAAAAGCTCCAGAACGAGTTTGACGAGCTGGAAAAGAAGATCGCCTACTTTGTCGAGCTTCTCTCCAACGAGACGATGCTCAAGGGCGTCCTCAAGGACGAGCTCATCGAAATTCGCGACAAGTATGGCGATGAGCGCAAGACCGAAATTCAGGAGGTCGAGGACGAGATCGACATCGAAGACCTCATCGAGGAGGAGCAGTGCGTCTTCACCCTGACCCGCAACGGCTACATCAAGCGCACAAGCGCGAGCGAGTACACCGCGCAGAGTAAGGGCGGCATGGGCAAGAAGGGCATCACCACCCGCGACGAGGACACGGTGGTCGACGTGTTCACCGCCTCGACCCACGACTATATCCTCTTCTTTACGGACACCGGCAAGGTGTACCGCAAGAAGGGCTATCAGATCCCCGAGAGCGGCAAGGCTGCCAAGGGCACAAACATCGTCAACATCATCCAGGTGGAGACGGGCGAGCGCGTGCAGGCGATGATCCACTTCCGCGACTTGAATGCCGAGAATCTGTTCCTCACCATGGTGACGCGCAACGGCACGGTGAAGCGTCTGCCGGTCGAGACGCTCAAGAATCTGCGCAACAACGGCATCCGCGCGCTGAACCTCGACGAGGGCGACGAGCTGGTGAGCGTGCGCGAGACGGACGGCGAGCAGAAGATTCTGATCGCCACGCACGACGGTATGGCGGTCGTCTTTGACGAGACCGATGTCCGTGCGATGGGCCGCACGGCGGTCGGCGTGCGCGGCATCAAGCTGCGCGAGGGCGACTACGTCGTCGGTGCCGCCCGCGCCCAGGAGGGCAAGGAAGTCCTGACCATCACCGAAAAGGGCTACGGCAAGAAGACGCCGGTCGAGGAGTACCGCATCACGAACCGCGGCGGCCTCGGCATCAAGAACTACATGGTGACCGAGAAGACCGGCGGCATCGTCGGCGTCAAGGTCGTGGACGGCAGCGAGGATCTGCTGCTCGTCACGCGCGCGGGTATTCTCATCCGCACGCCGGTCGAGGCGATCCGTACCACTGGCAGAGCCACGCAGGGTGTGATCGTCATGCGCTTCAAGGAAGAGGGAGACAGCGTCATTTCCATGGCGCTCACTGAGCATGAGGAGGATGACGAGGCGTAAGGCCTCGGCCCTCTTTTCCGCGCGTCGCGCGGATGGGTGGCAGCGCCTTTGGCGCTGCACGGGAAAGGGGGCCATTCTCTCACGTGAGAGAATGGCCCCCTTGGACCCCCAAGAGAACGCAAGGGGCGCCGCCCCTTGACCCCGCACATTGGCAGTCTGTAGCTTGAAGAACTGCACGCGCTGCGCAGTGTGGGTGCGGTGTACATGGCTTCGCCATGAATCCCTGCGAGTCGCGACCTGACAGCAACCGCGCCTTACTATCGTGAGGCGCGAGTGACGTTTTCTCGGCGGCAGACTGCGTGCGAAATAGCGGCATTGCTTCGCTCGCCGCATTGATTAGAGCTGAAGAGAAGAAAGACTGCCGAGCTTTAGGCCGACACACAGGCCGCAGCGAAAAGAAGCGTCGCGCTCAAGACCGATAATGTCAGAGCGATTGTCCTGTAATTTTTTGAAGAGAACGGACTGTTCGGTGTTAAGCATGGCGAGCAATTCAAGATACTGTGAATTGTAATAGGACAAGGATGCCCGATAATCGTCGAGTTCGTCCTTTGACAAAAAGCGTTCCGGATGTTCGCCATATCCGGCACGGAACAGGGATTCGTAAAGATGCAGCATACAATAACCTCAACAATAAACGAAGTTTTCTTCATGTTTACTTTATTGTAACACGAAGAAAACTTCATGTCAATAGGAAACAGAAATGAATTTTCACGAATATATCTTAAAACTGAGACAGGAGCGCGGGCTAAAACAAAGCGATGTTGCGACGTCAATCGGTGTGACCGTCCGGGCTTATCAGGCGTATGAATACGGAAAAAGTGAACCGCGGATGTCGACGCTCATTGCGCTGGCCGATTTTTATGATCTTTCATTGGACGAATTGGTCTGCCGAAAGGCAGAACACGGTGTGTAACACCAAACTTGCGGAAAAACTCTGCATGTAAACTTGAATTTGCTGGAAAGAAACGCTTCTGTCCACTATAATGAAGTACAGTAGTATATCCGAAATAGACGGAAATTGATGAAGACTGCCGATACGCAGGCAGAGCGACAGCGGAGATAGAAGCAAACCAAGTCGTTTAGATACGACACTTGGCAGGCAGTGCAATCCGCAGGCAAAAAGGATGTTCAAGGGAAGACATACAATGCAGATGCCTTTCTTTTGGACGGTCACACCGCCCGTTTTCTTTCTCGGGAAAGAAAATGGGGGGTGTGCTATGCAGCAGCGTGACGCGCTGCATTTCCTTTGAAAGAGAAAAGAAAATAAAGGGAGGTCACCATGAGAAGAAACATCCACTATAAGCCCAGCAAAAGCGCGAGCATTCTGTCGGGCATCATCGCATGCGCGATGGGCGTGTTCGGCCTGTTTACCATTCCGAGCATCGGCGTGATGATCGGCTTCAAGGCCATCTGGTGCCTGATGGCCTTCGGCATGGGCATCTACAATTTTCTGCTGGCGGCGGGCGTTGTGAAGTACAACGGCGGCTACGAGATCACCGACGAGTCGGACGACGGCGCAAAGGGCGGCAAGTCCGACGCCGAAGCGCGGCTCGAGGAATTGCAGACACTTTACGACCGTCGGCTCATCACGGAAGAGGAGTATCAGGAAAAACGCAGGGACATTCTGGACCGGCTGTAAGAGAAAGGAGCGCGGACAATGGGAGAAGTTTTGATCCTTATTATCATCGCACTTGTCTGGGGGTTTAAGGCGGTTGTCGCCAACGAGGACAAAAAGGTCAACGATCGGGAAACGGGCAGCGTTTCGGCATCGCCCGACGAGTTGATCAAAAAGGCAAAGCGCACAGCCGAGGATCTTGATGCGCTGCGCGGGCAGACGGAAAAAAAGCGCCCCGACCCGCTGGAGATCAAGGCGCTCCACAAGCAGCACCGCGCCGACGAGTGGGAGAGAAACGAGCAGCGCCACGCCGATGAGCGCGCACACAGCGAAAAGCGCTGGGAGATCGCGCGCAGGAAGCAGGCCGACAGCGGTGAGGTCCATTCTGTCCACATGGACAGCTGCGAGGACCGGCTTGAGAGTTTGAAGGTCTTATATGACGCGGGCATTCTGGACCGCGAGGAATACGCTCAGCGCGTCGCGCGCGTCAAGCGTCAGCACGCGCAGAGCGGCAGTTATTGAGCAAAAAAGGAAGCGAATACACCATGTATGACGAACTGACACAGGTCGACATTGACAAGATGAAGGCAGAGCTGGAGCACCGCCGTTTGGAGCTTCGCCCCAAGCTCATCGAAGATGTGCAGACGGCGCGCGCGTTCGGCGATCTGAGCGAGAATTACGAGTACAAGGTCGCCAAGCAGGAAAAAAACCGCAACGAGAGCCGCATCCGTTACTTGGAGCGCATGATCGCGACGGCGAAGGTCATCGAAGTGAACGAAAAAGAGGGCACCGTCGGCCTTTTTGACCACGTGGTGCTCTATAACGAAAAACTGGGGAAAGAGCAGAACATCCAGCTCGTGACCACCCTGCGGCAGAACGCGCTCAAGGGCCTCATCAGCAAGGAATCGCCCGTCGGCAAGGCCATCCTGGGGAAAAAGGTCGGCGACCGCGTCGAGATCGTCGTCTCGCCGGAAATGAAGTACACGGTCGAAATTCGTTCGATCACGCCGGGCGAGGACGATGCATCGCTCGAGATCAGCTCTTATTGAGGAAACGCATGAAACAGGTCATTATCTATACCGACGGCGCGTGCTCGGGCAACCCCGGCCCCGGCGGCTGGGGCGCGGTGCTCAAATACGGCGCGCACGAGCGCGAGCTCTCCGGCGGCGAGGCGAGCACGACGAACAACCGCATGGAGCTCACCGCCGTCATCGAGGCGCTGCGGCTTTTGAAGGAGCCGTGCGTCGTGGAACTCTATTCCGACTCGCGCTACGTCATCGACGCGCTGGAAAAGCGCTGGGTCTACGGCTGGAAGCAGCGCGGCTGGGTCAAAAGCGACAAAAAGCCCGCGCTGAACGTCGATTTGTGGGAGCAGCTCTTGCAGCTCATCGCGCAGCACGAGCTGCACTACCACTGGGTCAAAGGCCACGCGGAGAATGAGTACAACAACCGCTGCGATGAGATGGCTGTTAATGAGTGGCACAAGTTTAAGTAAGAGATAGCGTGGCCTTTCGCCGGAAGTCCGGCGGCGCGAGCGGCGGATTCACTTCGCCGCCGCAAGACATGGAATAAAACAGGGCTCCCGCGCGGCCTGCCGCGTGGGAAAATAATGCCGCGACGGTGAATCAGTTTAAGTAAGAATAAAACCAACGACAATTACAGAAAGAAGGTTGATTCCGGAGAAGACGGTTGGAAAGCTCAGGCAGGGCTGGGGCAGCATTTGCTTCCTTTTAGCGCCCTGGTGGAAGTACGGCAAGACCTTAATGGTCGGCTCGTTTATCTCATCGGTGCTGTTTGTGCCGGCGGCGGGGTATTTTTCCGCGACGCTGGCGCAGGCGGTGATCGAAATGATCGAAGCGGGAAAGCCGTTTGAAGCGGCATTTTTGACGGGCCTGACATACCTTTTGCTCGCGCTGGCGCTCAATCTGCTCCACGCGGTGTACGAGGATTTTTACCTCCGGTGGAAAAAGCAGGAGATCGAGGGGACGATCGAGCGGTCGATCTACGAAAAAGCCCTGATGGTCGACTACCGGCACTTTGACGATCCGATCTATTTCGACAGCTACAAGCTAACGACGGAGAAATTTGCCTCGCAGTCGTCGGAGACGCTGCAAAATCTCTTCTCGCTTTTGAGCGGCGTCGCGAAATGCATTGTCTACGGCGAGCTGATCGCGTCGCAGGGCGTTGCGCTGCTGCTCATCGTTCTGGGCTGCTCTGCGTTTGTCGCGTATGCGCAAATTTACTGGAGCAGGGTGTCCGTGGAGCGTGAGACGGCCATGGTCAACGACCAGCGGAAGGCTGACTATCTGCGGCGGCTGTTTTTTGACCATACGGCGGTCGCCGACCTGCGCGCGTCAAACATCAAAAAGCCGCTTTTTTCGCTGTTCGACGGCTCTGTGAAGAGCAGGGCCGCGATCTATCGAAAATACGGCGCAAAGGAATTTTTGACCGATATTCTGGTAAACCTCGCGCAGCTCGGCACGACGTTTGCCGTGCCGGTCTATGTCGCATGGGGCGTGATGTCTGGCAATATCGGCGGCATTGGCGTCTATGCGACGCTGATCGCCTCGTCGCTCGCGCTCAAGGAGGCGCTCAACGCGCTCGGCTGGTGGAGCTCGCAGGTCGCCTTAGGCGTTGCCTACGCGCAGAAGGTGCAGCGCTTTTTCGACACAGATTCGACGATCGAAGCGTCGACGAACGGCGAAAAAGCGTCGGACGGCCCGTTTTCCGTCCGATTCGACCATGTGTCCTACCGCTACGGCGGCAGCGATGAGTTTGCCATCCGTGATCTGAGTCTTGCCATCGCGCCCGGAGAAAAGATCGCCATCGTCGGCGAAAATGGCGCGGGGAAGACGACGCTCACAAAGCTCTTGCTCCGCCTGTACGACGCGGACGGAGGAACGGTGCAGATCAACGGCCGCCCGATCGCGGACTATGACGTGAGCACGCTGCGCGGCAGGATCGGCATCGCGTTTCAGCAGTCCCGCCTGTACGCGCTGTCTGTCCGCGAAAATATGACGGCCTACGCCGACGCGGACGATGCGCGGCTCAAATCCTGCCTTGAGGAGGTCGGCCTGCGGCTTTCTCTGGACGCGCAGGTCACGAAGGAGTTCGACGAAAACGGCGCGGTGCTCTCGGGCGGAGACGCGCAGCGCCTATGCCTGACGCGGCTGCTGCACAGCGAATTTGGGCTGCTCATCCTCGACGAGCCGTCCAGCGCGCTGGATCCGATCGCCGAGTACCGCATCGCAAAGCTGATCTTCGACCGCTCGCCGACGACCACCGTTATGGTCGCGCACCGGCTCTCCACGGTCGTGGACGCGGACCGAATTTATCTTCTCTCCGATGGAAGAATCATAGAATCCGGCACGCACGCGGAGCTGATGGCGCAGAACGGAAAATATCGGGAAATGTTTTTAAAGCAGGCCGAAGGGTACTTGAAAGCTTAGCGGAAGTGTGGTACAACAAAAGCAAATTTTTTCTCAGCAGGGAGGGGAGCCTTCCCGCCTTGCTGAAGTAATATGAAGGAGCAAAAGACTATGGCAGAATTCAACGCAAAGCAGCAGCTTCCGGGACTTCTCGACTGGATGCGCGCGCAGATGAAGGCCTGCGGAGGCAAGACCGCCGTCATCGGCATTTCGGGCGGCAAGGACAGCTCCGTCACGGCGGCGCTGAGCGTGGCGGCCTACGGTCGCGAGAATGTCGTCGGCGTGCTGATGCCCGACGGCGTGCAGCCGGACATCGACTATTCCAACGGCCTTGTCGACGTGCTGAACATCCGCCACTACACGTTCAATATTCACGGCGGCACGAGCGGCATTCTCGACGAGATGGCGCGCGTGGGCATCGACGCGAGCCGCCAGACGAAGGTGAACCTGCCGTCCCGTATCCGCATGGCGACGCTGTACGCCATCGCGCAGAGCGAGGAGGGCGGCATCGTCATCAATACCTCGAACCTCTCCGAGGACTGGGTCGGCTACTGCACGATCTACGGCGACAGCGCGGGCGCGTTCTCGCCGCTCGGCATGTACACGACCGAGGAGGTCATCGCGCTGGGCGCGGAGCTGGGTCTGCCCGAGCGCTTCCTCATCAAGCCGCCGTCCGACGGCCTGACCGGCAAGACGGACGAGGACAACCTCGGCTTTACCTACCACGCGGTGAACGAGTACATCCGCAAGGGCGAGGTCGACCCCGCCATCAAGGAGCAGATCGACCGCAAGCACAAGGTGTCGAGATTCAAGTTCCAGACGCTTCCGGTGTATCAGAACGGGCTGCCGATCGTCCTGCCGGAGGAGACGGATTATTATAATCCTAACAAAAAGTAAGCAGCGCGCAGCGCTGCACGAGCCAAAGGGGCCATTCTCTCACGTGAGAGAATGGCCCCTTTGAAACCCCAAGAGAACGCGAGGGGTCTTGCCCCTCGACCCCGCTACATTGCGAGATTGAGGCTCGAAGAGCTGCGCAGCCTGCGGAATCGGGTGCGGTGTACGTGGCTTCGCCACGGGTCTCTGCGAATCGTTACCAGTATCAACCGCGCCTTACTATCGTGAGGCGCGTGTGACGAGAGAATGGCGGCAGACTGCCTGCGGGGGCGGCATTGCTTTGCTCGCCGCGCTCAGGGCTGCTTCTTTTTCAGTCCGTTGCTGTAATAAAAATTTCTTCTGCTTTTTGCTGGGCGGAGACGAGGGTTTCTTTGGCGCTGCCGAAGTTTTGGGCATTCATTTGTTCCAACGCGTCTGTGATCGCGTTGAAAAGTAAATGGTACAGCTTTGCGTAGTCTTCCATGCGTTTCTCCTCCTAAATATCTGATGTAAACATTATCTAATGTATTAGTCTATATGTCAAGAGAAAAACTGCCATAGACTGATGAAAACATGAGAGAATGGGAGCATCAGATATGGTAACATTAGATGTTTTGTCCCTGCTGGAGAAAAAGGGCAAAACGAAATACTGGCTCTACCACCAGCTGGGGATGAGCTATCAGAATTTCAGCCGCATGGTCAACAACGAGACCAAATCCATCCGCTACGAAAATATCGAAGCCCTCTGCCAGATCTTCGAATGCACCCCCAACGACCTCTTCCGCTTCACCGAAGATTAAAACGACCGCGTCAGCGGTCGTTTTTTGCTCCCGTCCAGCGGCGAGCGCAGCAATGCCGCCCCGCACAATGTCTGCCGCTGTGCCATCGTCACTCGCGCCTCACGATAGTAAGGCGCGGTTGATATTGGTAACGATTCGCAGAGACTCGTGGCGAAGCCACGTACACCGCACCCACACTGCGCAGCGCGTGCAGTTCTTCAAGCGGCAAACCCGCAATGTCGGGGGTCGAGGGGCACTCCCCTCGCGTTCTCTTGGGGGGCTAAGGGGGATATTCTCTCACGTGAGAGAATATCCCCCTTACCTGGCAGCAGCGCCAAGCGCTGCATTACCCCTCCGCGCATCGCGCGGATAAGCCAGTGCCCCTTTGGGCACAAAAAAAGAGCCATCCTTTCGGATGACTCTCATTTTCGCTCGATTAGCCAACGCTGTTGAGCTTCAGGGTCAGCGCGCTCTTCTTGTGCGCGGCGTTATTCTTGTGCAGAATACCCTTAGCAGCAGCCTTATCGACAGACTTCACTGCGACCTTGTAAGCGCTCTCGGCCTCGGTGCGATTGCCTTCAGCGGCAGCCGCCTCGAACTTCTTGAGTGCGGTCTTCAGTGCGGACTTGTCGGCCTTGTTGCGCTCATTACGCACACCAGACACCTGAACGCGCTTCTTGGCAGACTTAATATTCGGCAAACCAAACACCTCCTCCGGTTGGAATTCGCGCCGGCGGACAAAAAATCCACCGTGCAGAATGGTATTTTAGCAAAGAATGCAAGAAATTGCAAGCATTTTTTCGAAATTTTCTGATTTTTTTGTATGACACAAAACTTTGTGGATAAAATAGGGAAAGAAAACAAGATTTAGTAAAAGGAGAGAGGCAAAATGCTCCAATACCGCACCGATCTTGCCATGGAGGCGCACGAGCTGCTCTGCGCGAGGAGCCGCGCGCAGACGCTCTCCGGCGTGGACAGCCGGACGGTTTTTCGCCGCGGGTGCAGCGTGACGAGCGTGCGCATCGACACCGAGGGCGCGGCGCGCCAGCTCGGCAAGCCCCGCGGGCGGTATGTGACGCTCGACCTCTCGCCGCTGCAAAAAAACGCGGACGATCTGCTCGAGCGCGCGTCGCGCGCCGTGGGGGCGGAACTCAGGGCGCTGCTCGGCGAGAATGTGAAAAGCGTGCTCGTCGCGGGACTCGGCAACGCGAATATGACGCCGGACGCCATCGGGCCGAGGAGTGCGGAGCATGTGCTTGTAACGCGCCATCTGCGGCAAAACGGCGCGTTTTCCGCATTTTGCTCTGTCAGCGTGCTGACACCGGGGGTTTTGGGCCGGACGGGCATTGAGGCGATGGAGACGCTGCGCGGCACGGTGCGCGCGGTGCAGCCCGACGCGGTCATCGCGATCGACGCGCTCGCGTCCCGCTCGCTCATGCGGCTCTGCTCCACGGTGCAGCTCTCTGACACGGGCATCGTCCCAGGCAGCGGCGTGGGCAATCACAGGTGTCCCCTCAGCCGCGACACACTCGGCGTGCCGGTCTACGCCATCGGCGTTCCCACGGTCGTCGACGCGGCCACGCTGACGCTCGACGTGCTCGAAGAAGCAGGCAAATCAGACGTCGATCCCGCCGCCCTGCGCGGCCACGAGACCGTCATGGTCACAACGCGCGACATCGACGCGCAGATCCGCGAGCTTTCTCGCGTCATCGGCTACGGCATCGACCTTGCGCTCCAGCCGCTCGATTTTTCCGAGCTCTGTGCGCTCATGGGCTGAAAATGTGCAAAATTTCCGGTGGTATTCATAATTTGTTTACAACCGATTCAAACTTTAGCCAAGATTGACTGGTATCTTAATACTTGCAAAGGGGAGCTCCCCCCGATGTGATTTTCTCCCTCCTAAAAATACACACACAACACAGCAAGAAGCCCTCGCCTCTCCCGGCGGGGGCTTTTTGTTTCCTTTTTTCTCTTTTTCGCACAAGTGCAAAGGAAGCTGCGGCACTGGTGCCGCGGGGAGAGCAGCGCTTGGCGCTGCACGGATAAAGGGGGATACTCTCTTTCGAGAAAGAGAGTATCCCCCTTAAACCCCCGAGAGAAAGGACGAGGGGTCTTGCCCCTCGACCCCGCTGCATTGGCAGTCTGTAGCTCGAAGAGCTGCGGCGCTTGTCGAATCGGGTGCGGTGTACGTGGCTTCGCCACGGGTCCCTGCGAGTCGATTCATGTTGCAACCGCGCCTTACTATCGTGAGGCGCGTATGACGGTAGTCCGGCGGCGGACTGCCTGCGGGGGCGGCTTTGCTGCGCTCGCCGCGGGTGGGATTGCTGCTTTTCTATTTCAACAGTGTTCTTTTCTGTGAACGGTCCGCAGCTTATGGAAATACGCACCGGACAGCTGCGAGAATTGGCATAAATAAGGCAGATAAAAACAAAGCCCGCACTGTCGCTTGACAGCGCGGGAGAATTTGCTATAATGGGCGTAGAAAGGGCGCTGCGACAAGCGGTCAGCCCGGGAAGTTAGGAAGACTCAAAATGAGAAACCGTCACTTGGCCGAGTGGCGGTTTTCGCTTTTTATACGGATCGTAACCACATATCCAAGGATATGTAACGTGATCGTAATAGGCATATCTACCACCTCCTCTCGGAGGATGTAGCCAACCGCCTGCCGTTCGTGCAGCGCCTTGTTATTACCGTATCATAAGTTCCGACAAATTGCAACATTTGTTTCATCCCACGCGCGGCGAGCGCAGCAATGCCGCATTCAGTAATCAGTCTGCCGCCAAGCTCCCGTCA
>OJPG01000587.1_pt1 | contig 27162 bp, 22 predicted proteins | sample 1598431 | NCBI WGS metagenome assembly OJPG01 (sample SAMN03922473, study PRJEB24848) | human gut metagenome | isolation source: stool sample | host: Homo sapiens | place: Germany | collected 2010-11 | reverse complement strand
TATGTGTATTTGGAATTTCTCATTTTGGCTTGTACTATTTATATTCTAGCACCAATTCATATGGCAAACTGCAAAAACAGAAACAAGTCTTTTAACGGCGCTTTGGGCACTTTAGGAGGCCTTTTCTAAAATCACTGTTAGAAAGGGCTGAGAAGTTTGCCCTTCCTGCGCGGCAGTCGGGCTTGTTTCACAAAACAACCCACTGATTCGTAAAGGAGAATGTAACTTCATGTTTGCTAAAAATTCAAAGGCATATTCTGTCTACCTGCTGTTCCGATTTGTCTTTTCCCTGGCGGTTTCTATGTCCACAGTGCTTTCCATCGTGTACCACCTGGAGGTGGTGCAGCTGGATGCTTTCCAGCTTGTCCTGGTAGGGACGGTTCTGGAGACCTCCTGCTTTCTGTTCGAGATACCCACCGGTGTGGTGGCGGATTTGTATAGCCGTCGGCGCTCGGTGCTGATTGGAATGTTCCTCTACGGCCTGGGCTTTCTGATGGAGGGTGCGCTACCGTGGTTCGCGCCGGTTCTGCTGGCCCAGGTTGTCTGGGGTTGCGGTGATACCTTCATCACCGGCGCTCTGGAGGCGTGGATTGCCTCGGAGGAAGAGGACAAACCCATAGACAAGGTGTTCCTGCGGGGCAGTCAAATGGGGCAAATCGGCGGCGTTCTGGGCGTGGTGCTGGGCACACTGCTGGGAAACATAAACCTGCAAATGCCTGTCATCTTGGGGGGCAGTTTGTGCTTGTTGTTGGGGCTGGTGTTGGTTCGCATCATGCCAGAAACCAACTTCTCCCCTGCTATTGAGGAACGGCAGGGCTTGCTTAAAGACTTTGTCTGCCTGTTCAAGCTCAACCTGGGCTTTGTGAAAGGCGCACCTGTGTTGCTGGCGCTCTTAGCAATCACACTATGCGGGGGACTTGCCAGTGAAGGCTTTGACCGGCTCTCCACCGCTCATTTTCTGGATGACACGGTAATACCCGTTATCGGGCCGCTGAACAGCGTCACTTGGTTCGGTGTTATCAGTCTTATCGGCAGCGGCTTAGGTATTCTGGCTTCTCAGTTGCTCATCGCCCGCATGGAGAAAAAAGGGACTGTCAGCCGAACCAGTGTGGTCATGTCCACCAGCGCCGGGTATATCCTGTGCCTGGTTCTCTTCGCGGTGGGGCGGAGCTTTTGGTTCATGTTGTTGGTGTTCCTGCTGGCGGGGCTTATGCGCACCATCAAGGAGCCTGTGCTGGCCGCCTGGATGAACGACCATGTGGATGAGAAAATGCGCGCCACAGTCTTTTCCACCAGCGGACAGCTGGACTCTTTCGGGCAGATCATCGGCGGGCCTATTGTGGGGCTGGTAGCCCAGCAGGTGTCCATACCCTGGGGGCTGGTCTGTACCGCTTTCCTGCTGTTGCCCGCGCTGTTCTTAGTGCCGGTGGCGGGAAAGAAGCGGGATTGATATGGCATAGTTAAGTTTACTGACGAGCGGGAGATTACTTCCGCTCGTCTTCATTTAGTAGCGCAAAATTTGAGGACTCTTTATTTCCTTATTCGGTATAGCGGAGGCGGCTGTCAATTCGACATAATTTTCTTGTGATACTTTACCGTACATGAGCAAAGTCTCAGGGTATGAAGCAGCTTATGGCTGGCGGCGGCGTTGCCCTCATCGGTATCACTCTGGTACCTCTGCTTTCCGGTCTCTTCGGTTAATCCGAATAGAGTCTGACTGCTTGCCGGAGCAGTGATCCGGCCGGGCGGCGCAAGCTGCCCGTTACATATAAGTTTTTATAAATTGGCATATTCTTTGATTGACTTTTTTATGTTTGAGTTTTATGATGTAATGATTTAGAATAAATCTAAATGGGAGGCTCGGGGAAAGAAAGGGAAAGTCATATGGCTGAATTTGAATATGTTCACAAAAAAGAATATTACCCTGTAAAACACGAGCAGAAAACAATCCTTGATAGAGTTGTTTCTATTATGCAAAGAGAATACGATTTGCCTGGTGTCCGCTATCGATTGATTGGAAGTGGTGACCGTCATCTTGTGACTCGCATAAAGGGTGGTAACAAAGGCTTCGACTTGGATTACAATATTATTCTTCCTCCACTTAAAGAAGGTTGGAGCTATAAGCCAAAGGTTATAGCAGATCAATTCATGCAGGCATTTCAAAAAGCATGTCGTGGAACATCCTATTCTTTTCCAAAGCATAGAACATCTGTAATCCAGCTGAAGCATATAGACAAAGATCATAGCAAGGTGATTTACGGGGGAGATTTTGCCATTATCTATTATGGAGACGATGAATCTGAAGGGTACTATTATTTGAAACACTGGGATGATGGCCATTATACTTTTGAGAAAAGAAGTCAATCAAGAAATGTAGGCTGGAAGCTTGAGGAGATCTTTGAATATAACGACGAGCAAGGCTGGAATTGGATTCGTGAAGAGTACTTGAAGTTAAAGAATCGCAACAACGATCCAAACAAGCGCTCTTGCGTGCTGTATTTGGAAGCAGTACACAATGTTTATAATCAAATCCAGCAATATCAGGATTAAAGTATCGGGGAGAAATTACACAATGATTGAAGAATATACGGCTAGAATGGTCTGTAAATCAGATATTGAATTGAAAAACGGAATTCCTGTGCCACCAGAACCAGCAAACAACGGAGAAATAAGTTTAATCAATCTGCTGAATCTTCAACCACGAAGTGGAATGGAATATGGATTCATGTTTTATGAGAAAAATGGTACTGAAAATATATGCCACATCCATTTTGAAAATAAGCGGCGTGAATTTGAGATTTCCTACGGCACAGAAATTGATTTCAGAAGAAAAGGCTATATGCAAGAAGCATTAGCGTTCTTTGTAAATTGGATTTTTACAAATACGAAAGTGCCTTATTTATATGCTCTGATAAGCAACAACGACGAGTCCCAACACATTTTAGAGAAACAGGGGTTCTGTTTTGAAACACATGACCAATATGGCTCATGGTTCATTTTAACTAGACAATAATACATAGCCAGGAACTGACTTGATCAGCTACCTGGCTATTTTTATGCCCTTCTGCCCGCAGGTGCACATGCGGGCAGAGGGGCATTGTTGTTTATCAACCATATGATCAGCCCGCAGGTCCATCAAACTATATTCGGGATCCGGGCAAGGAGGAAATTACTATGGCATTTTTCAATAGTGCAGTCGGTGTACTGCAGACTCTCGTTGTAGCTCTCGGTGCAGGTCTTGGTATCTGGGGCGCGATCAACCTTCTGGAGGGCTACGGCAACGATAACCCCGGTGCAAAGTCTCAGGGTATGAAGCAGCTGATGGCCGGTGGCGGCGTGGCCCTCATCGGTATCACTCTGGTTCCCCTGCTCTCCGGACTCTTCGGCTAAGAAAGGAGTGTTAATCGTTGGACAGCGTACTCGATCAGATTGGTGAATGGCTGAAGGAACTGCTTGTTTCCGGCATCATGAACCAGCTGACGGGACTGTTTGATTCGGTAAACACTCAGGTTGGCGATATTGCGACGCAGGTGGGGACGACTCCGGCGAATTTCTCGCCGGGCGTCTTCGCCATGATCCGGAATGTTTCCGAATCAGTAGTTATCCCGGTTGCAGGCTTGATCTTGACCTTCATTGCCTGCTACGAGCTGATTCAGATGATCATTGACCACAATAACCTTGCCAATTTTGAAACCTGGATCTTCTTCAAATGGGTCTTTAAGACCTTTGTAGCCGTGACGCTCATCACCAACACCTTCAATATTGTGATGGCAGTCTTTGATGTGACGCAGCATGTGATCAATAACGCAGGCGGGCTCATTGCCGGGAATACTGCGGTGGATGCGGCAGCTTTAGAGACCATGCAGGATACGCTGGAGGCCATGGAAATCGGACCGCTGTTTGCTCTGTTTCTGCAGTGCATGGTTGTTCAGTTTACTATCAAGGCGCTCAGCGTTGTGATTTTCGTTATCGTCTATGGACGAATGATCGAAATCTATCTGATGACCAGTATGGCACCAATCCCGTTCTCGACCTTCGGAAACCGGGAACAGAGCATGGTGGGACAGAACTATCTCAGGTCTCTGTTCGCGCTTGGCTTCCAGGGCTTTCTGATTATGATCTGTGTCGGCATCTATGCCGTGCTGATCCAGAGCGTCTCCGTCTCGGATGACATTATCGGATCCATCTGGGGCATCCTCGGATACACGGTTCTGTTGTGCTTCACGTTATTTAAGACCGGCGCTCTTGCAAAAAGCGTCTTCTCGGCACATTAAGGAAGGAGGTTCAGTAAATAGTGGCAGCTTATATCCCTGTCCCTCGCGATCTTACGAGGGTCAAATCAAAAATCCTATTCAACCTGACAAAACGTCAGCTTCTCTGCTTTGGGGCGGGTGCACTTATCGGTGTCCCGTCTTTCTTTTTGCTCAAGGCAGGCGGCAATACCAGTATGGCATCCATCTGCATGATTATCATCATGCTACCGTTCTTCTTCCTCGGAATGTATGAACGGGACGGTCAGCCGCTGGAAAAGATCGCAAAGCAGTTCATTCAGGCCAAGTTTGTAAGGCCGAAGGTCCGTCCCTATCAGACGAACAACTACTATGCCGTCCTGATCCGTCAGGTACAGGCAGAAATGGAGGTAAATCACATTGTTTACGGTGAAAAATCTGTTCCGAAAAACAGAAAAAAGAAACCTGAACATGCCGAAGAATCTGACTAAGGCTCAGGCAAGGCAGGTTCAGGAGATCATCGACCGCGCAAGGCGTGACGACGGCATTCCCCGTACCGCACAGCAGTCGATCCCGTTCCAGCGTATGTTCCCGGATGGCATCTGCCGTGTCAGCGACAAGTATTATACCAAGACCATCCAGTATCAGGACATCAACTATCAGCTGGCTCAGCAGGAGGACAAGACCGCAATCTTTGAAGAGTGGTGCTCCTTCCTGAATTTTTTCGACAGCTCTATCCACTTCGAGCTGTCTTTTATGAATATGGCGACGGATGCCGAAGTTTTTGAGAAGAACATCCGCATTCCGTGCCGCAACGACAACTTCAACAATGTCCGCAACGAGTACAGTCAGATGCTGAAAATGCAGCTCGCTCAGGGCAATAACGGTCTGACAAAGACCAAATATATCACCTTCGGCATTGAAGCCGAGTCCATGCGCGAGGCAAAGCCCCGCCTGGAGCATGTGCAGACCAACCTGATGAATAACTTCAAGCGCCTCGGCGTATCCGCCAGGGTGCTCAATGGGAAGGAACGTCTGCAGCTGATGCTCGCCCCTTCAACCTTGTCATTGATATCCAGAGCAAGCTGCAGAACAAAGGTGCCGGATATCAACGCTGGGCATCGGTTTATAACCTGAAGCAGATGTCGAAGACGCTGCTGTTTCTGCGTGATCATAAGATTGAAAGCATGGAGCAGTTGGACCAGCTTGTACGGCAGCAGACGGCCAAAAGAGATGCCCTGCTCTCTTTCATTCAGCAATCGGAAAAACGATTGGCGGAGATCGGCACTCTGAAAAAGCATATCATCAATTATTCCAAAACGCGGGCCACTTATGAGGAGTACCGCAAAGCCGGTTACAGCAAAAAGTTTCTGGAAGCACATCGGGAAGAGATTACGATTCATAAAGCGGCAAAGGCTGCCTTCGATGAATTGGGTGTAAAGAAGCTTCCAAGAGTAAAGGATCTCAGTATTGAATATGCTGAGGTGCTGGCAGCAAAAAAGCAGACCTATGCCGAATACAGACTGGCGAAAAGTGATGCCCAGGAGCTTCTGATTGCTCAACAGAATATTGCTTCTCTCTATGATGCAGAGCGTAAGGAGGAAGAACAGAAACGCCGAAAGGAAGAGCAAAGTCATTAAGTCTGGCAAATCAAAAGGTCTGGGTAACAGTCATAGTGCTGCTGCTCAGACCTTGCTTTTTTAGTGTTTCGAAGAAACGCGCAGCCATCACGAAGTGATGATCGATAAGGGTTTGGGAATATCCCAACAAGCCAGTTGTCCCGTTTCGGGATAACGGTGTTTTCGCAGGACTTGGCCAAGGAAACATTGCTTGCAAATTAGTGAGGTGCGTAAAATATTGGGCACGTGTCGCTCGCGAATTAATTGATTTTTCGTCGTATTTAGCCTATAATTATATTTAGTGTATTGTATGCACATTGCCAAACAACATACATATGCACTGTTGTAAACATGAGCCATCGATCTGCCATAGGGCAGTGCTAATAGGGGAAACTCTGGCTCGAAAAAATAAGTGTGATGGTGAAATGCCAAGGAGGACTTAAACGTGCAGAAAACAATTTGCGAATTATTTGCAGGCGTAGGTGGCTTTCGTCTTGGGTTCGATAAGCTTCAGTCTGGATGGGAAACAACGTGGTTTTCTCAATGGGAACCGGGAAAAACAAAACAGTGGGCACATGACTGTTATGTATATCATTATGGGGATTGTAAAGACTTAACGGGTGAATACCACACTGGTGAAGATATCAGTACGATGAACAAGAACAACATCCCTGAGCATTCATTACTTGTAGGAGGTTTTCCTTGTCAGGATTATTCAGTTGCGCATTCATTGTCTTCTTCAAAAGGCATAGAAGGGAAAAAGGGAGTTTTGTGGTGGCAGATTCGAGATGTTTTGATTACTAAAAGGCCTCCTTTTGTAATGTTGGAAAATGTTGATCGCCTACTGAAGTCACCTGCTTCTCAAAGAGGACGTGATTTTGGAATTATTCTTACATCATTTGCCCAGCTTGGATACAGAGCAGAATGGCGCGTAGTTAATGCCGCTGATTACGGAGCTGCTCAGAGAAGACGAAGAACCTTTATTTTCGCATATAGCAAGGATACGAAATATGCAAAAGAAATGGATTGCTTCGATGAATCAAATATTTTAACCCAAGAAGGTTTTATGGCAAAGTCTTTCCCAATTTCAGATTGTGGTCCTGTTTCTAGTACTACTGTACTGTGTTCAGATGTTTCAAATATGGATAGACAAATTCTCCTTGAGGAGGGCAATGATTCATCTGACAATGACCTTCTTGAGATGACAAATAGTTTTCACTTTGGATTTAAGTCTGCGGGCTATATGAAAGATGGTTTTGTCATGACAGCGGATGTAAAACCGGTAGAAATCAGACCAGTTCTTATGTCTGAAATCGCACAAAGAGGTGCCGATGAGTCATATTATATTAGTCAGGAGGATATGCCCTCTTGGACGTATATGAAAGGAGCAAAGAAGATTCCGAGAGTTTCTGCATCAGGTCATGAATATGTTTTTTCAGAAGGTCCTATTGCCTTTCCCGACCCGTTGGACAGACCAGCACGAACGATGCTTACATCTGAAGGAACTAAAAATCGATCCACACATGTTATTGCTGATCCAGCTACAGGCCGTTTAAGAATCTTAACTCCTGTCGAAGCAGAAAGAATTCAAGGTTTTGATGATGAGTGGACTAAAATCTCACTGATTGAGGGAAAAGAAATACAAATGCCTGATCGGATGAGACGATTCTGCATGGGTAATGCGCTAGTCGTTTCCATGATTACTCGTATGGGAAAAACTCTGGATGAAATAATTGAATCAGAAGATTGATACTAAGAAATGAGGTGCCCTTATGGCTGGTTATCTAATTACCTTGAATGATGAAAGATCATTGGAAGAATGCATTCGTACTGGTTCATACAGTACGATACTGCATTCTCCGAGATACGGTAGTTGGGGAGTCAATCATGAGGGCACTTTTGCCGATTACATTAGTATGAAGGAGAATGATAGGATTTTCTTCTTTATTCGCAGGAAGATTTACGGCTGCGGAAAACTCAGAAAGATAAATGGTGATTGTAAGTACCTAAACTATATAGCTGCAGATCAGCCTGACGGTGATACCGAAGAAAATTATAAAAGCCATTTATTAGATTATGGCTCTTCAGAAAACAGATGCTTTTGTTTATTTGAACCATCACCAGCCTTTTTCAAAGAAGGCGTTGATATGGATGAAGTCTTGCAAAGCAAAGAATGCCCTTTTCATTCTGTCCGAACACTGTGGAAGCTTTCTTTTATTAAAATGGACGATGAAGAAAGCGATGCATTGTTTGGCATCATTCTTAAACACAATGAGGAGAATATCGATAATGCGCAGCTGCATTTTTTGTTTGACAAAAAATATCATACATCTCTGCAGGCAAAGCGGTTAGAGGCGTATCATCTGTCATATACATCGTTGATTAATTCTTGTAGGACAGGAAATGTCTTAAGGCACGAGATGGCAATTGAAGCAACTATGTGCGGTAAGCTTATACATGAAACAACAAGCCCATTTGGTAAATGGGATTATATTTCTCACCAAGTTGCAGCATCACCTTTTAAGCCTGTAGACTATATGGACAAAATGGATATTTTTGGCTATAGATACATTCCCGGTTATTCCATAAAGTCAAAATACATCATTGCAGAATTAAAGAAAGATTCTGCGACGATTGATGTTGTTGAACAAATCATGAAATATGTTGACTGGGTCGCAGACGAGTATTCTAATGGAGACTATTCCATGATTGAGGCGTATATTGTGGCATCGGATTTCAGTCCGGAAATCAAGCAGGCAGTAAAGAATTACTGTATAAGAAACTTTAATAAAGGATTCAGGCCGACCAAGTTTTGTACCTGGGATTTCGTAAAACTCGTTAAGTATGATGCGATAGAAAATGATTTAGAATTTGAAATCGTTGATGCAAAGTAAATAAGACTGGAGGGAATGCTGTATGAAAGACTCTGAATATAAAACTAAAGAGGCAGTACTTCGACGAGCACAGGAAGCAATAGGCATTCCTATGGCCGAAATAGATAAGACGGGCCGACTTACTACAGGGAAAGGTGCAATTGGAACGGTTCTCGAAGAAAGTTGGTTTGGATATTCTCCTAACGGTGAATCGGAACCAGATTTTCCTGAAGCAGGTGTCGAACTAAAGGCAACGCCATACATAAAAACGTCAACAGGTATTAAGGCAAAGGAAAGGCTTGTCTGTAACATTATCAATTATATGACAGAATACCAGTGCACTTTTAAGACAAGTGCATTCTGGCATAAATGTGAGACTATGTTGATAATGTCATATGAACATAAAAAAGATGTTCCTAAATCTGAGTTCACAATTGACAAAGCAATTCTGTTTAGCTTTCCGATGGAAGATTTGGCAATTATTGAGCAGGACTGGAACAAAATTATATCCAAAATCTGCGCAGGTCAGGCACACTTGATTACTGAAGGTGATACATTATATCTTGCGGCATGTACGAAGGGAGCAAACGCTTCTTCTGTGAGGCAGCAACCATTCAGTTCAATCCCAGCTAAGCAGCGCGCATATTCATTGAAATCTTCTTATATGACTCGAATACTCAATTCGTATGTATTTGGGTCAAAGAACGATGAGAACATCATCAAGGATTGGCACGAACTAGAACATCATACCTTCGAGGAGCTGATTATAAATCGTTTGAGTGCTTACTATGGTATGACTCAGGCGATGCTAAAGAAACATTTTAATGTTGAATCAACAGCGAAAAGCTTAAATGAGATTTTGCTTTCAAAGATGCTTGGCGTCAAAGGAAAAATCGCATATACTGAAGAGTTTCAAAATGCTAGTATAGTTCCGAAAACAATCAGGGTTCAGCGAAATGGACATATCAAGGAAAGCATGTCATTTCCTACATTCAAGTTCACCGAAATAATCAAGGAGAATTGGGAAAATTCCGAATTTAGAAATTACCTGGAACCTACAAAATTCTTATTTGTGATATTCCGTGAGAATGTTCATGGAGAATACGTTTTTGAGAATGTAATGTTTTGGAATATTCCTGCAGCAGATTTAGAAGAAGTTCAGCGTGTTTGGGAGCGAACCGTCCAAATCATCAAAGAGGGTGTTCAACTTCGGTTTGATGGCAAAACCATGCATAATAATCTTCCAAAACAATCAGAGAGTCGTGTTGCTCATGTAAGACCTCATGCAAGAGATATGAAGGATACTTATCCATTACCAGATGGGCGCACTATGCCAAAACAATGCTTTTGGCTCAATAGAACTTACATCGAAGAGGTAATAAATAGTAAACAGGAAAAAAGGACATATTCTTACGACTATGAACCTTCCTTCTCCATGGTTGCAGAATCATCGGTTTCTTACGGAAGTAAAAGTAATGTGGTTCCTTGCGGTGCAATCATTCAACATATCCAATATGGAATAGGACAGATTGTTTCTATCACATTATCTTTTGAAAAACAAAAGATGTGTGAGTATCCGTATTTAGTTGGAAAAAGAGATGAATTCACAATTATGCCTGATGGAAAAACCGTTGTTCATCAGCGTTTTGGCACAGGAATTGTTGATGGATATAAAGCTGCTTTTAAGGACTTTGAGCTCTATTTTTCTGTGGATGATTTTCAAAAGGGTAACATTAAACTAATGACTAAGATGGAGTCGGACTGATGAAACACCCAAAGCATTATGATACAGATGGAGCAACATCCAAGAGGATGTCGAATGTCAAATTGAAAAATGGGGATGCGGAAACTCTTCTTGCAAAGAAGTTGTGGCGTTGTGGTTTCCGATATCGGTTGAATTTCAAAAAATTGCCCGGCTCTCCTGATATTGCTATTCTCAAATATCGTATTGCGGTTTTCATTGATGGAGAATTTTGGCATGGGTACGATTGGGACAACAAAAAGCCAAAGTTGAAAAGAAACCGGGAATATTGGATTGAAAAGATTGAAGAAAACATGGCCAGAGATGCGAAAGTGGATCAAGAATTAAGAGCATTGGGGTGGATTCCAATCCATTTTTGGAGCAAAGAGGTAATGAAAGATTCGGAATCTTGTATTGCGGCTATTGAAGAAATCGTTTTTGAGGAGCAAATTCTTATTGAAGATGAAACCTATGATAATACTTACTAATGGCCTGTCTGAAGACGGCAAATTCAGTATCGCAGAATAAGATTTTTTAGGTGGTAGGATATGACTGAAGATGCATATCGATGAATTTAGATGATGTCATAGGAGATATTGATAAATACCTTCAGTGGATTAAAGACTATACTAAGAAAATTGAAGCTAAATAGCACGACTCACTTAACATTTTTTGTGGCGGAGTCTGATGGAGTGTCCGCCATATTTTGTGCGAAGATTATTGTTCGCCGGAGTAAGAAACATTGGGTCAAAAAATAGTTCTGAAGCAATAGGACCGCATTATTTATCTGTCAAGCTTTTTGAGGAAAGAACATGGAAAATGGAACCAAACTTAGAATTTTATATTTATATCAGCATCTACTTCAGCATACAGACGCCGAACATACTCTATCGACAGCCGAACTGATGAAGATCCTCAAAGAAGATTATTCGGTGAAGGTATCTCGAAATACCATCAGCGATGATCTTGCCATGCTTCATGACTGTGGTCTACATATTGAGCACTATGAGTCTACCCAGAACAAGTATTATTATGACGGCCACATTTATGAGCTCCCGGAGCTCAAGGTTTTGGTTGATGCTATCTCTTCTTCCAAATTCATCACGCAGCGAAAAAGTGATGAATTGATAGCGAAGCTTCTTACTTTGACCAATTCGCAGAATGCTGCGAAGCTCCGCCGTCACATTTACGTTGCCGGTCGTGCAAAATCGGACAATGAAAACGGATATTACATCGTCGATGCCATCAATGATGCAATCGATACCAAGAGGAAAATCTCCTTCCGTTACACAGATTTTGATGTGGCAAAGCAGCGTTACATTGCAAATGATGGCAAACCCTACACGGTAAGCCCGTATACATTGATCTGGGACGGCGATTATTATTACATGCGCGGCTTTTGCGATGAGCGCCAGGAAATGCGAAATTTCCGCCTGGACCGTATTGCGGAGCAGCCGAAGATCCTTAACCAGATTGCTATAATGCCTCCGGAAGGCTATACTCCGGCAGACTATAGCAAGCATGTCTTCCGCATGTATGATACTGATGAGCCGATTTCCGTGCAGCTGTATTGCCATGTGTCGGTGATGAAGTATCTCATCGATAAGTTCGGCAGCGACTTTGAAACCGTAGTCGTGGATGACGAACATTTCAAAGCAACGGTCAGTGTATGCCCTAGCACCACTTTCTACAGCTGGGTGTTCGGATTCAACGGAAAAATCAAAGTTGAAGGGCCTCAGAATGTTGCTGAGGCATACAAGGAAATGCTCGTCAATGCATTGAACGAGATGTAATTTCCGTTACTGCCCAAAATTCTGCGCACCTGCGTTCCACTAAACAATTCACCCCTTGCTTCCCGGAGCAAGGGGTATTATAATACAGTCAATGGAACGATTCGTTCCGTTATCAAGAGGAAGGAATTAAAACCATGAGAGCTATGAGCACAGAAACGATGCAAAACATCATTTCCTATGTTGATCAATACTTTTGCGACAAACATACCACTCCCTCTGTAAATGAGATCGCATTGGGCGTAGGTATTCCTAAAACGACTGCTTTTCGCTACCTGGTCGAAATGGACAACCGCGGAATGCTCGAATACGATGGTAAATCTCGTACCATTCGTACTCCGATGATCAAGAAATTTGCTCCCGATTCTGCCCCCTGTCCTCTCGTCGGATCCATCCCATGTGGTTCCGCGCAGACAGAGGAAGAAAACATCCGTGAATATGTCAGCCTTCCTGTTTCCCTTTTCGGGAATGGCCGGTACTATATTCTGGAGGCTTCCGGTGATTCCATGGTTGATGCGGGTATCGATAGCGGAGATCTGGTCGTTATCAGGACAGATTGCAATGCTGAGATTGGTGATATCGTTGTTGCCCTTACTGGCTACAGCGAAAGCACATTGAAGGTTTACGCCGGAATCGACGAAGATACTCAGGAGGCCATTCTCGAGTATCGGAATCAGGCAAAATATCCGGACGAAGAGATCCGCGTGAAGCAGCTGATCGTCCAGGGCGTAGCCAAGCATGTAATCAAAGCATTATAACAGGATATTGTTATCACCGGAGGTGAAGTACGAGATTATGAATACATATGATGTGAAATGCCCGGTATGCGGCGTAGTCAATCACAGCCTGTTTCTTGAAGAAACGGATGGCTGGATGGAATGCGAGCACTGCGGTCATACGGCAAAATACTGCTGGGAACCGCAGACAAAAAAGCAGATTCCGGTATTTGTAATCCGAAATTTGCAGGCGCAGGTCGTATCTGCCGATTGCGTACACACATGTAGATAAGAAGGGAGTTAAATAAGTGCCACATGAAAACCTTGGATGGCGCTCGAGAAAGATATACTGCCCCAACTGCCGCCAGCTAGTAATTGGCTATGAAGGTAAAGATGGCATAACCCGAATGACCTGCGGCAGGTGCGGGACCGCGATGGTCAGCAAATCGATGGGACGCAGGCATGACCGCATTGACATATACGCCCCACGGGGTCAGGAGCGCATTTAATAATTGAATCAATTTGGCATAACGACGGAATGGTTGAGATGAAACAGGCTGCGTAAATCCATCTCCAGGTCATATGCTGTAATGATCGGTCAGTTAAACCAGACATACATGAGAGGCTGCCGACAAGACGGAATTCCTATATCCATAGGATCCCTGCCTTGCCGGTGGTCTCTTTCTTTTTTTCGGCAAGGCTTTCGAAACCCAAACATCATATCGAAAGCCTGACATGCATTAAGGGCTGAGGATACATATATTGCTCGATTTCTGATTTTCAGGAAAGCAGTATCGGTACCCTTTCTTTAGTGCACCCATTTTCGGGGACATGGTCAGGAGCGTACTGTGAGCAATGGTATCCTTTGCTCTTCCGCAGCAGGCGGAAAGGAAAACAGTATGTATTTTGACGCAACCGAATTCGCAGCTCGCCTGAGCACCCTTCGCAAGGCACAGGGAATGACCCAGGAGGAAATGGCCGAAGCACTCAATATCAGTTTGGAGCATCTCAGCAAGATGGAACGCGGTAAGAGAAAACCGTCCATTGACCTGATCATTGCCATGGCCTGCTATTTTCATGTGAGCACCGACTATCTGCTCATGGGAAAAGATCATGACATGGTGGACAGCCGTACGAAGCTTCTGGATGTGGTGACTCAGCTGACGGAAATCGCAAAAAGCTTGTAAGTCTAACAGCAATGCACGAAAAAGCAAGTTCAGAAGAGCAGAATTTGCACGAAAAAGCAAGTTCAAGGCATCACTCGCAAAAAAATCTGCAAATCCGTACAACCAGGGCGGGCAACCCGTACAGCCAGTACCTAAAGAAATCCATCCGCATGGGCTAAACTTGTACATGTAAGGAGCCAAACGACTCCTCTACAGGAACCTTGAAAATTACATACCATTCTTCAGGCACAGCCCTGTGATGGGGAGTCACATCAGCGGATGAACGCAACGATCGCCATTAGAAGGCGGGAGCGTGAACCGGCCTGTAAGTATCGGATTGCTTCCGATATACAGCATTGATCCATCACAGCACAATGATACTTCTGTACGCAGCTCGGTGAGAACCACGGAGGGGTTAGAGTCCCATGGATCTGGTAGCAGCCAGACGCCTGAATGTATTCCCGGCAGGTCAGAGCACCTGTCAGTTCCCAGGGGTGTCGAGGACAAATGTGGGGATAACATATTATTGAGATTAAGCCCTTAGCGGCTTTCTTGGGTGGGAAGCGATATCCCGCCCTTTTACATAGAACCTACATGAGGAGGAGAAAACATGCTTAGAAAAGATTGGAATTATAGACGCGGTGATATCTATCTGGCAGACCTGGGCGAGCATCGCGGAAATATCCAGGGCGGCGTTCGACCGGTTATCAATATTCAGAACAACAGCGGCAATTTCTTCGGTCCGACATTGATCGTCGTGCCGCTTACCACGGAGCTGAAAAAGCTGGGGCAGCCTACACACTGCGTTCTCAAAAAGCAGCGCGGTCTGGATGAAACCTCCATGAGTGAGGCAGAACAGATCGTCACCATCAACAAGTGTCAGGTAATCAAGTATCTGGGGCGCACGAGCAAGAAGCATATGGAGAGCATTGATGACAGCATCCGCGTAAGCCTTCATCTGGATCCGGACGATACCTTACCCATTCCAGAGTGCGTGGAGTTTCCCTGATTTGATATTTACGGAAAAGATGAAAACGGAAAGCGAGGAATGACATATGGAAGCAATTGAGACTTTTGAGTTACCGGCGGAAAATGCAATACCCATCACAGAGAAGCGCTGCTATACCGTTGAGGATCTGCAGATCATCCTCGGCATCAGCCGCGGCACGGTATATAAGCTGTTGGAGCAGCAGGAATTTCGCTGGTTTAAGATTGGAACCGCCTATCGAATTTCAAAGAAGAGCTTCGATGAGTGGTTGGACAACAAGCTGTAAGCTGTCAAGGATGTCGAGCTGTTTTGCGACATCCTAACAATCCGAACGGATAACCGCTACGATGTAGCCAGGTCTTAAGACCTGGCTATCACTTTATAAGGAGGAACCGATATGGATGAAAAGAAAAAGACTACGATGTCCGTTCCGGAGATGCGGCGGATGTTGGGGCTTGGAAAAACCGATTCTTACTGGCTGGTACATAGGCAGTGCTTTGAAACGATTATTGTCGCAGGCAAGATGCGAGTTGTGATTGACAGCTTTGAGCACTGGTATGCAAATCAGATCAAGTACAAGAAGGTGGATGGATCGCCGCCCGGTACGGAGCTCAGAGCATATTCTTACTCAGTTCCGGAGTTGGCGGAGTTGCTCGGTGTGTCCGATGATACGGTTTACACTTTGATCAAGCGGGATCACATTGAGACCTTTGAGGTGGATACCTGGATGCGTATCCGAAAGGATGTTTTTGAGGCATGGTATAAGACGCAGACCAAGTATCGAACCCAAGCGGATCGAGAACGAGATGCAGAACTGGAAGCAGCATCTATGACGATGCCGGAAATGGCCAGACTGCTTTTGATCACCCGGAAGGAAGTCTACAATATCCTTCTTACCGGCAGAGATAAAGATCAGTTTGAGTTTGTCTATATTGCAGACCGTCGGCGCGTAACAAAGGACAGCTTTGAGCGCTGGTATGCCGGTCAGAACAAATATCGCAAACTTTGCGACAGATCCCCGGAGGAGATCATGGCGATTGAGAGAAAGCAGCAGGAAGCAGTGAAGCCTCGTCTCAAGGTGGACGAAACAAAGGCAGCATTTACCCTGCAGGAGGCCGCTGTACTTCTTGACCTTACATACAATGAGGTGCGCAGGCTGATTCAGACCGGAGAAATTGAAGCCAAGAAATACGGACTCAAGTATCTGATTCCTCGAGATGATATTAAGTGGTTCCTGTTTCAGCAGAAACTCGAACGCGAGAACTAGGAAAGGAGTGAAAGACAATGGCATCCATTGTACAGAGAAATAACCGTTACAATGTCGTTTATCTCTATGACGATGAAGCAACCGGCAAGCGAAAGCAGAAATGGGAAAGCTTCAAGACCATGGCTGATGCAAAGCGCCGGAAAGCTGAGATTGAATATCGGCAGGAAATAGGAACTATGGTGATCCATCAGTGCAAGACGGTGGATGAATTGCTGAAAGAGTATGTTGCTCTCTATGGCAAGACCACATGGTCCATGTCCGTCTACGGAAGCAATACCGCTCTGATTGAGCATTACATCTCACCAATCATCGGCAGTATGAAGCTCAGTGACGTGACAGCACGGGTTCTGGAGAAGTATTATATGCAGCTTCTGAAGACTCCTTCCGTGCACCGAATCACTCAGAAAGCGAATTCTAAAAATGTGATTTATGTGGCTCCGCCGACCGTAAGAAAGATACATAACATTCTGCGCAGCGCCTTTCACCAGGCTGTGAAATGGGAGCTTATGGAGAAGAACCCTGCCATGTATGCAACGGTTCCAAAATCCGAAGCGAAAAAACGCGAAATCTGGGATGCTCCTACTCTGTTTCATGCCCTTGAGGTATGTGAGGATGAGCGCCTGAAGCTGGCCATCAACCTGGCATTTGCCTGTTCCCTTCGAATTGGGGAACTGCTTGGCCTGACCTGGGATTGCGTAGACATCTCTCCGGAAAGCATTGCCGCCGGAAAAGCCTATGTTTATGTGAATAAAGAACTGCAGCGTGTCGATAAGAGTGTTATGAAGGCTTTGGGCAAGAAGGATGTTCTTCGTGTCTTCCCGGAACTGCGGGAAAGCAATAAAACAGTCCTTGTATTGAAGAAACCGAAGACGGCAACCAGTACCCGCAAGATCTTTCTTCCGAAGACCGTCGCTGAGATGCTGGTAGAGTGGAAGCGAGAGCAGGATTTCACGAAAGAAGCCCTTGGCAATGAATACGCAGATTTCGATCTGGTCATGGCCAATGGCCTGGGCATGCCGACAGAGCAATCCCGCATCACTGCCCTCTTTGCAGAACTGATTGAGAAGAATGATCTGCCAAAGGTCGTCTTTCACAGTCTTCGTCATTCCAGCATCACTTATAAGCTGAAGCTGAACGGCGGCGATATCAAATCGGTTCAGGGTGATTCTGGTCATGCGCAGGCGCAGATGGTTACGGATCAATATTCCCACATTCTTGATGATGACCGTAAGAACAACGCAGCATTGTTTGAGAAAGCCTTTTACAGCGGGAAAGGTTCAGACAGTATTGAGCCACCGGCTGAAACCGGATCCGAAGCAAAAGCAGCCCCTTCAGGTGTGGATCCTGACCTTCTGGCAAAGATACTCAGTAATCCGGAAATGGCAGCGCTGCTGACAAGCCTGGCGAAGAGCCTGAACTAAAATAAGGGCCGGATCACCGGCCCACCACTTACATAGAGAGTATTGTAAACTCGGATTTCATTCGAACCGGGAATGCAATACTCTCTTTTTTATCGTCTTCCCCAGCGAGTGCTTTTCAGGGAGACGTGAGATATTTCGTTTAGGCTTGCGGTTCGACTGCAGATGGATTTTTACTCAAAAATGTGCTAAAATTGGCGGTAGATGAAAAATGTTCTAGTTCCCCTTTTTAGAAAAATCCAAAAAACTGCTAAAATGAACTGGTGAACATCTAACGACACCGGTGAACTTGGACGAACACGGAGCGACTCGGAATACGAAAAAAGCCTGACGGATAGCGACTTTCCTGTACATAGGTGAACACAGATGACAAATGTTCAATGGTTCTCCTAAGCGGTAGGTCGGAGGTTAGAGTCCTCTCTGGGGTGCCAGAAAGCAACTGTGACCCGCTTTTTTGCGGGTCACAGTTGCTTTTTTTGCGGGTTTTGTCCACACATTATGGGTTTTCTTCTTTCATAAGCCGCTTGAACAGTGTGGGGTAATTGCTTGCGCCGTGGGCCATGTGGTACACATAGACCGTTCCGGCGATCAGCCGGTACACGCAGATATACTTTCCGGCGATCACATAGCGGTATCCGCCGTTTCGCAGTTCCTTGTCCTGCGGGATATGGCCGGACAGCGGAAACCGCTCCAGACGGGACAGCGTATCCAGAATCAGATTGGTGATATTCCTCGCGGAATCTGGCCCCACAAGGTTCAAGTGAAGCATTGCGATTTCTTCAAGTTCCCGCTGGGCGGGTTTCGGAATCACAAGGTCAGCCACGCTGATAAATCGCCTCCAGCCGTTTTCTGGATTCCTCCAGCGTATAGGTGGGGCTGCCTGCCAGCCGGGCTTCCTCTGCCCCCTTTTGTGGATACGCCGCACCGAATCATTTGGCGAAAACTGCCCCAAATGGTAGGTATATGGGAAAACGGCAAAAAAATATACAAAATATACATGGAAGATATTTCCAGGCTTTTTCCACTGCCGTCCACCCGGCGCGAACAAACACAAATGTGCGTGTATTGCGGACGGAATCAGCAGGGCGGAAAAAGGACGGCTGACATTTTGGCGGATTTGTCCAACACGGACGCCGAGCCAGGAAACTGTTCGTGAGATAAGTACAAAAAACAATAGGCCGTTTATCACGGTGACGTGATACCGAAGCATCGGAAAAAAGCGCCAACCGGCCGTCCACCCGGCGGAAACACCGGAAACGTTTCCTGAAAAAATCCTTGTTTTTGGAAGAAATTCCTTGCTTTTGCGGGCGAAAGGAAGTATAATTATGCAATCGGAAAGCGCCTCAACACAGCAGGGGAGCGGAACGAAAAAAACAGGAAGGAAGTCGATCGATGAAAAAGACGAGAATGCCGCAGCGGCTGCTGTCCCTGGTCCTGGTGCTGATGATGCTCATCAGCGTCCTGCCGGTCAGCGCCATGGCGGCGGAACTGACGCCGTCTGACCCCGAGACCGGGCTGACGGCTACCGATGTGACCAATGAGCTCACAGACAGCGACCGTCTGGCGATCTTCGAGGATAACATGGACTCCAGCAAGGTGTCCAGGTCCGAGATCCCGGCAGACGACGAAATGGTCAAGGTCATTGTGCAGTTGGATGCAGACAGCCTGCTGGATGTCCGCAACCGCACCAATGCCAGTATGTCCATGCTGGACTTCCAGCAGACGGACGCAGCCAAGGCCCAGCTGAAGGACATCGCCAACCTGCAGCTCTCCGTGATGAACACCATGGAAAGCAAGGGCATTCCCAGCTCCTTCACCTTCAGCTACACCTCCGTGGTCAGCGGCTTTGCCGCCCAGGTGCCTTACGGCAAGATCCATGACATCAAGAACATCAGCGGCGTAGAGGACGTGGTGCTGTGCCAGACCTACTACACCGATTCCATGGGCTCCGCCACTCTGGGCCAGGCCCTGACCGCCGCGGAAGTGGCGGCCTATTCCAACAACACCCAGTATCAGGGCGAGGGGATGCTCATCGGCATCCTGGACACCGGCCTGGATGTGAACCACGAGGCCTTTGCCAACGCTCCTGCCGTGCAGAAGCTGCAGAAGTCCAGCCTGTCCAAGCTGCTCTATCAGATCAGCCAGGGGGAGGACGGCAAGACCAAGGTCACCGCCTACAGCTATGCCGCTCTGTGGTATGCCCAGAAGCACAGCTCCAGCTCCCTGGAGCTGCTGACCGAGGACGACCTGTATAAGAGCGGCAAGGTGCCCTTTGCCTTCGACTATGCCGACGCCGACGCCGACGTGATCCCCTCCGCCGACGCCGTGGAGAAGTACGGCAATGACCACGGCACCCACGTGGCCGGTATCACCGCCGGCAAGACCGTGGACGCCGACGGCAGCGTCACCTTCGCCGGTCAGTCTCCCGAGGCACAGCTGGCCATCTTCAAGGTATTCTCCGACTCCACCAACGGCGCCTCCACGGATACCATCCTGGCGGCCCTGAACGACGCCCTGCTGCTGGACGTGGACGTGATCAACATGTCCCTGGGTTCCAACGGCGGCTTCGGCCGGGAGGCCGAGGGCGACCTGACCACCAAGTATTACGACCTGGTCAAGTCCGCCGGTATCCTGCTGAACTGCTCTGCCGGTAACTCCTATTCCTCCTCCCAGGGCGGCGCAAAGGGTGACTTCACCTCCGTGTCCGACCCCGACACCGGCATCGTCAGCTCCTCGTCCTCCTATGACGCGGCGCTGTCCGTTGCCTCCGTCAACGCCAACGAGACGGCGGCCTTTGTCACCGCCCAGGGCCGCGTCCCCTATCAGGACGTGTCCGGCCACGACTTCACCGCCCTGCTGCTGGGCAATGACAGCTCCAGGACCTATGAATACGTCATGGTGCCCAACACCGGCGACACCGCCGATTACCAGGGCCTGGACGTCACCGGCAAGATCGCCGTGGTCATGCGCGGCGGCCTGTCCTTCGAGCAGAAGCAGCTCAATGCCGCCTCTGCCGGCGCTGCGGGCTGCATCATCTATAACAACCGCGACGGCTATCTGCTGAACATGTCCGTGGATAACTACAAGATCCCCACCGTGTGCATCAGCCTGGCCAACGGCCAGATGATGGAAGCCGCCCAGGAAAAGACCCTCACCGTCTCCAAGACCGAAAAGGGCTCCGTGGCCATGAGCGACTTCTCCTCCTGGGGCCCCCTGCCTTCTCTGTCCCTGAAGCCGGAGATCACCGCCCCCGGCGGCAGCATCTATTCCTCTCTGCCCTTCGCCCAGTACGGCTACATGAGCGGTACCTCCATGGCCTCTCCGTATCTGGCGGGTGTGTCCGCCGCTACTCTGGAGTATGTGAATACCCTGATGCCCGGCGCCTCCGATACCGACAAGCAGCTGCTGGTGAACCGCCTGCTGATGAGCACCGCCGACATCCTGTATGATGAAAACGGCGTGGCTTACTCCCCCCGCAAGCAGGGCTCCGGTATGGTGAACCTGGCCGAGGCCGTCACCACCCCCGCCTACCTGTATGTCCGGGGCCAGGACAAGACCAAGATCGAGCTGGGCGACGACGCCGACCAGCTGGGCGTGTACAAGCTGAGCTTCGTGGTGAAGAACCTCACCGGCTCCGCCCTGTCCTATGACGTCAATACCACCGTCCAGACCGAGAGCACCACCTCCGACGGCCTGTACATCGCCCAGAAGGGTTATGTCCTCTCCGCCGACACCAGCGCCATCAAGGTCTCCGGCGGCACCCTCAGCGGCACCACCGTCACCGTGCCCGCCAAGGGCGAGGCCACCGTCACCGTCACCGTCCGCCTGTCCGACGCGGACCGGGAGTACCTGGCCAAGTTCCCCAACGGCATCTATGTGGAAGGCTTCGTGGAGCTGACCAACAACGACGATCCTGCGCTGTCCGTGCCCTTCCTGGGCTTCTACGGCGACTGGACCAAGGCCCCCATCTTCGAGGACGCCGATATCTATAACGGCCTGGACGAGAAGATGTACGCCACCAACGTGGCCGGTGTTTACGCCATGATGTACGTGGTGAAGCTGGGCATGTATCCCTTCGTGGTCCCCGAGGGCTACGACACCCCCTCCACCTCCGCCGATAAGATCTGCGTGGACCTGGGCGGCGGCAACGGCGTCAGCAACCTGTATTACCTGCAGGCCGGTCTGCTGCGCGCGGCCAAGACCGCCAACGTCACCATCACCGACAGCGACACCGGCGAGGTGTACCTCAACAGCGACGGCCTCAATGTCCGCAAGGCCATGTACAACTCCAGCTCCGCCGCTGTGCGGCCCGCCTATGTGGGCGATATCTTCCCCGCGCTGAACTCCAGCAGCGTGATCCCCAACAACACCCGCATGACCTACACCGCCACCGCCTATGTGGACGGCTTCGACGTGCAGGACAACCTGAAGAACACCTATTCCTTCAACTTCACCTCCGACGGTGAAATGCCCTATATCGTTGACCGCGAGAACCTGCAGTTCCGCACCGGCGACGACGGCCGGAAGTACCTGGACGTGACCCTGGCCGATAACTTCTGCCTGGCCGGCGCCACCCTGTACTCCACCCAGTGGAAGACCAACGTCAACAACGGCAAGAAGGAAATGAGCCTTGGCTCCAACTACTATGACGGCATCATCCCCGCCCTGAAGGCCGACGGCACCTCTCCCCGGGCTTACGAGGAGTATACCTACACCTTCGACGTTACGGACTTCTATCAGAAGCTCCTGCAGGGCACCTTCTATGTGGTGGCCTACGACTACGCCATGAACCAGTGTGCCTATCGCGTGACCCTGCCTGAAAACGCCGTCACCAAGATCACTCTGGATCAGACCGCTGTGACCCTGCCCCAGAAGGGCTATGTCCAGCTGAACGCCACTGTGACTCCCGACGACGCCACCGACCAGAACCTGGTTTGGAGCTCCTCCGATTCCAGCGTGGCCGAGGTGAAGAACGGCATCGTGGCCGCCAAGGCTCCCGGCACCGCCACCATCACCGTCAAGTCCTCCGTCTGGACGGACGTGGAGGCCCAGTGCCAGGTCACCGTCACCGACGAGGTGGGCGCGGACGTGCCTATGAGCGAGTTCCTGCTGAACACCTCCTCCGTGACCATGCTGGCCGGCACCACCTATACCAATGTCCGGCTGTATGGCTATTCGCCCTTCTATGCCACCGACCTGAACCTGGAGTGGACCTCCTCCGACGAGTCCGTGGTCACCGTTGAGCCCAACGGCACCGGCGATGAGCTGACCCAGTATGCCAAGCTCACCGCTCTGAAGCCCGGCACGGCCACCGTTACCGCCAAGGCCAAGAACGGCACCGCCGCCTATGACCTGGCCGTCACCGTCACCGAGGCCACCGGCTCCGGCAGCTTCAACATCGTGGGCGACACTCTGGTCAGCTACAGCGGCACCGAGAGCACCGTCACCATTCCCGACGGCGTCCGGGTCATCGGGGAGAACGCCTTCAAGAACAACGACTACGTTCTCAACGTCATCTGCCCCGACTCCCTGGAGGAGATCGGCTATCAGGCCTTCTACGACTGCGACAACCTGCAGAGCGTGTCCCTGCCCGAGGGCGTCAAGTCCATCGGCGAGAGCGCCTTCTACTACTGCGAGAACCTGAAGACCCTGGGCCACACCGATGACGGCGTCCTGCCCAAGGGCCTGACCACCATGGGCGTCAAGGCCTTCTACTTCTGCAAGGCCCTGGAGGGCGACCTGGTGATCCCTGAGGGCGTCACCTCCCTGAGCGCCGGTATTTTCTATAATGCCTTTGCTCTGACCAGCATCACCATTCCCGACACCGTCACCTCTATGGACGCAAACGGCGACCAGTTCGCCAACTGCACGGCTGTAACCTCCGTGAAGCTGTCCAAGAACCTGACCGAGCTGCCCAAGACGGCGTTCTTCACCTGCAAGAGCCTGAAGGCGCTGCCCGACCTGAGCAACGTCACCTCCGTTGGCACCAGCTGCTTTGCCGGCTGCGCCGGTCTGGAGGAGATGGTGATCCCCGAGAGCCTGACCTTCGTCGGCACCAACGCCTTTGCCCGCAGCAGCCTCACCGAGATCACCGTGCTGGGCGATCCCACCGGCCTTGATTCCGCATTCTACAACAGCCTGAACCTGACCACCTTCGTGGCCCCCAAGCTGACCACCATCGGCAAGCAGATGTTCCAGGGCTGCACCGCGCTGGTGAACTTCATCGTTCCCGACAACGTCACCCTCATCGGCGAGAGGGCCTTCCAGGGCTGCACCAACCTGAAGACCCTGACCTTCCCTGCCTCCTACAAGGCCGAGACCCTGTCCTTCGGTCTGACCCCGTTTGTCAGCTGCCCCGCCTTTGAGGGCTATGTCATCGAGGACGGCGCCAGCATCGTCCGGACCGAAGACGGCACCCTGCTGGCCGGCGGCGGCAAGGTTCTGGTGAGCCTGCCCCAGGACTTCAAGGGCACCTCCTACACCGTCCCCGACGGCGTGGAGACCATCAGCGACTACCTGTTCTATAAGAAAACCACCATCACGTCCGTCACGCTGCCTGCCAGCCTCAAGAAGATCGGCACCGCCGCCTTCCAGGGCTGCACCAAGCTGACGGCCATCGCCCTGCCCGATGGCTTCACCACCCTGGGTGAGCACGCCTTCGACGGCTGCTCCGGCCTGAAAACCGTAACCTTCGGCCAGAGCCTGACCGCTGTTCCCGACTACGCCTTCAGCAACTGCTCCGCGCTGACGGCTGTGGACCTGCCCGCCACCGTGGAGACCGTGGGCAATTACGCCTTCCGCGGCTGCGCCAAGGCCACCGCCCTGTCCCTGAAGGAGGGCCTGACCTCCATCGGCGCCAACGCCTTCTACGGCTGGAAGGCTCTGAAGGCCATCACCATTCCCCAGTCCGTCACCTCCCTGGGCGGCTCCGCGTTCTATGACTGCAACGCCGCCGCTTCCATCGACTGCGGCAGCCTCACCGTCATCCCCGAGCGCGCGTTCTACAACGCCAAGGCCGTCAAGACCGTGAAGCTCAGCGACAACGTCACCTCCATCGGTGAGCGCGCCTTCTATAACTGCATGGTGCTGGAGACCATCAACTGGCCCTCTCAGCTGAAGACCATCGGCAAGCAGGCCTTCTACTATGCCCGGAAGCTCCAGAATCTGGACTTCTCCGGCACCCAGCTGGAGTCCATCGGCAACAGCGCCTTCTATCAGCCCTATGAGGCCCGGACGCTGGCCTTCCCCGGCACCCTGCAATCCATTGATAGCAAGGCGTTTGCTTATCTGAACTACAACAAGACCGCCTATGTCACCGAGGTCAACATCCCCGCCTCCGTCACCAGCCTGGCCAAGGATGCCTTCTATCTGGCCAGCGGCCTGAAGAACATCGTGGTGGACGCCAACAACCCCGTGTATGCGTCCTCCAACGGCATCGTGATGCTCAAGGACACCGGCGAGATCTACATCTGGCCCCAGGGCAATGAGACCACCGAGTTCACCCTGCCCGCCAGCATGACTGAGATCCCCGATAAGATGTTCCAGGACAACACCAGCCTGAAGAAGGTCGTTGTTCCTGCCAGCGTCACCAAGGTGGGCACCTATGCCTTCTCCAGCTCCAGGATTGAGGAGATCTACTTCGAGGATTCCGCCAATGGGCTGACCGTCGGCACCTTCGCCTTCTACAATTGTCCCGATCTGACCAGCCTGCGTCTGCCCTACGGCCTGACCAGCATCGGCGCCAGCGCCATCTCCAAGACCGGTCTGGAGACCATTGTCATTCCCGACACCGTCACCGAGATGGGCGGCAGCGCGCTGGCTTACAACGACGCCCTGAAGAATGTCACCCTCTCCAAGTCCCTGACGGCTGTGCCCAGCCGGGGCTTTGTGGGCTGCGAGGCTCTGACGGAGCTGACTCTGCCCGCCTCCATCCAGGATTGCGGCGTCAGCAACACCGTCAATGCCTTCACCGACTGCGTGAACCTGCAGAACATCTTCGTGGCCGACGGCTCCCTGTACTTCAAGAGCGTGGACGGCGTCCTGTTCGATAAGAACGGCACGAACCTGCGCTGCTATCCCGAGGGCCGCACGGCGGAGAGCTACCGCATCCCCGAGGGCACCGTCCGCGTGGGCGGCAACGCCTTCGCCGGCAACGAGCACCTCAAGAGCGTCAGCCTCCCCACCACCCTGGAGCGTATCGGTCCCAAGGGGTTCTTCGCCTGCACCAACCTGAAGGATTACTACTTCAACGGCATGACCGCTCCTCTGCTGGAGACCACCGTGTCCCTGACCGGCGCTTATGCCAACGTGGCCCTGTACGCCAACTTCGTGGGCCTGTGGGGCACCACCACCACCAGCGGCTTCGTGTACAACGACTGGGGCCTGAACCTGTACTATCCCCAGGGCGCTGTGGGCTACACCGCCTATGTCTGGGACAAGTATTTCAACACCGAAAAGGGCAGCGTCAACATCATGGACGAGAGCTACTTCACGCCCACGGATCTGACCGTGACGGAGATCGGCGTCCGCAACGCCCTGCTGACCTGGACCGCTGCCAAGCAGTCCAACGCCGAGGATATCGTCTATAAGGTGGAGCGCAGCGTGGCTGCCCACTTCCAGGATGATACCCAGGATACCTGGACCTTCGAGGGCTTCGAGACCCTGGCCGAAGGCCTCACCGAGTGCACCTATACCGATACCACCACGCTGCCCTTCGGCCGCAGCTATGCTTACCGGGTCACGGCTTACAGCCTCACCGGCGAGACCGGCCCCGCAGCCATTGGTTATCTGTATATTGATGCCGACCCCAACAACGCCGATGAAATGGCGGTGCTGGAGCTGATCAAGAAGATCGAGGCCCTCAAGCCCATCGGGAATCTGACCAACGAGGACGAGGCTTACCTGCGTCAGCTGCTGGCCGAGTACAACGCCCTTACCGACGCCCAGAAGGAGCTGGTGTACAACTATGGTACCCTGCTGGCCGCTCTGGAGCTGGTGGGCCACAACCCCGAGCTGAAGAACGCCAAGCCCGCCACCTGCACCCAGGACGGCTACACCGGCGATGAGGTCTGCAAGGTCTGCGGCGAAGTCATCACTAAGGGCGAGGTCATCCCCGCCACCGGCCACGATACCCAGCTGGTGGGTGCCAAGGCTGCTACCTGCACCGAGGACGGCTACACCGGCGATGAGGTCTGCAAGACCTGCGGCGTCACCGTGAAGAAGGGCGAGGTCATCCCCGCCACCGGTCACGACACCCAGCTGGTGGGTGCCAAGCCCGCCACCTGCACCCAGGACGGCTATACCGGCGATGAGGTCTGCAAGACCTGCGGCGTCACCGTGAAGAAGGGCGAGACCA
>OJPG01000571.1_pt1 | contig 27687 bp, 36 predicted proteins | sample 1598431 | NCBI WGS metagenome assembly OJPG01 (sample SAMN03922473, study PRJEB24848) | human gut metagenome | isolation source: stool sample | host: Homo sapiens | place: Germany | collected 2010-11 | reverse complement strand
TGCTTCTGCTGCGCGCTTCTTTTCCAGCACTTTTTTGGGGGGGGGGGGGGGCACCCTGATAACAATACTGATATTTTCGGCCGCGACGCCTAAAAGGCGCGTGAAATAAAAGGAGGAAACCACCATGAAGATCAGACACACCATCGAAAATGAAAGCACCTGGGAGAAGTTGAAAGCGGCCGTTGTGGCCGGGACGGCGGGGGCGCTGATCCAGCCGTTTAACGAAATCGACTTGACCCTGGAAAACGGCGAGGCCATCACCGTCGTGGCGGCCGCGCACCTCCCCGCGGCGGAGGACAAGCCCGCCGGCCTGCGCTTTGTGTTCAAGGACTGCCTGGCGGAGCCGCACCCGATGAACAAGACCTGGACGAACCGGGGCGGGTATCGGGCCAGCGAGGGGCGCCGCCACCTGCTGGAGGACGTTCTGCCCCTCCTCCCTGCTGACCTCCGGGCCGTGATCAGGCCCAGGAAGATCACCGAGATCACGGAGGGGAAAACCCTGGTTTATGAGGACCCCCTGTGGTTGCCCTCCGAAACGGACGTTTTCGGCCGGGGCCATGAGAGCCTGCAGAACGGCGTGGCGGATGGGCCGGACGACTTCCAACTGCCCATTTTCCTGACGGAGCGGGACCGCGTAAAGCAGCGGGAGGGGTTCGGCACCACGCCCTGGTCCCTCCGGTCCGTCCATGCGGGCGTTACGCACATTTTCTGCCTTGTCGCCTCCAACGGCAACCCGAGCGGCAGCAACGCGTACGCTTCCTGGGCCGTGGCCCCCGGCTTTGACCTCTAATCTGAAAATCCATAATTATCCAGCCGCGCAAGCGGCGGGAAGGAGGCAACCATGGACGTGACCGTGACCATGACGGCGGAGGAGTTCCAGGAGTTCATGGACTGGAGAAAAGACAAGAGCCATTACAGATCGGAAATGGACGCATGGAGCAGGAAGTGGGAAATGCTGGCAAATAAAGCCTGCTGGGCCATAGAGGCAGACCCGAAGCGGCCCGGAAAGGTCAAGATCGTGGACCAGGAACACGCGGCGGAACTGCTGGACCTGGCCAACGACTACCTATCATAAAGAAAAGCCACCTGCGCCCGGTGCTGACAACACGGCGCAGGTGGCAATATAAGCGACGGAGAAACCGTCCTGGATACTTATATTATATCAGTTTTCCGGGCGGTTCGCAACAAGAAAAAATCAACGGGGCCGCGGCCCCGTGAGCGCCGGTAAGAGCGATTAGTAAAGTGATCAGCACCCCAAAGGAGGAGGCGCCATGCCATACGTCCATAGGATGGTGCAGGCCGGCCGGACCGTCGAACACAGGAAAATGCAATCCTTCCGGGTCCACACCAAGGGAGTCAAACGCGGACCCAACAAGGGGACTACCACGGAAAAGCAAGCCCGGATCAATGAGCGGGTGGCGGAGGAACACTTGCGCTGGGATCTGAACGCAAACTTTGACCACCGGGATCTCCACGCCGTCCTGCACTACTACGCCAAGGATACCACCTTCCAGGAGATACTGGCGGACAAGGCCGCTTTCCTGGCCGCCCTGCGGAAGATATGCAAAAAGCGCGGGATCAAGTACAAGGCGGTGGTGGTGATCGAAACCAAGCGCATGACCAACCCGCACTTGCATTTGGTGATAAGCCGAATGGACCCGGAGATCATCACCGAGGCATGGGAGAACATCCCCAGGGGCGGCGGGGGTATCAGTTTCCGGCCGCTGGACCGGAGAGGAAACCACGCCAAACTGGCGGCCTACCTGATGAAGGAAAGCCGGTCCACCATGGAGAAGTACCGGGAGATCGGGCGCAGGGGCAAGCGGTACAGCAAAACCCAAAACATGACCAAGCCGGTGATCACCTACAAGGTGGTGCCCGCCTCCTCCTGGAGGCATGAGCCGAAGGCGCGGAAAGGCGCGGTGCTGTATAAGTTCGACGACGGGGCAACCTGCAAAGCGGGGTGGCACGAAATGACGGGCTACCCATACCAGGAATATTTCGAGGTTTTCAACGAATAGGAGGGCAAGCGGATGAAAATTTACATAGCCGGGAAGATCGCCGGGGATCGGCGGTATCGGGCCAAGTTCCGGGAGGCAGCCAAAGCCCTGGAGGCGGCGGGCCATGTGGTCCTGAACCCCGCCACCCTGCCGGACGGCCTGACCGATGGGGACTATATGCGGATCACGCTGGCTATGCTGGAGGCGTCCGACGTGGCCGCGTTCCTTCCTGACTACCAGGAGAGCCGGGGCGCCATGGTGGAATGGGCCTGGTGCCAGCGGACCGGGAAGGACTGCGCCATGTACCTGGATATGACGGGAGGGCGGACACAGTGAAAGACTTTGCGGAGGCATACAAAGAGGCCCGCGCAAAAGTGTGGGAGTACATGGACGCCAAACGGGCCGGATGGGCGGAACCGGGGAAACGGACGCGGGAAAACCACGCGATCCTGGTTCCGCGCCGGGAGGCCGTGGCCATGGCAGAGGATCTGGCGCAGGCCGTTTTTGCAAAAGAAGTTTACCTGACCGAAATAATGAACCTGCGGGCGTACATGGTGCAACTGGCCACGGGAGAACATGACGCCATGACGTGCCAGGAGTGCGGGAAGGTTTTTCGCGCCGGGTGGATGGGCGGAAAGTGCCCGTATTGCGGGGCAGAGCGGGCGGCCGCCAACTATGTGGGCGAGTTGAGAAAGGCGGAGGCCGGGAATGAGTAAGGCGCAGATCAGCATGTGGGAGGAGAAGATCGTGGACAGTTTCGCCGGAGGCGGCGGGGCCTCCACGGGCATTGAACTGGCCACGGGGCGGGTGGTGGATGTGGCAATCAACCACGACCCGGACGCCATACTTATGCACAAGACCAACCACCCACACACCACCCACTATCAGGCCAGCGTGTGGGACGTGGACCCGCTCGAAGTCACCGGAGGCAGTCCGGTGGGCCTGCTGTGGGCCTCCCCTGATTGCAAGCACTTTTCCAAGGCCAAGGGCGGAAAGCCGGTGGACAAGAATATCCGCGGCCTGGCCTGGATCGTCCTGCGGTGGGCCGGAACCGTGCGCCCCCGGGTGATCATCCTGGAGAATGTGGAGGAGTTCCAGACGTGGGGACCTGTACGGCGCGGGCGCCCGGTGAAATCAAAGACCGGGCAGACCTTCCGGCGGTTTGTTGACCAACTGGAGGCCCTGGGCTATGCCGTGGAGTGGCGGGAACTGGTGGCGGCCGACTACGGGGCGCCGACCACGCGGAAGCGGTTTTCCCTGATCGCCCGATGTGACGGGCGGCCCATTGTGTGGCCGGAGCCGACACACGCGCCAGCGAACAGCCCGGAGGTGCTGGCCGGGGAGAAAAAGCCATGGCGGAGCGCGGCGGAGATCATAGACTGGTCCCTTCCCTGTCCCTCCATCTTCGACACGCGGGAGGCCATCCGGGAGAAATACGGCCTTTCCGCCCAGCGGCCCCTACGCCCCAACACCATGCGCCGGGTGATCCGCGGGGTGGACAAGTTCGCAATCAAGGCGCCGGACCCCTTCCTGGTGGTGCTGAACCACTCCGGGGAGTTCCGGGGGCAGTCACCGGCGGACCCGCTCCAGACCATCACGGAAAAACACGGTTATGGCGTGGCCTCCCCCGTCATGGCCCCGCTGACCATGCACAACAATGAAAACGCCACGGGGACCAGGATCACCGAGCCGGTAAACACGATAACAAGCAGCGGAGCGGGAGGCCATCAAATGGTAATCACCCCGACGCTGGCGGCCATAGGGCAAACCGGGGGCGGCGAGCGGGGGCGGAAAATCACGGAGCCGACACACACCCAGGTTTCCAAGGCGGAGGAGTGCATGGTGGCGCCCGCCCTGATCCAGTACCACACCGAGCAAACCGAGCGGGTGCGCGGCCAGAAGGTGGCGGAGCCGCTTATGACTGTTGACGCCTCCAACCGCTACGGCCTGGCAGCGGCCAGCCTGGTCAAATACTACGGGAGCGATCAACACGGGCAGAACGCGGGGGACCCGCTCCACACCGTCACAGCAAAGGACCGGGAAGGCGTCCTGGCGGCGAACCTGGCCAAGTTCTACGGCGGAACATACACCGGGGAGGGGTCCAGACTGTCCGATCCGCTCCACACCGTCACGGCCGTGGACCACAACGCCCTGACGGCCACCCACCTGGTCAAAATGAAAGGGACCAACCTGGGCGGCCCCATGCGGGAGCCGGTCCAGACAATCACCGCCGGCGGCGGCCACTTCGGCGTCGTCACCACCACGGTGGTCAAGGCGGAGCCGGGCGCGGACTTGAAACACTGGCCGGAAATCCGGGATCTGCTGAACACCTACTGCGGCTATAACCTGAGGCCGGAGGACGTGATCCTGTTCCTGATCGGCGGGACCTGGTATTTCATGGCGGATATAGGCTTGCGCATGTTGACACCCCGGGAACTGTATATGGCCAACGGGTTCCCCAGGGACTACAAGATCGAGCGGGACTATACCGGGAAGGAGTACCCGAAAACCAAGCAGGTGGCCAGGTGCGGAAACGCTGTACCCCCGCCATTCGCCGCGGCCCTGGTACGGGCAAACCTGCCGGAGTGGTGCGGCGAGGAGATCACCACCATGGAAGAACTGGAAAAGGAGGTGGCGGTATAGCCGCCAGAAAGGAACGGAGGAAAATATGGGCGTTATCGGGATCGGAGTGGGCGAAGCCATTATGGGGCGGACCCGCCGGGATGAAAATGGGAACATCATGGAGCAATCGGCGGCCAGGTGGGACGCGAACCCCGACGGCGGTTCGGTGGCTATCTGGCCAATGGACCCGGAGAAGATGGAACCGAGCGGGCCGGCGGAAGTGTACGGGGACTGGGACGCGGCCAGGTATCTGGCCAGAGTGGTGGACCTGGTCCACCCCAACAGGCAGATCAACATACCGGACCTGGAGGCCATGATCCGGGCCGCCGCCAAGGACGGGGTGGACATTTGCACCTACTGCCCGGACTACAACTGCCGGGACTGTATCGTGAACGAGTGGAAGGAGGACGCAGAAAATGAACAAGACGAAAATTGACTGGGCGGAAATGTCGTGGAACCCCGTTACCGGGTGCCGCCACGGGTGCTCATACTGCTACGCCAGACGCACCGCGCACCGTTTTGACGCGGGAATGGAGGACAGCGCCGCCGTGGGCGGCCTCCACGTCCTGGAAAGCAAGATCAAGGCCACGCCGTACCCCTATGGGTTCGAGCCTACCCTGCACCGCTACCGGCTGAACCAGCCGGAGCGCCAGGAGGAGCCGCAGACCATCTTTGTGTGTTCCATGGCGGACCTGTTTGGCCGCTGGGTGCCGACGGAGTGGATCCGGGACGTGCTGGACGCCTGCCAGCGGGCGCCCTGGCACAGATACCTGTTTTTGACGAAGAACCCAGCAAGATACCTGGAACTGGACCAGGTGGCCCTCCTCCCCCATGCGGAAAATTTCTGGTATGGGTCCACGGTGGCCAATGAGGACGCGGCTGCCGCCTACCCAATGCCCTGGGCGAATATCAACACGTTCTGGAGCATGGAGCCGCTACTGGAGCCGGTGGACATGAACGCGGCGGAGGGCCTGCCCCAGTGGGTGATCCTGGGGGCTGAAACCGGGAACCGCAGGGACAAGGTGGTGCCGCGCCGGGAGTGGGTGGAGCAGATCGCGGCCTTCTGCGCAGAGAACGAGATCCCCGTTTTCTACAAAGACAACCTGCGGGCCTACTTCCCGGACCTTCCGGCCTCTGCCCTCCCCTGGGGCGACCAGGATGGAGCGACGACCGAGTGGGCCGCCCATTTCATGGACCGTTTTAGAAAGCAGGTGTAAGACGTGAAAGAATATCTGCGGGCGGTAGGATATGCCATGATCACCATTGTGGCGGTGCTTTTTGGAATGGGGCTGGTGGAGTTCGGGTATCTGACGGCGGCCGTGTATTTTGGGCTGACAAAGGGGCAAGCGGCGGCGGCGATCCTGGGGATCTCCCTGGTGGCCGGAGCCGTCATGACGGCCAGAGAGCGGCGGAGGCAACGGAGCCGTTGCGAGGCCATGGAAAAGGCCATCCAACTATGGGAGGCCAATATGGCAAGGCAGGAATACGAGTTGCCGGAAAGTGAGTGGAAACGCCTTCGCCCTTTTTACGCCGTGGCCATTCAGGCAATGAAGAACGAGCGGGACCGGGCCGGGCGGCGCGGAGGCAGGAAAAAAGAGCCGGAAGGCAGAGGGGAATAAAATGGCCATCAACCTTTCGGACCTGCCGCCAAAGTATCAGGCCCAGGCCATGGAAAAGTACATGAAACAGCAGGCGCGGCGGGGGCGTATGCCCTCCGCCGCCGCTGTGCAGGATCCCAGGAAGGAAAACAAGTACCACAACACCCCAACCACACGGGTGGCCCCGTCCGGGGTGGTTCTCCACTTCGACAGCCAAAAGGAGGCCCGCCGGTATGACTTCCTGATCGAGCGGGTACGCCGTGGGGAAATCGGGGACCTGCGCCTGCAGGTGGATTTCACGCTCCAGGAGGCATACACGGACGCGGAAGGCCGCAGGGTGCGGGCCATTCGCTACAAGGCCGATTTTACATACAGGGAGCGGGACAGGGGCCTGGTGGTGGAGGACGTGAAAAGCCGCCCAACCAGGACCAAGGAATACAGCATGAAGAAGAAAATGCTAAAGGACCGTTTTGGAATTGACATAACCGAGGTGTGACCATGAGCGTGACAAGGGGAAAAAACCCGGAGCGGGAGGCCGTCAAAGAGTACCTGCAACAGTACCACGACGCCAAAACGAAAAAGAGGATACTCGAGGAGCGCCACCGCACCCTTTCCGCAGACCTGCGGGATCCGGGCGTGGGATCCGCATACAGGACCATGCCGACCGGGAAAAAGCAGGCCAGAGAGGGCGGGGCCGTGTCCCTTGTCTACCGGATCGCGGAGGTGGAGGACAGGATCGCCAAGCAGCGGGACGCCATGGCCAAAGCCGTCCTGCACGTTATGGACATGATCGACCTACTGCCGCAGAACTCCACGGAGCGCACGGTGGTGGAAATGCGGCACATAGACTGCAAGCCATGGGACCAGATCGCCCGTGAAATCTACATGAGCAGGTCCGCCGTGTTCAACTACTACAACGCCGCCCTGGATAGACTGCTGGAGTTCAAGCGGACAAGGAAACTGCTGGATGATTTCCAGGAGGAAAATAAAAGGCTGTGACCTGAAAAGTGTGGACGCTTTTGGACTGTCTGATGTGATATATTGATACCATGGAAATCGGGAGGGCCACCAGGGAAATACCTGGCGGCCCTCCCCTTTCCATACCCAGGCCGGGCGGAGCGTAGGCGCGGGGGCTTTCCTCCTTTCACCCCGTAGCGTCCGTGCTGGTACTGCGGACGCAGCCCGGCGACAACCCAGCCGGGGGCGCTACTGCCGAGAGCGCCCCCGGCCTCCCAAAATCGGACGCGCACCCCCTGTTTGGGTCCTTCCTGGGGGCCGCAACCATGCGGGGCGCGGAAGGCCCGGTATTTTTCTCCAGAAAAACACTTGAAAAATGGGCCGTTACGTTACGCATTGACGGAGCGGGACGGGGGAACCCGGAACCACCCACCCCCTAAAGGGGGTGAGGTCGGAAAAATCAACGAGGAAACGAGGCTGAAAAAACGAAATCCACCACCAGGCGGAAAGCGAAACCGGCGGAGCCATCCGGCCGGAGGCGGAAAAGGGGGTGCTGCAGGTGGCTGGAACAGGTAAAAAAGTGGCGCCCAAAAAGTCCACGACGCCGGCGGTGCTGACCGGAACGGTGCCAGAGTGGGCCAATTCCACCGCAATCGCCCAACTGCTGGGGAAAACCACCCGGCGGATCCAGCAGCTCACCCAGGACGGCGTGCTGGAAACCGAGGTGCCGCCCGGCGGCGGCGCCCGAAAATATAAAACCTGCGAAACGATCCAGCGTTATATTGCCCACATCGAGCAAAAGGCCCAGGAAACTGCGGCGGCCAGCTCCACCGCAGAACTGAACCTGCGGAAGCTGGAGGCGGAGGTGGAGCTGAAAGAAAGCCAGGGCCAGCTCCACAAGCTGAAAACGGCCATTGCCGAGGGAAAATACATCAAGGCCGAGGAGGCCACCAGGGATCTGGCGGACTTCATGGCCATGTTTAAGAAATTTGCCATGAACATCCCGCCCCGCGCCGTGAAATCCATAGCCGGATATGCGGACCCGCAAACGGCCAGGGCCATGGAAAAGGCAATGCGCAAGGAGCTGGAGGACATGCTGGCCGTATTCGTTGACGCGGCGGAGATCGGACCGGAGGAGGCAGAGCCATGAGGCCGTACAGAGCAAAGCCGTACACGGTGCCGTCGTGGATTCACCGGGCGCTCCTGTCCCTGCGGCCAGCGGAACGCCTGCCGGTTTCCAAATGGGCGGAGAAATGGCGTGTCCTGCCTGACACCAACGCCATTCCGGGGCCATTCCGAAACAGCGTGACCCCGTATCTGGCGGAGATCATGGACGCTTTTTCCAACGAGGATGTGGAGCGGATCGTATTTGTGAAGCCCACCCAGGTGGGAGGCACCACGGCCCTGGAGAACATGCTGGCCAGCGCCATTGACCAGGACCCGGCGCCAGCCATGATCGTCTACCCCTCCGACAAACTGGCGGAGCGGACGGTGGAGGCGAAGCTGGAGCCGATGATCCGGCAATGTAAACCGCTGGCGGCCAAGTACCGGGAGGCGGAAAGCCAAAAGCTAAAGCTGAAATTTGAAACCATGTTTGTTTTCCTTTCGGGAGCAAACAGCCCGGCCTCCCTGTCCTCCACCCCGATCCGGTATCTGTTTCTTGACGAAGTGGACAAATTTCCGGGCGCCTCCAAAAAAGAGGCGGATCCGGTTTCCCTGGCCATTGAGCGCACCAAGACCTACACCACAAACCGCAAGATCTTTATGGCCTCCACCCCCACGCTGAAATCCGGCCATATCTGGAAAGCCAAGGAGGAGGCAGAAGCAGAAAAGCATTACTTTGTGCCATGCCCACATTGCGGAGAGTACATCGAGTTTGTATTTGCACAGCTGAAATGGCCGAGCAAAGACGATGTGCCGGACAGCGCCGAGCGGGCGGAAATGGCAACCTATGTCTGCCAAGCCTGCGGGGCCGTGATCACTGACCAGGACAAGGGGAAAATGCTGGCCGCCGGCAGGTGGCAGACGGTCCGGCAGACCGCCGCCAGGCCCTCCAGCGTGGCCTATTGGCTAAACACCCTGTACTCCCCTTTCACGCGGTTTTCAGAGATTGCCAAGGAGTTCCTGCGGTGTAAGGATGACCCGGAGCTGCTGCAAAACTTTGTCAACAGCTGGCTGGCGGAGCCATGGGAGGACACCAAACTGCGGACCAATGCGGAGCTGGTGCTGGAGCGGCAGACCGAGGTGGAGGCATACGCCCTGCCGAAGTGGGCGAAGCTGATCACCGCCGGCATAGATGTGCAGGAAAATTGCCTGTACTGGACGATCCGGGCCTGGGGCGATTACATGACCAGCCAGAACATTGCCCACGGCCAGGCGCTATCCATGAACGAGGTGGCGCAGATCATGAACACCGAGTTTATACACCCGGACGGGCAAAGGCTTTTGGTGTCGCTGGCCCTGATGGACAGCGGCGACCAGACCGAGGAGGTCTACGAGTTCTGCGCCCTAAATGCGGACTGGGTGCTGCCGTGCAAGGGCGTACCCACCATGCTGTCCCACTATCGCCTGTCAAAAGTCAACAAGGCCGGCAGCAATGCCTACGGAATGGACCTGGTGCTGGTGGACGGCGGGAAGTACAAGGACATGATCGCCGCCCGCATGAGGAAGCCAAACGGAAGCGGATCCTGGATGGTCTACAAGGATTGCGATCTGGAATACGCGGAGCAGGTCACCGCGGAACATAAAGTAACCGAGCGGGCCAACGGAAAAGTGGTGCAGAAATGGGTGCCGAAAACCACCCACGCAGACAACCACTATCTGGACTGTGAGGTGTACGCCGCGGCGGCGGCGGACATGCAGGGCGTCCGGTCCCTATACCTGCAAAGCCAGGAGCCGGAAAAGCCAAAGAAGCCAAAGCCGGAGCCTGCACCGACCCCGGAGGAAAACTGGATCCGGCAAAATGAGAGCTGGGTATAAAAACGGGAGGGCGAAATGGAAAGTACACAAATGAAGCCGGCGGAACTGCTGGAGCAGGTCAATACGGCCATTGCGGCGGTGCTGGTGGGCGGCCAGTCCTACAAGATCGGCAGCCGGTCCCTGACGCGGGCGGACCTATCCATGCTGAAAGCCATGCGGGATGATCTGGAGGCCCAGGTGGCGGCGGGGACCCCCTCCCACCTGCTGGATCGGACCTTTGTGGCCTACTTTGACGGGAGGTGACCGTGCCGCATGGGATTTTTGGACAACATCATCACCGCAATTTCGCCGGAAAGGGGCTACCGGCGGGAGGCATGGCGGCAAGCCCTGGAGGAGCTGCGGGGATATGACGCGGCCAGCCATGGGCGCCTAAATGCCGGGTGGCGGGTTTTCAACGAAAGCGCGGAATTGACAGACCGTTACAGCCGGGATGTGATCCGCGCCCGCGCCCGCGACCTGGAACGCAACAGCGACATTGCCCAGTCTGTGATCCACGCCTTTCGGCGGAATGTGATCGGGAAAGGCTATAAACTCCAGCCAAAGACAGAAAGCGAGCTGTTAAACGACCAGCTGGACAAGCTGTGGAAACAGTGGTGCCGCAAGGAAAACTGCGACATAACCGCATCACAGTCTTTCAACCAGATCGTGCGCATGGCCGTGACACGGAAGCAGGTGGACGGCGGGATCCTGTTCATCAAGCGATACACGAGGGGCGGCCTGGTGCCGTTCAAGCTCCAAATGATCGAGGTGGACGAACTGGACACCACCGCCTCCATCCCCAGGCACAAGGGCAACACCGTGGTGGGCGGGATCGAGTACGATCCGGCACGCCGGGCGGTGGGCTATTTCATCCAGCAGTACGATGTGGAGGGCTGGAAGCTGACCACCCCGGTGTACATCGAGGCCAAGCATGTGATCCCGTACTGGACCAAGAGCCGCCCCAGCCAGCTGCGTGAGGTTTCGGACCTGTCCCCCACCATTACGCGGGTACGGGACACAAACGAATTTATCACCGCCGTTTCCGTCAAGGAGCGGATCGCGGCCTGCCTGGCCGTGTTCATTAAGCGGGCGACCCCTACGGGCGGATTTGGCCGCGGCGGCGTGGTGTCCGGCGGGGACCGGGTGACCTACGAGGGAAAGAGCCTGACCCCCGGCATGATTAAGGAAATGAATGTGGGGGACAGTATCGAAACTGTGGAGCCGAAAAGCGCGGGATCGGACGCCTCCCAATTCCTGAAAATGCAATGGCGTTTGATCGGAGCCGGACAGGGCATGAGCTACGAGGCCACCAGCCGGGACATGTCGGAAAGTAATTATTCCAGCGCACGGCAGGGAGCGAATGAGGATGAAGCCACATTCGAGGCGGAGATTGAGCTGCTGACCGAGATCATGAGCGAGATCTACGAAACCTTTGTTATTTCCTGTTATCTCACCGGGCTGATCAACCCGCCCGGATTTTGGGATAAAAAGGCGGATTACCTGGCGCATAAATGGGTGCAGGCACCGAAAAAATGGATCGACCCGGCCAAGGAAACCACCGCCACAAAAACCGCCCTGGCAACGGGCCAAAAGACATTCCAGGATGTCGCAGCCGAACAGGGCAAGGACTGGAAAGAGGTCGTGAACGAAATGGCCGAGGTCCTGAAATATGGCCGTAAAGCCGGCATTGAGATGGGAGGTGTAATTTATGGCCAAGGAGCAGCAGCACAGCAGAACACCGGAACCCAGGGACAAGAGCCAGGGAACCAGGAGCATGGGGCAAATTCTGGCCCGACAGGAGGAGGGGCAGGACAGCCGCCGGAGGACAATTAGCTTTTCCAGCGAAACGCCATACCGCCGCTATTTCGGCATGGAGATCCTGGACCATGCAGAGGGCGCCGTAGACCTGGGGCGCCTGAACAGCGTGGGTGTCCTGCTTTTCAACCATGATGTGGACAGGGTGGTGGGCCGCGTGGTCCGCGCCTGGGTGGAAAACAACCGCGGCATGGCAGAGGTGGAATTTGACACCGACGCAGACGCGGAAAAGGTTTTCAGCAAGGTGCAGAGCGGGACCCTGAAAACCACATCGGTGCGTTACAGCGTGGACAGCTGGGAGGAGGTGCGGGCCGGGGCCACATCGGCAGATGGACGCTTCACCGGCCCCTGCCAGATCGCCAGACGGTGGACGCCCCTGGAGATCTCCGTTGTTTCCGTGCCGGCAGACGCAACCGTGGGTGTGGGCCGATCCAGTGAAAGCGCAGACACACCGGACCTGTCCGCATACGAGCGGCAGATCCAGGTAAACAAAAACAATTTCAGGAGGTAAGAAAGCATGAACATTCAGGAAATGATCGCCCGGCAGCAGGCGATTGTGGACGGCGCCCGGAACGAGGGCCGGGGCCTGACCCGCGAGGAGCAGGCGGAGTTTGACCAGCTCCAGGGAAAGATTGACACCGCCCGGAACGCGGGAGGTCAGGACGGCCACCAGGGCGGCGGAGAACCCCCTGCGGAGGGAAACCGCGGAGCCGGTGAGCCTGCCGGCGCAGAGGGCCAGGACGGCGGAAGCGACGCAACCCGCCAGGCGGCGGTGCAGGCAGAGCGCCAGCGAAACAGCGAAATTGTGGCCCTGTGCCGGCAGGTGGGCATGGATCCGGCGGAGTACATCCGCGGCGGCCAGACCATGGACCAGGTGCGCCAGGCGGCGGTGGAGTTCATGATCTCCCACGGCGGCCCCGTGGGCACCCGGACCGATGACGGCCAGGGCAATGAGTTCCGCAACGCGGCGGTGGACGCCCTGCTGCTGCGTGCCGGCGTCCCTGTGAGCAATCCGGCCAGAGAGGCGGACAGCCTACGCGGCATGTCTGTGCGGGATCTCATGATCGAGTGCATGGCCCGGAGCGGCGAGGGGTCCACCACCTCCCTGCTGCGCATGGGCAAGAACGACCTGTGGGACATGGCGGTGCGCCAGTTCCTTTCCCCCACGGCCTCTTTCCCCGCCATTCTGGATCAGGCTATCCAGAAATCCATTGTACACCAGTACCAGCTTGTGCCCACCACTTATGACCTGTGGACCAGCAAGGGCAGCCTGCCGGACTTCAAGCCCAGCAAGGCCCATGAATACACCATCGGCGGCGGCCAGTTCGACAAGGTGACCGAGGGCGGAGAGCTGAAGCACAGCACCCTGGACACCGACATGAACCCCCTGCGCAAGCTGGACACCTACGGGACCCAGTTCACCATGACCCGTGAGGCGTTCATCAATGATGATATTGGCTTTTTGTCTGAAATGCCGGGCCAGTACGCCCGCGTGGCAAAGCGGAAGATCAACAAGCAGGTGTATGAGGTCATCGTGAAGAACCCCGCCGTATATGACGGCGTGACCCTGTTTGAAGCCGACGCACACAAAAACTTGATCGCCACCGGCACCGCCCCCACCATTGAGAGCGTCCAGAAAATGATGATGAAGCTGCTGCGCCAGACGGATCCTTTCGGGGAAAGCATTATGGTACAGCCCAAGTACATTCTGGTGCCCGTGGGGTACGGTTTCCTTATGTCCCAGCTGCTTGAAACCGCGCAGGTGGATGTGGACGGCATTGGCAGCCACACCGCAAACGCGCTGTACAAGTACCGGACCCAGCTCCAGGTTGTGGAGGAGGGCGCGATCAACGCCCTGGCCGGATCCAGCGCGGTGCCCTGGTACATCGTGGGCGACAAGACCACGGCCAAGAGCGTACAGGTGGACTACCTGAACGGCGTGGAAACCCCCAGCTTCCGCCGGAGCGAAAAGGCCGGTTACCTGGGCTTTGTGTGGGACATTTGGCTGGACTGGGGTATCACCGTCATGGACTACCGGGGCATTGTCCGCAATAACGGCGTAGCTATTGCCGAGTAAGGAGGTACAGAGAAATGAACGCAAGATACTGGCAGAGAGGCGAAACCCTGGACTACACCGCTGAGGAGGCCGTGGCCAACGGCCAGGTGGTGAGCCTGGGAAATCGGATCGGCGTGGCCGGGAATGACATTGCGGAGGGCGCAACCGGCGCCCTGCATGTCACCGGCGTGTACATCATGGACAAGAAAGCCTCCGAGAAAATCACCATGGGCGCCCCGGTGTATTATGACGCCACGGAGGACGAAATCACCGCCACCGAAAAGGGCAATGTCCCCGCTGGCTATGCCGCCGCTGACGCGGAGGCCAGCGACGCCACCGTGCTGGTGAACATCGGGGACCCGGACGGCGCCCCGGCGGTCCACAGCAGCCTGGCCCTGAAATGCACGGACGGCAAGGTGTACGACATTACCGTGGCCGTCGGCGGCACCCTGACGGCTACCGAGCGGACATAAGGAGGGCGGAAGGCATGAAAAAGCTGATCGCCAAGCGCCCCGTGCTTTACCTGGGGCGGATGTACGACAAAGGGGACACCCTCCCCGCCAACGACCAGAAGATGGTCACCGCATGGCTAAACGCCAGGAGCGCGGCCTGGGATGGTCAGGAGGCCGAGGAACGCCGCCAGGAAGCCCAGGAGGACGCAGGACAGGCGGACGGGTCCCAGGATAGCCGAGGCCAGAACGGAGGCCAGGAGGGCCAGGAGAACGGCCAGGAGGCGGGAATGGTGGAGGGTCACCTGGACCCCGACCAGCTGGCCACCATGAAAAAGGCCGATCTGGAAAAGCTGGCCGACCAGCTGGGCGTGGATATTTCCGGAGCAAAGAACAACAAGGAACGGGCAGAGCTGATCGCGGCGGTCCCCGTTCAGGCCCCCGCAAATGAAACAGGGGGTGCCCAGTAATGGGCGTCCCCACATTCAAGGACTGTGTGGCCGGAGATATTCACGGCGTATTCCTGAACCGGATGGAGTTTGCAGACACCCACACCATTGACGGCCGGGAAATGGACGCGGTGGTGGACGACGACGCCCTGCTGGAGCGGGACGCAGCCAGGGGCGGGGTCCATTCGGATGGGATCTACCGGGTGCGGCGGCTGATCTATGTGGCAAAAGCCGACTATGGAGGCCGCCCACCGTCCGGCAAGCGCCTGAACCTGGACGGCCGGGAGTACCGCGTGGTGCAGGCGGACGACGCGGCCGGCGTCCTCTCCATCGAAATCGAGGCGATCCGAACATGAGTTATGATCATAGTTGGTATGGCTGGAGAGAGAGAAACGGCGAAAATGACACTGGTTTAATTACCCTGGAGGCAGACGGGAAGCCGATAGACCTTTATAGCGAACGGGGAAATATTGCTGCCGCATTGGGCTTGGATGAACTGGACAAAACAGTGGGCGATATTCTGGTTAAAGCAATTAACGCCTCTGCAAGAAAAGTCATGGCAAAAATGCGGGAAGATGTAAGCAACCGGTACGCGCTGGAAGATGAATCCATGTTGAAAAGGCCAAAAGACGGCGGTCTGCGAAAAAAGAAACTGGGGAAAGGAACGGATGCCGGTATCCTGCTGATCTCAAAGGGGCCACAACTTGAACTGTCGGATTACGATATTAGCCCGAAGCCAGAAAGTTACCAAGACGGAGAGCCGGAGGAAGTAAAAGGCCGGGTCATGCAGTCCACAAGCAAAAAACTCCTGAAGCGGAAGGGAGCAAAGGCATTTCTGGCAAGGTTTGAAAGCGGTCATGTGGCGGTGGTCCAGCGAAGGCCCGGGGAACTTTACACGTTTGAGGGAGCGACAAAAAGACTTGCAAAACACCAGGCAGCAACGCCAAAAAGGGGCTGGCAACCTGATTTGACCAGGATCAAAAAACTTTTGGCCCCAAGTGTGCCAAAACTATTCGGAAATGAGGAAGTTATGGACGGCGTAGGCGAAATGCTCCGGGAGATCATGGATCAGGAAATACAAAAGCGAATCATAAGGGCAATGAAAGCCAAGAAATAAAAAGCGGCCCTTTCGGGCCGCTGGAGGTTACGGACTGGGGACAAGTTGAACCTGGACGCCATCAATGGTGAGGGTTGTTCCCTCCGGCAGGTCAATGTTTTTGTACTCCTGTTCGTACATATCCATAAGTTCGTTTTGATCTTCGGTGCCAAGGATCGCATTGATCCCGCCGTCGTACAGATTGCTGGAACTGACATTCCCGCCGCCGCTGACGGCCACAATGTTGTAAACACCCGCGGGGAAATCCTCCCCGGCCACAAAGTTTCCGTTTCCGAGGTCAACCGTTTCCGTGATCTCCTGATTGCGGGGTGTCAACGGTGCGCCGCTGGCGTCGTCGCAGGTGAGGCGGACCGTGACGCCGGAAATGGAGAGCACCACGCCCTCCGGCAGGTCAATGTTTTTGTACTCCTGTTCGTACATGTCCGCGACTTCGTTTTGCTCCTCCGTGCCCATAACGGCATTGATCCCGCCGGAAAAGGCATTGCTGGAACTGACGTTGCCGCCGCCGCTGACGGCCACAATGTCATACTTCCCGGCGGGGAAGTCCACGCCGGCGGTGTAATTCCCGCTGGAAAACTCCTGATCGAAAGCAATGCTTTCGGGTTCGGAGGACGGCGCGGGCGCCTGGGCATCAGAGGACGGCGCGGAGCCGCCGGAACCATCCGGCGCGGCCGTCTGTTCGCCGTCGGAAATGGTGCAGGCGGCAAGGGTAAAGACAAGGGCAAGAGAGAGCGAGAGGGAAAGCAGTCTTTTCATCTTTTTTAATTCCTTTCTTTTCAGAGTATTGCCAACTTATACAGACTATTAGCGCATAAAGAATTTAACACGAAAAGCGGCAAAAAGTCAAGGAGGCGAGAGCGACGACACCGGAATTTTTGCAGGACGCCCTTGTGGCGGACCTGGCGGATCTGTTCGAGGGGCAGACCTTCACAAGTTCCGCAGGCGATAAGCGGCCGATCCGCGTCTACCCCCAGGATCTCCCCATTATCGAGGGAAACGACGAAACAGAGGACCGGACCGAGGAAATCCCGGAGCCGTACATCATCGTGCGGACCAATGAAGGGAACATACAGGACGCGAACAGCGCCCAGGAGGTAGACCTGATTCTGGTGATCTGCGTCTATGACAACAACCCAAACCGCCAGGGATACCGGGACGTGCTGCACATCATCCAAGAAATTTATGGGCGGTATGCGAAAAACCCGCTTGTGAGGATCAAGCCGGACAGCGGCGGAGCGGCGGGCGGCCCGTATGCCATCAAGTTCCCAATCAAGTGGGTTACACAGCAAGACGACACGCACCCCTATTATTTCGGGGCCATGTCGCTGAAATTTGAGGCGCCAGCGGTGCGCCAGGAGGTGCCATTTATATGACCAAGAAAACGACCAGAAAGGCGGCGGAGGCCGCCGGCACGGTGGTGTACTGTGGGCCGTCCATTCGGGGCGTGGCCAGGCAGTACACCGCGTACAACAACGGGATCCCGCAGGGGTTGAAAGAGGCGACGGAGAAAAACAAGATCCTGGCCGCCCTGATCGTGCCCCTGGAGGAACTGCCGGAGGCCATGCGCCAACTGCGCCAGAAGTCCGGCCGCATTTACACCCTGTATCAGGCCGTGCAGGGAAAGACCTAATGGGAGGGATGAACAATGGCATATAACCATGGTGTGTATAACCAGGAGCAGGAAACCAGCCTGACCACACCGCGCCAGGGAACGGCGGGCCTGCAGGTTATCTTCGGCACCGCGCCGATCCACCTGGCAGAGGATCCGGCGGCGGCGGTAAACAAGCCCGTGGTGTGTTACTCCTTCGCGGAGTGCCAGAAGGCCATGGGCTATTCGGACGACTTCAAGGACTTCACCCTTTGCCAGAGCATGGACGCCTGTTTCCGCGTGTTCAACGTGGCGCCCATTATCCTGGTGAACGTGCTGGACCCCGGGAAGGAAAGCCACACCACGCAGAACGCGGAGGAAAGTTGCGACGTGGAGGCCGGGGCGGTGGCCTACAATAAGCAGTTTGTCCTGCTGGACACCATCGTGGTGAAGAACAACGACGCCACCCTGGTGGCAGGCAGCGACTATGTGGCCACCCACGCGGAGGACGGCACGGTGCTGATCACCATTCTGTCCGAGGCGGACAAGGAGGCGGAAACGCTGAAAGTGGCCAGCACCAGCCTAAAGCCGGACGGCGTAACAGAGGCGGACCTGGTGGGCGGATACAACGCGGGGACGGGCGCGGAAACCGGCCTGGAACTGGTGCGCCAGATCTATCCCCGGTTCGGCATGACCCCCGGGATCCTGCTGGCCCCCGGATGGAGCCATAACCCCACTGTGGCGGCGGCCCTCCAGGCAAAGACCGAGGGGATCAATGGGAACTTCGACTGCGTGACCTATCTGGACATTTCCGCGGACCCGGAGGAGGACGGCGCGGCGGTTTACACCGACGTGAAAACCGCCAAGGAGGCCCTGGGGGCCACCTCTCCCCACGCGGCGGCCCTGTGGCCCATGGGGGCGGTGGGCGACAAGATCTATTATCTGTCCGCCATGTTCGCGGCCATGACGGCCTACATCGACGCCGGAAACAGCGACGTGCCCTATGAAAGCCCGTCCAACAAGGACTTGAAGATCACCGCCACGGTCCTGAAAGACGGAACGGAGATCCTGCTGGATCAGCAGCAGGCCAATGATCTGCTGAACGCCAACGGCGTGATCACCGCCATCAACGCCAACGGGTACAAGGCGTGGGGCAACAACACGGCGGCCTATCCCTCCACCACGGACCCCAAGGATCGGTGGCTGGCGGTGCGGCGGTTCTTCGACTGGGATGGAAATAATTTCATTCTGACGTACTTTCAGAAGGCGGACAAGCCGGGCAACACCAGGCTGATCCAGTCCATCGTGGACAGCCAGAACATCATCGGAAATGGGTATGTGGCCCGGGACTACTGCGCCGGATACCGGACGGAGTTCAAGAGCGACGAAAACCCGATCACCAACCTGCTGGACGGCCACCTGACCACCCACACCTACCTGGCCCCCTATATCCCGGCGGAGTACATCGAGAATATCAGAGAATACGACACGAAGGCCCTGGAGGCCGCCCTGACTGGCGGAGGTGAATAAACATGGCGAGTATCCCCGAGATCCCCAGCAAAATCAATAATTACAACGTCTACAACGTGGCGGAGCGCCTGATCGGAATGGGGGATGAAGTCACCCTGCCCGACTTCGAGGCTCTGGCGGACACCATTTCCGGCGCCGGGATCCTGGGAGAAGTGGACGACCCCACCGTGGGCCACTTCTCCAACATGGAAATGGAGATCCCCTTCCGCCTGGTGGACCATGAGGCCGCGGACATGATGGACATGACCAAGGCGGTGCAGTTGACCCTCCGGGCGGCCCAGCAGACGCTGACCGTGGAGGGCAACACGGAATTTCGGTCCATGCGCGTGGTGGTGCGCGGCAAGAGCGCCACCCTGTCCATGGGGAGCGTGAAAAGCGGCAGTTCCATGGGCAGCGGCGTGACCCTGAACCTGACCTATATTCTGATCGAGGTGGATGGGGAAAGCCTGATCGAACTGGACAAGTTGAACCCCACCTTTAAGGTGCGGGGCGTGGACATTTTGCAGAAAGTGAGGGAAATGATCTAATGAGCGCGAACCACGAAAACGCCGCCCTGGAGGCGGAGAAGGTACAGGGAGCCGAAACCGCCGCCGCGGGCGCGGCGGGAGATCAGGAGGGCGAGGAGGAAAGCCTGGTCCTGAAATTCAAAAAGCCCTACAAATTCGAGGGGCGGGAGTACACGGAGGTGGACCTGTCCGCCATGGAGGACATGACGGCGGCAGACCTTTGCGCCGTGGCCAAACTGTCCGGCCGGGATACCGGCATTACGCCGATCCCGGAAATGACGATCCCCTATGCCATCCACATGGCGGCTAGGGCGTCGAAACTGCCCGTTGAGTTTTTCAGGGGACTGCCGGCCCAGGAGAGCATGAAACTGAAAAACCTTGTATCGGGTTTTCTTTACGGCGGGGATGGAGAGGAGTAAACCCGCCGGAAATCAAAAAGAGCTGTATTGCCCTATCCCTCCAACTGCACAGCGGTGTGGACTGGCTCCTGGGCCTGCCGCTGGATGAACTGAACGACATGGCAAAGGTGGTGCTGGAAATTGCCAAAAAGCAAGGTCATGGAATTGGCCATAAAAATCGCGGGAAAAGTTGACAAGACCCTGGGATCCAGTACCAAAGCGGCCAACAAGCAACTGGCGACGATACAAAAGGCCGCCGACAAGGTATCCACCACCATGACGGCGGGACTGGCGGCGATGGGAACGGGGGCCATCGCCGCCACAAAATACTTTTCCGACCTGAGTGGAGAGTGGCAAGAGGCAACCAACCAGGTGGCCTCCTCCACCGGAGCGGCCGGGAAGGAACTGGAGAGCCTGCGGGGCGCCATGGAGCGCGTGTACGCGGACAATTTCGGGGAGGACGTGGCCGACGTGGCCGACGCCGTGGCCCTGGTGGACCGAAACCTGGCCAACCTGGACCAGGAGGGGCTAACCAAGGCCACGGAGGGCGCCCTGGCCCTGCGTGACGCCTTCGAGTATGAGGTGGAGGAAAGCACACGGGCGGCAGAAGCCATACGCAAGAACTTCGGCACAAGCGTGGAGGACGCTTTTAGTCTGATCGCCGCCGGCGCACAAAATGGCCTGGACTACTCCGGGGAACTGATCGACACCATCAATGAATATTCCAGCCAGTTCTCAAAACTGGGTTTCACGGCGGACGGCATGTTTAATCTTCTCCAGTCTGGAGCGGACAGCACGGCGTGGAACCTGGACAAGGTGGGCGACGCCATCAAAGAATTTTCGATCCGCGCCATCGACGGGAGCGACACCACGGTGTCGGCCTTCGAGGACCTGGGGTATAGCGCGGAGAAGATCATGGCCACTTTCGCCGCGGGCGGAGAAGGGGCGAATACCGCGTTTTTCGAGGTCCTAAACACCCTGATGGACGTGGACGACCAGGTGAAACGGGACGCCCTGGGCGTGTCCCTGTTCGGCACCATGTGGGAGGACCTGGGCGTGGAGGCCATGCAGGCCATGGCGGACGCCTCCAGCGCGGCCTATGACACCCAGGGCGCCCTGGAGCAGATCAACCAGGTCAAGTATAACGACCTGGACAGCGCCCTGCAGGGGATCAGGCGGCAGATGGAGGTGGATCTGCTACCGGCGGCCGACGCGGTGTATCAATCCCTTATGGACAGTATGCCGGAGATCAGCGCGGCCATTGAGGAAGTGTCCCCGGCGGTGGCGGAGATCGCAGAGGACTTCGCAGACTGGGCGGGCGGCGCCGTTTCGGAGGGCCTGCCGGTCCTGGTGGATGGGATCCGCGATTTTGCAGACTGGACCGGGAAAGCATACGAGAAGGCAAAGCCATTTCTGTCATTCCTGTGGGAGCACAAAGGAACCGCTGTGGCCGTGGCCGCGGGCGCAAAGGTCCTTTCCGCGAGCCTGGGCGCGGTAAACAAAGCCATGGGGGCATACAAAAACGCCAAGGGTATGCTAGCAGTCCTCCAGAAGATCCTGGCCGTGTATCCCAGGCTGATTGCGGCAAAGGCGAAGGACAAGGCAGAAACCGCGTACCTGTACGCGCTGGAGGCCAAAGACGTGCTGATCCGAGCAAAGACCACGGCGGCCACATGGGCGCAGACAGCGGCCACAAAGGCCAGCACACTGGCCACCAAGGCGGCGACCGTGGCCACTAAGGGAATGAGCGCGGCGGTGAAGTTCCTGACCAGCCCCATGGGAATAACGCTGGGGATTATCACGGCCGTGGCGGCCGCCCTAGTCCTGCTGTATAAGAACTGGGACAGCGTGAAGGCGTGGATGGTGAACTTCGGCAACACGGCGAACCAGATTTGGACCAACTTTTCCAACGCGGTGGGAAATGCAATCGCGGCCATCGGGGAGAAATTCCCTGCCCTGGGGGCGTTTTTGCAGGGCTGGTGGGAGAGTATCCAGGCCGCCGTCGAGAACGTAAAAGCGATTTTCCAAAATATCATCGACTTTATCAACAACGTGTTTTCCGGCAACTGGGAAGCGGCCTGGGATAATATCGTGAACATCTTCGGAAACCTGTTCGGCATGATCGTGAACCTGGCCAAGGCGCCGATCAACGGCGTTATTTCGGCCATCAACTGGGTGCTGGAGAAGATCAACAGCATTTCCGTGACGATCCCCGACTGGGTGCCCCTGGTAGGCGGCGAAACCCTGGGCTTTAATATCCCGACGATCCCGCAACTGGCGGAGGGCGGCGTGGCCACCTCCCCCACCCTGGCGGAAATCGGAGAGGGCGGAGAGCCGGAAGCCGTCATGCCGCTGTCCAAACTGGCGGACCTGCTGGACAACTGGCCAAAGCCAAAGCCGGGCGGCGGAGGCGGCCAGACGGGCGGCGACGGGGAATCCATCGTATTCTCCCCCGTGCTCAACTTCTACGGGAAGGCGGACCGGGAGGACGTGGAGGAGGCCACCCGCATTTCCTTCCAGGAGTTCAAGCGCCTGTATAAGAAACTGAAAGCGGAGGAGCGCCGGAAAAACTTCAAGCCGGAGCCGGTGACAGGGTAAGGAGGAAACCATGGCAAGCACCTATACCACAAAGCAGGGGGACGCCTGGGACGCAATCGCGTTTCAGGTGTACGGCGACGTGAAATATACGGGCTTTCTCATGCAGGCCAACTTCCCGCACCTGGACACCTTCGTGTTTGACGCGGGGGTGGTCCTCCAGACCCCGGACCTGCCGGAGGACGACAACCTGGCCAATGTGCCGATCTGGAGGACCACCACATGAGGACGCGGCGGGCGGAAGTTGATTTGACCTGGAACGGCGCGGCCGTCACCAGCAAAATGGAAAACTACAAGTCCACTGTGACCTACACGGACCCGGCCAGCGGAGAGGCGGACAGTCTGGAAATCAACCTGAACGACAGGGACAGACAATGGATCACGGCATGGCTGCCAAAGACCGGGGACACCCTGACGGCCGCCATCAAGGTGTACGACTGGGACCGGGAGGGCGACAACAGGACCCTGGACTGCGGATTTTTCATTCTGGACAACTACACCTTTTCCTGGTGGCCCATGGAAGGGACCATTTCGGCGGTATCGGTGCCGGCGGACAGCGCCTTCCGGGCGACGCAGCGGACCAAGACATGGGAAAAGGCAACCTTGCAGGCCATAGGAACCGAGATCGCGGCCAGGGCGGGCATTACCCTGGTGTGGGACGTTGAGGGGGAACCCATCACCGTCGAGAGCGTGGAACAGTCCGAACAAACCGACTGTGAATTTTATATGAGCCTGTGCGAGGAATACGGCCTTTCCATGAAGGTGTACGCCCAAAAAATCGCCGTATATGACCGGGAGAAGTACAAGGAAAAGGACCCTGTGGCCACCATCCGGGAAAGCGAGATCGAGGGCGGATCCTGGGAAAGCAAACTGGAGGGGACCTATACCGGCGGGGAATACACCTACACGGACCCGAACACCGAGGAGGAGATCAAGGTCACGGTGGGGACCGGGACCCGGATCCTGAAAAAGTCCGGCAAGGCGGACAACAAGGCGGACGCGGAGCGGAAGATCGCGGCGGCGGTGGCCAACGCCAACCACGGCGCCACCACCCTGTCCCTGACCATCATGGGGCGGGCGGACCTGGTGGCCGGCCAATGCGTCACCGTGGTGGGGATCGGCCGCCTGTCCGGGAAATATTTCATCGACAGTATCACCCATACGGTGGGCGGCGGCTACACCATGGCCCTGGAACTGGCCCTGGTGGAGGCCATGACCGAGGAGGTGATCAAGGACGCCACGGACCGCCTGGCGGCGGTGGGCGTCATGGCCTCCCCGGAATACTGGGTGGCCCATTACAAGGACGTGGCCAACCTGGACGGCCTGATCCTGAACATGGCCACCAGGATCAAGACCAACCTGGGGGGAACAAGTATCACAACCGTGGAGGAGGCCCTGGACGTGCTGACCCGCACGGGCGTGATCAACTCCCCGGACTACTGGGCCAGCAAGTACACGGCCCTGGCGTGGCTGGACGTGCTGCTGATCAGCGCGGCCAACGCCCTGACGGAATAAGGAGGGACCAAATGAAAGCGGGAATAAGGCTGGGGAAAATTTCGTCCATCGACTACGCCAAGGGCATGGCCCGGGTGGTGTACCACGAAAAGGACGACGACGTGACGCGCCTGATCCCCCTGTTATCCCATGAATACAAAATGCCCCCGGTGGGGTCCCAGGTCCTTGTGGTTCACCTTTCCAACGGGACGGAGGCCGGGGTGGTGCTGGGGCGGCCGTGGAGCGAAAAGAACCCGCCGCCGGAGGGCGGGGCCGCCCTCTACCGGAAGGACCTGGGGCAAAGCCCCGGGGAGGCCATGATCCGCTACGACGGCAGCACCCTGACCATCAAATGCGCCGGGGACATCAACATCGAGGCGGGCGGCGCTATCACCATCAACGGCGCCACCATAGACCTGAACTAAGGAGGCGGGACCATGCCGGGAGCGGCAAGAATTACGGACACGGTGAACGGGACCACCGCCGGGGAACATTCGGGACACGCCCCGCCCCACCCCCCGGAGCCGTTCAGCGGGGAGATCTCCGGGGCCTGTTCGCCCACCGTGCGGATCAACGGCCTGGCCGCCGCTACGGTGGGGAGCACCACCACCGAGCGGGACGGGTGCTGCGGGTCAAGCCAGGGCGCCGTGGGCGCCGGGAGCGGGACCGTGAGGATCAACGGCAAGCCGGCGGCCCGCCTGGGCGACGCCCTGAACCCACACAGCGGGAGCGGGAGTATCACCGGCGGGAGCGGGACCGTGAGGATCGGAGGGTAAGCCATGGCAATCGGAACACTGGGGCGAAAAATCATTTTTGAGGTAAGCGACGATTACATGTTTACCTTTAAGGACATGACGCGGGAGATCACAAGCCGGTGGGCCAACCACGAACCACAGGGGGTCAAGCCAAAGCCGGAGTTTTTGGGGCCGGGCCTGCAATCGTCCAGCCTGACGATCACCCTTTCTTCCGCCCTGGGGGTCCGCCCGCGCACCGTGCTGGAGGAGATCGAGAACATGGTGGAAACCGGGACGGCGGAGCGCCTGGTGATCGGCACCAGGCCGGTGGGAAAAAATCCGGTCCGACTGACCGGATCCAGCGAAACCTGGGACGTGATCTATAACCGCGGGGAACTGGCCCGGGCCACTATGACCATAACCCTGGAGGAATACACATGAACGAAACCGGCGTCTATGACTTCAAATTAGAATACACCTTCGCCGGGGACTACATGGCGGAACTGGACCGGCAACTGGCCCTTTTGCTGTCCACGCGGGAGGGCACCATGCCGCTGGATCGGGAGTTCGGCCTGAACATGGATTTTGTGGACATGCCGCCGGAGGCCGCAAAGAGCCTATACACGGCGGAGGTCACGGAGAAGGTGGCCAAGTTCATCCCCACCGTGCGGGTCCAGGAAGTCGCCTGGGGCGCCGGCGCACAGGGAAATCTAATCGCTAAGGTGGTGATCACAAGTGCCTGACGAAATGAACGCGATCAAGAGCCTGCCGGACATTTCTTTTATTGACAACAAGACCATTGACCAGGTGCGGCAGGAAATGGTGGCGGACTATGAAAGTTTTATTTCCGAGGCAACGGGACAGACGGTGAACCTGGAGCGGTCCAGCGTACACCGGATGGAACTTTACGCGGCGGCGGCGCAGATCTACCAGGCCATGCAGTACATTGACCGCCAAGGAAAGCAGAACATTCTGAAATACTCCTATTCGGACTTTCTGGACAACCTGGCCAGTTTTAAGGGCGTGACGCGCAACCCGGCCGCGGCGGCCACCACCACCCTGCGCTTTACCCTTTCGGCGGAGCGGGACACGGCCACCGGGATCCCCCAGGGGACCCGCGTTTCCACGGCGGGGTCCATCTACTTCGCCACGGACGTGTACGCGGAGATCCCGGCGGGGTCCACCACGGTGGACGTGCCGGCCACCTGCACCGTGGCGGGGACCGACGGAAACGGGCTGGCCATCGGGGAACTGACCACCATTGTGGACCCAATACCCTATGTGGCCAGCGTGAGCAACACCACGGCCACCGAGGGCGGCGCGGAGATCGAGAGCGACGCAGACCTGGCGGAACGGGTTTTCCTGGCCCCTGGCGCCTATTCTACGGCCGGGCCGGAGGACGGGTACATCTACCATGCCAAGGCGTACAGCCCCGCCGTGGGCGACGTGGAGGCCACCAGCGACCAGGAGGCGGGCACCGTCGATATTGTGTTTATCATGGCCGACGGGTCCACCCCCGGGGAAGAAATGATCGAGGGAATGGAGGGATACCTGCAGGGCAAGACGATCCGGCCCATGACGGACCTGGTGCGGGTGGCGGCCCCGGAGGAAGTCCAGTACACCATCAACCTGACATACTACATCAACCGGAGCGACAGCGCCAAGGCCGTGACCATCCAGGCGGCGGTGGCGCAGGCCGTGGAAGATTATAAGACATGGCAGCGGGCCATAGGCCGGGACGTGAACCCCTCCCAACTGACCCACATGGTCATGGAGGCCGGGGCCAAGCGCGTGACCGTGACGGCCCCCGCATACACCGCCGTGGGGAAAACCGAGGTTTCCGCCCTCCAGGGGGCGGCCGTGGTCACATACGGGGGGCTGGAGGATGATTAAACTTTCCGGGAGCCGGTTCACGGACATACTGCCGGCGAACCTGGCCAGCCAGGTGGAAACCCAGGCTTTTGCCTATGCGGTGGGGCGGCAGATCGAAAAACTGTGCGCCTACTCCGACGCGGCCCGGACCTATGCGGCCATTGAAACCATGCCGGAATACCTGCTGGACTACATGGCCGTGGAACTGCGCACCCCGTCCTACGACGAAAATTATTCCCTGAAAACCAAGCGGGCGCTGATCCAGGGGGCCCTCCTGTTTTACACGCAGATGGGGACGCCGGCGGCGGTAAACCGGATCATTGAAACCATCTTTGAAACTGGGCATATCGAGGAATGGTTCGAGTATGGCGGAAAGCCGCACCACTTCAAAATAAGGACGGGAAATGCCTCTATCAATCAAAAAGATATCGAAGAATTTCGGCGCGTCCTTGCATCTATAAAACGCCTGTCATCCTGGCTGGATGAGATCATCCTGGAACTTGCCACACCGGCAGCTGAGATCTATGTAGGCCATTGGATTCATACCGGGGATTTTATCAGGCTGAACCTAGCGGAGATTGAATAGGAGGGATCGAAATGGCATTTCTGGCTCCAAAATTAACTGAGGCAGGAAAAGAAATTTACTATCAAAATATGGCCGGAAAACAGATGAAGTTTAAGGCAATCAAGCTGGGAAGCGGTGAGATATCGGGCCCCGATGAGATACCTGGCCTCACCGACCTGAAACAGCCTGTCATTGACATTCCTGCCGCAGTCACGAAACGAAAAGGGTATGTGGAGATCTCTGGGTCATTTTCAAATGCCCAATTGGGCGGTTTTCGATGGAAGGAAATCGGCGTGATGGTCGAGGATCCAAACGACCCGGACAGGGATATTTTGTATTGCTATCAAAATGCATATGATACGGCGGACTATATCCCGGCAGCCT
>OJPG01000549.1_pt1 | contig 28452 bp, 29 predicted proteins | sample 1598431 | NCBI WGS metagenome assembly OJPG01 (sample SAMN03922473, study PRJEB24848) | human gut metagenome | isolation source: stool sample | host: Homo sapiens | place: Germany | collected 2010-11 | reverse complement strand
CGGCTGCACCCCCGCCACCGTGGAGAACCTGGCCTTCTTCGCCAGCAAGATCCCTGCCGGTTCCACCTGGACCGTGTCCGGCGTGGGCCGGGCCGCCTGGACCATGGCGGCCGCTGCCATCGCCATGGGCGGCAATGTCCGCGTTGGTTTCGAGGACAACATCTATCTGGGCAAGGGCCAGAAGGCCGCGTCCAACGGCGAGCTGGTGGCCAAGGTGGTCCGCATCGCCAAGGAGCTGGGCCGCGAAATCGCCAACCCCGCCGAGGCCCGCGAGATCCTGAGCCTCAAGCCCCTGCAGTAACCCGACAAACAATTAAGAGAAATATATTAGGAGGATTTTTACAATGGCTGAACTGAAAGGCAACAAGTACGGTACCCATCGCGTTATCGAGCCCAAGGGCGTTCTGACCCAGGCTGCTTGGAAGGTCGACAACGACATGTCCAAGGTCTATTCCAACGAGATCGTCTGCGACGTCACCTCCCTGAACATCGACTCCGCTTCCTTCACCCAGATCTCCGATGCCTGCGGCGGCGACGAGAAGAAGATCGGCGAAATGATCCTGGGCATCGTCGCTGAGCGCGGCAAGCAGCAGAATCCCGTCACCGGTTCCGGCGGTATGTTCAAGGGTGTCGTCGCTCACATCGGCGAGGACCTGAAGAACAAGCCCGGCTTCGACCTGAAGGAAGGCGACAAGATCGTCTCCCTGGTGTCCCTGTCCATGACCCCCCTGCGCATCGACAAGATCCTGGCCATCCACAAGGATATCGACCGCGTGGACATCGTGGGTAAGGCCATCCTGTTCGAGTCCGCCCTGTATGCCAAGATGCCCGAGGATATGTCCGAGCCTCTGGCCCTGGCCGCCCTGGACGTGGCCGGTGCTCCCGCTCAGGCCCGCAAGCTGCCCAAGGAGGGCGACAGCGTTCTGATCCTGGGCGCCAACGGCAAGTCCGGCGTTCTGTGCGGCTGGGAAGCCATGAAGAAGGTCGGCCCCAACGGCAAGGTCGTGGGCGTGGTCCGCAACCCCAAGCAGGTCCCCGGCCTGATGGAGCTGGGCGTTTACACCGACGTGATCGTGGCCGACTGCACCAAGCCCGTTGAGGTTATGGAGGCTGCTCTGGCTGCCAACGGCGGCAAGGAGTACGATCTGTCCATCTGCTGCGTGAACATTGAGTCCTGCGAGATGTCCGCCATCCTGCCCGTCCACGATGACGGTCTGGTGTACTTCTTCTCCATGGCTACCTCCTTCACCAAGGCTGCCCTGGGCGCCGAGGGTATCGGCAAGGACGTCACCATGATCATCGGCAATGGCTACACCAAGAACCATGCCCAGATCACCCTGGACGTGCTGCGTGAGAACCCCAAGCTGCGCAAGCTGTTCGACGAGAAGTACTGCTAAAATAACCGCCGAAAGCAGGGGGGCAGTTGTCCCCCCTGCCTTGGCATTATCCTTTGGTCCCCGGAAATCATTCAGAATTATTAAGGAGATACACATATGAAGACTCGCAATGGTCTGTTCGCCGATGTCCCCGAAAATCTGTGGAATGACTGGCATTGGCAGGTTGCCAACCGCGCCGAGACGGTTGAGGATCTGAAGAAGTACATGAACCTGACCCCCGACGAGGAGGAGGGTGTCCGCAAGACCCTGGGCAAGCTGCGCATGGCCGTGACCCCCTACTATCTGTCCCTGATCGATCTGGACGATCCCTTTGATCCCATCCGCAAGATGGCCATCCCCCGGGCCGAGGAGCTGGAGTATGCCGACTATGAGGACGCCGATCCCCTGCACGAGGATACCGACTCCCCCACCCCCGGCCTGACCCACCGCTATCCTGACCGCGTGCTGCTGCTGATCACCGACCAGTGCTCCATGTACTGCCGTCACTGCACCCGCCGCCGTTTCGCCGGTCAGAACGACTGCGAAGTGCCCATGGCCCAGATCGACAAGTGCATCGACTATGTGGCCGCTCATCCCGAGGTCCGCGACGTCCTGCTGTCCGGCGGTGACTGTCTGATGGTCTCCGATGAGAACCTGGAGTACATCATCAAGCGCCTGCGCGCCATCCCCCACGTGGAGATTGTCCGTCTGGGCTCCCGCACCCCCGTGGTGTGCCCCCAGCGTATCACCCCGGAGCTGTGCGCCATGCTGCGTAAGTATCACCCCATCTGGCTGAACACCCACTTCAACACCCCCAAGGAGTTCACCGATGAGGCCGCCAAGGCCTGCGCCATGCTGGCCGATGCCGGTATCCCCCTGGGCAACCAGTCCGTGCTGCTGGCCGGCGTCAACGACTGCTCCCATGTGATGATGGAGCTGGTCCACGGCCTGGTGAAGATGCGCGTGCGTCCTTACTACATCTATGCCTGCGATCCCTCCCTGGGCCTGAGCCACTTCCGCACCCCCGTGTCCAAGGGCATCGAGATCATGGAAGCCCTGCGCGGCCACACCTCCGGCTACTGCATCCCCACCTTCGTGGTGGACGCCCCCGGCGGCGGCGGCAAGACCCCCGTTATGCCCAACTACCTGATCTCCGAGACCCCCCGCAAGGTCATCCTGCGCAACTTCGAGGGCGTCATCACCTCCTATACCCAGCCTGAGCACTATGTCCAGAACTGCCACTGCGACGTCTGCACCGGCAAGAAGAAGGCGGAGAAGACCGGCGTGGCCTGGGTCGCTGAGGGCACCAAGCAGCGCTATCTGGAGCCCACCAAGCTGCTGCGCAACGAGCGTCACGTGAAGAAATAAGAGGTAAAACTATGGAAAGCAAACTCGGCTTGAACTTAGAGCTGGTCAACCAGGCCCGCCAGTCCGCTGCCCATGTGGCAGACGACACCCAGCGGTTCATTGACCAGCACACCACGGTCACCGTGGAGCGCGCGGTTTGCCGCCTGCTGGGCATCGACGGCGTCAATGAGATGGACGTCCCCCTGCCCAACGTGGTGGTGGACCACATGATGGCAACGTCCTTCCTGCCTATGGGCGCGGCGTGGGCCATCGGCAACGCCATGCTCGAAACCGGCAAGGATCCCCAGGCCGTGGCTGAGGCCATCGACAAGGGTGAGCTGGACCTGTCCAAGGTTCCCGCCCACTCCGACGAGGAGATCCGCGCCGCCATCACTCCCGTGGTCAACGCCACCGTGGAGCGCATCAACAAGAACGTTGCCAAGCGCAATTCCTATCTGAAGGAATGGGGCGACAAGGAAGGCCCCTACCTGTATATCATCGTGGCCACCGGCAATATCTATGAGGATATTATCCAGGCCAAGGCCGGCGCCAAGCAGGGCGCCGACATCATCGCCGTCATCCGCACCACCGGCCAGTCCCTGCTGGACTATGTGCCTTACGGCGCCACCACCGAGGGCTTCGGCGGCACCTACGCCACCCAGGAGAACTTCCGCCTGATGCGCGCGGCTCTGGACGAGGTGGGCGAGGAGCAGCACCGCTATATCCGGCTGTGCAACTACTGCTCCGGCCTGTGCATGCCCGAGATCGCCGCCATGGGCGCTCTGGAGCGCCTGGACGTGATGCTCAACGACGCTCTGTACGGCATCCTGTTCCGCGACATCAACATGCAGCGCACCATCGTGGACCAGTACTTCTCCCGCGTGATCAACGGCTATGCCGGCGTGATTATCAACACCGGTGAGGACAACTATCTGACCACCGACGACGCCATCACCGCCGCCCACACCGTTCTGGCCTCCCAGTTCCTGAACGAGGCCTTTGCCAAGGACGCCGGTATGCGCGAGGAGCAGATGGGTCTGGGCCACGCCTTCGAAATGGACCCCGCCGTGGAGAACACCTTCCTCTATGAGCTGGCCCAGGCGCAGATGGCCCGCGAGATCTTCCCCAACGCCCCGCTGAAGTATATGCCCCCCACGAAGTTCATGACCGGCAACATCTTCCGCGGTCACATCCAGGATGCCCTGTTCAACATGGTGACCATCCTCACCAACCAGCGGCTGTGCCTGCTGGGCATGATGACCGAGGCCATCCACACCCCGTTCATGTCCGACCGCGCCCTGTCCATCGAGAATGCGCAGTATATCTTCCGCACCATGAAGGACCTGGGCAGCGAGCTGACCTATAAAGAGAACGGCATCATCCGCAACCGTGCCAACGAGGTGCTGACCAAGGCCACCGATCTGCTGAAGGAGATCGAGAAGCTGGGCCTGTTCACCACCATCGAGAAGGGCATCTTCGCCGACGTGAAGCGTCCCAAGGACGGCGGCAAGGGCCTGGCCGGCGTGGTTGTGAAGGACGACAAATACTTCAATCCCTTTATTGAAGTCATGAAAGGGAAGGTGGCAGGAGAATGAGCAGCGGACTGTATAATACCCACAAGATCGATTTCGATACCACGCTGGACCTGACCCGTCTGAAGCCTTACGGCGACACCATGAACGACGGCAAGGTGCAGACCAGCTTCACTCTGCCCGTCAAGGACGATGAGCGGGGCGAAGAAGCTGCCCGCCAGATCGCCAAGAAGATGGGCCTGGAAGAGCCCAACGTGGCCTACCACGCCGCCCTGGACAAGGAGTTCACCTTCTATGTGGTCTACGGCAGTTGCGTCCACTCCGTGAACTATGAGGACATCCACGTCATTACCGTGGAGTCTGATGTCATGAGCATGGAGGACACCAACGACTATATCCGCGAGCACATCGGCCGGAAGGTCGTTATGGTGGGCGCTTCCACCGGCACCGACGCCCACACCGTGGGCATCGACGCCATCATGAACCGCAAGGGCTTCGCCGGTCACTACGGCCTGGAGCGCTACGAGATGATCGAGGCCTACAACCTGGGTTCCCAGGTGCCCAATGAGGAGTTCATCAAGAAGGCCCTGGAGCTGCACGCCGACGTGCTGCTGGTGTCCCAGACGGTGACCCAGAAAGATGTGCACATCCAGAACCTCACCAACCTCATCGAGCTGCTGGAGGCCGAGGGCCTGCGCGACAAGTTCGTTGTCTGCTGCGGCGGTCCCCGTATCACCCATGAGCTGGCCAAGGAGCTGGGCTACGACGCCGGCTTCGGCGCCGGCAAGTATGCCGATGACGTGGCTTCCTTCGCCGTGACCGAGATGGTCAAGCGTGGCATGAAGTAAAATAACCCATCACGCCAGACGGTCACTTTTCTCGGTGACCGTCTGGTCGTGTTGCCAGATGGGCAATTCGCTTTTCTTCGGATGCTGTGCGGATTTTTAACGGCGAACCTGCCTATTTGTGAAAATATTATCCAATCATCTCTTGTATTTTCCCGACAGGAGTGCTATGATTACAGATAAGGAAATAGAAGGCATTCTATTTTTTTGGGAGAACGACAAATAACAAGGAGGAACTGAAATGGCAAAGAAACCTGTTATCACTGCCAAAGAGGCAGCGGCTATGATCCCCAATGGCGCCACCATTATGTGCGGCGGCTTCCTGGCCTGCGGCCAGGCCAGAGCGATCGTCAAGGAGCTGGTGGCCCTGGGCACCAAGGACCTGACCCTGATCGCCAACGATATGGGCCGTGCGGTGGGCCCCAAGGGCGAGGAGTTCTTCGGCATCGCTGAGCTGATCCACAATCACCAGGTCAAGCGCGTGATCGCCACCCACGTCGGCATGACTCCCGAAGTCGGCCAGCAGAACACCGAGGGCACCCTGGAAGTGAACCTGCTGCCCCAGGGCACCCTGGCCGAGTGCATCCGCGCCGGCGGCGCCGGCCTTGGCGGCGTGCTGACCCCCGTGGGCATCGACACCCTGGTGGAGGAGAGCCCCTTCTGCCTGGGCCGCAAGACCGTCGAGGGCAAGGATTACCTGCTGATGAAGCCCATCCACGCTGACTTCGCCCTGCTGGGCACCTATAAGTGCGACGAGTTCGGCAACTGCTGGTACAAGGGCACCATGCGCAACTTCAACGTTGTCATGGCCACCGCCGCCGACACCGTCATCGCCGAGACCGAGTATCTGGTTCCCGTGGGCGAGATCGAGCCCGAGAACATCCACACCTATGGTATGTGTGTTGACTACATCGTGGAAGGAGAAAGAAAGTAATGGAAAAGAGCGAGATCAAAGGCTTTATCGCCAAGCGCTGCGCCAAAGAGCTGAAGAACGGCGACGTCGTGAACCTGGGCATCGGCCTGCCCACCCTGATCCCCAACTATCTGCCCAAGGACGTGGAGCTGATCATCCACGCTGAGCTGGGTATCGTCTCCGCCGGCAAGTCCCCCAAGGAAGGCGACGACAATTACGATCCTTACCACGTGGTGGATGCCGGTGGTTCTCCCTCCTCCGTGGCTTTTGGCGGCGGCTTCATCGACTCCGCCTCCAACTTCGGCCTGATCCGCGGCGGCCATGTGGACGCCTGCTTCCTGGGCGCTCTGGAAGTGGATGCCCAGGGCAACCTGGCCAACTGGATCATCCCCGGCAAGAAGATGCCCGGCATGGGCGGCGCTATGGACCTGTGCGTCGGTGCCCGCAAGTGCATCGTCTGCATGGAGCACACCGCCAAGGGCAACCCCAAGATCTTTGAGAAGTGCCGCCTGCCCCTGACCGCTTCCCACTGCGTCAACAAGATCATCACCGAGATGTGCGTGCTGGAAGTCACCGAGAACGGCCTGGTCATGACCGAGATCAACCCCGAGTTCACCGTCGAGCAGGTGAAGGCCGCCACCGCCGCCCCCATCACCGTGGCCGAGAACCTGAAGTCCATGATCGACTGATCCAGGAGCTGAAACCCGGCCCCTTCCCCAGGGACCGCAGACAGCCCGGCGATCATTCCAATCAAAATCATACAGGGGCCAGGCCGATGCCTGGCCCCTGTATTTTTTCAGATGCAACCACAGATTTTTCGGAACTTTTCAAGTTCTGAAAAACTGCAAGCCTTTTGCCAAAAAAGCAAAGCCCTTTTTGGACAAGCCAAAAAATCCCTCCGCCGTAACGGCGGAGGGATTTTTGATTCAACTTGCGAGGCCCTTGCAGGAGCAATATTTTACTCGGTGACGAAGGGCAGCAGAGCGATCTGACGGGCCCGCTTGATGGCCTCAGTCAGCTGGCGCTGATGCATGGCGCAGGTGCCGGTGGTTCTGCGGGGCAGAATCTTGGACCGCTCGGAAATGAAGCGGCGCAGCTTGGCGGCATCCTTGTAGTCGATGTGCTCGCACTTGTCCACGCAGAACTGGCAGACCTTCTTGCGCTTGCGGCCGGCGCCCCGGGGGGCTCTATTTTCGCGTTCCATAGCCATGGAAGAATTCCTCCTTTATAGAATTAGGTGTAACCTGGGGGGTGATCAGAACGGCAGGTCGCCGTCCTCCTCGTCGATCTCGGCAAATTCGGAGCTGCCGCCCACAGGAGCGGTGTAGCCGCCGGTGGGTGCGCCATAGGCCGGAGGAGCGGAGAAGCTGCCGCCGGCGGGAGCACCGTCCCGCTTGGAGTCGCCGAAATAGACGTTGTCGGCAACCACTTCCGCACTTCTGCGGTTGTTGCCTTCGCGGTCTTTCCAGTCACGGATCTGGAGCCGGCCCTCCACCACGGCCATGCGGCCCTTGGTGAAGTATTTGGCCACGAACTCGGCTGTGCTGCGCCAGGCCACCACGTCGATGAAATCGGTCTCCTTCTCGCCGCTCTGGGACTTGAAGTCCCGGTCCACGGCCAGGGAGAAGCTGGTGACGGCGGTACCGCTCTGGGTGCGGCGCAGCTCAGGGTCCCGGGTCAGACGACCCATGATGAAAATCTTGTTGAGCATAAGACTGCCTCCCTTACTCGCCCTTGCAGACGATCATGGAACGCATGATGCCCTCGGTAATGCCCAGGATACGATCCAGTTCCTTGGGGAATTCCGGGCCGCTGGTGAAGCTCATCAGCACATAGTAGCCTTCGGTCTTGTAGTCGATGGCGTAAGCAAGACGGCGCTTGCCCCACTCGTCCACGACCACGTCGGAGCCGTTCTGCTCGGCCAGGGTCTGGAACTTTGCCACGGTAGCGGCAATAGCCTCCTCACTCTGTGCCGGGTCAATGATGTAAACGACCTCGTAGTTGGCGGAAATCTTAGCCATACTTTTGCACCTCCTTTTGGACTTATGGCCCTCACTTCCTGTGAGAGCAAGGATATGTCCGCATAAGCAGACTCATATATTATACCGGTTTTTCCGGGAAAGTCAAGGGCTTTCCGCCGGATTTCCGACTTTTTTACCGGCGATTCAGGGCGGCCTTCAGCTGGTCCACCCGGTCGGTGCGCTCCCAGGTGACGCCCAGGTCCTCCCGGCCCATGTGGCCGTAGGCCGCCAGCTGGCGATAGATGGGACGGCGCAGGTCCAGGTCCCGGATGATGGCGGTGGGCCGCAGGTCAAACACCTGCTCCACGGCCTGCTCCAGAGCCTCGTCGGACACCACGCCGGTGCCGAAGGTCTCCACCAGGACGCTGACGGGACGGGCCACGCCGATGGCATAGGCCAGCTGCACCTGGCAGCGGCGGGCAAGGCCGGCGGCCACCACGTTCTTGGCCACCCAGCGGGCGGCGTAGGCGGCGGAACGGTCCACCTTGGTGGGGTCCTTGCCGGAGAAGGCGCCGCCGCCGTGGGGGGCGCTGCCGCCGTAGGTATCCACGATGATCTTCCGGCCGGTGAGGCCGCTGTCGGCCTGGGGGCCGCCGATGACAAATCGGCCGGTGGGGTTGACATAGAACTTGGTATTCTCGTCCAGCAGCTCCGCGGGCACGGTGGGCTTGATGACCAGCTCGATCATATCCCGGCGGATCTGGTCCAGGGTGGCCTCGGCGGCATGCTGGGTGGAGACCACCACGGTGTCCACCCGAACGGGAGTGCCGTTTTCGTCATACTCCACGGTGACCTGGGTCTTGCCGTCGGGGCGCAGATAGTCCACCAGGCCCTGCTTGCGGACCTGGGTCAGGCGCATGGCCATCTTCTGGGCCAGGGAAATGGCCAGGGGCATCAGCTCCGGGGTCTCGTCGCAGGCATAGCCGAACATCATGCCCTGGTCGCCGGCGCCGTTGTCCAGCTGCTCGTCGGCGCTCTCCTTGGCCTCCAGGCTCTTGTCCACGCCCATGGCGATGTCGCCGGACTGCTCGTCGATGTTGGTGATGACGGCGCAGGTGTGGCCGTCGAAGCCGTACTTGGCCCGGTCATAGCCGATATCCAGCACCACCTGGCGGGCAATCTTGGGGATATCCACATAGCAGTGGGTGGTAATCTCGCCCATGATGTGGATCAGGCCCGTGGAGGCGCAGGTCTCGCAGGCCACGCGGCCATTGGGGTCCTGCTCCAGGATGGCGTCCAGAACGGCGTCGCTGATCTGGTCGCAGATTTTGTCGGGATGCCCCTCGGTGACGGATTCGGAGGTAAACAGTCTTCTTGCCATGATTTTTCGTGCTCCTTTGTGAAAAAATTTTGTGTTGTCAGAGTCCCCCCTACCGACCCGGAGCATGAAAAATGCACGCTCCGACTTTCGACGGATCGTGCTGGAAAATTGCTCCTCATCTGTCGAAGGACGAGCGCGGGACTATCACTTCCGCACTCAGCATACGTCGGATTTGGCACCTTGCCTTGCAGGTTGCCGTGGTTTCATCGGGCCGATCCCTCAACCACTCTTGATAAGGTATGAACTTGTAGGGGGTTACTCTGCAATATCTGATATTAGCAGAAGTGATACGCTTTGTCAATAGGGAATCTGCATTTCCCCCGCCGCAAAAAATTCCGTTTACCCCCTATGCAAAACCAGAAAAATAAGGTAAAATACAGCTAAGTATGAATAGGGAGGATTCAGTCAATGGACGAACCGAAGTACAAACGGGTGCTGCTGAAGATCAGCGGCGAGGCTCTGGCCGGCGACAAGCACTTCGGCCTGGATTTCCAGGTCATGGGCCGGGTGGCCGACGTCATCAAGGAGTGCGTGGCCATGGGCGTCCAGGTGGGCGTGGTCATCGGCGGCGGCAACTTCTGGCGGGGCGTCAAAAACGGCGAGGGCCACATCGAGCGCACCCGCGCCGACCACATGGGCATGCTGGCCACCGCCATGAACTGCATGGCCATGGCCGACGTGCTGGAGCAGAAGGGCGTGGACGTCCGGGTCCAGACGGCGCTGGAGATCAAAGAGGTGGCGGAGCCCTACATCCGGGCCCGTGCCGTCCGGCACCTGGAAAAGGGCCGGGTGGTGATCTTCGGCTGCGGCGTGGGTTGCCCCTTCTTCTCCACGGATACCGCCGCCGTGCTCCGTGCCGCCGAGATCGGCGCCGACGTGATCCTGCTGGCCAAGAACATCGACGGCGTGTACGACTGCGACCCCGCCACCAACGCCAACGCCGTGAAGTTCGACGCCATCACCTATGACGAGGTGCTCAAGCGGCACCTGGCCGTCATGGACTCCACCGCCACCAGCCTGTCCATGGACAACCACATTCCCGTGCTGGTGTTCGCCCTGAAGGACCCCTACAACATCGTCCGTGCCCTGCGCGGTGAAAAAATCGGAACAATTGTGAAGGAGGCATAACCCATGCTGAAAGACGAGTACAAGGTTTACGAGGAAAAAATGAAGAAGAGCATCGAATCCGTTGCCAACGACTTTGCCGCCGTGCGTGCAGGCCGTGCCAACGCCTCCGTGCTCAACCGCATCCATGTGGACTATTACGGCACCCCCACCCCCATCCAGCAGATCGCGTCCGTTGGCTCTCCCGACCCCCGCACCCTGCTGATCACCCCCTGGGACGCCTCCGCTCTGAAGGCCATCGAAAAAGCCATTCTGGAGTCTGACCTGGGCATCAACCCCCAGAACGATGGCAAGGCCATCCGCCTGAGCTTCCCCCAGCTGACCGAGGAGCGCCGCAAGGACCTGGTCAAGCAGATCCGCAAGTACACCGAGGGCGGCAAGGTGGCCATCCGCAACATCCGCCGGGAGGCCATGGAGAATTTCAAGAAGCAACAGAAGGCCTCCGAGATCACCGAGGACGAGCTGAAGATGGCGGAAAAGGACCTGCAGAAGCTGACCGACGACAGCTGCAAGGAACTGGACAAGCTCCTGGAAAACAAGGAAAAGGAGCTCCTGTCCGTCTGATGGGCCTGTTTTCCAAGAAAATTCATCATCACGAGGCGGGGCAGGTGGACAAGAGCCGCCTGCCCCGCCACATCGCTATTATTATGGACGGCAACGGTCGTTGGGCGAAGCAGCGGGGTCTGCCTCGCACTGCCGGACATAAGGTGGGGGCCGAGACCTTCCGCAAAATCGCCACCTACTGCAAGGACCTGGGGGTGGAATACCTGACGGTGTACGCCTTCTCCACGGAAAACTGGAAGCGTCCCGCCGACGAGGTCAGCACCATCATGGCCCTGCTCAAGCAGTATATGCTGGAGGCCATCGACTCCATGGAGCGGGACCAGATCCGTCTGCGCTTTCTGGGGGACCTGTCCGCCATTTCGCCGGAGCTGCAGGCCCTGGTGGACCGCACCAATGAGATTTCCACCCACATTCACGGGTTCCAGGCCAACGTCTGCCTGAACTACGGCGGCCGGGACGAGATTCTCCACGCCGCCCGCCGCTTCGCCCGGGACTGCGCCGACGGTACCGCTGACCCGGACAGCCTCACCGAGGCGGGCTTCTCCGACTATCTCTACTCCGCCGGGATTCCGGACCCGGAGCTCATCATCCGCACCAGCGGCGAGGAGCGCCTGTCAGGCTTCCTGCTGTGGCAGTGCGCCTATTCGGAGTTTTACTTCTGCGACACCCTGTGGCCGGACTTCGACGCCCGGGCCCTGGACAAAGCCATCATCGCCTACCAGAGCCGCGACCGACGGTTCGGCGGCGTGAAATAGAGAGGATACAGACATGAAACAGAGGATATTGGTGGCTGTGGTGGGCATTCCCGCCCTGCTTGCCGTGCTGTGCGTCGCTCCCGCCTGGGCCACGGCCCTGCTGCTGACGGCCCTGTCCGTCATCGCGGCCCACGAGCTGCTGACGGCGGTGTCCGGCCCGGACAAGGCCCGGCGCTGGACGGTGCTGCCCGCCCTGTGCGCCGTGCTGCTGCTGGGGCGGCAGGTATTTGCCTGGCCGGGCCTGGAGTGGCTGCTGCTGGCGGCGGCTTTGGCCCTGCCCCTGTCCGGGGTGCTGACCTATGGAAAGCCTCAGGCCCTGACCTTTACCGACATCTGCGCCATGGCGGCGGCGGGCTTCGCCATCCCCTGGGCCTTCTCGGGGCTGTACGGCCTGCGGATGCTGGAGGGGGGGTACCTCCTGGTGCTGACGCCCTTGGTGGCGGCCTTCTGCAGCGATGCCCTGGCCCTGTTCACCGGCATGGCCCTGGGCCGTCATAAGCTGGCCCCCCTGGTCAGCCCCCATAAGACCGTGGAGGGCGCGGCAGGCGGCCTGGTGGGCGGCATGGCCGGTATGGCCATTTTCTGCCTGGTGTACCGGGCCATCACCGGCGTGAACCTGGGCCTGCCCCTGTGCGTGGCCCTGGGCCTGCTGGGGGCGCTGCTGGGGGAGCTGGGGGACCTGAGCTTCTCCGCCGTGAAGCGCCAGTATGGCATCAAGGACTATGGCCGTCTGCTGCCGGGTCACGGCGGCGTGCTGGACCGGTTCGACAGCGTGCTTTTTGCCGCTCCGGTGCTGTACGCCCTGCTGCGGGCGTTGGCGGCGTAAACGGCATAAGGAGAATCGCAACATGACAAAAACCATTTCCCTGCTGGGCTCCACCGGCTCCATCGGCCGCCAGACCCTGCAGGTGGCCCGGGAGCTGGGCCTTTCCGTGGCGGCCCTGACCGCCAACCGCCAGGTGGACCTGCTGGAGCAGCAGGCCCGGGAGTTTCACCCCGCCCTGGCGGTGCTGTACGACCGGGACGCCGCCCAGGAGCTGCGCCTGCGCCTGTCGGACACGGACATCCGGGTGGAGGCGGGGCCGGAGGGCCTGCTGCTGGCGGCTCAGCTGCCCCAGGCCGACACCGTGGTCACCGCCGTTATGGGCAGCGTGGGCCTGGAGCCGACTCTGGCCGCCATCCGCCGGAAAAAGCGCATCGCCCTGGCCAATAAGGAGACCCTGGTCTGCGCCGGGGAGCTGGTCATGGCCGAGGCGGAGCGCTGCGGCGCGGACATCGTCCCCGTGGACTCCGAGCACAGCGCCATTTTCCAGAGTCTCCAGGGCTGCCGGGACCGCAATGAGGTCCGGCGGCTGCTGCTGACCTGCTCCGGCGGCCCCTTCTTCGGCCGCACCTATCAGCAGCTGGAGTCCGTCACCCCCGCCGATGCATTGAAACACCCCAACTGGAGGATGGGTGCAAAAATCACCATCGACTCTGCTACCCTGATGAACAAGGGCCTGGAGGTCATCGAGGCCATGCGGCTGTACCGGCTGCCGGCGGAAAAGGTGGACGTGGTGATCCACCGCCAGAGCATCGTCCACTCCCTGGTGGAGTACCGGGACGGGGCCATGATCGCCCAGCTGGGCACCCCGGATATGAAGCTGCCCATCCGCTATGCCTTCACCTGGCCCTACCGGGCCCCCAGCCCGGACCGGCCCCTGGACCTGCTGACCTGCGGCGAGCTGACCTTCCGGGCCCCGGACATGGACGCCTTCCCCTGCCTGCGCATCGCCCGTCAGTGCGCCAGAACCGGCGGCACCGCCTGCGCCATCATGAACGGCGCCAACGAGACGGCGGTGGCCCTGTTCCTGCAGGAGCGTGTGGGCTTCAACGACATTTCCCGCCTGGTGGAGTCCGCTCTTGACCGGGTGCAGGTGAAATATGCCCCGGACCTTCCGGATATACTGGAAGCAGACAGACAGGCGCGAGCCGCTGTACTGCAAACGGTAGGAGACATGGTATGATCTATATTATCGCAGCGATCCTGATTTTCGGCGTCCTCATCGCCGTCCATGAGCTGGGCCACTTCCTGGCGGCCAAGGCCTGCGGCGTGCGGGTCAACGAATTTTCCATCGGCATGGGCCCCGCCCTGCTGAAAAAAACCAAGGGCGATACCCAGTATTCCCTGCGCCTGCTCCCCATCGGCGGCTTCTGCGCCATGGAGGGCGAGGAGGAGGACTCCAGCGACCCCGCCGCCCTGAATAACCAGGGCTTCTGGCAGAAGCTGCTGATCTTCGCCGCCGGGGCCCTGATGAACTTCCTGGCGGGGCTTATCATCATTCTGGTGCTGTACGCCGGGGTCAAGGCCGTCAACGTCCCGGTGATCCGGGGCTTCGCCGAGGGCTGCCCCCTGGAATCCGCCGCCGGCCTCCGGGAGGGTGACCGCATCCTGTCCATCGACGGGGAGCGCATCTACACCTTCAGCGACGTGTCCCTGCTGCTGGGCCGCAACAAAACCGGGGATTTTGACCTGGTCATCCGCCGGGACGGCCAGAAGCTCCGGCTGGAGAACTTCCACATGGAGCGCGGCGAGTATCTGGACCAGTCCGGCGAAAAGTTCACCGGCTTCGGCCTGTATTTCGGGGCGGAGGAGCTGACCTTCGGCGGCCGCCTGGAATACTGCTGGAACCAGGCGATGGACTTCGTCCGCCTGGTGCGCCTGAGCCTCCAGATGCTCATCACCGGCGAGGCGGGCTTTTCCGATATGAGCGGCCCCGTGGGCATCGTCTCCACCATCACCACCGTGGGCGAGCAGTCCGAAAGCGCTGCGGCCGCCGCCGCCAATATCGCCTACCTGGCGGCCCTGATCGCCGTGAACCTGGCGGTGATGAACCTGCTGCCCCTGCCCGCCCTGGACGGCGGCAAGATCTTCTTCCTGGTGGTCAACGCCCTGTGTATGCTCACCATCCGCAAACAGATCCCCGCCAAATTTGAAAATTACGTCCACCTGGCCGGCTTCATCCTGCTGATGGGCCTGATGCTGGTCATCACCTTCCAGGACGTTCTGAAGCTGTTCCACTGAATCCCCTTTGCCTCAAAAGGGCGCCGCCCTTTTGAGGCAAATTATGCCATTTATCACACAATTACAGGAGGACAACACCATGAGCAAACAGATCCATGTGGGTGCCGTGGCCGTGGGCGGCGGCGCGCCGGTCAGCATCCAGTCCATGTGCAATACCCCCACCCAGGACGTGGAGCGCACCGTGTCCCAGATCCTCCGTCTGGAGCAGGCCGGGTGCCAGATCATCCGGGTGGCCGTGCCGGATATGGACGCCGCCCGGGCCATCGGCCCCATCCGCCGCCGCATCCACATCCCCCTGGTGGCGGACATCCACTTTGACTATCGCCTGGCCCTGGAGTGCGTCCGCCAGGGGGTGGACAAGATCCGCATCAACCCCGGCAACATCGGCTCCGCGGAAAAGGTCCGGGCCGTGGCCGACGCCTGCCGGGACCGGGGCATTCCCATCCGCATCGGCGTCAACGGCGGCTCCCTGGAGCGGGAGCTTCTGCAAAAATACGGCGGCGTCACCGCCCAGGCCCTGGTGGACAGCGCCCTGGGCCACGTCCGCCTGCTGAACGACTGCAATTTTGACGACATCTGCATCTCCGTCAAATGCTCCCACGTCCCGGTGAACATGGCCGCCTACCGCATGCTCCATGAGCAGACCCACTACCCCCTGCACCTGGGAGTCACCGAGGCCGGCACCCCCCGCCTGGGGGTGCTGAAATCCGCCATCGGCATCGGCGGCCTGCTGTGCCAGGGCATCGGCGACACCCTCCGGGTCAGCCTCACGGCGGACCCGGAGGAGGAGGTCCGCGCCGCCCTGGATATCCTGTCCGCCGCCGGTCTGCGGAAAACCGGCCCCGACCTGATCTCCTGCCCCACCTGCGGCCGCACCCGGTACGACATGATCCCCATCGCCCGGGAGGTGGAGCGCCGCCTTCAGGGCTGCACCAAGCCCATCACCGTGGCGGTCATGGGCTGCGTGGTCAACGGCCCCGGCGAGGCCCGGGCCGCCGATGTGGGCATTGCCGGCGGCGACGGCGAGGGCCTGCTGTTCCGCCATGGCGAAATTCTGCGCAAGGTCCCCCAGGACAAGCTGGTGGACGCCCTGATGGACGAGATCGACAAGCTGTAAGGGAGGGTCCCGTATGTGCGATAAAATACCGTTTTTTACCTTTTTCGAGAGCTTTGTGCCGCCCCGGGACCTGGGCCTGCTGCTCCACGACGCCTGTGTGGTGGGCGGCAGCATGGACCGGGCGGAGCGCACCATGGAGCTGGAGCTCACCGCCTCCGCTCCCCTGCCGGAGGCCGCCGTCACCGCCCTGCGCCAGCTGCTGATGGACCAGTATCAGCTGCGCCAGTTGCGGCTCCACTTCCGCACCCCCCGGCCCGCAGAGGACAAGTCCGACGTCCTCATGGGCCGGGAGATCAAGGGCAAGCCCGTCTCCATCGACGGTCTGAACCCCAAAATGGGCGCCGTGGTGGTGGAGGGCAAGGTCTTTGCCGCCGAGTGCTACGAGACCCGCAAGCCCGGCGTCTGGCGGCTGACCTTCGACATGACGGATTACCGGAATTCCGTCACCGTCACCAAGTACATGGAGGGCAAGGAGGCCCAGTCCATGCAGAACGCCGTGTCCCCGGGCATGTGGCTCCGGGTCCAGGGCAATGTGGAGCTGAGCCGCGACGGCAAGGACATTCAGCTGCGCCCCTTCCACATCATGAAGATCCCCCACAAGCCCCGGGAGGACACCGCCCCGGAGAAGCGGGTGGAGCTGCACCTCCACACCAAGATGTCCAACATGGACGCCCTGACGGACACCGCCTCCGTCATCAAGCAGGCCATCGCCTGGGGCCACCCGGCTATCGCCATCACCGACCACGGCGTGGCCCAGTCCTTTCCGGACGCCTGGCACACCGCCAAGGGCAAGATCAAGATCCTCTACGGCGTAGAGGGCTACTTTGTCAATAACCTGGACGACCGCATCGCCGTCCACGGTCCCCAGGACCAGGACTTCTCCGACGAGATCGTCTGCTTCGATATCGAGACCACCGGCCTGAAGGTGGACCGGGAGGCCATCACCGAGATCGGTGCCGTGGTGCTGAAGGACGGCCAGGTCACCGACCGGTTCCAGACCTTCGTGAACCCCGGCCGCCGCCTGACGCCGGAGATCATCGGCCTCACCGGCATCACCGACGCCATGCTTTCCGGCGCCCCCTCCCCCAAGGAGGCCCTGACGGCCTTTCTGGACTTTGTGGGCGGCCGCCCCCTGGCGGCCCACAACGCCGAATTTGACATCAGCTTCATCCGGGCCGGCTGCCGCCGGGAGGGCATCCCCTTTGACCCCACCTATGTGGACTCCCTGATCCTGGCCCAGAATCTCCTGCCGGAGCTGCACAAGTTCAAGCTGGACATTGTGGCCGAGTATCTGGACCTGCCCGCCTTCAACCACCACCGGGCCTCCGACGACGCGGCCATGGTGGCCTACATGCTGATTCCGTTTTTCCAGAAGATGGAAAAAGAGCTGGGCATCCGCCGCCTGCAGCAGATCAACCCCCAGATGCTGAAGCTGCGGCCCCGGGGTAGCAAGTCCAGCCGCTTTCCCAAGCACATCATCCTGCTGGCCAAGAACAAAATGGGCCTCAAGCACCTGTACCAGCTGATCTCCGCCTCCAACCTGCAATACTTCAAGCGGGTGCCCATCATCCCCAAAACCGAGCTGATGGCCCACCGGGAGGGCCTCATCGTCGGCTCCGCCTGCGAGGCCGGGGAGCTGTTCCAGGCGGTGAAGGACCACAAGGACTGGGCCGAGCTCAGGCGCATCGCGTCGTTTTACGACTATCTGGAAATTCAGCCCATCTGCAACAATATGTTCATGCTCCGCAACGGCGACGTCCAGTCGGAGGAGGAGCTGCGGGAGTTCAACCGCACCATCGTCCGCCTGGGCCAGGAGCTGAACAAGCCCGTCTGCGCCACCGGCGACGTCCACTTCCAGGAGCCGGAGGACGAGGCCTACCGCCATATCCTCCTGGCCAGCAAGAAGTTCCCCGATGCCGACGCGCCCCTGCCCATTTACTTCAAAACCACCACCGAGATGCTGGAGGAGTTCTCCTATCTGGGGGAGGAGCTGGCCCACCAGGTGGTCATCGACAACCCCCGCCACATCGCCGACCTGGTGGAGGAGATCGAGCTGCTGCCTCCGGGCCAGCTGTTCCCGCCCCGGCTGGAAAACTCCCAGGAGGACCTGAACCGCCTGGTCTGGGACAAGTGCCACGCCCTGTACGGCGACCAGCCCCCCCAGCTGGTGGTGGACCGGCTGAACGTGGAGCTGGGCAGCATCCTGGGGAAGTATGACGTGGTGTATATGTCCGCCCAGAAGCTGGTGCAGCGCAGTCTGGAAAACGGCTATCTGGTGGGCTCCCGTGGCTCCGTTGGCTCCTCTCTGGTGGCCTATATGTCCGGCATCACCGAAGTGAACTCCCTGCCGCCTCACTACCGCTGCCCCAACTGCCGCCATGTGGAATTTGTCACCGACGGCAGCTACGGCTGCGGGGCGGATATGCCCGACAAGGACTGCCCGGAGTGCGGCACGAAATACGTCAAGGACGGCTTCGACATCCCCTTCGAGACGTTCCTGGGCTACGGCGGCGGCAAGGTGCCGGATATCGACCTGAACTTCTCCGGCGAGTACCAGGCCCGGGCCCACCGCCACGCCATCGAGATGTTCGGCCAGACCCAGGTGTTCCGGGCCGGCACCATCGGCACCCTGGCGGAAAAGACCGCCTTCGGCTTTGTCCGCAAATACCTGGACGAGCGGGGCCTCACTGCCGGCAGCGCCGAGGTAAACCGCCTGACCCAGGGCTGCGTAGGCGTCCGCCGCACCACCGGCCAGCACCCCGGCGGCCTGGTGGTGGTCCCCGACGACATGGACGTGGAGGATTTCACCGCCGTCCAGCACCCCGCCGACGCCGAGGACGCCGACACCATCACCACCCATTTTGAATACCACTGCATGGAGGACAACCTTCTGAAGCTGGATATGCTGGGCCACGATGACCCCACCATGATCCGTATGCTGGAGGACCTCACCGGGGTCAACGCCCGGGCCATCCCCCTGGACGACCCGGACACCATGAGCATCTTCACCTCCTCCAGGGTCCTGGGCTTTGAAAACGACGAATTGTTAGGCCCCACCGGGGCCGTGGCCATTCCGGAGTTCAACACCCGGTTCACCCGGGGCATGCTGGTGGATACCCAGCCCAAGGACTTCAACACCCTGGTGCGCCTGTCCGGCTTCTCCCACGGCACCGACGTGTGGCTGGGCAACGCCCGGGACCTGATCGTCAGCGGCACCGCCTCGGTTCTGGAAACCGTGGGCTGCCGCGACGACATCATGCTCTATCTCATCCACATGGGCCTGGACCCCAAGATGAGCTTCAAGATCATGGAGGCCGTCCGAAAGGGCAAGGTGAAAAAGGGCGGCTTCCAGGACGGGTGGGAGGACGCCATGCGGGCCCACGAGGTGCCGGAGTGGTACATCGAGTCCCTGGCCAAGATCGGCTATCTGTTCCCCAAGGCCCACGCCGTGGCCTATGTGATGATGGCCTTCCGCATCGCCTGGTTCAAGGTCCACCGCCCCCTGGCGTTTTACGCCACCTTCTTCACCGTCCGGGCCAAGGCGTTTGACGCGGAGTACTGCTGCGCCGGCATCGACGCCGTCAAGCGGAAGATCCGCGAAATCGAAAACAACAAGGACGCCACCGCCGTGGAGCAGAACCTGATGGTCACCCTGGAGGTGTGCTACGAGTTCTATCTCCGGGGCTTCCACTTCGACACCATCAACATCTACGAATCCCAGGCCACCGCCTTCAAGATCACCGACAACGGCCTGCTGCCCCCCTTCATCTCCGTCCGGGGCCTGGGGGAGACCGCCGCCCAGGACACCGTGGAAAAGCGGAAGGGCAAGACCTTCATTTCCGTGGAAGAATTTTCCACCTGCTGCAGCAAGCTGTCCAAAACCCACATCGAGCAGCTGAAAGCCCTGGGCGCCTTCGCCGGCATGGCGGACACCAGCCAGATCACCCTGTTCGGATGACGGAGTGGCGCTTTGTGTGGTCCCATGGCGACGACCACGAGACGGGGCATGCCCTGTCCCGGGAGATGCTGGCTTTGTACCGGGACAAAAACCCCCAAAAACGGGACATCCCGCCCTGTCCCGGGACAGTTTTTATCGGAAATAACGGTAAGCCAATGGTAAGTGACTGTTATTTCAACATCAGCCACAGCCACGGCCTGGTGGCCTGCGCCGTGTCGGATGTCCCCGTGGGCATCGACGTGGAGAAGATCCGTCCGGTTCCGCCCCGGCTGATGGGCATTTTATCGCCGCAGGAGCGGGAATCTGTGCGCTGTGACGCGGATTTCTTCCGGCTCTGGACCCTGAAAGAGGCGCTTATCAAGTGCCGCGGAGGCGTTTTGGGCCAAATCCGGCACGTTCACTTCGATTTGATCGGTTCATCCATCATTTGCTCCGTCCCCGGCTATTCCTTCTCCCTGCTCCCGGCCCCAGCAGGCTACGCCGCCGCCCTCTGCTGGGAAAATATAGAAGAAGCAACAGAAAGTGAGAAACAAAAATGAGCATTTTTGACCGTATTTTTCAGAAAAAACAGAAGAAATCCAAATAAAAACGCGCAGAACCTCCCACGAACAACCCGGCTGTCCTCCTGGGCCGCCAGCTGGCGGACTCCCTGCGGGAGAAAATCTCCGATACCGCCACCCTTCCGGAAATTCTCATTTATTTCGAGGAAATGTGCCGGATTCCCGTGGAAAATGTGGAAATTCAGGACGATTTGATTACCTGTATAACCGACCCCTTCGGCGAAGAACCGGAGTGGATTCACTTCGCTCTGACCCGCCAGTTCCCGGATGGGGAGGGCGGATTGGTGGAGATCCTGCTGGATATCGGATTTCCGGACGTGAAGGGCCGTCTCCAGCTTGAGGACGAGCTGTGCAGCGGCGAGTTAGACGAAAAAGAGAATGTTTTCGACTACATTCGCCGATCTGCCGCCTATACAGCCCTGGCGGATACCCCGCCCACGGCCGTGGACATCACCTGCAAATGCACATAAAATCCAGTTAAAAATACGAAAATCATATAGTTTTCTGACAATTTCAGGCACTTCTACAATCATGCAAGGGGCCAGGCTGATGCCTGGCCCCTTGTATGATTGTCCAAAAAGCCTCGCAGAGTTTGCCGCCCGCAGGCGGCAAATCAAATGCAATCCATTTTCGCCCGGGGCGTGTACCTGGGCGAAAATTCTTCTCAGTCTGCAAGTGTGGAATTTGTTCGCCCCTGGCGAACAAATTATGCGCGCGGCAGACTGCAAGCCTTTTGTCCAAAAAGGGCTTTTCCCTTTTTGGACAGTCTCAAGGGGCCAGGCTGACACCTGGCCCCTTGTATGATTTATTTCTTTCTATCGGAAACAGGCAGTTCGTTTTTCTGATATGTATCCCAGACGTGGATGCGGTCGCGCTCGTCGATCTGCCGCAGCACTCTGGCGGGTACACCGGCAGCGATACTGTTGGGCGGGATGTCCCGCGTCACCACCGCACCGGCGGCGATGATGCTCCCCGCCCCGATGGTCACGCCGCCGCACACCGTCACGCCGGAGGAAAGCCAGCAGTTGTCCCCGATGGTGATGGCCGCGGCGTACTCCAGCTCATGATGGCCGTCCGGATAGTCCGCAAATGCCCGCTCCTCCGGGGCAAAGGGATGGTTGGGCGTAGCCAGCGTCACATTGGGGCCGATCAGCACATTGTTCCCCAGCGTAATGGGCGCCACGTCCAGAAACACACTTTTGTAGTTGACAAAGCAGCTCTGCCCCACATGGATGTTCACGCCGTATTCGCAGTAAAACGGCGCAAAAACCTCGAAATTCCTGCCCACTGCGGAGGGAATCAGCTTCTCCAGCGCCCGCTGCTTGGCCTTTGCCCGCCACAGCGGGAGGCGGTTGAAGCGGTCGCAGCGCAGCATGCCCGCCCGATGCCGCTTCGCTACCTCCGGATCCGCCGGGTTATAGAGCCGCCCCGACACCATGCGTTCCCATTCACCGATCGTCCTACTCTTATCCATGATCAGTCACTCCTTTATGTGCGCCTGTACCAGTACAGATACAGGGCCGTTTCCAATGCCAATCGCTTCATCGGATCGACCGGATCGGCCTCCAGCAACAACCATAGCTGCTGGAGCCGGTAACTCACGGTGTTGTAGTGCAGGTGCAGCTCCCGTGCCATCCGGCGCTGGTTGCCCATACAGCGCAGCCAGCTCGCCAGCGTGTCCAGCAGCTCTTGCCGCCGCGGCTCTGGCTACCGCAGGAGCATTCCCAGCTGCCGATGGATATAGGCGTCCGTTTCCGCCGGGGAGGATTCCTCCAGCAGCCGTACCACCCCCGCTGGGTCGTCTGTCACGCAGGGTGCTTCCGATCGCGCCGCCATGTGGAGTGCCGCACGGGCGCTGCGGTCTGCTTTCTGAAAGCCCACCGTACCGCCGTAGGGGCGGCTGACGCCGCAGATAACGCCGTGGACGGCGGCAAAGTCCGCCATCACCCGCCGCAGCGGTATCTCCAGCGCGAACAGGTCGTCCGCCTCCAGCACCAGCAGAAGGCCATCCTCCAACAGTGCCCCCCACATGTCCGCGCCCAGCGCCCGGCAGCACTCTTCTGCCTCGTGCAGCCAAGAGCGCCGCTGCAACTCCGGCGCATCCGCCCGTATCCGCAACAGGATATGCGGACATTCCAAATGGATACCGGACTCCGCCGCCTGACGCTCCATCGCTTCGCTCAGCGGTGCGCCAGAGATGAGATGGTGCAGTAATACGGCCAGCTGCCGCTCCTGCTCCGCCGGTATTCGCCGCCGTGCGATCTCGCGGGACACCGCATCGGCCAACTCGGCAAAGCGCATATCGGTCGGCAGTTGGAGCAGCGGCAGTCCCAGTCGGTCAGCCTTCTCTGCCAGCGCCGCCGGCAGGGGGCCGGGCAGGTAGCGCCCCGGCTTGATACCCACACCGGACAGGCCTTTTTCTGCCGCCGTGGGCAGCAGCGCATCCACGGCCTGCGGATCATCTGCGATGGCAAAACCAGTGGTGATGAGCAGTTCTCCCTGCGCCAGCCAGCGCGCGTAGTCCGGTGTGTCCGTCAGATTGACACCGCTGACCCTACGGCCAAGTCCCGCCGCGCCGCCGCAGACCGTGCAGCCCGCGAACACGGGCAGGCGCAGCACCTCCTGCAGTGTGGGATAGTCCGCTGTGTGCTGTGATGTCATGGCTTCTGCCCCCTTGTGATACTATCACAATTTTCATAGAAATGTTCATTTATTTTTGCCAATGGAACAGACCGTCCGTTGTTTTATGATAGCGGTAGTAAAACGAACGGAGGTATATTCCATGGCAAAGCAAATGAAACAGGATACTCCCTTAGTCCCCCGCAAGCGGAGACTGGCCGCGCTGATAGCAGCCACCCGGTGCGGCGGAGAGAAACGTGATACGCTCTCCTGCTATGCCCGCCGCTGTACCGCCTCATCCATGGCGCAGGGTCTGAAGCACTACGCCTGACGCGGCGCACCCCTTCGGCAGATCCCCCGGCAATATGCCGGGGGATCTGTCCGTTCAGGGCTTTCTGGTTTCCTTCTTCAGCAGGGACGCCGCCGTGATGATGGTCAGTACCGACTCTGTCACCATGCCGGAATACGATCGTACCGCAATGACATACACCAGCCACGACAGGCCGCTGGCAATGCCCGCCACCTGTATCACCCGCCGCCTGGACTGGAAGAACGGCAGCAACGCCGCCAACGATGCCACGATGGGCAGTACCGTCACTGGCGTCTCATAGGTCACCACGGCAATCAGCAGAAATACTGCCACGATGGGTATCGCGGTGACCAGTTTACTCCAGTTGAATTTCTCCTGCAATAGGAAAAGCAGCAGCACGACAATCTGGAAAAAGCTGCACAGTGCGCCGGAGCATGCGTGGAGCAGCGTGTAGTGCATGGCGAAGATCAGGTTGGCCACCACCTGCCACAGCAAGATGGTACGCTTGTCATTCTGCCAATAGCTGAGACCCATGGCGATCAGTGCGCCGAACCCGATGAGTTGGTAAAATATGTTCATCCGTCGTTCCTCCTAATAAAAAACGCCGCACACCCTGTCGGATGCGTGGCGAAAAATGGAGGCAATGCTCCAGAAAAATCCACACTTATTTTGGAGTTTTATTATACCATGGGACAGCCGTATTTGTCAATTGCGGCAAAGGACAACCTCCAAAAGCCATGGGCTTTTGGAGGTGAGTGTCATAACTCAACACTATAGATTTTTATTTCTATGGGTTATTTCCTGTTGCTAAGCCCTTCAAGCTCAGGAGGAGTATCCATGTATAACTTATCGCTCCCAATGCTATTCAAAAAGTCTTTAATGATTGTTTCAATATCATATTTTAGCTTTTCAAAGAGTTTTCTTCGCTCCTCCTTATCTGCAAAATACTCGCTGTAGTAAAGAGGTAAACTATCCATAAGCTCATATAAATGAATGCAAAGGTACCTATCAATATAGTATCCATTTTTACTTATTACTGCATGCTGATAATTAAGTTCAAGTCTACACATGCCCTTCTCGTCACTTTTTCGATAAATATTCCAGCTTGTCTGATTCGGAGAATAGTGGCTGTACTTGTTTAGTCCATGTCTGATATTTTTTCTGTAGTCTCCAAGCGGAATGGATTGATCAACCACCTTATCTGCTGTCCACGATCTTGCTGCTTGGCTTGCCTTGAGTTCGCCATTAAGCCATTTGTTTGCATTTATGTCACTTTGAACTACTGCGAACAAGCAGTCTAAGGCGTCTTCTATCGATCTCATGAGAGTTACAGCAGCAGAGTGGTAACCAGCAGCATTGATCATTCCAATACTATTCATGGTTCCAAGCAGATGTAATACTATTTGTTCAGCGGCTGACTGTGATGCAATTGATTTATTATTGGGTACTGGATGATTCGCAAAGATTTCCCATATCATTTTAATCGCTTTTTGGAAGGGACTACTTTCTCCGACGATATCAGAAAAAGGAGGTTGCAAGCTATTCATGTTCTCACCTCAATGATCCGTTTTTATTATATCGCATCTCATAACGGATAGATTTTCGAACCCCCGACCTGAAAATCACGATGTGCGAAACGACTCTTCAATCTTTATTGCGGTTTCTCTGTATCATCAGCCGCTTCAAGCTGCAGCAATCTGTGGTCCTCCGTCAGCACCTTCATCTGACTAATAGCAATGGCGTTGAGTTTCGCCAGCCGTTCCGACTGCGATATTCCTTCATTGATGAACACGGCATTCAAGTTTTCCAAGTTTGACAGGCACACGAGCTGCGATACATTCGCATAGTCCCGGATGTTCCCCTTGAGATCCGGATGGGAATCCCGCCACTGCTTGGCCGTCATGCCGAACAGGGCCATGTTCAGGACATCAGCCTCGTTGGCATAGACCAAGGAAATCTGCCGAGCGGACAGTTCAGGCGGGATCAAATTTTCCTTGATGGCATCCGTATGAATGCGATAGTTGATCTTGGCAAGGTTGCGCTTGATATCCCAGCCAAGCTGTTTCATCTCCTCGGTCTTGAGTCGTTCAAACTCCTTGACTAAGTAGAGCTTGAACTCCACAGATATCCAAGAGGCAAATTCAAATGCGATTTCCTTATGGGCATAGGTTCCGCCATAGCGTCCAGCTTTTGAGACAATGCCAATGGCACCGGTCGCATCCACCCATTTCTGCGGTGTCATCACAAAGCTGTTCAGCCCTGCCTGACTTCTAAACGCATCGAATTCGACACGGTTAAAATTCGGGTTGTAGAGAGTTTCCCATACACCGAGGAACTCGATGGTGTTTCTGTTGCGTAGCCAGTTTTGAATGATGTACCGCGGATTGTCATTATCCTTGATCTTCGCAATGTCCGTCAAGCTGAGAAAGTCATCCCGCTTGAGATCCCACTGCACATTGATCTCCGTTCCACGTACAATCAGCTTATCCATCTTCACCCCACCTCCTTGCAGTCAATTCTTTCAGAAGTCCCTGGCAGCCCTCCAGCACATCCTGCCAAGTTACCTCGAAGTCTTCAGTGTACCACGGATCTGCCACATTGCCGGGACGAGCGGTGTGGTCCATCAGGAGGGACATCTTTTCGGCATAGTCGCCGCCGCAGATGCGGTACATATCCCAGAGGTTGGCCTGGTCCATGCCGATCAGGAGATCGTATTCGTCGTAATCCCGATTTGTCAACTGCCGTGCAGCATGGCCTTCGCAGGAGATCCCATGCTCGGCCAGCTTGCGCCGTGCCGGAGGATAGACCGGGTTGCCGATCTCCTCCCGGCTGGTGGCCGCCGATTCGATATGAAACTGTGATGCCAGCCCAGCCTTCTTCACCAAGTCCTTCATCACGAACTCGGCCATGGGGCTGCGGCAGATATTTCCATGGCAGATAAACAGAATTTTCTTCATACTGCGTTCTCTCCGAAATCTCGTCGTTGTCGTCATTATACCATACATCGACCTTTTCGTCGAGAACACTTTCCAAATACGCGGGATCCGTGATTGTTCGCAGAAGCTCTGTCTTGGATAGATTCTGTGCAGCAGCCTGCTGGATGTACCAGTAGCGCTCCTCTGCGGTCAACTCCGCCTCCATGATCACAACATTCTGCGTCCAATTCAGGCAAAGCGCTTCGCCAAGCAGTTCCGGCATGCTGCTATACAATTCCCTCGTGGTGATTTTCAATGAGGTACATGGGAAGCTGGCCTGTATTCTTAATGGCCTTGCGGTTGATAAAGTCCTGCCGGAAGGTCTTCTGCATCAACACATCACCGCAGTATTTTTCATTCTGCAGGATGCTGCGGATGCGGGAAATGGTCCACTCCGGAGAATCCTCGGAGCACCTGACGCCTTGCTGTTCCAGTTCCTCTTTGATCATCCGCAGGCTGGCTCCGGTGAGATAGCGCTCATAGATCCATCGGACGATCTCCGCCTGTTCCGGAATGATCTCCGGCTGACCATCCCCACCCTTGCGGTAGCCGTACAGCTTTTTATATTGGATGCTGACCTTTCCGGCTTCCATGGCACGGCGTTTACCCCATGTGACATTGGCGGAGATGGATTCACTTTCAGATTGGGCGAAGGCACCGGAGAGGGTGATCCGCAGCTCACTGTCCTCCTCCAGAGAATTGATATTTTCCTTCTCGAAGATGACTGCGATGCCAAGCTGTTTGAGCGCCCGGATATAGTAGAGGCAGTCCACCGTGTTGCGGGAGAAGCGGGAGACCGACTTGGTCAGGATCACATCGATTTTTTTCTGGCGGCAGTGCCGAATCATCCGCATGAAGTCCTCACGCTTCTTGGCCGAGGTTCCGGTGATGCCCTTGTCCGCAAAGATGCCAGCCATCGTCCAAGCGGTGTTGGACATGATTTTATCGGTATAGTACTCTTTCTGCACCTCATAGCTGTTTGCCTGATCCTCCTCTTTGGTGGAGACTCGGCAGTAAGCTGCCACCCGGAGCTGTCTGCGGGCTTCTGCCTGACGGGTGGCTTCCGGCTTGGCAGGGATCTTGATCACTCTTGGGGCATCCTCTTTCATTGCAGGTCGCTCCTTTCTATGACTTGCCCATTTTTTAATCGCAGTTTGACATTTTGGCGGGTCACCAGCACCTCGGACACGGTGCTTTTCAGAAGATCAGCGTTCAGTTCCGCCACGCATTCGAATGCGGAGAAGAGGCGCCGGAGGCGATTTGTTTCATATTCTTCATCCCCCAGCGCAGCATATTGCTCTGCCGCAAGCTGGAGGATCAGCGCTTTGGCGTTGTCCTCGTCGATTGGCTGCTGCTCCAGAGCGTTATCCAGCGCCTCCTGCGTTTTAGGATGTGTGGCTGGCGTGGAACTGCGCTGATGCTGTATGCGGTCCGGGTAATTTGCAAGACCGTTGAGCAGGTCGATAACACTTTGTTCCACTCGCTCAGATGGCGGTGTACCACAGAGCCTGCGCAGCACCTTTTGCGCTTCCGTCTTTTTCGGAAGCTGGGGCTTGTTTGAGCGTTTTTCGTTTGCCGCAATGAGCTGCTCCTCATCTATGAGTTTGGGATATCCTTTCTCCCCGGTATAGCGTGTGTCCGCCAGAATACGGGCGACCATATTTTTGTTCCAGAGCCGTCCCTCGTCGTATGGGACATCCTGCTGGCGAAGTGCCTCGGTCAACTCATTCAAGGATTCTCCTGCGATGTATCGGCGGAAAACCTCCTGTACAAGTTTTGCCTCTGATTCCTGTATGACGATCTCACCCAGAGACATCTTGTAGCCGAAGGGCTGCTTCCGGTTTCCCATCACCGCACCGTCCTCTCTATCGCTCTGCACCTTACTTGGCCGTCCTTTGATGCGGAGTTTCTCCGCACAGGTGGTCTTTGCGCACTCGGCCTGACGCTGGCTCCGTCAGCTAATGTATTCAAGTTGCCGGATATGACCGCCTGAGACGGTGTTTATCAAGGTTCATAGCAGGGAGAAAAATTATCCCTTCACCTATCGCGG
>OJPG01000543.1_pt1 | contig 28619 bp, 22 predicted proteins | sample 1598431 | NCBI WGS metagenome assembly OJPG01 (sample SAMN03922473, study PRJEB24848) | human gut metagenome | isolation source: stool sample | host: Homo sapiens | place: Germany | collected 2010-11 | reverse complement strand
GTTTCTTGTAGCGAAAAGAGAACAGCGCAGCTTCGGGGCGAGATGCCCGTCCGCTGCGCTGTCCGATGTTCGCTTATGGGGTCATGTCAGCGGCTTTGATGTTTAGCCGTATGTCAGCCGGTCACTTCTTGCAGCGCCAGAGGAAGGTCACGATCTGACTGCGAGTGCAGTCGTTGTCGGAGTCAAACAGTCCGCCGCCGATGCCGGTGGTGATGCCCTTCTTCGCTGCCCATGCCACTGCGTCTGCATAGAAGGCCGTGGTGGAAACATCGCTGAACTCGGCGCTGCCGCTGACTGCGGGGCTGCCGGAGGCACGATAGAGGAAGGTCACGCTCTGCGCACGGGTGCAGATAGCGTTGGGGCTGAACTTGCCCTCGCCTGTGCCGCTGGTAATGCCGTTTTCGACAGCCCATGCAACAGCCTTGGCATAGAAGGCGTCAGCGGGAACATCCGTGAAGCTGCTCATGCTCTTGGGGGCGGGAGAACCGGCCGCACGCCAGAGGAAGGTCACGATCTGGGCGCGGGTGCAGGGCTGGTTCGGCGCAAAGAGGCTATTGCCGACGCCGCCGGTGATACCATTCTCCGCCGCCCACTTGACGGCCTCGTAGTAATAGGCATCGTTTGGCACGTCGTAGAAGAAGTTCAGAACGCTGTTGTCCTCCATAAAGGTTACCTTGACCTCTACCTTGCCGCCGGGCATGGTGAAGGTGTATTTCCCGTTGCCCTTGTCGGTGAGCTTCAGATCGTTGCCGTTCTTGTCGGTGACGGAAATGGTTTCCAGCACATAGCCGCTGTCGGGCGTTACCGTGATGGTCACGGTGCTCCCCTTGGAAGCAGTCTTCGGACTAACTGCCACGGACCCGTTTTCGGTCTTGTCAGGGACGGTGATAGGATAACTGGACGAGCTGCTGCCGGAAAAATGCCGCTTGGGGATCACCGTTTCGGCTTGGGTGATCTCATGGTCGCCGTTTGCGTCGGCGAAATACCTGCCGCACGCCGGACAGTACCAGTATTCGATGTTGCCGTCGGCGCTCGTGGTGGGCGCTTTGGCCGGGACGTGCTCGAGCGGATCCTGATGCTTGTGGGTATTCTGATTCTTGAACACCGGCAGGGTCAAACCTGCCGCGTCCACATACTGGCATTCATCGGCCCACGGGTCTTCGCTCTTATGCTTGCCGTCCTTAAGTGCTTTCAGAACCGTGCCGTCGGCGAATTCCTCGGCAGACTTTTCGATAGCACCGATATGGCTATCTGCCGTTGTGCCTTTCAGATAATAGCTGTTCCGAACCTGACCACTCCCGCTGCCAAAGAGTCCACCCGGTGTTGCGGTTCCACCGGGACATACTACGATTCCTGCATTGTAGCAGTTAAAGAGCATAACGAAGCTAGCACTTCCTGCGATACCGCCGATTGCGCAATTACCACTGATGGCCCCAACGTTGTAGCAATCATAGATGAACATATCATCATAGTGGGTTCCAACGATGCCGCCCGCATAATCGCCGCCGCTGATCTTACCGGCGTTATAGCAGCCGGTGATCCAGCCGCTGGAGTCATCCATATAGGCAGCATAGCCGACGATACCGCCGGTATGCCCCGCTGGAGCCGTTACTGCGCATAGATTGCCGCAGTTTTCAATCGTGCTGCCTTTGGCACGGCCAATGATGCCGCCGACAGCAGTGGAACTATCGGTGGAGGTGCTGGTTACTTTACCGGCCACGGTCAGATCCCGGATGGCTGCACCTTCCGTATAGCCGAACAGACCGGAATAAGCAAATTCGCCAGTTACATTCAGCCCGCTGATCGTATGTCCATTACCGTTAAACGTGCCAGAATAGGCAAGAGTATCTTTAGGGTCGTCACCGGTGTTTTGGCCAATCGGCGTCCACGGTTCGTTATTCAAATCAATGTTTGCTGTCAGCACGGCGCACGCGCCACGGTTCGGCGTCTGGCCGTTGGAGCCATTGACAATATCCCGGAACCGCTTCAACTGGTCGGCGGTGCTGATCTGATAGGGGTCGCTCTCCGTGCCGCTGCCGGTTATCGGGGTGTTAAATGTGCCGCCTTCGATGGTACCGCTGCCGGAGACTGTACTGTTAAAAACGCCGCCGGTGATGGTTCCGTTGTTGATGACATCGCCGTTGAATGTGCCTTTTTCGATGATGCTGTCGGGGGTAACGGTCACCTTACCGTTGAACACAGTCTCGCCAGTGCCTGTAATGGTACAGGGACCGTCGCTTTTATCTTTATCTCCCAGCACGACGTCGCCGTCAACCGAGCCGCCGTTGGCGTAAAGTTTCCCATAGGCATCAGGAGACGCTAAAGAGCCGGTGATGTATAGTCCGCTTCCGTTTGCCGCAGTACAGCCGGCAATGCGCGCACTGTCCGCCAAGGTGATCTCCTTCACACAAGCGGCGCTTACGCCGCCGCCATAGGCTTCGCCGGGGTTGGCGGAATTTGTTGCCGTGCAATTTTGAATCACGGCGCTGCCCGACAGGGTGAACTTCGTATTGTTTGCGAGATGGACGCCCCCGCCCTTGGAAGAGTTGGAGTTGGCGATTGCCCGACAGCCTTCGATTTCTGCCTTATCAGTCATCACAAAGCTACTGCTGCTGCTGACATATACGCCTCCGCCGTAGGCAGAAGTGGAGATTGCCTGACAGCCTTCGATTTTTGCCTCACCAGACATTTCAAAGCTGCTGCTGCCGTTGACATATACACCTCCGCCGCAAATTAATTGGATCGTGCTTTCGACGGTGCAGCTGCGAATGACCGCCTTACCTGACATTTGGAACTTGCCGGAAGCAAAAACACCGCCGCCGCTATTGGAGGCGACGCAGCCGATGATGCTTCCGCCGGACATAGAGAACTGACCCGGTTCACCATTTCGCCCCGAATCAACACATACACCGCCGCCGCACTCTGCGGAGCAGCCGATAATATTGCCGCCCCTCATGGTCAGGCTGCCGCCGTTTTTGATCAGCGCGCCGCCGCCGCAATACCACGTCGTTCCGCCGTACGTTGAGAGGTCCGTTCCCGTGCCGCCGGTGATAACGCCGCCGGTGACGGCCTCTGTGCCGCTTGCATCGTCCAGCACCCACAGTTTGCCATTCGGCATGAATTTGTGCGAGAGATTACTCGTATTGCTGTCATCGATAGTCAGCTGCCCGCTGCCCTCGACCACAATCACGCTGCCATTGTTTTCGCTCTCGTATTTGAGCACATGACCGTTCAAGTCCAGCGTCATGGTGCGGTTGACGGTCAGGGAACTGCTGATGATAATGTCCCCTGCCAGCTTGACGGTGTTGACCTTAGTATCAGCAATCGCCTTAGTCAGCTCATCCGCGCTGCTGACGTTTCTTTCCGTCTCGCTCCCGCCAATCAACGCCGTCAAGGCTGTCTCCGGCTGGGGGTCGGACACTTCTTTCTCCGGCTGGGAGTCGGACATTTCTTCCTCCGGCTGGGCGCATTTACAATTTTCCGGGTCGGCCCCCTCCGCGCCGCAGACGGGGCACTCTGCGTTCCTGCTTTCCGCCGTGCAGGCTGTTTCACAGCTGCACACGGGCGGGGTTTCCGTGCTTTCCTCCGCAAAAGCCGTTGTTGGCAGCAGTGTCAGCACCATACAGCACATGAGCAGGATGCTGAGCAGTCGTTTTTTCATGGTCATTCCTCACTTTCTTCTCGCGCCCCTCCCGTCCCCCATGGGAAGCGCGTGGAGCAGAAGGGAATTGCATCGGGATATATCCCGATGCAAGGGAGTACTCCCTTGCAATACATATTGGATTCTATTTTTGTGCTGGCAGCGTGATTCCCGTAAGAGAAAACTCGAAGTGCATCGCCAGCGCCTTGAACAGCTCCTGCATCACCCGTTCGGAGATCGTGCGGATATCCAGCCCTTCCACGAACCGGATCGCCTGTTCCGTTTCCTCCTTCGGGACGTTGTACGCCCGCAGACTCATGGTGAGAAACAGCCGCAGCTTCTTTTCCAGCGTCAGCTCCTCGTCGCAGGGGTGGGTCATGTAGCCGCGCATGATGCTGGCTGAGCCGATCTCCATGTCATAAAAATCTCGGGCGGTCAGCTCCGGCTGATACGGACCGAAGATCTGATACAGCTCCTTCGCCGTTTCCCGGAAGATAAATTCAGACGCTTCCTTCTGCGTGTAGGCTTCAATGTAGATCTCCCGCAGGTTTTCGTTCAGCTCCGTCAGCGTCATCTGGATCGCCGTTTCGACCGCGTAGACATAGATCGGCGGCAGCTTCGCACCTGCCGCGCTTCGCGCCATAGCGAACTGGTTTTCAAACATGAACTCCACCAGCTCCGTCAATACGCCGTCCTTGGCGCGAAAAATGTTCTGGAACTGGCTGAAAGACACACCGGCCTTTTCGTTGATTTCCGCCAGCGTGGTCTGCTTGTAGCCCTTTTCCAAAAACAGCTTCACGCAAACGGTCAGAATCCGCTTCTTCGTGGGCAAACTTGCGCTTGTGATGGCTATGGGGATCACTTCCTTTCTCTTGTGGTGTAAACACCATTAGTATAGCATATCGCAGAACCAAACGCAACAGGAACAAGTAACTTGTGCGTATTTTTTATGAGCGGTTTGCAATGCAGACCGTCCTTTTTTCGTCCTGCAAAACAATTTTCCGAAAATCTGGCCAAAACGCCCTGTTCGGATTGTAGTATGGGTAGAGGGGAAAATACGGGGGTACGAAGTAGTCAGCAAGCACAGCAAGCGAGTACCCGCTTGCGGATTTTGCGCTGTTCAGGTCCCCTGCCCGAACAGTCAAAATTGCTTGCTGGGGCGCGGGTCTCCGGTGGAGACCTCAAAGCGTGAAACGCTTTGAAGCGCCGACCGAGCCGGCAGGCGAGACGTCCCAGACCCTTATAAGAAACGGAGGCTGCCCATGGCGAACCGAAAGCGAAATATTCAGATGAAGTTCTATGTGACGGAGGAGGAAAAACGGCTCATAGAGGAAAAGATGGCGCAGCTCCCCACACGGCGGTATGGCGCGTATATGCGGAAGATGGCGATAGACGGGTATACCCGGATAATTCCCATGTGGGCATCGTTGGCGGCAGGAACGCAAACGGAGAATTGCTAATCATCCACTGCGCCAGCGGATATAACAACGTGGTCATTACCGGGCTGGAGGGCTTTACCTCTATCGGGCGGCCGCAATACTATGCCGAAGCAGGCCACAGTTGACAGCTTCCGGCCCTCTCCGCTATAATGCGGTCATGCTACAAATGAGAAGGAGAGCAACATCTATGAACAAAACGGAACTGATCGCCGCCATGTCGGAAGTCAGCAGCCTGACGAAGAAGGACTGCGAAGTGGCCCTTGCCGCTTTCACTGGCACGGTGGAAACTGCCATGAAGGGCGGAGATAAGGTACAGCTGGTGGGTTTTGGCAGCTTCGAGGCCAAAGAGCGTCCCGCCCGTGTTGGCCGCAATCCCCGTACCGGCGAGCCCATGACCTACCCCGCCTGCAAGGTGCCGGTTTTCAAGCCCGGCAAGGCGCTCAAAGACGCCATACGATAAAACAGCACAGCATACAGTAAGCCCCTGCGCCCTCTTTTTTTGAATAGATGGCGCAGAGGCTTTTTGTACTGCGATAAGGTGCGTCTGCCTGTGCGTTTGCGCGGGTGGCCGCGCTTTCCTTTTTTTACTCAAAAGAAACAGCGGCAGCCGGAAGCTCCCGGCTGTCGCTATAGAAGCAGTTTTACATGGAATCCATGAGGATCAGTAGCGAGTTGTGCTGTGCTTCTGTGAGGCAGTTCCATTTATCCAACATTTTACGCTGCGAAGGTGTCAGGACAACGCTTTCTTCTCCGTCTGCAAAGAATTGCGAAAGTGTGATGCCAAAGGCGTCGCATATCTTCTCCAACGATGCAAATGACGGTGTCATGTCTTTCTTATACCATGAAGAAATCGTGGATTGCGGCAAGCCGGAACGTTCAGCAAGCTGGTACTCAGACCAGCCCCGCGCTTCGCGCTGCGTTTTGATAATTCCAAGAATATCTGTCATTTTCTCACCGCCAACGATTTTTCGTATATTATACTGTGAAAAATCGTTGCATTTTAATAGTTATTATCGTAGTATTTAATTCGACAATAGCAATCAACGGTGAGAAAAAATGCGCCTCCTGCGAGACGCATTCCTGTTAATCTTTCGATGCTTCTAAGGCGCTGCGGATCATGGAGGACATCATGGCGATTTGCTTGGGTGTGGCTGTCTGCCACAACTCCAAAAGTACATCCATATCCGAAAATTCCATGCTGGGTAAGACCTCCGCCAAAAGATAGGTCGGAGATACCCTGAGCGCTTCGCACAGCAAAACGAACACTTGCAGACTGGGAACCTTCGTTCCTGCTTCAATTTGCCGAAGATAGGTCGCGTTGATATTGCACGCCTCGGACAGACGCTCACTCGTCCACCCCCGTTCCTTGCGTGCCGTATTGATTCGCTTTCCGAGCAGCTTCTTATCCATGGTTTCGCCTCCGATTGTGTGCTATCAGCATTTATTTTGTATGCTTATAGCTTACATTCTCGTTGACGCGAAAAATAGCGGCTGTTAGAATACTAATTGTAAGCCAATAGACTACAATAAGAGGCGGTGGAACGATGAAAAAGAATGTTCGCTGTGCGGTGATCGGTCAGCATCCCCTGCGGTTCCCGTGGGGCTTTGACGAGGAGGACGACGGCTGCCGCCGCATGAAGCTGGAGATGGCGCAGCGGATCATGGAACTGCGCCAGCGCGGTGTCACGGAGTTTCAGGTGGCCTGCGACCCCGGCGTGGGGCTGTACGCTGCAGAGATCATCAATATTCTGCGGGAGAAGGATAAATCCCTTCGGCTGGTCTGCGTCATACCCCATGAGGAGCAGGCTACCAAATGGACGCCGCAGCTCCGGGAGCGGTACTTCAATATGCTCGCGGGATGCACGGAACTGGACTGCATCGACTTCCATGAGCAGCCTGACGCCCAGCTTTTGGCCTATCAGCGGATCATCAAGCAGGCAGCCGTGGTGTTGGCTGTCTATGCCCCCGACCTTGCGGATGGGAGCGCCGAGGATAAGGCTGTGTCCTATGCGCTTGCACTGGGCAGACCGGTCATGCTGATTCATCCCGAAACTCTGAAAACAAAATGGCTGAATGTGCCCACTGAAAAGACCCCCGGATAGACTGTCCCGCAACCAAAATCACCGGTCTCATACTTTGGAACGATTTACATTTCCGTCAGGGGCTGTATAATAAACTTAATTGATTATAAATCGTGTCGAAAGAGGTATTGACAAGGGGGCATGCCCCCTTGTCCCGTAGGGTTCCCCTACGGGACAATTCCACTCTGGTGCAAGGGAGGGACACGCTTGCAGGACAACATCATCGTAAAACCGTCCGTTGAGAAGCAGTTTGACCGTTTTCTGCGGCAGGGGCGCGTGCTCTTTTTCAGCGCACCCTGCGGCTTTGGAAAAACGGCGGTGGCGGAGGCGCTGCTCTCCAGCCGGGAGGTATTGCGCCTGTCGGCGGACAGTGCCGGCTTCAAGCTGCCCTCTGCGGAGGCTGACTGGCAAATCTTACTGCTGGACGATTTGCAGGATATGCAGGAGGAACAGGACTGGAATGCCCTGTGCGAACTGATCCGTGCCTGCCCCGAACGCCGCTTCGTCCTGCTCTCCCGCGGCACGCCGCCGGGGAGCCTCATGGCCTTTCAATACACGGGGCTGATGACGGTGCTGGAGGCCGACGACCTGCTCTTTGATGCGGACGATGTGCGGCGGCTGCTCCGGCTTTACGGCGTGGAGGCGGCAGACAGTGAGATCGACGGAATTTTGAAAGAATCCGTGGGCTATCCGCTGGGCGTGGCCATCACCGCCCGGTGTATGTCTCCGGGCAAACCGTGGACGTCGGAGTTGGTGGCGCGGGTGTTCCGGGAGGTGTTTCTCTACTTTGAAACCGCCATCTACCGGCGCTTTGACCTGCCAGTGCGACGCTTCCTGTTGGAGCTGGCCCCCTTTGAAAGTTTTGACCTGGAAATGGCACGGATGGTCAGCGGCGATCCCCGTGCCGGCGAACGGCTGGACTGGCTGCTGCGCTATACCACCATGTTCCGCTACGACGGCTGCCAGCGCTTCCACTTCTGGTCGGGTTTCCGAGCTTTTCTCCTCTGGGAGATGGAACGGGAGTATACCGAGGAAAAGCGCAAAGCGCTCTTCAGCCGGGGCGGGCTGTACTATGAGCTGAAGGAGGACTACGCCCACGCTCTGGAATGCTACGCCAGCGGCGGTGACCATTCCAAGGTCTCCGAGCTGCTGGTGCGCAACGCCGAGCTCCACCCCGGCATGGGTCACTATGCCGAGATGGAAAAATACTACCGCAGCCTGCCGGAGGCGGAAATTCTCGCCTCTCCCTCGCTGATGCAGGGCATGAGCATGCTCTGCGCGCTGGCCATGGATTACGAAGGCTCGGAGCGCTGGTACGGCGAGCTGCAAGCATTTGCCGAGCGCTGCGGCAGGCAGGACGCCGCCGGAAAGCAGGCCCGCAGCCGCCTTGCATGGCTGGACATTTCTCTCCCCCAGCGGGGCGTGAACGGTCTGACGGAAACCATTCCCGCCGTGTTCCGGCTGCTGATGAACAAGGAAGTGACGCTGCCGTCCTTCTCCGTCACAAGCGCGCTGCCCAGCATCATGAACGGCGGCAAGGACTTTTCCCCGTGGAGCAAAAAGGACGACCTGCTCTACAAAACCCTCCGTCTCCCCGTGGAGGCGGTGCTGGGGCGGGACGGCGTGGGCCTTGCGGACTGCGCCATCGCCGAGAGCAAGTTTGAAAAGGGGGAGGACGTGGCCGGTCGGATGCTGGCCCTTCTCCCACAGCTGAACGAGGTCCGCAACCGGGGCACGCCGGACATGGAGTTCGCCGTCAGTGGACTGCTGGCCCGCAGCCAGCTGGCAAGCGGACAGCCCGCCGACGCGCGGCGCACCATCGAGGTGCTCCGTGAATGCTTTGCCGAGCGCGGTTTGACACGCTTTCTGCCCAATATGGACGCCATGCTCTGCCGTATTGACATGCACACCGGCGACCTTGACGCGGCGGACGCGTGGTATCGGGAAAAAGCCCCGCGGGAGCCGACGCACCTGGACGTCATGCGGCGCTACCAGTATCTCACTCAGGCCATGGTGGAGCTGGAGGACGGCAGGCCGGACACGGCGCAGCTGACGCTTGCCCCGCTGGAGCCGTACATCCAAAACTGCGCCCGCATCATCGATGGCATTCACCTGAATGTCCTGACTGCCATTGCCCTGTACCGCAAGAAGGACGAGCGGTGGTGCGAGCGATTGACGGCGGCGCTGGACGCGGCGGTGGAGTACCGCTTCATCCGCACCGTCAGCGTATACGGCACGGCGGTGCTGCCGCTGCTGGAGGCACTGGACTGGGACGGCAACAAAGCATGGTGCAAGCGGCTGATGGCGGCGGTGCGGACGCAGGCGGCGTTCTACCCGCATTTCCTCGAACCCCGCCTTGCCCCCGGTGAGGAGTTGACGCCCACGGAGCTGCAAATTCTCCATCTGCTCTGCGCGGACAAGTCCAACGCCGAGATCGCACAGATCATGGACGTGAAGCTGCCCACGGTGAAAACCCACGTCAGCCACATTCTCGAAAAGCTGGACGTGAAGCGCCGGGCGGAGGCCAAGACCGCCGCGAAAAAGCTGCATCTGGTACCGGAAGAGTTATAAAAACAGCATCCGGCAGATGTCGGATTTCCATATAAAGGCAAGACGATTTTTCAAGGAGGAAAGATATGAAAAAACGAGTATTGAGTGCATTCATGGCGCTGGTCCTGTGCCTGACGCTTCTGCCCGCCCCCGCATGGGCGGAGGAGACGGCAGAGACGAAGGTGGCGGAGGTCACCGCTGGCAGCACGACCAAGCAGTACGCCGACATTGTGGCGGCGTTTACCGCCGCGCAGGGGGCGAAGAGCGCCACGGTGAAGCTGCTGGAGAATGTGACGATCCCCAAAACCGCTGACGTTTATAGCTACGGCATCCAGCTGAAAAGCGGCAATATTACTCTGGATCTGAACGGGCATACCATACAAACGACCGAAGTGGCGAGCGGCTTTGTCTCGCTGGACGCTGTATTTTACATCGATGACGGCAGCGGCCTGACCGTTCAGGATAGCACAGGCGGCGGTAAGATCGTGCAGCCCAACGCCGGTCAGGCGATCGGGGTAAGCTCTGGAAATCTGACAGTAAAGAGCGGCACCATCGAGGTCACGTCGGACAGTGCCGATGAGGATAACGCTACTACTACTCAGAACTGCGCGGTATTTGTGCGCGTCAGCGGCGTGGCGGATATTCAGGGCGGAACGCTCATCGGAAATAGGGGCATATACGTTGGCGGTAAGTTGGGCGGCGGTACGCTGACCGTCAGCGGCGGCACGATCCACGGCAGAGGTTCCTACGCTCTGCAGGTCGCGGGCGGCTCGGCGGCCCTTTCCGGCGGCAGCTATACCACCGATGTAACGGACGGATGCAGCATCTGGAACGCCGTCGGCACAGCGGGGAACCTGCTGGACAGCAGCTACCGCTATGAGTATAACGGCACGGAGTGTGCATACAGCGAGGACGGCAAGGGTGTTGCGGGCAACGCCACAGTGGCGCCGCGCCCTGCGAACGAGTATACGTACATCGACAAGGATGGGAAGCTGACCACGCAGGCCAACTGCACGGAGATCACGGAGCATACCAATGACATCTCGACACCGGGCTGGTATGTAGTAAAAGAGAATCTCACGATCTCCTCGCTCAATATTTCCGGCGAGGTCAATCTGATTTTGTGCGACGGGGCAACGCTGACCATCAGCGATGCGCTCACCGTTGAGAATGACGCTGTGCTGAACCTCTACTTCCAGAGCAACGGCACCGGCAAGCTGACGGTTGGAAACTCTACCGGCACGGTGACTGCGCCTGCCGGAGAAATGAAGCAGACCACCGGCGAGGGTGGCACGACCTTTGAGAAGTGCTTTGAGCATGACTGGAAATACACAAATAACGGCGACAAGCACACGGCGAAGTGCAAGCTGTGCGGCAAGGCCGAAGCTGCGGAGAGCCACAAGTATGACAGCTGGGCACCTACCGATGCAAATACCCACACCGGGAAGTGCGTCTGTGGGGCAGAAAGCACGGAGCAGCACACCCTGACCTGCACCCCCAACGCCGATGGGCTGACCCACAGCACGAAGTGCAGCGTGTGCGGCTACACGGCAGCGGTGGAAAGACACAACTTTGATAAGACCGATGATTACGGCACAAAGTGCGCCTGCGGTGCATATCTGGCGGCGGAGTATAACGGACAGCAGTACGCCTCCCTGCAGGCAGCTATCAACGCGGCAGCGGCAGCGGCCAGCGGCGGCACGGTGACGCTGGCGCGGGATGTGTCGGAAAACGTCACCGTCACGGGCGGCACGGTCACTGTTGACCTGAACAGGAATCAATGGTCGGCCAGCATCAGCGAGGCTGCTAACCTCTGGGGCCACATCCCGCTGACCGTCACCGGCGGCAGCGTGACGCTGGAAAACGGAACGCTCGATCAGGGACGGACAACTTCCGCCGGAAGCTACGGCATCCGGATTCAAGGCGGCAGCGTGACGGTAAAGGGAAACGCGGTCGTGATCGGCAGCAATACGACAGGCAGTGCGGCCAACATCTCCTATCCCGCGATCATTCTGGAGAGCGGCGATCTGACGCTTGAAACGGGCGCGACGCTGGTTCACGGCCTGGAGGTCCCGGAGGACAAGCACCTGTCGGACTATCTGCCCGAGGGCACGGCGTTCGGACTGCGCACCTATGACGAGGCCACTGGGACATGTACCAAGGACAAGGGCCTTTTCGCCGATGCGTATACCACAAATGCGTACAACATTCCCAACATGGCTCTGGTGGTCGAAACGCATAAGCATACGTTTGCCGCCGGGACTACGAAGTGTGAGTGCGGCTTCACCTGCGCGCAGCACGACTGGTCGAAAAAGAACGGCGTGTGCACGGTCTGCGGATCCGCCTGCCCCCACAATGTGGGCGCGACGGAGGCCGGCGGCGTCTGGGCCTGCGATACCTGCGGGCAGACGGTGACGGCGAAGGTCACTGCTCCGGGCGGTGCGATCACATATTACGCCGACGGCTACGTTGACAATAATGTGAAGAGCGGCCTGTATTTCGCGATCAAAGCGGCGAAGACCGGCAGCACAGTCGCAGCGCTGGGCGGCGAATACTCGGGCGGCTATGTGACAGGCAACAAAACGCTGACGCTGGATGTGAGCAACGGAAAAACCATCGACGGAATGCTTTATGTCGGAGAAAAAGAAAAAGAAAAAGATACGGGAAATAAGCTGATCGTCCGCGGCAGCGCGGAGATTTCGTATGTGATCGTAGAGCCGGACAATACGCTTGACCTGACCGGCTGGACGGGCAGGATAGGGTCCCTGACCGTGAAAAACGGCGGCAAGGCCACGCTGAACGGCGGTACGTTTGCAACGCTGAACGTCAACAGCGCCACGGCAGGTTCTCTGCTGGCCTCCGGCTATGCGTTCCAGAATGCGGACACCAGCGCGTATGTGGAGTATTCCTCGACGGCCAACATGGAAAATGTCAAGGTCGTGAAGTGCCCCCACAGCGACGTGACGCTGAAGGAGGAGCACACCGGCGCGGAGTGCAAGTACTGCGGCGCGAGCTTCGCGGCGACGCTGGACGATGCTCCGTATGGCACGATTGATGCTGCCGTCACCGACTGGCTGGCAAACGGCGGCACGCTGAAGCTGTATGCCGATTATACCGCCGCGAATGGTACATGGGAGGTTAGCAGCGGATCACATACGATCAATCTGAACGGACATATGATGTCGGTTCAAGGTGATGGCAGCGCATTCTTCAAGCCCACTAACAATATGCATTTGACGGTTACCGACAGCAAGGAGATCGGTCAGATTACGAATATCCTCCTTGATGGGAGTCAGAACGGGAGCTTTACGCTGGAGAGCGGTTATGTCCACAATCTGAAGATGACCGACGGCGCTGTCGTTACGCTGAAGGGCGGCCGCGTTGACAAGCTGGATGTGCAAAAAAACACCGCAAAAACAAATCTTTCCATTCAGGGCGGCAGCCTTGGCGAACTGAATATAGAGGATTGGGATGAGGGCATGCATGTTTCCGCCACGGGCGGCAGCCTTGGCGCGTATACACTGCCAAGCGGCAAGATTCTCGCGGATGTGCTGGATCACCAATATTACGCCGAAGGCACAAGCCTTGATAGACAGGTGGATACGGCGCAAAAACCGGAAAAATTCGTTATCAAGCAAGCCCCTTACGACTTTGGATCGACTTCTAAAGCGGCAGCGGTTCCCCTTGGCGGCGAGATCCCCTTCAGGGTTGACTCGCCCAGTGGAGATGCGGGCGTGTACGATGTGAAGTGGTATCGCAGAACGGACAGCGGCGCAGAACATATGGTAGAGAATAGAGTGGCTGACGTGAATGTCCATGATAAGCTGGATGTATTCTGCGTGATCACTGGGTTGGATAAACCCGGCGGAGCAATGCAGTGGCAGGTGGCAGTCAAGGGCTACAAGCTGACCGTCGCCCCGGCCGACCTCAGTCAGGAAGCCGTGGTATTTAAGCAGGTGGCAGATGAGTTTGGATTCATGGGCAATATCGGAGATGGCAAGGGCACATTCGTATTTACGCCGTTTGGCGGCAACGCTGATTCTCCTACGAAGTTGAGCTATCTCTTTGAGGTATCCTGCAATGGACGAAAGCTGACGGAGGGTTCGGATTACATCATTACAGGAGGAAACACGGCGAAATGGGCCGGAACGTATACGCTGACCATCGAAGGCAGGGGAAACTATACGGGCACGGCGACGCACACATGGAGGATCGAGCCATATAAGCTTACGAGAGCAAACTACAAGCCTCCCCATATTTCAAAGGAATATGACGGGACGACCAAGTTTGATTTCTCTAAAGCTGGCGAATGGGGCAGCTTTACGGAGAACGTGGATCATAGACCGAATGGTGCCGGAACAGGGAAAAATCCCTCTCTTGGTGCCAGCACAGGCCCAGAATCGATATCTTTAACGCTGGAGGATTTCAAGGCAAGCGCTGTCACATTGGACTCTCCCGATGCGGGCGATCGAACGGCAAGCTTTACGATTGAGCTGAAGACGCGGGACGGGCAGAGAGAGCCGAACTTCGCCTTTGAGGATGGTGGATCGCCTACGATACAGGTGACAGGAGCGGCGGCTTCTATCACGAAGGCAAAGGCCCCTACCGACTTGGCGAACGGCGCACTGACGGTGTATAATGGCACGGCAAAGACATACGAGATCGACATCGCATCGCTGCTGCCCTCGCCGGGCGCAGGCTGCAGATACGGCGAAATCTATGACAGCCAGACCATAGGCCCCTACACATACAAGACGGAGATCACAGAGATCAAGCTGAATAGCAGCTATTATGACGCAACCGCCAACAAGGCGAAGATCGAGAAGGGAAAGCTGATCCTGCCCATTCAGAACGTCAATACGACAACAACGGGCAAGATCGGCACGATCACGCTGAATGTTATTTCGCAGAATTATCATCAGATCAAAGATTGGACGATTGACGTCAGCGCGGCGAATCAGCCCGTCAGCAGCACCGGCGGCGGTGGCGGCGGTTCCTCCTCCGGCAGCACCGTCAAGACCGACACCGTCACGAACCCGGACGGCTCCGTCACCAAGACCGAGACCAAGTCTGACGGCACGGTGGTGGAGACTACCACCGGCAAGGATGGCAGCACCACCAAAACGGAGACGAAGAAGGACGGCAGCTCCGTGACCGAATCCAAGGACGCCGCCGGTTCCACCGGAACGGTCAAGACCGACAAAAACGGCAACACCGAGGCGGAGACGAAGGTCAGCGCCAAGGCCGTGGAGGACGCCAAGAAGTCCGGCGAGGCGGTGAAGGCCCCCGTTCAGGTGGAGGCCACCCGCAATTCCGACACCGCCCCCACCGTCAAGATCGAGCTGCCCAAAAACTCCGGCGACACCAAGGTCGAGATCCCCGTTTCCAACGTGAAACCCGGCACGGTGGCGGTGCTCGTCCACGCGGACGGCACCGAGGAGATCGTCAAGAACTCCCTGCCCACGGCGGACGGCATCCAGCTGACGGTCAACGGCGGCGCGACCGTGAAGATCGTGGACAATTCCAAGGACTTCATCGACACCCGGAACCATTGGGCCAAGGACGCCATCGACTTCGTCAGTGCCCGCGAGCTGGTGAACGGCATGAACGATTCCATCTACGCCCCCAACAACTCCACCACCCGCGCCCAGCTTTGGACGATTCTGGCGCGGCAGAACGACGCAGATCTGAACGGTGGCAATACTTGGTACGAAAAGGCGCAGTTGTGGTCCAAGAATAAGGGCATTTCCGACGGCACGGAGCCCAACGCCGCCATCAACCGCGCCCAGATGGTCACCATGCTGTGGCGGGCCGCCGGGTCCCCTGCGGCCCAGAGCGGCACCGCCTTCCAGGACGTGGCGGCGGGCAGCTACTATGGCGACGCGGTGGCTTGGGCCGTGGAGAACGGTATTACCGCCGGTGTTGGCGGCGGTCGCTTTGACCCCGCCGCCACCTGCACCCGCGCCCAGATCGCAACATTCCTGTATCGAACCTATCAAGGAAAGTAAAAAACAGGACGGTAACGAGCCGTCATCAAAGAATTTATAACAGAACCCGCAGGGCGGCTCCTTCTCGGAGCTGCCCTGCGGGTTTTCTGTCGGCTTGTTTCTTTCATAAAAGTTGCAGAAATCGACATTTTCTGGCAATAACCGGCGGATATGTGTAGAGCATTGTAGAACGATTCTATGACACAAATCGCTATAAATCGTGTATGATTGACTCAGGGAGGATAAGGATGATTATTCTGAATACTTCATCAGTTGCTCGCCCATACATCTACGGTAAGACCGATGCCGGCAGAGGTCCAACAAGCAACTCATATTAAGGGGCCTGATATAAAAGACCAATTATTGGTCGCGCGGCCCTCCCGGATGGTCAGGCCATTCACATCACCATACGGCGCAGCGCCGAAGGACGTGCAGGAGCTTCTTGGTCATTCGGATGTGACGACCACAATGAATATTTACGCACACGCCAGTAAGGAAGCCAAGCGAGACGCCGCGAAACTGCTGGACAAGGTGCGATAAGACTTTCCCTTGTTCTTTCCTGACAAGGGAAAAAACAAGGGAAATAGTTTTGATACTAATATCATGGGATCTACAAACATTGCAGATGTGGATGGTTCCTCGTTGCAGGGATTGGAAATACATGCCATGGGTGGAAACAAAGAAGATTTATCCCAAATCTTTTGATAGATCGGCAGAGAAATATCTGGGCCGATGATGGCTGGGCGCTTATGGGAGATGTACAGAGACGATGACAAACAGAGGCACAAGGCGGGAACATCTTCAATGATGTTCCCGCCTCTACTATTATGAGTATTGCGATAGAAAACCATCGCCTTTTTTGTTCCGCTCAACCGTCCAGGACTGTTTCCTGCCGGTAGCACTCCGCAATATAATCGCGGGGCTGATAATAGAAGGCAGCATTATAGTCCGAAAGCAGACCGTCGATCCAGGAGGTAAAGACCTGCAAGATGGTTTCTACGATGTTGTCCTCATCGGATACATCCTCGATAAGCCTTGCATAGACCTTTCCCATCGTCCACACATCGGGGACTGTATATCTTGCCTCGGCAAGATTGTCAAAGTCCCCGCCTTGCAGTGAAAATTCCGTGATCACATCGTCCGCGACCTTTTCGATCGGCTCACAGTGCAGAATGTCTGCATTGCGGTAGAGCGTCTGAATGCCGGCCTCACCCAGTTCCGCAGCCACCTTACCGCGCTGCATGTGAAGGGAGCGGCCAAGCTGTTCGATCAGAGAACAGGTGAAAAAGAGTGCGTCATTGTTTCTCTTGCACATTGGCAACATAGCTCCTTTCAAATTCCAGTGCAGCGAGAGCACGTGCAGTGTGGAAGCTGATCTGATGGGTGGGATACTTGAATTTTGCCAACTCCCAGAAAGCAGCTCTGGAGATCTCACCATCCAAAAAGCTCTGCACATAATTGAAGATGGTATCGTCCGCCATCGGGCCTTCCACCACATCATAGTCATGGGGAACTCCATTCCGGCATGCCGCAATAAAATCCAACCATTCATCGCTCATTTCCAGGAAGCGCTTGATCTTGAGCTCGGTCTGGTCATCGAAGGAATAGACATTGACAACCCCGGCTTTTCCAAAGCGCGTTGCCCAGCGCAGCGCCTGCTGTTCATAGGAGGTGCAGTAAAAGCCCCAGTAAAAATCCTTATGGAATTTTTGAATGCGGATCTCGGGTTGTTCCACAACCACTCTGCTTCCATGGTAAAGAGTCTGCATAACCATCCTCCTTCATCCTTATATTTCATAATATTATAGCCTGTTTCCTTTCTGCGCGCAACCAATATCATACGCGATCCAACACAATTTCCCCGACGATCTGATCCCCGGTCAGTTCACTGGTGCGGTAAATGTTCTGGCAAAAGGTTTTCAGACTGAAATCCATGCCGGCGTTTCCCTCATCCAGCAGAATCCCTGTGACGGTAAAGCGAAGCTCTGATTGCGCCTTTTGCAGCATCTCCACACAGGTTTCTGGCAGTGAACACTCACCGTCCGTAATAAACGCGATGTCAGCATTTTCAAAGCCGCCCTCCCGCATAAGGCGTTCCGCCTCCGCAAGCGGCGTTTGAAAATCCGTGCCGCCGCCCAAGAAGGTTTCCGCCGCGTGCAGCTTCTCTTCAAGAGAAGACTGCCCGGGAAGAAATACATCCGTTTGAAAGCGGCCGGGGCCGGAAAAATGAACAAGAGCGAATTTTCGTCCCTCGCTCTGCGCGATCTCCAGCAGCGTCAGGGCGACAGCTTTACCCCACGCGGCCAGATCTCCCGCAGTAGAGCCGGATTCATCCAGGCAGCATATGATATCACCTGCGCCCTTATAGACCGGCTCCCGCCGGCGGTACTGCTTGATCTGCCGGTGCTGATACTTCCGCAGGAACAACGGCAGCGTTTCCGGCACAGCAAGCATGGCAAGCTCGGAGGTCAGTGCGCGAGATAGATCGTTTCCCAGCTCCAACGCATATTTTTCCCCGCGGCCATAGGCATAGCCATTGCGCTTGCCCTGCGCGAAAATTTCCCGGAAACGCCCCAGATAGCGGGAAATGTCCCGCAGCGTTTCGCTGGCGCGCACACGCTCCAAAAGCGCCGCATTTGCGTCTGTCTTCCGCATATCACCGGGGGCGTCGCTCCATGCGCCGAGGATCGTCTGTACTTCTTCCGCCCTTTCCGCGGCAGCAGACACCGCGCGGGCGATCAGTGCACCGGCTTCTGTCTGATTCTGCGCAAGGCCGGCGTCAACGAGCTTATTGACCGCATCTGCCTGCCGCCGTTTGCTCTCGGCGTCATTGGCGGCTTTTACCACAGCGGCACTCAGAGCCGGATCGTCCTGCGGAGTTCCACGAAGCTGCTCCAGCAGTGCCGCGAGCTTGTCCTCTGCGGTTTTCTCTGCCTGCTCCAGCTTTTCCAGCGTCTGCACAGCGCCGGGTTTTCCGCCCAATTGGGAAAGTAAGTTATCCAATTCTCCCGATGTCTGGGCAGTAAACTCTGCCGCTGCTTCATAGGCCGGAAGCTCCCGTCCTTCACACACCTCCTTGAGCGTGGGGTAGTCTTCGCTTTGGGTGATGTGTTCCAGAATCGGCACGTTGATCTTCCGCGCCGCTACTGAGAGGTCATCGTCCGCGTTGCGCCGGGGCATCAGGGAATAAAAGGACTGGAAAATATCCCGCGAGAGCGCTGGAAAAGAGCGCAGCTTTTCGCCTGCGCTGTTCTCGATCTCGTCCATACCCGTATCCTCCATGCGCAGATCCCGGTAAATGCTATCCTCCAGTTTGGTCGAGCGCAAAACGCGGTCTGTCTGTTGCGGACTACGTTTCACTCTCTGCACCTGCGCCCACGGAGAGGAAAGAACATCCTGAACTGTCCGGTAGGGCTTCAGCATTTTGTATCCGCCTCCTTCTCTCGAAATGTGCCGAACCACGCCAACAGAATTTTTCTTGCCCGTTCCGGCGAATATCGCAGCTCCGGAAATTCTTCCTGCAAGTATGGTACGGCTCCGTACATATTTGTTTCGCCGCTTTGACGCAGCCGTTCCAGATAGTCAAAATACTTCTGGCATTCATTCTTGGAATAGGTGCTAAGAATACTCATTTCCATATAAAACGCTCCCCAATCAATGCGAGTTTGTCACTTACCGTCTGCAAGATCGTCTTTGGTGAGTTCAAAGTCATCCAGCCAGTCTACATCGTCCCGTTCGACAAAAGTAGATCCGTCCTCGTCTGAGAGCGCGCGATCATACGCGCGCATCAGGGCGAAGTGGTTTTCGTCACCCAATTCTTCTCCCTGTTTGCCGCCCCGGAAACGATACTGCTGGACGGCGATCCTTGCGTCGCTGCCTACTGCGTCCCACATATCGCGGAAGGGCTGGTCGTGCTTCAAAAGCTCGCGGATATCAAATTCATCCAAACAGCCACCCTCCATAAAGGAAAGCTCCACGCCATCACGGTCTTCGATCCGTACTTCCGTAAAAACAATGCTCATTTTGCTTTCTCCTCTTATCTTTTATATGGAGGGAGGGCTGATGCCCTCCCTCGCTTATTTGGTGCTCTTAAAAGGGCATTTCCCCGGATTCGCCGCCAAAGTCCGGTGTAAAGCCGTCCGGCACGGCAAAGCTGTCGGGCGCTCCGGTATAGGCAGGAACATCATCTTCCTCACCGCCGTCTTTCGGCTTGGAATCTCCGAAGTAGACATTGTCTGCAATGACTTCGGCACTGCGGCGCTTGCCGCCTTCCTTATCCGTCCAGTCGCGGATTTGGAGTCGGCCCTCCACAACGGCCATGCGGCCTTTTGTGAAATACTTGCTCACAAACTCCGCTGTGGCGCGCCAGGCAACGATATCAATAAAGTCCGTCTCTTTTTCCCCGTTTTTGGACTTGAAGTCCCGATCCACCGCGATTGAAAACGAACAAACGGCGGTACCGCTCTCCGTCCTGCGCAGTTCGGGATCGCGCGTGAGTCTTCCCATAAGAATGATCTTGTTCAGCATCGTGATTCCTCCAATATTTTTTAATTTAACGCTGCGATCTCTTCCAGCGTCGTATAAGTAAAATGTGTCTGCTCGTGGGCCTTGCGGCTGATCTTCTCCAAATCGGCCAAGAGGTCATCCACCAGCGCAATCTCGCTGTCAGACTGCGCCGCCGTGCGAAGGCTGCACTGCATCTGATAAAGATGCGTCAATTCACCGCGCAGCTTGATAAATGCCTTGCGCACAGTATCGGCCTTGCTGCCATCCCCCAGCGCAGCGTCAAATTCCTCCTGGGATTCCAACGCCATACCGCGGATATTGTTGACCTTATCCTGCATGGGGTTGACACACAGGCGGGTGAGCACCGCTTCCACCTTTTCACGGTCTGAGGGCAGGCGCCAGAGATAATTCTTCAGCGCCAGAAGGTCACAGGATTCTACCTTGTCATGGCCGGAAAGCCATGCCTTGGCCTGCGCGATGGGATAATAGCCCAGATACTTTCGGTCCGACACCGCCATATCCTTACGAAGCTCGCAGAGGATATCGTCAGCCAACTCGTTGATGGCGTCGGGAACGAGGATCGACGCGACCTCCTGCTGCATTTGCCGCAATTCCTCCAACGTGATCGTAACGGTGACCTGTCCGAAGGTGCCGGCCTGCTTATTCTTCAAAACGGCAAGGCGCGTGTCCCGATCCTCCATATTGGCCGTCACGACCTTCAGCTCCAGGCGGTCGTACAGCGCCTCCAGGATCTTTTCCTGCGGGTCATTGAAATTAGGGATCTCATTGGAGGCCGCAAAGAAAGAAATGACCGGAATGGGATAGGTGCGTCCCTCGTTGGTGTATTTCCGCTCATTGAGGGCGGTGAGCAGTGAGTTCAGCACGCCGTCGTTGCACTTGAAGATCTCATCCAGCAATACGATATCGGCCTCTGGAATTTTGCCGGCTGTCTGCACCGTGGGCTCGCTTTTGTGAAGCGCCGAGAGCGCTGCACGATAAAGCTCCAGCTTCTCGGTGCCGCTCTTGAGCTTTTCCCATGTTGCGGGCTCGTCCTTCATGGAGCCGATGCCCTCGACGAGGACACGCAGGTTGAAGCGCTGGTTTTGATAGGTTGCGTCCTGCTCCAGCACGGTCGGCGGCACAGAGCCCGGCAGCAGACTCGCAAGATCAACACGGCCGAAAAGCTGTTCTTCATCGCTCTGCTTGGAAAGAAGCCTCTCAAACTGCCGCGCACCGGTGATGTGCCGACGGAACAGGTTGATGGCATAGCTCTTGGCCTGTCCCGGCTCACCCAGAACAAACAGGTTTTTTCGCGTCAGCAGGGCAATGGCGATCATCTCCACCAATTCCTCCCGCTCAGCTACGCTATCATTGGTATCCGCAATGACCGCCAGCATCTTATCTCTCAGCGTCATTTCCGTGCCTCCTTACGCCGCCAGCGCCTCTTCATAGAGGCCGCTGTCCTCAGAGAGCGCGTCGATGGAAATGATATGGCTCTTTCGGAACGAGTGCGGTGTGCCGGTCATACCGCAGAGCCGGTAGGCCGATCTGCAGCTAAGAAGCTCATACTTGAGCTGGGCGAAAATGTGCTGCTCCAGGCGTCCCTTTTCCGGGTCATAGCCCGCCACAGCCTTGATAAGCCGCAGGGCAAGCTGCTGGTACACATCGTCATATTCCAGCCGAGCCGCTCTCATGAGCGGGCGATTCTGACGGATCACGCTGTCGATGCACCAAAGATTTGCTTCCACAATGGCGTTGCGCTGAGCGATTGAGTAATTATTTTTCATTGTCGTTTCCTTCCTCTGGTATGGACGCCCAAAAGCGGCAGTGGCCTTGGTCCCAGTCCTCCAGCAACATTTTGGTGGTATAGTTCACGGAATTATAGTTCTTGTTTCTACAGTACTGCGTTTTTGCCATCGGTCCGCGATTGCTCGGCAGATCATAGGAATATCGGCAGTTGCTGCAGCTTTTTACAGTTTCCTTCAATCAATTTCCTCCCTGATATTCTTCTTGGCAGTCTTGGCATCAAACGAGAATAAAAGCTCATAGCCATGCTCCGTTTTGTAGAAAAAGGCAGGCTTGATACCGTCGTCGATTTCCACAACATCGCAGTGCTGGACTGCTGCACCCAAAATCTCATCATCCGATTTTTCATTGCAGCACTCGAAAAACTCATACGGTGCCAGATCGGTATGCCCTTCATAGCGCACCGCATAGCGGAATGCAGATGGAGAAGTATCCTCGCCCAGATACGCGCACATACTGCGGTGCATCCTCCATTCTCTCTGATTCTTGAAGCCATAGATCCGCAGCTCACAGGGAGCCTTGAGCCTGGGACACCAGCTTGGCACATAGGTTTTGGGATCACTGCGTTTGAATTTCCTCGCGCGCTTTCCCGCAACACAGAAACGCTCCCCCAAGTGCATGGTGACGCCCTTTTTCTTGATCGGCAATCTTTCCATGTATTGGAGATTATGTGGGCAATCAGCGCAGGTCGGTTTTCGCAGCATCATCAGCCGCACCTCCTTTTTCTTCGATATTTTCTGCGTACAGCGGACTTTCGATGATCTCATAGCGGGTAAACCATCCGGCGGCATAGCCGTCCCGGTAAGCCTCCCAGAAATACTCGCCGTACTCCTCACAGTATTCTTCTGTCGGAAACGGGATCGTCCGATTTTCCTTTTCCTCCGTCACAAGGCGCGCAAGCTTCTTGCGGGCCTCCTCCTTCACAGTGAAGGCTGCCATACCTTCCGGAGCAGGAAAATTGCCCTGATCCGCATCCGCCTAGGAGTGGACGATGGTATAGACTCTCTTCGCATTTCCGCAGATCATGGCATGGATCGACTGGTTTTCCGGCATGCTCAGCCAGTCCTCAACAGCGGCGCGATCCTCCTTACGGAACATCTCTACAAACTTTGTGCGAAACGCCGCGCGAGGCAAGCACTGACCGATGGAGCGGTGAAAATGGTATAAATGCCGGTATACCGTAGCAAGGAAACCGTCAGTGCTATCCGCCTCAACGGGCCTTTGCTCCATGCACAGCCGCCCGCCGCAGATCCTGCATTTCCCGACCAGACACAGCCGATAGGGCTTTATGTCCTTCAGGCTGTTGTAGGTCAGGCTCCATTGGACTTGCTCCATGTTCTCCGCCAAATGCGCGGCCATTCCAAGGGCATCCCTGCAAGTGACCGGCGGACACGAGCAAAGTCTCTCATGCTCATGCCGGCAATATGTTCTCTCACACATTTATGCTGTCTCCTTCTTTTTCTCTTTGTTTCGTTCCTTTTCGCATAGCCGGATCAGCTTCTGGCACCGATCCATCTCAAAGCCGCCGATGTGGGCAAGCTCTTCAGAGAGTCTCAGCTTCTTTGCCATCCACTTATAGCCCTGCGTTCTGCTCATGCCCCGCTCCTTCCAGAAGCTGTCAAAGACCTGATGGGTCTCCATCCGCTTCATGCGAAGGGCTTCGTTGGCAAGATTGCCCAGCGGCCGCGCGCTGCCCTTATGACAGCCCACACGGGCATTGCAGTTTTGACATTGATAAAATTTCTCACGTTCCAAGCCCAGTCTTTTTGCCGCCGCGGGGCCATACACCTTTGCCGCGGGAACAAGATGGACTGCACCGCCGCAATAGCGGCAGATCGTCGGAATCTCTACCAAAGGCATCCCTCCTTACGCCGCTTTCGCAGCAGCCGGCTGCGCGGCTTTTTGAGTTTTCTTCTGTGCTTCCGGCCGCATGGCACTTTGCAGATAGTAGGCATCCTGCGTGGCAAGCGTCAGCATTCCGCCCTGCGCGATCCCCAGCGTGACCGTGCCGCTCAAGGCTTTCAGGCAGGTGACAAGCTGCTTTGCGTTGAACCAGTAGTTCCCCGCAGGAGCGCCGGTCAATGCAATTACCTCAATGGGTGCCGATGCGCTGACGCAATCGCCTGCGCATTGGAATACAAGGCGCTGATCCTGAAAGCTCAGCTTCACCCGGTTTCCGGTGCCAATGCTTAGGACGGACGAGAGCGCCGCTCTCATGTCGTGAATATCCGTCAGCACGGTAAACGCATTCCGGATGCTGCCTACCAACTGATCCGTATCGATGTAGCCGCCCTCCATGAGCCGCGCGCTGAAAAGGAAGTTCTCGCGGAAAAAGACGATGCTCTTTCCCGTGGTGCCGACACGGAATTCATCCTTGTCCTGGCACATATTCGAGAGCTTTCCAAGCGAGGCGGCGGGGATGAGTAGGCTCACATCACCCGTGCTCTGATTGTCGCCTCTGGCCGTCACGATACAGTTTCCGTTGCTGCCGGCCGCGCGCAGTCCCGTGCTGGTAAACATGAGATTGACGCACTTGAGAAGCGGCTTGCTGTTATCCTGTGCGGTTGCAAATACGGTGTGCTGCGCCATAGCGGGAATCCCGCTGAGTTTGACGGTATCCTCCGGAAAAGGAAGATCCGGCTTTGGAAAAGCGCCTCGCTCCCATACATCCACTTCATAGCAGGCGTCTCCGCTTCTGAGCGTCATGCGTCCCTGATTTTCTGCCCGGCAGAGCTGCACGGTATCCTGCGGCAGCCGTGAGAGCATTTCTGCAAGCATCTTCGCGCCAAATACCAGCGCCCCATCCTCCTGAACGGTACAGGGGATCTTTTCCTCCAGCGCCGCCTCCAAGTTGGTCGAGGTGACGGTGAGCTTTCTGGCGGCGGCATCCGCCTCCAGCAAAACGCCCCGGAGCACGTCCAACGGCGAATCCGCCGGTGCGATGGCTGATGCACGCTTGATGGCGCTCAGCATTTCCGCCCGATTGATCGTTACATTCAAATAATCTCCTCCTTTACGCAGCAAAGCCGAAGATCGACAGTTGGTTTTCATCCACCTCTGCCTTCTTCGACTTCCGTTTCTTCTGTTCTTCCGCAGTCCTGGCAAGCAGCCCTTCATAGAGTGCCTGCCGCACTTGCGCCTGCGCCGTGCGCACGCTGAAGGAATCCTTTGCTGCGGGCGCCTTTTGTTCTTCTGCCGCAGTCTCTTTCAGCTGCGCAGCTGCGATGTTCTTTTTCCGCTCCGGGTTCATGACCGCCATTTTCCGAAAGGCCGCCGCAATATCCTCCACATTATCCCGGATCCCCAGCGCCAGCTCCTTTGCCATCTGTGAGGTCAGATCCTTTACATCACTCATGGCCGCAAGGCCCTCTTCAGAAAATGTCCCCTCGATGATGCCTGCTACCGCCAACTTGGAGGCCATCAGCTTCATAGCCTTTGCCTGCATGGTATCGGCGTAGTAGAGCATATATACCTCCACTCTGGGGGCGGTCTGATTGATCCGCCACGACCGGCGGGATGCCTGCCGCAGCGTAAAGAGGTTATAGCCCATGGAGTAGAAGATAATGGTGGTAAAGGCATTGAGGTCAAGGCCGGTTTCCACGCAGCGCGGGTTGGTAATGAGCACCTGCAAACCGTTCTTGACACGCTTGTTGACCCAGTCCTCCCGCTTATCCGTAGCGATCTGCGGCGTCAGGATCTCTGTCCGATAACCTTCCGAGCAAAGAAGCTTCTGGAGCTTTTTCTGTGAATCCGTGCGCGTCCAACTGGTATAGATGAGCACGCGCTCTCCGTTTGCCGCCTTCTGCCGCACCAGCTCCAATACCCGTTCCTCCTTGGGAAGCAGACGGGAAAAATCGCCGCAGTTCTTTGGCGTTACAATGGGCATTCCGTTTATGGGATGCACTACCTCCGCTTGATCGTAGGGCTGGTCCGGGTAGACCGTCAGCAAATTGAGATAGGTGGACAGGATCTTCTGCGCCGCCTTCCGGTCTGTGCGCAGGACTTTCTGCAATTCGTGTTCCGCCTCTTTATAGGCCGTGCGTACATCCTCCGGCATCTCCAGCGGTACGGGGATCTCTTCGTAGTCCGGCAGGTCTTTGCCCATGTCGGAGAGGGAGAGAAATGCCGTGTATTCCAGCAGGAAACGGGAAAATACCAGCGGCGATACGCCGGGCAGCTGCTTTGACTTTGTTCTGCGCTTACTGGTGCGCCTATTGGAATTGTACTCCGCATCCTGTATCTCATAGGTATTTTCCACCACGCCGTACTCCGCATCGAAATCACCGGGGCTTTTGTAGCGTTTGCCATCCTTGAGCATCAGCCCGGGAACAATGCGGTAGAGCAGGTGAAAAATGCCGGAGGAATAGCCGTTGATAAGCGTTGCCGTCATTCCGACAAAACACCTGGACGCGCCGTACAGCTCTGCCATGGCATCGCCCTGCCCGCTATTGTTGTTGTACTCGTGCAGCTCATCGCAGAGGAAGCCGTCGATGCGCCCGCGCAGCTTTTTCTTGATGTAGGTACTCAGGGGAAACCGCCGGTGCGCTCCGCGGATCGGGTAGAATGCATCCGGATTTTGGGCGATCTCAGTGAGCTGATCGAGAACACGCTCGTTTTTGGTACGATGCAGATGTGCCTGCGCGCCGTAGCGGTAGACCCATCCGTATTCTCCGATCTTCACCCAGTCGATCCGCTTGTCCGGATTGACCGCAGACCATAGCGGCGTACCGCAATGGGGACAGGTGTGATTTTTCTTGTGCTCCTTCTGAAAAAAGAACTGGTCGGCCGGCACCGTATAGCGGCTGCCGTCCTCGCTGATCTCCATTTCAATCACACCGTCGCAGTCTGGGCAGAGAAACGCGCGTCTGCGTCGATTCCAACGCACGGCGGGGTAACGCATATAGCCATCCCGCGCCTGCTCCTTGGAAAAAACAGCAAATACACTTTTGTCGCCCTTCTCGTACATCGCATACAGACGGTTGAGATCCTGAATCGTGCGCACCACCATGCCGTAGGTATCTGGGAGCGTTTCTCCAATCTCCCGCACCCACTTTTGTGTGACATGGGAGGGACACATAACGATGCCAAAGGATTTCCTGCCGTCTTTCCGCTTCTGATCGGCCCACAGCCCGTGCAAAGCGCCAAGAGCAGTCGAACCGATCTTCGTTTTGCCACTACCGCATTCTGCGATAATGAGCGCCACACACTTACGCGCAAGCTGCCGCTTGACGGCTTCTGCCACCGCAAGCTGCGCATCGTAGAGAGAATATCCCACACGGCTCATGATGCAGTCGTTGATAGCGAGCACTTCGTCGGAAAGCGGTTCCTTGGCAGGATCAAAAAGGGGCATGAACTGGCTGCGGATACGGTCAGCCACGGTAACGCCAAAGGTATTGAGATAGCCTGTGACATTTTCCACATTCTCAAAACCGTCTGGCATATTGGGGACTGCCCCGGGGATTTGGATATCTCCGCTCTGCAAGCCCCGCTCCAGCACCTCCACCACATTCTGATCCTGCGGCTTCAGATCCAGCACCCATGCGTCTATCCGCTCTTTCAGGGAAATGACCTCCAGTTGCCGGAGATCTCCCCGTTGGCGCAAACTGCTGAGCACATAGTCCTGAAATTCCGGGATCAGCGGCGCTGCCGTTTTGTGATCCAGTTCCTCAAAGAGCCGCTTTTGATCCCTGGCAGGACAGAAGATGTAGCACCTGCGGGGCTGCAGCTCCATCTGCTCCGTATCTACGAGGTTTGTATCCTCGTCTTTTTCATGCTTGCCGCTTCTGTCATCCTCCTGTACGGTGTCCGCAGCCATCAATGTTGCCACGGCGTAGATCCCATCGTGCGTGATCTGCCGCTGATAACTTTTGAGGCTGCTTTGGAGCATTCGGGTCGTGTCGTTTTGGGCGGCTTCTATCGTCGCGCCGCCGTAGATGGCATCTGCCATTGCCCGCACCATTTCGGGATAGCCGCCGAAGCGGATGGCTCTGATGATGCTGCCGTTTTGATCGTGGTCGAGTACCAGCGTATCCGCATAGGCCGACAAACGCACCTGTGCGGATGGGTCATAGTAACTCAGCTCGATCAGCTTGCTATTGGACATTCATTGCCTGACTCCTTTCTTTTGACGAAACAAAAAAAGACCGCAATCACTCCTATGAGCAATTACGGTTTCGTTCTCGTCCTTATTATATTTCAAGCCGTTTGGGTTCGACGGTACTCGCAAGGAGCATGCCACATCTCTAAGCGGTAAAACCGCCATGAGCTGTGCAAAGGGCATACTACCTCCTTTCCACTCTTTCTTTCCTAACTTACTCCGCCCTAACTTACTTCGCCCTGAAATACAGCTTCATTGTAGCATCACAGGGGAAGGCTGTATAGTTGGAGTTTTTCCATAGCAAAGAGAATGCTCAAGATAGTATATTTTCACCAAGCCCCTTTGCTCAGAATAGCCTTGATTGCAGCTTCGTTCCATTCCGTGTTCGTAAAGTCGGCAGACTCCACCAGCGCCTTGACGGCCTGAACGGGATCCGCCTTATGGTCTGTAGCCGTTGTCCTCCGCCTGCATCACGGGATCGTCTACCTCCTGTCTCTTATACACATCTCCGAG
>OJPG01000381.1_pt1 | contig 37668 bp, 52 predicted proteins | sample 1598431 | NCBI WGS metagenome assembly OJPG01 (sample SAMN03922473, study PRJEB24848) | human gut metagenome | isolation source: stool sample | host: Homo sapiens | place: Germany | collected 2010-11 | reverse complement strand
GCTGTTCGGTATTTTTTCCATTTGTTCTGCAATTTGAGTATTATTTTTGTGCTAGTGTACGGGGACAACGTATTTGAGAAAGACGGGATAAGGCGGGACAGGACGGGAGACGGCGAGAAAACCCGCTGTTTGTGCGGGAAACAGGGCATTTCACCCGGGACAGGCCCGCGATGGGGCCGCAGATTATCAGACAACTTGAGCGAAGGGCGTCGAGGCGATCGGCGTCCTTTTTTCATGCCCTGGCGAGCCCTGGGAGGCCCAGGAACGGCGGCGGCGCGTCGGGCGCATATCAACCCGCCGAGGGGCGAAAAACCTTGATACAAGGCCATTTTTGGGCGCAAGAAGGGCCGCTCGGCCCGTCCCGGAAGTCACAGCAGCAGACAAAGAGGACGGGCTTCGCGGCCCTTGAGGATAGTATAGCAGACGAGGCCCCGGAAGGCAAGCGGGCGAAGCGTGCAAACAGGGCGTTAAACTGTGCAAAAATTAACGACAAGGGGCAAAAACAGGGGTTCAGCGGCGCGGATCGGCGGGGTGTGTGCGTTACGAGCCGTTAAACGGGGTGTTACTTCATGGGCGACGAAGAAGAGAAACCGGGAGTAAAACGCCCGCTTGCAATTCTACATTTCCCCCAAACCTATGTAGAATTGTAGAATTGCCCGGAATACGCGGGTTTTCCGGGGGTCGAGGCTCTCTCTTGGCCCTCTTTTCAATTCTACAGCATTTTGATTTATTTTTTAATCATAGCAGGGCAAAAAATCAGGCGGTTCCGTCGCGGGCATCACGGCTCTCGGCGGGGCCGCTTTCTTCGCTGCTCTCGTCGAAATATGTTGAATAGATAGACTCTTTTTTCTGTTCAACGACGCGCTTGTATTTGAAGTAGGCCAGATCAAAAAGCTCCTCGCGATGGGAGGGTGGGAGGAGTCTATACATGGCGACGAGGTCAACTTCGTCCTCGGACAGCGGGAGGCCGTCACATGTGAGGCCCTGGCGTTCCTTTTCTGCTTCAAGATCTGGCTTCTCTCCTTTTGGAGAGCTATCCGTTCGGAGAGTTCCGTAGACAATGTAGTCGAGCGAGGCCCCGAGATAATCAGCAACAAGAACCAGCTTGTCAAGCCGTGGACTTTGTGACGACCACCGCTTTATAGTCCCGTTTCCGAGGCCGCAGTCATGCTCTATTCGGTTAAAGGTGAGGCCCTTCCCTTTTGCAACAGCTTCAATTCTTTGAATTAGTTCGGACATAGTATATCCTCCTTGTATCACTCTATTCGGAGATGAACAGGCGAAAATTCTCTCCGATTTCATAGAAAATGTATTGACATCTCTCCGAATGGAGAGTATAGTATAAATAGATTAAAAAATTAAGCAAAACAAGCATACCACACCGACCACAAAAAGGAAAGCACAAAGGAGGCTGACCATGAGGAACGGCAGGAAGCCGACCAGGAAGCAGAAGATCAGGCTCGGGCAAGCGGGCCTCGCGCCGGAGAACTGGCTCGTCGTGCGGCAGAAGCCAGACGGGGAGCTCGTCATCCTCCATAAGCACACAAACACGATCCGGGTCGTCCCCGCGCTGGGACAGTGACCCACACGACAGGAAGGAGCAGCAGCATGAGCGAAAAAAGAGAGCGCATTTGCCCGGTCTGCGGGCGCAGCTATACCGACCCTCCCGCACTTTCGCGGCGGGACAACAAGACGGACATCTGCCCGGAGTGCGGGATGAGGGAGGCCCTGGCAGCAATTCCTCGGCGCGAAACTCCCGCCGAACGGACGCGGCAGGCCGTCTACGCCACCGGGAACAAGTGGGCGATCGAGAATTTCGAGGCCACTCATTCATAGCCGAAACGCCCTTCGGGGCGTCATCGAGGGGAGCCCGCCCTCGGTCTGATGATGGCAGGGCACACAGCGAAAGGAAGGATCAGCAGCATGAGAAAGATGAAGAAGATCAACGGCTACCTCGTCGTCAAGTTTAACGACCGGGAGCTCCGGGAGTATGAGGGCACGGCCCTCGGCAAGTACGGCGTCATCGACGCCGAGCTCTACACCGGCATCCTGGACATCGACCGGGGCGCGATGGAGTACGACAACGCGGGCAGCATGGAGGAGGCCGTGGAGCTGGCCCGGGGCCTTGAGTCGGAGCTCGACACGGAGGAGCCCGAGGTCAAGGTCACGCTCGTCAAGGAGACGGACGAGACCACCGAGGAGGAGGAAGTGGACGCGCAGCAGATGATCGCCGGATGGGAGAGCACCCTCCGGGGACAGGTCGCGAGCCCCCACTACAAGGACGTGGACGAGCGCACGGCGGCGCACGAGCTCTACGGCTACAAGGCCGCGCTCCGCGACCTGGGGCTTCTGGATCGGGAGGACTGCTACGTCCTCCCGGACACCTTCGGGGAGGCCCCGGGGCCGCTCCCGAGGGAGCCGGAGGAGCTGCTCTCCTATGTGTGCGACGAGCTTTGCCGCCACCGCCGCCCGGAGATGACGCAGGAGGAGCTCGACGCGGTTTGCGAGAGGTGCTCCCTCGAGCGGCTGGCGAACGAGGGCGATGAGCGGGATCGCCGAGCGCGGGAGAAAGCCCTCGGGGCGATTTATGGGCTCATCGACCGCATCCGAGACCGGGAGGGCCGCGCCGAGGCCGAACAGGTCGGCGCAGAGGCCCGGGCCTATCTCCGGGCGCTGGCGACCGTCCGGGCGGTCACGGAGCGGGAGCGCGAGAGCTTTGCCGCAGCCATTGAGGAGGCGGTCAAGGCCCGGCAGGAGCCGGAGGAGCGGACGACCTTCGAGCACCTCCACCCGGAGCTCAAGCGGCACCGGGAGACGGCGCAGATCTACGCCCTGGGGCTGGCGCTGTCCAAGGACTGCCCTCCCAACGATTGCCGGGTCTACCTCAACATCTTCAACGCGGCCCGGGAGCTGGACGCCGCTCTCGACGGCATGGACGCCGACAGCACCCCGGCGCTCTGCTTGCGGAAGGCGCTCCGGGAACGGGTCGGAGAGCTGGCGGAGATGTTCGACGGGAACTTTGCCGTCGAGCGGTATCGGAAGGAGGCGAGAGCGTGAACGGGTTAGACCTCCTTAGATCCCCGAAGACGACGGCGGAGGAGATCGCCGACGTCGTCTCGGCACAATGCCCGCCCGTTGTCCCCGAGAACTGCGACGCCTTCTCGTGCCGGGAGTGCTGGCTTGCGTGGCTGACCACAGGCGAACCGCCAAAAGAAAAGGGGCCGTCCGACAAGCAGACGGCCCCGGGCGAGGAAGGGATGCACCCAAACCTTAAAGAGCTCTACGAGCAACACTTCCGAAAAGAAAAGCGCGTTCAAAGGGAGACGGAAGTCATGCTTCATCGTCTTCAAGCTCGACCTTCTCGCGAGCACTGACGAGAGCCTGACAATGCTCGTTTACAGCCGCAGCAAGTTCGACTTGATTGATGACCCCCTTCCGTACAAGGAGGTCAATCAACGCGGCGAGAACCGGGTCTTCTGCGAGGCGGTGCCGAAACTCGGCGTTAGCGAACTCGTTATCGGTCTTAATCCATTTATACATCACACTCACCTCCTCCCCGGGCCGGGAGCCCTACTTCGATTATACCAGTGCCGGGGAGGGGCACACAAGGAGGAAACAGCAGCATGAAAGCAGAACTCAAACGAGCCGCCGACCTCGTCGCCTTCCAGCGGCGGGAGGCCCTGGCTCGGAAGCGGCTCTCGGGCGATCCCCGGAACCCCTTCCGCCCCCGCTACGGGGCGGAGCTGACCTTCACGGCGGCGGCGCAGGAGGCGGAGACCCTGGGCTATATTCTCAAATTACTTGAGAAGGAAGCGGCCCGGGAGTGTGCGCGGCGGGTCATCCCAACGCTGGACGCGATCCTCGACTTCGTCATCGGGCTCGGGCTTCTGGCCCTGGCGATGCTGGGCGTCGCCGCCGCGTGTGTGGCGGCGGGAGCGCCGGACGGCATCACCCGGACGGCGGCGCTTTTGGGCGTGGGTTTCATCACGGCCCTCTCGCTGCACCGCCTGGGGCGGAAGTAATTCTAAGAACGACTACACAGGAAGGAGGACAGCGATGAAGAGCAACGGCAAACTCTGCCCCCTGGGGAAGCTGGTCGTCAAGGCGCTCGCCGACCAGGAGAAGACGAAGTCGCAGCTCGCCGCCGAGATCGGGACGTCGCCGCAGTATTTAAGCTACATCCTCTACGGCGTCCGCTCGGGCGAGAAGTACCTCCCGGCGCTCATCGCGGCCCTCAAGCTCGACCCCCGGAAGGTCGAGAAGGCAACGGCAGCATGACAGCAGGAAGGGAGGGACAGGAGTGCCGGATGTATTCATCACCATGAAGGAGGCGGCGGAGTTCGAGGGCGTGAAGTATGGGACATTCGCCCAACGCATCGCCCGCAACCCTAAGCAGTACAAGACCAAGACGCAGCCCCAGGAGGGCGGAGGCAAGGAGCAAGTTCTGATTGCGGTCTCCTCGCTCTCCCCAAAAGGCCGGAAGGCATGGCGGGCGGCGCAGAAAGTGGACGGGAGGGATGTCGTCATAGAGAAGCGAGCAGAGTCCGCGCCCTGGTATGTGGGCGTCGACCTCAACCACTACATGGAGCAGCACAAGAAGGAGTTCTACGAAGCCGTCGAGCTGGCGGCACGGGTTCAAGACTTCATAGAGTATGACGGCCCGGAAACCCGCACGGCCTACGCGGAACGCTACGCGCTGGGGCTGGGCGTGAGCCCGCAAACCCTCTACCGCTATATGAGCAACGTCCTCAAGGCGAACGCCTGGGCGCTCAAGCTGGAGAAGGAGGACGGCCAGAACCGGGACTACTTCCGGGCGCTGGCCTTGTGCCGGAAGCCAAAGGAAAAGGCAACCTTCCCGAGCCTCACGGACGAGCAGAAGGCGCTCATTGAAAACATCTGGTTCGACCGCCGCTTCGCCGCTAACCTGGGCACGATCGAAATGCTCTACGAGAAGTTCGAGGAGGTGGGGCAGGGCCGGGGCTGGGAGAGCTACCCCAGCATCAAGACGGTCGCCCGGTACATCAAGCACCTCATGGACAGCCGGGGCGGGGAGTCAGCCCGCTACCTTGCGGCCAACGGTTCCCGGGAGTGGAAGAACAAGAAGATGCTCAAGGGCAAGCGGGACGCGACGAGCCTCAAGGTCATGGAGTACGTGGTGGGCGACGAGCACACCTTCGACTTTTGGGTTCAGTGGGTCGCCCCGAACGGGAAAGTCAAGGCCGTCCGCCCGAAGCTCGTCGCATGGATGGACATGCGGAGCCGGGCGATCGTGGGCGACGTGGCTTGCGTGGACGCCAACAACCAGACCCTCAAGGAGAGCCTCGTGAAGATGCTCTACTCCCATCCGGGCGGCGTCCCCCACATCCTGCACGTGGACAACGGCAAGGACTACACGGCGAAGACCATGACGGGCCAGAGCCGGAAGAAGCGGAACATCGAGTTCGCCTTCGATGCGGAGACGGTGGGCTTCTACCAGAGCATCGGCATCGAGGAGGTGGGGCGGTCGCTCCCCTATCAGCCGTGGGACAAGCCGATCGAGCGGTTCTTCTCGACCGTGTGCTCCAAGTTCTCGAAATGGTTCGAGAGCTACACGGGCACCCTCACAGGCTCCAAGACCTACGCCAAGCGGCAGAAGGACGTGGACGGGATGCTTGAGCGCGGGGAGCTGCTCACGATGGAGGAGTTCTTCGAGGCGTGGACGAAGTGGAAGAACGAGAAGTACCACACCCGGGAGCACCGGGGCCTCAAGGACGCGGGCGAGAAGTGGGTCACGCCGATCTCCCTCTTTGAGAACGGCGAACGCTACGAGAAGGCAGCGCCGCCCCGGGAGTATGCGGCGATGCTGCTCATGAAGGCGGACACCGCCCTCGTGCGGAACCAGGGGATCACCAAGTTCGGGACGCTCTACACGGACTACGAGCTTTGCCACTATGTCGGCAAGCACGTCGGCATCAAGTGGGACATCGACGACGTCACGAAGCTCTACGTCTTCGACGAGGAGGGCCGGAAGATCTGCGAGGCCGTCTCCGCCGAGCTCCTGGCCTTCGGGCCCCACTGTTCGCAAGCGGCGCTTGAGCGCCACCTCCGCGACCAGAAGCGGCAGGAGAAGGAGATGCGGGAGATCCTGGACAGCATGACGCGGCCCTACGAGCTCCGTGCCCAGGAGGGCGGACGCCCATCGAGCGCGGTCGGCATGATCGACCTCACCATCAAGGCGGAGCGGAGCCCGAAGGTCATCGCCCTCCCGAACGACAAGGAATACCGGGCGGAAGCGGCGGCGAGCCGGAAGACCGGGAAGAAGACGTCCGGGGACGAGTTCCTCGGCAAGAAGGCAGACGACGCCCTCGCTCGCTTGAGGGCTATGAACGAATAGGAGGTACAACATGGAAGTCACAGCAGCAGCGGCCCAGGCCGCAACCTATACCAACGGCAAGAGCCTCGCGGAGCAGATCAACGACTACCTCGCGGCGACGAAGACCAGCATCGCGACGCTGGCGAGCGAGATCCCGGGGTATTCCCGCCCGACGATCTCCCGCTACCTCTCGGGCAAGTACGAGGGGGACATCACCACCATCGAGAAGCTGCTCGCGGACTGGCTGGCCGGGCGCACCGGGGAGGCTGTGGCGCTCCCGGAGCCGGGGCGGAAGACCGGGCGGAAGCCCGCCTTCTTTGAGAGCCGGGACGCCCTCAAGGTGCTGGGCGTGTGTCAGAGCTGTCAAGAGTACATCGGGCTCGGCATCGTGGTCGCCCGCAGCGGCTACGGCAAGACCTACTCCCTCCGGCAGTACGCGAAGCTCCCCCGGGTCGCCTACATCGAGTGCGACGACACCATGAGCAGCCGGGATCTGGTGGAGGCGATCGAGAAGGCCCTCGGCATACCCAGCGGCTACGGCACGATCTGGCGCAGGGTCAACGGCATCCGGGACTTTTTCAACACGAACAAGGGCTACCTCCTCATCATCGACGAGGCGGACAAGCTCGTCTCGAAGTACACCCAAAAGAAGATGGAGATCCTCCGGGCGATCTTCGACCAGAGCGATGTCGGTCTGGTGATCGCCGGGGAGCCGAAGCTCGAAGCGCAGATCAAGACCTACCTCGTCCGCATGGCGAACCGGGTCGACTTCTATGTCAGCCTCAAGGGGCTCGACCCCTCGGAGGTGGAGGGCTACCTCGCGGGCTTCGAGGTCGCGCCGGACGCGATGGTCGAGCTCAAGGCCCGGGCCTGCAACATGCAGACGGGATGCTTCCGGCTCCTCGACCGCACCCTCTCCAACGTGTCCCGCATCCTTGAGGAACGGGGCGAGAGGGTCGTCACCGTGAAGATCATCGAGCAAGCCTCAAGCCTCATGATGCTTTGACGCGGAGGAGGCCGGGACAATGAAAATGAGAAAGCAGCGGCTCATGGGGCTCGCTATGCTGGCGATCACCGCCCTCATCCTGGTCATGGCCCGAGGCGGGAAGACGCCGGAGGACAGCGACGCGACCGCCGCTCCCCTCACCGGGCCGCTCGGCCTGTATATGCTCCTCTCTAAGACTTACATCCTATACGACGGCGAGGAGCAGGAGGCGGGCGGGCAGAAGGACAGCGTCGGGGAGGCAGCTCCCCGGGCATATAACAAACCTACGAGAAAGGAAGTTGTTGACACATGGCAAGAAAGAGAGTGGTCGAGCCCTCGGGCGTCAAGACCTGGGAGGACGCGAACGACGCCCTCCGTCAGATCGCGGAAGCGCAGCTCACCCTCGCGGACATTGAGGGCGAGATGAACAAGCAGATCCTCGGGGCGAAGAAGGCCGCAGAGGAGCAGAGCAAGCCGTACAAGGACAGGGTCGCCAAACTTGAGCGCGAGCTCAAGGACTTTGTCACCGAGCACCGGGCAGACATGGGCAAGACCAAGACCCGGGCCCTCACCTTCGGCGAGGTAGGGTTCCGGCTCTCGACCTCCGTGTCCCTCCCCCGGGCGAAGGAGAAGATCGAGGAGATCATCCGCCGCCTCAAGACCCGGCAGATGATGGACTGCATCGTCGTCAAGGAGGACGTCTCGAAGGAGGCCCTCAAGAAGTACGGCGAGGACACCGTGAACGCGGTCGGCGCTACCTGGAAGCAGCAAGACGTTTTCGGCTATGAGCTGAACTTCTCGAAGCTGGAACAGGTCAAGGCCGGGCAGTAATAGGGCCGGGAAGCGAGGTGTAAATCATGGCAGCAACAACACGCAGCGGGCGGAAGCTTCCCTCCATCCGCACCCTATGGGCGATCGCCAAGTCGCCGGAGCTGGGCCTCACGGACGAGGATCTCCATGGGGTCGTGTACCGGGAAACGGGCAAGGGGAGCATGAAGCAGCTCACCCAGGGCGAGATCACCGACCTCGCCCGCGTCCTGCAAAATATGAAGGACAGCGCGGCCCGGGGAAGCCGGGACAAGCGGACGGACGAGGGCGGCAACCCAACGACCGAACGGCAGCGCCGGAAGATCTATGTACTCACCGAGGCCCTCGGCTGGAACAACGACAAGCGCCGGATCGCGGGGTTCGTGAAGCGGATGACGGGCATCGACCGCCTTGAGTGGCTGGACGCGAAACAGTGTGAGAAGGTCATCGAGGGGCTCAAGGCAATCCTCGCCCGAGAGCGGCGGAAGGAGGGCGCGGATGGACAGCAAAACGAGTGAAGGGATTGAGCGCTTCCTCACCTTCCTCCGGGAGACCACGGAGCGGCACAGCATGGCAGAGGCTGACCGTTCCGAGGCAGAGGCTGCAACGCAAGATCTCCTCCATGCGCTGGAGCTGGGCGAGGACAAAGCTCCGGGCCGGGCACGGCTGGGACTCAAGATCCGGGAAGTGCGGCGGCAGCGCCGGACAGCAAAGGACATCGAGGAGCAGACCCGGCCCGTGGTGGATTGGGTGGAACAGAACCGCACCGTCATCAAGGGCCTCGAACGGCTTTTAGGTGATGTCCGCAAACAGGAGCGCCGGAGCGAGGGGCGCAGCTATGCACCTCGTACCCATGTATTAGAAGACGTCCGCCGCGATGGAGTAAAGGGGGCCGGGCGGGATGGATAACGAGAAGCAGCGGGAGATGGACGTCCTGGCCTCACTGGAAGGCATCCATCGGATGCAGGAGAGCATCCGCGACACGGAGCTGGACATGGTCGTGGAGACGGGGATCATCTTCCTCCGGCTGCACTACCAGCGGCTCCCGCCCGGGGTAGCCCGCCGCCTGACGGAGATCTCGCCCCAGGATGTGGCGGAGGTCTCGGCAGTCATCCGGGAGGGCGGCGCGACGCCGGAGCAGCGGCGGAGCCTGGGCGATCGGCTGGCAAGCGACGCCGCCGTCGCCCAGGTCATCCGGGCGGCGAATGTGTACCGGGAACGGCTGGGATACGCCCCCATCGGGCCGGAGGTGGAGGCATGAGGAAGGGAACAGCGAAAGGGCCGGGGCAGCTCGCCGGAGCGGTGGAGCGTCTGGCCGGGGCGCTTGTAGTGAATGAGATCGTCCGGGCGCGGCGGTTCCTGGGGACGGCCACCAGCGAGGAGGAACGCGGGACGCTGCTCGGGATGCCACTTCCCGAGCTCCTCCAAGCGGCCCAGGCACTCACCTCCGCCGTATGCCTCCGGCAGCAGACGGAGACGGCGGAGCACATGCGCGGGCTCATAGTGCAGCAGAAAGCCGCCCAGGAGCCCCCGGGCGGGTCGTTCCCGTGTTAGGGGGGAACAATATGCCGACGAAGAAGAAACGCCTCACGCAGCGCGAGAAGGCCGAGAGAGCGGCAATCAAGAAGCAGCTCCAAGCAGAGGGGGCCCTCCCACCAGACAAACCCAGGCTCAACCGCAAGAAGTTCGCCCGGGAGACCTGGGCGGAATGGGAGGAGTTCCTCAAAAGCGACCCGATTAGGGCGGAGGTCTCCCTTCTCCGGGCGGTGGAGTTCATGGCGGGCCCGGAGCTTCCGGCAGTCACACCGGAACAGGTGGGCGTCTACAAGGCCCTCAAGCTGGCGGTGGAGTACAACAGGTTCCTCCGTAAGCTGGAAGCCGAGGGGCGCGACAAGTACACGATCGGGGAGTTGGCCGACGAGGTCTTTCTCCCCGTCTGGAAATTATAAGGAGGTCAACATCACAACATGAAGTACAGCAAAAGCAATCCGCCGATGAAGTGCATGATGACACAGAGCACTTGCTACAAGGGAACTAAGAAGATGGCAGTCAAGGGCGTCTTGTGGCACAGCACCGGGGCGAATAACCCGAACCTCAAGCGATATGTCCAACCGGACGACAACGCATCCGACCGCGCCGAGCTTCTGTCGAAGCTGGGCACCAACGCAAATAAGAACGACTGGAACCACACGAGCGTCCAGGCGGGCTTGAATGCCTGGATCGGAAAGCTCGCGGACGGGAGCGTCGCGGCGGTTCAGACCATGCCCTGGGACTTTAGGCCGTGGGGATGCGGGAGTGGCAGCAAGGGGTCGTGCAACAGCGGATGGATACAGTTTGAAATCTGTGAGGACGCCTTAACAGACGCTAACTACTTCGCCGCCGTGTATCAAGAGGCGTGTGAGCTGACGGCGTACCTCTGCACCATCTACGGCATCGACCCCAAAGGAACTGCCGATTGTTCCGGCGTCACCGTCCCGACCATCTTGTGCCACGCGGACAGTCACAAGCTAAAGCTCGGCAGCAATCACGCCGACGTGACGCACTGGTTCCCCAACTTCGGGAAGTCGATGGAGACCGCCCGGGACGATGTCGCGGCCCTGATGAGCGGCTCCGCCGCGCAGGGCGCGGAGGACAAGACGGCGATCATGGGCAAGGCCCAGGCCACCGCGTCGCAGATGGCGGCGTTCTGCTTGAGCAAGAACGCCTCGCCGCAGCTCCCGAGCTGCACCGTGGAGGAGCTGGCCCGCATGTTCATCGAGGAGGGCGAGGCCGAGGGAGTCCGGGGCGATGTGGCCTTCGCGCAGAGCCTCCACGAAACGGGCTATTTCAAATACGGCGGCATCGTAACGCCGGAGATGAACAACTTCGCGGGCATCGGGGCGCTCAACGGCAACGCCACGGGACAGGCGGCGAGCTTCGCCGACCCGCGCACGGGCGTCCGGGCGCAGATCCAGCACCTCAAGGCATACGCCTCCACCGAGGCCCTCGCGAACGCTTGCGTCGACCCCCGCTTCTCCCTGGTCGCCCGTGGCGTGGCCCCCTATGTGGAATGGCTGGGCGCGGCGGACAACCCGCAGGGGCGCGGCTGGGCGGTTCCCGGCGCGGGCTACGGAGCGAACATCGTGAAGCTGCTCGGCCAGATCCTCGCCTTCCAAGACCCGGGGGACGGCTATCCAGCGGGAACCCCCGCATGGCAGAAGGAGGGCTTTGAGATCCTGGTGAAGCGCGGCATCATCAACTCCCCCGACGTGTGGAAGGCCCGCTTCAACGAGCCGATCATGGTCGGCGAGATCCTGGCAATCATCGGCAGACTGTAACCGGAAAGGAGGGCGCAGGACATGGACAAACTCATTGAGGGCCTGACGCTGGACATGCTTCCCGAAGGGCTCTACCGCATGATCGCCGAGGCGATCGGGACGGAGAACTTCTACAAGCTCGCCGAGGTCGTCGGGGGCACGACGGTCTACATCCCGAAGCCGGAGAGCATCACCCGGCCCGTCCGCGACGCCCGCATCAAAGAGGAGTTCAACGGCTACAACCACCCGGAGCTCGCCAAGAAGTACGGCGTCACGGAGCGATGGGTTCGGCGCATTTGCGGCCCGGGGCAGACGGAGGGGCAGCTCGACATCTTCGACTACTTCGGGAGCGACCCGGGGCAGGAGGGCGGCGAGCCTCCTCCCGTGAACGGCAACTCTTAGAACTGCTTCGTATATAAGGTTCCGGGAAAACCCGGTAAGATAAGAGTACAAGCTAACGCTTGTACTCTTATTTTTTGTCCAAAAGGAGGCAGACACACATGAACATGGAACTCATCCAAAGCGCGGCGAGCGACGCCCTTGTCAACGTCGTCCTCGCGGTCATCGCCCTGGCCGGGGCCTATGCGGTGTACTACATCCGCCTGGGCGCGGCCAAGCTCAAGGAACAGACGGCGCAGATCAAGGACGAGGCGGGCCGGAAGGTGCTTGAGGACGCCCTCGACGACGTGGTCAACCTTGCGACGGTCTCGGTGGGCGCGATGGAGCAGACCACGGCGAAGGCACTCCGGGACGCCGTCAAGAGCGGCAAGGCGAGCCGGGAGGAGCTGCTCGCCCTGGGGAAGCAGGTCTTCGACGAGGTGAAGGCGGCAATCAGCCCCCAGGCGCAGCAGGTCATCACCGACAACCTGGGCAGCTTCGACAAGTACCTCACCGCCGTCATCGAGGACGCCGTCCTCAAGGTCAAGCAGGAAGACCCCTACCTCACACTCTCGGGGGAGCTGCTTGACGGCGTCGCGCTGGAGGACAAGGCCGGAGCCGCCGCACAGTAAGGAGGGCAGACATGGACGGAGCGACAATCGCGATGTTCGTCTTCCAGACGGTCATCACGGCGATCATCGGGGTCGCCGCGTGGGGAGTGAAGAACGCGATCGGCGAGATGAAGGCGGCGGTCTCGGAGCTCAAGGCGGCGGACAAGAAGAACGCCGACGAGATCGCCGCCGTGCGCGGAGAGCTGGGCGACCTCAAAGCCGACCTCCCCCTCATCTACACGACCCGGGAGGACTTCATCCGGGTCTCGAACAACATCGACCAGAAACTCGACAAGCTCCTATACCGGGGCGCGGCAAAGGAGGGATAAAAGCGTATGGCATACTTTGACGACATGACGGAGCAGGAGATCCGGCAGAACAAGGCGATCCGGGGCTACATCGTCCGGGCCCTGGCGAAAGGCAATCAGAACTCGCTGCTTGTGCGGCAGATCACGAACGCCCTCCTCGCCGACAACCTCATCACCGTCCCGGACATCTCGAAGCAGCTCTCCTATTTGGAGGACGGCGGCTACATCGAGTTCACGGACAAGCGGGCCACGGCCTACAACGCCTACCGCCGCGACGCCGTCATCCAGCTCACGAAGGCGGGCGTCGACCTTGTGGAAGGCACGAGGGACGACCCGGGCGTCGATGTCTAAGAAAGAGCGCCGGAGGACGCGGATCAGCTCGACGATCGACAAGCTCCCGGACGACATCAAGACGGAGCTCGACGTCCGGCTCGCGGACACGGCCAACACCTACGAGGAGCTCTCCGCGTGGCTCAAGACGGAGGGCTATGAGATCAGCAAGAGCGCGATCGGGCGCTACGCGATCCGCAGCACTCAGGCGGCGCAGCGGGTCGCCGAGACCTTGCAGCGCACCCAGGCGATCGCCCAGGCGGTGGAGGCACACCCCGACCTCGACTACACGAAGGCGGCGTCGATGGTTCTCATGGACGGCCTCATGCAGCGCGTGAGCACGGCGGAGGACGACTTCCAGGAGATGCCGCTTGACAAGGCGGGGCGGCTCATCGCGAGCCTCGCCCGGAACGCCACCTATGAGAAGCGCGTCCGGCAGGACATGAAGAAGAAGGCCGAGCTTGCCTTCGACCAGCTTGAGGCGGAGCTCATGGCGGCGATCAAGCAGCACCCGGAGCTCGCCGGGGAGCTGCACGACGTCCTCTCAAGGGCGAGGGAGAAGGTGCTCGACGATGGCGAAGATTGACCTCAAGGACTACCTGGAACGGCTTGAGGAGCCGGAAGACCGGGAAGCGGTCGCGAGCCGGGAGTACCAGCGGGAGCTATTTGAGCAGTATGTCCAGAAGGGGACGAACTTCCCCGAGCTCCGGGCGCAGCTCCTCGCGGAGTACCGGGCCGGGGCAGAGCTCACGGGCCCCCAGGGGCTACGCCGGAAGCTCGGGGCGGTCGACCTGGGCTACTTCGGGCGGGCCTACCTTCCCCACTACTTCGTGAGGCCCTCGCCCCCATTCCACGAGGAGCTCGACCGCATTTTCCGCGAGGGCGTCATGAAGGGCATGAACCCCACCACCGACGCGAAGAAGATCAGCCGGGCGGACGGATGCCGGAGGGCGGTCGAGGCCCCGCGTGGACACGCCAAGAGCACGAACTTCACCTTCAAGGACTCCATCCATTCGGCGGTGTACGCCTACAAGCACTATGAGATCATCCTCTCGGACAGCTCGGAACAGGCCGAGGGCTTCCTCTCCGACATCAAGACGGAGCTTGAGGAGAACGCGGCGCTCCGGGAGGACTTCGGGGAACTGGCGGGGCGCGTCTGGAAGGCGTCGGTCATCCTCCTCTCGAACGGGGTCAAGATCGAGGCGCTGGGCGCGGGCAAGAAGATCCGCGGACGGCGGCACAAACAATGGAGGCCCGACCTCATCCTATGCGACGACCTTGAGAACGACGAGAACGTCAACACCCCGGAGCAGCGCAAGAAGCTCCGGGACTGGTTCTACAAGGCGGTCTCGAAGGCGGGCGACACCTACACGGACATCGTCTACATCGGGACGCTGCTCCACTACGACGCCCTCCTCGCCAATGTCGCCAAGAACCCCGAGTATGAGGCCGTCCGCTACAAGGGCGTCATCTCGTTCGCAACGAACACGGCCTTGTGGGACGCCTGGGAGCGGATCTTCACCGACCTTGAGAACCCCAGGCACAAGGAGGACGCCGAGGACTTCTTCAAAGCGAACGAGGCGGCGATGCTGGAAGGAACCGCCGTTTTATGGGAGGAGAAGCTCCCCTACTACGCCCTCATGGTTATGAGGGTATCGGAGGGCGAGGCATCCTTCAGCAGCGAGATCCAGAACGAACCCATCGACCCGGAGAACTGCGCGTTCGCCGAGGAATGGTTCGACTACTACGACGACGGGCAGCTCCCCCCGGACTTCTCCGAGGCACGGTTCCTGTTCGTTGCGGCGAACGACCCCTCCCTCGGCAAGAACCGCAAGAGCGACACCTCGGCGATCATCGGCATCGCAAAGGACACCTCGACGGGCTACATGTATGTCGTGATCGCCGACATCGCCAAGCGCAAGCCGGACAAGATCATTGAGGACGCGATCGAGGCGTCCCGCCGTTTGAAGCGGGAGTACAAGAAACCCCTCTACAAGTTCGGCGTCGAGACGGTTCAGTTCCAATACTACTTCGCCGAGATCATGCGGCAGAAGTCCGCCGAGATCGGCGAGTATCTTCCCATCGAGGAGATCAACAGCGTCCAGAACAAGGACGCCCGCATCCAGAGCTTGCAGCCCTTCGTGAAGAACGGCTACCTTAAGTTCTCAAAGCGGCACAAGGCCCTCCTCGACCAGATGCTCAAGTACCCCATGGGGAAGAACGACGACGGGCCGGACGCGCTGCAAATGGCGGTCTCACTGGCCCTCTCGGTCAAGGTGGGGCAGCACACGGATTATAAATCAGTTTTAGGCCGCGCTATCAAGTTCCGGCGCGGGGCCTACTAAAAGGAGGCGGGGCATTATTAGTACAGTTATTCACGAGAACACGCTCATCCACGGAGACAGTCTCACCGTGCTCCGGCAGATGCCGGACGAGAGTGTGGACGCAATCATCACCGATCCACCCTATGGCATCAACTATGTTTCGCAGACCGGGGCGAGGATCAAAAACGACAAAGCCCCGTTCATCTGGTTTCTCTATGACGCTTTCCGTGTACTCAAGTCAGGAGGGACACTCCTATGCTTCACGCGCTGGGATGTAGAGCAGACCTTCATTGACGCAATCGAGCTGGCCGGATTCAAGGTTAAAAGCGAGGTCATTTGGGATAAGGTCTACCACGGCATGGGAGACACGAAAGCAGCCTTTGCCCCAGCGCACGAAAACATCGTCTTCGCAATTAAGGGAAAGTACAGCTTTCCCGGGGGCAGGCCGAAAGACCTCGTCACCTTCAGCAAGCTCGGCAGCGCACAGATGATCCATCCAACAGAGAAGCCGGTGGGCCTGATTGCCAGCCTTATCACGGCAGTTACAAAACCGGATGACCTTATCCTTGACCCGTTTGCCGGAAGCGGCTCCACTCTCGTCGCCGCAAAGAAGTCGGGACGGCGGTTCATCGGCGTGGAGCTTGACGACGAGTATTATGAAAAAGCACGGCGGCGTATTGAGGAGGTGGTCGAGTGAACGGCAAGGGAAAGCGGTGGAGCCTTAGAGGTCTGTTCCAGCGCCGCCCCGAGGCGCGGGAGGTCGCCGCCGCCCAGGTAACGGACAAATACAGCGAGTACCCCTCGGACGGGCTCACCCCCGTCCGGCTGGCGGAGATCTTCAAGGAGGCGGACGCCGGGGACGTGCTCCGGCAAGCCGAGCTCTTTGAGGAGATGGAGGAGAAAGACCCGCACCTCTTTTCCCAGCTCCAAACAAGGAAGAACGCGGTCACGGGCCTCGACTACGAGATCATCCCCTTTGACAGCGACGACCCCAGGGACAAGGAGATTGCCGAGTTTGTGGAAGCACAGCTCGGCGGCATCGAGGGCTTTGAGGACGTTATGCTCGACCTTCTGGACGCGATCGGAAAGGGCTTCGCGGTCTCGGAAATCATGTGGAGCTACGACGAGGGGCATGTGGTAGTCGGAGACATCCGCTCTCGCCATCAAAAGCGGTTCTTTTGGGACAGCATCGACGACACCTTCAAAGTAAGAACCCAAGAGGCCCCGGAGGGCATCGAACTCCCGGAGAACAAGTTCATCGTCCACAAGTACAAGGCCCGCAGCGGCCATCCCTCCCGGGCTGGCGTCTTGCGCGTGGTCGCCTGGATGTACCTCTTCAAAAACTACACCCTCAAGGATTGGGTCGCGTTTTGCGAGGTTTTCGGGATGCCGCTCCGCCTGGGCAAGTATCAGCCGGGCGCGAGCGAGGAGGACAAGCGGGCGCTCATGCAGGCCCTCGTCGCAATCGGGGCGGATGCGGCGGGCATCTTCCCGGACGGCACGGCGATCGAGTTCGTGAACACCGAGAAGACCAGCTCGACCGACCTCTATGAGCGGCTGGCCCGCTACTGCGACGAACAGGTCTCGAAGGCGATCCTCGGCCAAACCCTGACCTCGGACTCGGGCGGCGGCAGCTACGCGCAGAGCAAGACCCACAACGAAGTCCGGCACGACCTCACCGTCGCGGACTGCAAGGCGCTCGCGGCCACCCTCCGGCGCGACCTCATCCGCCCCCTGGTGCTCTACAACTTCGGGGAGGACAAGCGCATCCCGTATCTCCGCTTCGACGCAGAGGAGTCGGAGGATCTCACACAGACGGCGACCGTCATCGGGACGCTCATCCGGGAGGCGGGGCTCAAGGTTCCGACGTCCTACATCTACAAAAAGTTCTCCATCCCGAAGCCCGAGGGAGACGAGGAGATCGCCACCCCGCCCGGGCAGACGGCGCAGGGGGCCGGGTTCGGCCCGTTCTCCTTCAAGGCGCAGCCAGCCGAGCCGATCGCGCTCAAGGCCGGGGACGGGACAGGACACGGGACGCAGGAACGCATCGACCGCCTGGCGGCAGCGGCCACCCGGAAAAGCGCCGGGGCCTTCAAGAAAGCGTTCGGCCCGGTTCTCAAGAAGATTGAGAAAGCGGAGAGCCTTGAGGAGCTCCGGGACATGATGGAGGACGAGAAGGCCGTCGCCGAGCTGTTCGGAGAGATGGACGTCTCGGAGGTGGAGGAGCTGCTTCAAAAGGTCATGCTCTACGCCAACCTTGAAGGGAGGGCGGCGGAAGATGGACGACATTGAGGCCGTATTCAACCGGAAGGACATGACCTTCGAGGAGGCCGTCCAGTATTTCAAGGAGCGCGTCCCGGTCACGGCGTCGGTCTTCTACGGCATCGCGGAGAAGTACCGGGGGCTTGCCTTCACGGTGGGCGGCTACACGAAGGCGCAGATCCTCAAGCGGTTCTATGAGGAGATCCTCGCGGCGCTGGAACAAGGGAACCCCCTCTCGGAGTTCCGGCGCAATATGAACGAGTTCCTTGAGGCCGAGGGATATGAGGGGCTCGACCCGCTGCAAGCCGACCTCATCTTCCGCACCAACATCCAAACGGCCTACAACGTGGGCCACTATGAGCAGATGACAGACCCGGGCGTCATGCGGCTCCGCCCCTACTGGCAGTACGACGCCGTCAACGACGCCCACACCCGCCCGAGTCACCTCGCGATGGATGGGCGGGTCTTCCCGGCAGACAGCGAGGTATGGAACACATGGTTCCCGCCGAACGGGTTCCGATGCCGCTGCACGGTGAAGACCCTCTCAAAAAGACAGGTCGAGGCCCGGGGGCTCAAGGTGGAGCAGACAGCGCCGGAGGGCCTCGTGCCAGACCCGCACTTCTCCACCAACCCGGCAAAGGTACGCTTTGAGCCCGACCTCAAGGACTACCCCGCGCCTCTTGTGAAAGCGTACCAGAACCGGGAAAAGGAGAACCCGGGCAAATAAGGCCCGCAGAGGCCCCAGGAAGGGCCGAAGGGCCGGGGAGTGTAATTCCCGGGGCGCGGCGGGTTCACCCCGTTATAACGCATAATAACGGCGTTTCCGGGGGCTTCAAGAACCGAACAAAGGAGACAGTCAGAAAATGAACGATTTTCTCACCCTAAAGGGGGGCGAAGTGGACGTCGGGGGAGCGCCGGAGGTCATCTCTGTTTTGCCCTTCGGCCATGTCGTGAGCCAGAAGGGAGAGTTCGACGTCGACGAGGAGAGCCTCGCCGCGATGAAGGCGCAGATCGCCGAGCGCGGCGTCGACCTTGTCGTCGACTATGAGCACCAGACCCTCACAGGAGACCGGGCCCCCGCCGCCGGATGGGTCAAGGAGCTGTTTGCCGAGGACGGGCACATCAAGGCCCGGGTCGAGTGGACGCTCCCGGCGAAGCAGTACCTTGAGAACAAGGAGTACCGCTACCTCTCCCCGGTCATCACCGTCCGCAAGTCGGACAACAAGGCGACGGGCCTCCATTCCCTCGCCCTCACCAACACCCCAGCGATCGCGGGCATGACCCCGATTGTAAATTCATCCACATTTGAAGGAGGCACAACCAACATGAACGAACTCATCAAGAAGCTCGCGGCGGCGCTCGGCCTGGGCGAAGACGCGGGCGAGGAGCAGATCCTTGAGGCGCTCAAAGCCTGTATGGAGGAGAACAAGGCACTCAAGGAAGCCGCCGAGGGCAAGCAGCCCGGGGACGGAAAGCAGCCGCCCGAGGAGGACGCCGTCGTCGCGAACAAGGCCGTCTGTGAGCTCCTGGGGCTCAAGGAGGGCGCTCCGACCGCAGAAGTCGCCGCCGTCATCATGTCCCTCAAGGGCGGCATCGACGGGCGCATCAAGGCGCTTGAGGAGCAGCTCGCCGACCGGGACGCCGAGGAAGCCGTCGAGCTGGCGCTCAAGAGCGGCAAGATCACCCCGGCGCAGAAGGGATGGGCCAAGGACTACGCGCTCAAGAGCCCGGATGGGTTCAAGGCGTTTCTTGAGAAGGCCCCCCAGGTCGTCCCCATGAGCGAGGTCGCGGGCGGCGAGGCCCTGGCACTCAAAGGCAAGAAGCCCGACGAGGCGACGATGCTCATTTGCAAGCAGCTCGGCGTGAGCGCCGAGGATCTGGAAAAGTACGGCATGAAGGAGGAATAAGACCATGGCAGCATTGACGAACGTGAGGGACACCTCCGAGCTGGCCCTCGGCGGGAAGTATCTGGCGCTCCCGGTCAAGGGTTCGACCACCATCTACCAGGGGGCGATCGTCGCCCTGGATGCCAGCGGCTACGCGATCCCCGGCAAGAAAGCCGAGAACCTCAAGGCGGCGGGCCGGGCCGAGGAGACCGTCGAGAACAAGGGCGGGGACGGCGACGCCGTCATCCGCGTCAGCCGGGGAACCTTCGTTTTTGAGAACTCCACCAGCGGCAAGATCACCGCCGCCGAGGTGCTGGGCCTCTGCTACATGGAGGACGACCAGACCGTCACCAAGACCGGGACGGGCGCATCCGTGGCGGGCCTTGTCGTCCGCGTGGACGACGAAGGCGTCGCCGTGGAGATGGGCTTCGGCCTCACCGCCCCCGCCACCGAGAAGTAAACCAGAAGGAGGACAAAGAACATGATTGTCAACCAGCAGACTTTGAGGGGGATTTACGTCGGCTTCAACACCTTGTTCAACAAGGCATTTGAGGGCGTGACCCCGCTCTACACCGAGATCGCCACCGTCACCCCCTCGACCACGGAGTCCGAGACCTACGCATGGCTCGGCGACATCCCGGGGATGAGGGAATGGATCGGCGACCGCGAGATCCAGAACATCAGCGCGAGCGACTACACCATCAAGAACAAGGACTTCGAGCTGACGATCGGCATTGACCGCAACGCGATTGAGGATGACAAGATCGGCCTCTATAACCCGTCTGTCCAGATGCTCGGCCAGTCCGCAGCAGCCCACCCCGACGAGCTCATCTTCAAGCTGCTCGCGGATGGCTTCTCCGAAAAGTGCTACGACGGGCAGCCCTTTTTCTCCGACGCCCACAAGGTCGGCAAGAAGACCGTCTCCAACAAGACCACGGCCAAGCTCTCCATGGAGTCCTACATCGCGGCCCGCACCGCTATGATGAGCCTCACCAACTCCAAGGGCCGGGCGCTGAACCTCATCCCGAACGTGCTCGCCGTCCCGCCCGCCCTGGAAGCCGCCGCCCGGGACATCCTGGTCGCCGACTACATCAACGGCACCAAGAACACCATGCAGGGCACCGCGAAGCCCCTCGTCATCCCGCAGCTTGCCGGGAACGACTCCAAGTGGTTCCTGCTTTGCACCTCCCGCCCCATCAAGCCCCTTATCTGGCAGCAGCGCAAGAAGCCGAAGTTCGTTTCCAAGACCCAGGAGACCGACGACAATGTCTTCATGAAGAAGACCTTCCTCTATGGCGTCGACTCCCGAGGGAACGCGGGCTTCGGGTTCTGGCAGATGGCATACGCCGGAGACGGCACCCAGGGGAGCTAAACCCGGGTCGGACAGATGAAGGGAGAGGGACGGCATGAGTTACAGCACAAAGGAAGAAGTCCGGGAGATGCTCAAGGACGACGCCCTCAACGCGATCATCGGGGACACCTTCATCGAAGACCCCGCCGAGCGTGAGGAGCTCGTCGCGCCGATCATTAAGGGCGCGATCGCCGACGCCGACGCGGAGATCGACGGCTACCTTGCCAAGAGGTACGCCGTCCCGCTCTCCCCGGCCCCGAAGGTCATCAACAAGTTCTCAAAGGACATCGCAGTCTATAACCTGTTTTCCCGGATCGGCATCGACGAGAGCACCGACCAGAAGACCTATCTCAACCGCTACAACGCGGCGATCAAGTTCTTTGAGCTTGTGGCAGACGGGAAGGTCTCCATCGGCACGGAGGCCGAAGACCCGGCGAGCGCAGCCGCGACCGGGTTCTCGGCAAAATCAAACACCCGGCTTTTCACCCGGGGCAGCATGAGGGGGATGTAAGGCGTGTATAGCATCCGACTGCAAGGGGACACCGCCGCCCTCCTACGAAAAATGCGGCGTTATTCGGAGCTTGACAGGAAGGGGCTCAACACCGCCCTCGCCGAAGGCGTCCGTGAGTCCACTCTCGAACGGTTCAAGCAGAGCCGGGGGCCGGACGGCAAACGGTGGAAGACCTCCATCCGGGCGGCGGAGACCGGGGGGAAGACCCTCATTGACACCTCCCAGCTCCGCAACTCCATCAAGACGACGGCGGACGCCTCCGGGTTTGCGGTCGGCACAAATGTCAAACACGCAGCAACCCACCAATTCGGCGACAAGGGCCGCACCATCCGGGCAAAGCGGGCGAAGAACCTCCGCTTCCAGGTGGGCGGACAGTGGATCAGCAAGAAGAAGGTCAAGGTCGACATCCCCGCCCGGCCCTTCCTCGGCCTCTCGGACGAGGACATGCAGGAGATCAAGGCCACGACCGAGGAGTTCATCGGGAGGGATGACTAATGCTTTACAAGGAGAGCAAGGAATACCTCCTCGACAAGCTCAAAGCGGCGGGCCTCAAGTCTAAACCGTACACGACGCAAAAGGCGCTCGAAAAGAGTCAGGAGAGTCACATCGGCGCGGTGCTCTTTGAGTCGGAGACCCTCCTCCGAAACGGCTCCAAAACACGATATAGAGACCAAGAGGGAGCGCAGAAAAAGAGGAGGAAGGTCTTCGACCGGGCCCTCGCCTTTACCGTGATAATCGGCGACTACACCGACGAGGCGGTCGAGAGCATGTTCGGGGCGTTCCTCTCAAGCCTCGACCGGGGCATCTACGTCAACGGGGACTTTGTCCCGATCGAGGTCGAGGGGGCGGATTGGGTCGATAAGGACGACTCTATTCTAAAGGCACAGGTCGCCGTGCAAATCAAAATAAGGTTTGACGGCGGGCTTTACAGGGACACGGACTTCGCGAAGGTTTCCGACGTGAAGGTCGAGTCCATCGCCAAAAACGACGGGAAGGAGTTTACAGATGGCGAATAAAGCAACATCGGCCTCCGCTGCTACACAGGCAGCGGAGCCGCAGAAGGAAAAGACCCCGGAGCTCTTTGAGATCGGAGAGCTCCGCAGGAAGCACAGGGTCGGGCGGGCCGTCTTTGCGGGCGTGTGTACCGCGCAGCGCTGGAAGCCCGGCAGGGCCGTCACCGAGGATGAGTTTCTCGCGGCGGTCAAGAATTTTGAGAACGCCCCCATGAGCGGGGCGCACGGAACGAAGGAAAGCGAGGCGAGAAGATAATGCTCAGAGATGTCAAGCACACTGTCACGGACGGCCTCCTCGGGTTCGCCACCGCGACTGGGGACGGCAGGAGCCTCAAGATCGGCGTCTCCCCGGTCGTATCGGACACGCCGATCATCATCACCGGGGACATGGACGCGGCGAAGATCAAATCCCGTCTCGGCCTGTCCCCTCTGGCGGATGCCGTCATGAGCTCCGTGCAGTTCGGCGCGTCTCGGATCTACTGCCTCCCGGTCTCCGCTACTACGGCGGGCAAGCTGGGAAGCGTTTCTAAGGACGGCGACGGCGGAGGCTCCGTGACTGTGGACGGCTCCCCGACGAACGCCTTCTCGGTGGTCGTTAAGTTCACCGCGCAAGGGCAGCTCAACACCGCCGCCTTTATCTACTCCATCGACGGCGGCAACACATTCACGGACGAGATCACCGTCCCCGTCACCGGGGAATACGAGATCGAGGGCACGGGGCTCAAGCTCGAGTTTACGGAGGCGACGGAGCTGGAGCAGAAGCCGAGCTCCTTCCTCGTGAACGACTCTTACAGCTTCACGACCACCGCGCCCACCATGACAAACGGCGACGTCCTGGCGGCGTTCACGAAGCTCCAGAACTTCGCCGAGGAGTATGAGTTCATCCACGTTGTCGGCGAGAGCGACCTCGCCCTCTGGCAAGCTGTGAGCGAAGCGCAGATCGAGCTCCGGGACGCCTACCACAAGCCCGTGTTCGTGGTCTTCGAGGCGGCGTTCCCCAAGGGGGAGGACGAGGAAGAAGACGATCTCGACATGAGCGGCGGGGATCTCACCGATTGGGCCCTTGAGATGGAGGCCAAACGGAAGAAGGTCAAGAACTACGACATCCAGGTTGTCGCCGCCTGGGGGCGGCTCGTCATGCTGGACGGCACGACGCAGATCGTCAACCTTGCGGGCCCCGTGTGCGGCCTCTACGCAAAAGCGGCGGTTCAGGAGTCCATCGGCAAGACCAGAGCGGAGGCCGGGTTCGGCATCCCGAAGACGAAGCTCCTTGAGCTGCTCCCCGCCGGGATGGACAACTCCATCATTGAACTTTTGGACGTGGCAGGCTATCTGACGTTCCGGGAGTATGACGGGCTCGACGACTTCTTCGTCTACCACACGAAGATGATGAGCCCGGACGGGAGCGACTTCCGCTATGCCGAGGACGTCCGGGTCAAGAACAAGATCATCCGGGAGACCCGGAAGGAGGGGCTCCTCCTGCTCAACGACGACATCGACCTTGAGGACGTCCAGGGCGAGCTTGAGACCCGGGCGAAGTTCATGTTCGTCCCCTTGCAGCGCATGATCGACGCAAAGGAGATCAGCTCCGCCGAGATCACCGTACCAGAGGGGCAGGAGAAGACCATCCTTGAGGATGAGACGATGCGGGTCAAGATCCGCTATGTGTCCCGGGGCTATATCCGCGAGGTCGAAGTCGACCTCGGCAGGGCGCAGCCCAGCGAATAAGGGAAGGGAGGTTAAAGAACTATGTCCCTTAAAGTGAACGGCCAGACCTACGGATGGGGCGACGTGGACGTTAAGATCCCCGGCCTCGTGCTCGTGGTGCAGGAAATCAGCTACGACGATGAGCAGGAGATGGAAGAAAGCTACGGCAAGGGCTACCGCCCCCGGGGGTACGGCAAGGGCAATTATAAGGCGTCCGGCAAGATGTCCATGCTCCGGGACGACTACGACGACGTCCTTGCCTACTGCAAGGCGAAGGGCATCCCGTTCTATGGTATCGAGTGGCCCTCTGTGGTCGTCTCCTACGCCAACGAAGGGGAGCACACCCGGATCGACGAGCTCAAGAAGGTCATCCCCACCAAGCGCAGCCACAAGGCCGCGCAGGGCGACAAGTCCCTCACGGTGGACATCGACCTCATGATCGTCGGCGGCATCGTGGAGGACGGCGTCGAGCCCACCAAGTAAGACGCTATCTCAAGATAATCGAGAACAGGAGGACAAAAAACCATGGAAGATATGAAGAAGGAAGCCGCTGGCAAGAGCCGCGCCGAGGAGCTGAAGGAGAAATACGGCAAGGTCTACCGCGTCGGCGCGACGATCGAGGTGGACGACGAGACCGAGAAGACAGTCGAGTTCTACTTCAAGCGCCCCTCCACGGCGAGCTATGACAGGTACGTCAAGACTACCGCCCAGGGCGCGACGAAGGCGCTCAAGACCTTCCTCTTTGACAATGTGGTCGCGGAAAGCGAAGCGGCTCTTGAGGCTGACCTTGAGGAGTTCCCGGCCCTGGCGCTCTCCATCGGCGAGAAGCTGCTCGGGATGCTGGGGCTCTCTAAGCAGACAAATTTGAAGATGCTCTAAAAGAGCAGCTCTCGGAGGTGAAGGGAAACTTTGTGGAGGCCGGGCTTCTGGAAATCCATCGTTTCCTCCCTCCGGCTCTTTTAGAGGGTTTCGACATCGAGGCGATCGGCCTTGACGAGTTCCTCCGGTATGTCGCGAAGGCGAGATACATCCAGGAGCTTGAGGAGGGCATCGTCGCCCGGGCGATCTCCGAGGTCTTCTCGGAATAGCCGGACGGCGTCGGTCGCCTTGACTAAGAGCGCAAGGTCGCCTCCATGCGTTAGGAGGTGAAAGGCAAAGCATGAGTTTAGAGTCCGTGTTCAAGCTGTCGCTTATTATGAACCTGATCGACAACCTGACAGGGCCGATGGCTGGCGTCACGTCCAGCGTCAACGGAACCGTCTCCAAGCTGCAAAAGGTCAATTCGACCCTCGGCAGCGTGGCAAAGACGGGGGCCGTTATGCAGGAGGTAGGCTCGCAGATCACGGGGGCGGTGCTGTCCCCGGTCGAGGCCACCTTTGAGACAAGACGGGCGATCGGCGAGCTGGCCTCCCTGGGCGTGAAAGACCTCGGGGCGGTCGAGGACGCCGCCCGGGAGTTCTCCGACCAATGGGCCGGAACCACGAAGGCCGACTTCATCGCGGCGGCCTATGACATCAAAAGCGGCATCGCGACGCTCTCGGACGAGGGCGTCGCGGAGTTCACAAGCCTTGCGGCCCTGACCGCAAAGGCAACAAAGTCCACGGCGGGCGAGATGACCTCGCTATTCGCCACGGGCTACGGCATCTACAAGGGCTACTATGACGACTTGAGCGATCTTGAGTTCGGCGAGATGTTCTCGGCGGGGATCGCGAAGTCGGTGCAGCAGTTCAAGACTACCGGCTCCGAGATGGCCTCAAGCATCGAGAGCCTGGGCGCATCGGCCACAAACGCGAACGTCCCCCTTGAGGAGCAGCTCACCATCCTCGGCATGTTGCAGGGGACAATGAGCGGCAGCGAGGCGGGCACGAAATACGCCGCCTTCATCCAATCCGCAGCGAAGGGCGGCGAGGAGCTGGGCCTCTCGTTCCTGGACGCGAACAACCAGCTCAAGAGCCTCCCCGAGATCCTCGACCAGCTCCGGGGCAAGTACGGCGACACCATCGACGCGATGGAGAAGCAGGAGCTCGCCTCTGCCTTCGGCACGGACGAGGCGGTCGACCTCATCGACCTACTCTACAACAAGACCGAGGACTTGCAGGGGAACATCCTCACCATGTACGACGCCCTCGGCTCCGGCACGGGGGTCGCCACGGAGATGGCGAACGCGATCAACGAGACCGAGCCGGAGCGGTTTGAGAGGCTCACGCAGCGCATCCAGAACGTCAAGGAGTCCATCGGGAACAGCTTGCTCCCCACCATCAATGATCTCATGTCAACGGGCGAACAGGTGCTCACGAAGGTCGGCTCCTGGGTCGAGGAGAACCAGGAGCTCGTCCGGGTCATCATGCTTGTCGTCCTGGCGATCGGCGGCTTCCTCACCATAGCGGGGACGGTCATCGCCGTTGTCTCGGCGGTGGGCCTTATCATAACGAAGGTGATCTCCGGGTTCAAGCTCCTCAAGGCTGGGTTCCTATTGGCAAAGGGGGCGCTCACGCCGCTCATATCAAGCGTGTGGAGCTTTACGGCGGCACTCCTGGCGAACCCCGTGACGTGGATCGTCATCGGCATTGTGGCGCTCATCGCGGCCCTGGTGCTGCTCTATAACAAGTGCGAGTGGTTCCGCAACGGGGTCAACGCGATCATCGACTTTTTCAAGGAGAAGCTCGGCGCGGCCCTTGAGGTCGTGACCTCCATCTTCTCCGGGATCGGAAACGTCATCGGCTCCGTCATGGATGCGGCGAAGGCGACCGTCTCCCAAAACCTTGACAACATGCGCTCGGCCTATGAGTCGCACGGCGGCGGCATCCGTGGCGCGGCAGCGGCGGCGATCGAGGGCGTCAAGGGCATCTATACGGCGGGGTTCTCATTCCTGGACAACCTCACCGGGGGCAAGCTCACAGAGATCAAGAACAAGTTCGTCACCTCTGTCTCAAATATCGCCTCGGGCGTCGCCGAGCGGTTCACAGCCGTCAAGACGGCGTTCACAAATGGCATCAACGCCGCGAAGAACATCGTCTCAAATGCCGTGAATTGGTTCTTTGAGTCCGGCAAGCGGGTCGTCACCACATTCGCGAACGGTATCTCAAACGCCTTCCATTCGGCGGTGGACGCGGTAAAGGGCGGGCTTCAAAAGATCCGCAATCTGCTCCCGTTCTCGGACGCCAAGGAGGGGCCTCTCTCGACCCTGACCCTCTCGGGCCAGCGTACCATGACAACCTACGCCCACGGCCTTGAGCTGGCACAGGATGCGCCCGCTCAGGCGATGGAAAAGGGGCTCTCCGGGGCAAAGGCCACGCTTGAGCGCGAACCCGCGAAGAAGGTGAGCCTCACGGACACCAGCGGCGGGCAGGACGATAAACAGGGCAACAGCTCCGGCGAGGGCAGCTCCGGTAAGCAAGTCATCATCCAAAAGCTGCTCATCCCTGTCGACCTCAAGAAGATCAAAGACCTTGAACAGCTTCTCGCGCTGCTCAAGGAGGCCGAGGACTACGCCGAGGCCAACGGCAGCGAAGACCCGGAGGGCGACCCGGATGCCGTCCCGACACCAGCGTAAAGGGAGGGAGAAACGACCGTGATTTACACCGAAGACCAACTCATCAAAGTGAACGGGGTCGTCCTCCCTGGCCTTGTGAAAAGCATCGAGGTCAAGGAGTCGGCCAAAATTGACGAACAGGAAGTAGAGGGCAGCGCCACCAAGCCAAAACAGGCGACGGGCTATGAAGACGCAAAGGTCAACATTGAACTCATCCTCGACGACACGCCCACGGCCACGAAGTACCAGCGGCTTGAGACTGTCCGGGCCCTTTTTCGGACGCCCGGGCAGTCCGTCCCGCAGCCGATCTCCATCGTCAGCGAGGACACAGCAAAGCACGGCATCGACAAGGTGCTGTTCAAGGGTATCACCCACAAGAGCGAGGTCAAAAAGGATCAGCTCACCGTCTCCCTTGAGTTTTGGGAATATGTCCCGCAGACGATCCAGACGACGAGCAGCTCCTCCGGGCGATCCTCGGGCTCATCGGGCGGCTCCTCTGGCGGGAAGACGGCGCAGCAAACGAGCCTCACCTCGGACTATCAGAAGTATTTACAGGCAAACCGGGGGAAGTCCCCCGCCGTGGACGATGCAAGCGCGGCGGCGGCTCTCGACAAGGTCTCACAGATGCCATACTAACCCGATAGGAGGAACGGGATGGAAACGCTTGAATTATTCTACCCTCAAATCGCGGCCCGCGCTGGCCCTTACACATTCGACCATGGCGTCGAGATTGAGGTCTACTCCTCAAAGTCTTCTTATTTTGATTGGGCGAAGATCCGCTTCACCGAGCAATTTCAGCCGAAGCTCACCCTCGCCCGGAAAGACCCGGCAGCGATAGAGCTCGGGTATAACGACGTCTTCGAGGAGGTCTTCTCCGGATATGTCGCCAAGCCCTACAACGGCGGCGGGTTCATGGACGAGATCACGCTCAAGGACGAGATGTTGCTCCTTGAGGAGACGCAGATCAACAACACGTTCCTCGACACGACCCCACAGGAGATGATCTCCTACTTCCTCGCGCAAGCGGGGCTCTCAAAGATGAAGCTCTCCGCCACGGGCTACCCGGAGCGAAAGCGGCTCCCCATCCGGCAGATGAACGTCATCGAGGCGATCAATGCCGTCCATGCGGCATGGAACATCAAGCAGCCGTTTTTCTTCTCTGGCGGCGTTTTCTATTGGGGAGAGAAGCCGGAACAGGAAAAGACCTACATCTTCGAGTATGGGGTCAACATTATCACCCTCACCCGTGTCGGGGGCGCGTGGGAGCTTGAGACCGTGTCAGCTCCGTTTGTCCGGCACTCTCACAAAATCAGCGTAAAACATCCCAAAGTGAGCGGGGAGTTTGAGGTCGCAAAGGTGGTCTCGGCCACCAACGACAACGGCTTCATCCGCACGAAGATCTATTTCTAAGAACCAGGAAAGGAGGGCGCGGAAGTGCTTGAGCAAATGATAAAAGCGGTAGCGAAGAAGCTCATCGCGCAGGAGTACCCCCATGTCAAGCTCCCCGCCGTGGTCTATGCCACCGTCAGCAAGGCGGCGCAGCTCGGGGAGACGTTCCAGCTTGAGGAGCTTGTCATCCACAACGACGAGACCGGGGGCAGCTACAAGGGCCACATCACGGCACACTGGAACGAGTACACCCTCACCGTCATTGACCGCTTCGGCAACGTGGACGAGACCTTCCCGGCCCTCCCGGGCGTCCGCTCCAAGGCGCAGTATAAGACCGGGGCCGTCGTCGCCGTGGCGCTGGCCTACGGGGACAGCCCGGCGATCATCGGGGAGGTGCAGCTATGACGGGGCTACACGACACCGACATCCGCCTCACGGACGCCTGGGAGCTAACCAGGGCGGCGGACGGCGACGCCCCGCTCTGCTCCGACCTCGATTGCCTATACCAGAACATCATCCTTGAAGCCCTCACACAGGCCGGCGATCTCTTTTATGATGCCGCCTTCGGCTGGGGCCTGTATGACTTTATCCAGTCAGAGGACAGCGATCTCGTCCGGCTTGAGATCACGCAGCGGGCGCGGTTGGGCCTTCAAAAGCGGGAGGTCATCATACCGGAGAGCATCGAGGTCGAGGTCGGCTTTTCGGACGACGTCTTCCGGCTCTGGTGCTCCTTCCGGTTTACGGATGAGGAGAGCCCCCGGGAGCTCAATGTCGTTATCAGCGCGGTCGATGTGGAGGTGGTAACAGTATGATCGACAAGGATATACTCGACGAGGTGCTCCCCGTCCCGGAGCTTGAAACGCTCAAGGAGCAGACCATCGGCGAGCTGAAAGAGGAAGGCTTCGCAATCACGAACTTCCACTCGGGCGGCGTCTTCTACACGCTGCTCCTCATCGTCCTCCGCATCAAGGTCGAGTTCACGGAGCTGCTCCGGGACGTTCTGAACAATATGTTCCTCACACACGCCTCGGGCGTGTGGGTCGACCTCAAGGCGGCGGACTATGGAAAGAAACGCAAGAAGGCCCAAAAAACCCAGGGGCTCGTCACGCTGTCCAGAACAAACGACCAGGGCGAGGCCGTCAAGATCCCGAAGGGCCACGTTTTCAAGACGGAGAAGGACGTCAACGGAGAGGAGCTCCGCTTCTTTGTGCTTGAGGCGGCGGTGCTGCAAAAAGGAGCCCGGTCGGTGGATGTTCTGGTCGAAGCGGAGAAGGAGGGCTCCCGGTACAATGTGCCGGAGGCGCAGATCACCCGGAGCCTCACCTTTCTCAACGGCGTCGATGAAGTCACGAACAGCAAGGACTGGATCACCCGGGAGGGCAGCGACACCGAGGATGACGAAAGCCTCCGCACCCGGGGACTCCGCTCGTGGTCGGAGCTGGCGGCGCGGTCGATTGAGGACACTTTTGTCAATGCCGCCGAGAGCGTCTCGGGCGTCCTGTTCGCTCAAGCAGACTGCAACCACCCCCGGGGACAAGGTACGGTTGACGTCATTGTCACAGGCGCGGCGGGGAAAGCGACGGAAGGGCTCCTTGAGGAAGTTCGGGAAGCCGTTGACAAGATCGCCGGGCCATACGATAATGTTGTTGTAAAGTCCTCTGTGACTGTGGCCCAGGACATCGAGGTCACGGTCACGACCTCCGATGTCACAGCGGAGGAGGAAGTCGAGAGCCGGGTCAACGCGATCCTCGCCGAGCTGCTCGCCGTCCGAAAGGGCCGGAGGTTCAACGAGCTCCGGCGCTCGGACATCAACTACGCAATCCGCAGCGGTTACAGCGCCGCCACAAATACCGAGATCACAAAGCCCGCCGAGGACGTGGCGCTCGACAAGGACAAGGTCATCACCCTCGGCACGGTCAAGGTCACGGTGAGGAGGGAGTGAGCGGATGAAGCGGTTCGACACGTTCGGCGAGTATATGTTCGACCTCCTCTTTGCGCCGCTCAAACGCGGAAAGAGGACGGCCAATCAGTTTTACATCTTCTTCAAGGTCGTCGGGCGTATCTTTGACGGCATGAAAAAGGATGTCTTCCGGGTTCGGGACGAGGCGAATGTCGCGAGCGCAAGCCCGGTCATGCTCCCCGTCCATGGGCAGGATCGCGACATGCCGAGACTTGAAGGTGAGGACGTGGAGAGCTATCGGACGCGGCTCTCCATGAAGGGGGTCATCTCCGAGTGGGGAGGCACAAAGACGGGCATCCTCTACGCCCTGGCCGCGCTCGGATATGAGGAGAGCACGATCGAGCCCTTCTCCTATCAAGACCCCGATCGGTGGGCGGAGTTCATCGTATTCCTCAAGGGCTCCAAGCAAAGCGGCGTCAACAACCTCGCCGTCATCGACGCGGAAGTCCGCAAGGTCAAGGAGGGCAGCTCAAAGCCCGCCTACGGCGCGGAGGCCGGGAACGGCATCGAGATCCGCTCCCAGGTCTTCACGGGTTACTCAAGATACCCACGTTGCGGGGAAATTGTTTGCGGCGTCTGGCCCCGCGTGGTCAGCATCGGCCACCTTTTGGAGAGCGGCATCCAGGCGGGCAGCATCCAGGACTCCGGCGAGGTCGAGTTCCCGAAGGTGGGAACAATCTCGGCCTCCGAAAAATTCTATCAGCCGTGCGCCTTCGTTATGTATGAGGGCCTATCCTCCAGTATTGAGGCGGGCTCAAGGACAGACTCCGGCGCGAAGATATATCCCATGTGCTCCCCGGCGCTTCGCTGCTCCGGGACGACATACATGATGGAAGGAGGGGAAGCAGATGCCGAAGACACTCACAGCGATCGGCATTGAGAAGATCGGGCGGCGCTTTGCCGACTCGGTCGACCATGCAGCCTATACACTGGACGGCGCACCGAAGACGGTCAAGCCGTTCCGAAAAATCGTCGAGGCGGATGCCGTGAAGGTTTATGTCTACTTTGACGACACCGTCTCCGGAAATGTGGCGAATGTGCAGCTTGTGGACTCGGACGGGGACATCATCGCCCAAACCGAGCGCACATTTGAGAAGCCGCCGAGCAAGGGTCTCTATGTGGCCTTCAAATACAACATCGTCGAGAAAGAAACGGAGGTAGAGATTGTAAATGGAAGCGTATAAAAAGATCGGATGGCTCGACCATGTCGAAGATGTCTCGTCGGGTCAGGTCATCCAGGAAGGGACGCCCGTGAGTCAGACGAACATGAACCACATGGACAACGGCATCTTCGAGAACCGGGAGGCCGTCATACTCCATGAGGCGCAGATCGCCGACGCGCAGAAGGAGATCAAGGTGCTGAAAGACGCCACGCTCAACAACATGACGAACAACGTCTTTCTCATCAATTTTGACTCCGTCAACGCAGTCGCGATCACGTCCGGCATCTATGACTCCGTGGCGCGGAAGCTCTATGTATAACCTCGCTTGTCTCTCCGGGAGCGGCGGCTATATGGTCGCTTGCTCCCGGAAAGAAACAAGCTGCATACTCGGGAACTTTTTCGGCGAGCTTCACCCGATATGCGAAATATGCCGGGCCCTCCCGGATGACGAGCTCGCCCTCAAGACCGCGAGCGGTCTCACTCTCGAAGGGGAGGCCGTCCTTGCCATTGAGGGGCACAGCTCCATCACGGGGAAGCCCGCGAAGGTGAAGCTCACCGACTACGGCTTCGAGTTCTTCGGGGACATCACCGAGATCGCCCGCATTAGAAATGCGAGGTGCTGCTACATTGGAACCGTCCATACTGCAAAAGAAGGCTGAGATCTTCCTCGAAAGAGATGTCTACCCCTTGCTCAAGAACTTCCCCCAGGCCGAAAAGTTTAGTTTGTCGCAGGAAATCAAACAATCGTGTTTCAGGCTCATCCGGGCGGCGGTCATGGCGAACAACCTCACCGTCGTCAAAAAGCGGCTTGAATGGCTGGATGAGGCGGACGCCGAGAAGACGCTCCTCCTCGTGCTGTTCGGGGTCGCCCGGACGCAGAAGTACATCACGGAGAAGAAAGTCCACGAGCTGCAAACCAAACTCAACGAACTGGGGCGCATCATTGGAGGCTTGCAAAAGCACTTCATCAACAACCGATAAAAAGTAAAACCGCACCTACTTAGGGTTATCTCTGTATGGCGTCGAACCGTGCGAACCGTGGGTACAATTCGGCCCGCAACTGGAACAACAACTCGTCCGGCAATCGGAATGTGAATGTCGGTTTCCGCCCCGCCTTGTAGGTTATTACGTCATTCGCGGCTACGGCTTCGAGTGCGTGTCCTTGTTATACTTCAAGGGAGAGGTAATCCTTCGCCTTGTCCAAGACGGCGTAAAAACAGTGACGACCCCCGGCCCGCCCTCTCGTATGGGGAGGCACGGGGCAAGGCTACAATGTGGGTATAAACCCGCGTCATAGGTGCCAAGCCGTTCCCAAAGGAAAGGATGCCACAATGACGAAATTCCCCTTATTTATTAAAACCGCGCAGAACATCAAGCGCCCGCAGCTCCCGCCGATCATGCCGCTTGCACCCTACGAGGAGGCGGTCGGCTACGAGCGGATCAAGGGCGGATATAAGCAAGCCCTAAGAGGGCAAAGAAAGTACACCCGGGAGGCCGTCAAGTATGACCTGTTCCGGGAGAAGAACAACGTCGACCTCTGGCGGGAGCTCAAGAGCTCAAAGTACGCGCCGGGCCCCTATCATTTCACCGTCATCACGGAGCCGAAGCGGAGAGACCTCTCCATCCCCCAGCTCCGCGACAAAGTGGTGCAGCTCGTCATCCACGAGGAGCTGCAAAATATGTTCCGGCCCGTCTTCATCAACGGCTCGTTTGCTTGCCAGTACGGGAAAGGCCCGATCCGCGCCGCCTTCAAGGTGCAGCACGACATGAGGGTCGCCCGGATGAAATGGGGCGACGGGGCGGCGGTCATAAAGATCGACGCCCGCAAGTTCTTCTATTCCATCGACCGCGCTCTGCTCAAGAAAATCCTTGCGAAGCGGTTCAAGAAGCTCAAGAAGAAACGCCCGGAGACCTACGGGGATCTCCTCCGCTTCTATCGGCTTCTTTGCAAAGTGATCGACAGCTCGCCGGAGGGCGAGACTGGCATCCCTCTCGGGAATGTCAGCTCCCAGGACTTCGCGAACATCTACCTCAACGAGCTCGATCAGTTTTGTGTCCGCTTTCTCGGCGCGAAGCTCTACACCCGGTACATGGACGACATCGTCATCATCGCACCGGACAAGGAGACCGCCCGGGAATGGCTGGCGAAGATCAAGGTATTCCTCCGCGAGAGGCTTCACCTTGACACCAACAAAAAGACAAAGGTTTTCTACATGCGGCAGGGCGTGAACGCCTACGGCTTCAAAATCAAGGCCACCCACATGATGCTCCGCACCGAGTCCAAACGGCGGGAGAAGCGGCGCATCAAGGCGATGGTTCGGAAGATGAAGGAAGGCAAGCTCACGCGGGCGGCGGTCGTCCAGGCGGTCAACTCATGGCTCGGGTTTGCTCGCTGGGCCAGCGCCTACAACCTCGCGAAGAAGATATTCGCGCCCTACCGCTTCATCAAAACGGAAGGAGCGATCCCCTATGGCGCAATATCTCGGAACCGTCAAGCTCGGCGGCTTCTACAACAACGGCGCGATCTTAAAGCGCCCAACAAGACCATGGCGGCCTGACGACCCCGCAGGAGGGAGCAGCGGAAACGGCGACATCCCGCAGATGTCCGGCAGCATGGCGAACTACACCTTCGGAAACACCCCCAGCGCGGAGGCGAACCAGCTCCAATGGGTCAAGATCAAGGACGGGGACAAGACGCTGCTCATTTGCGACCGCGTCATCCTGGTCTCGGTCTCCTGGGATGACCTCAACGCGCAGGGCTACATCACAGGCAAGACCGTCACCATCGACGGGGCAAAATACAAGTGCCGCGTCCTGACAGGCGGAAGCAACCGACGGAACAATGACTGGTATGCTGGGGGAACGCCGACTAATAACGAGTGGGACAGGTTCATCACCCGGGAGGAGGTCATCACCGGGCTCCCGGCTCCGCTCTCCTCGGATCTGGACACAGCCCTCAACACCACCGACCATAACAGCACACACAATCAGCTCTGGCATTGGGTGGGCGTCTATTCCTGGTGTCAAGAGACCTGGGCGGAGAACGCGTCGTACCGTGCGTACCGTGGGTACCATTCGGCCCGCATCTGGCACCACTACTCGTCCGGCAATCGGACTGTGACTGTCGGTTTCCGCCCCGTCCTTGAAATTCTGAACACTGACCCTCTGATCTCTGACAGTGACAGAAACCTCGGAGATAAGAATACGAATTTCACAATCGAGTACACGGTCGATGACGCCGACTCCGGCGACGTCTTGACGGCGACGGAGTCGCTCGATGGGCGAACGACGAAGTCGTTCGCCCCGACGCGAAAATCGAAAAATACCATCTCCATCAACATCAAGGAAGTCACCCTCGGGCCGCACACGGTCAAGGTCGTCGTCACGGACGGGCAGGGCGGCACGGCTACGCGGACATGGACGTTCACCCGCGTCAACTCGGCCCCGGTCATCAGCGGCACGGACACCAACCTCGGGGACAAGAACCTCGGCTTCACGTACAACTACACCGTCGACGACGCGGACGGGGACAATGTCACAGTCGTCGAGAAGCTCAATGAGGAGACCCTCCGCACCCTCAACAACGCCCCGAAGAACGAGCAGCTCTCCATCTCCATCACGTCGGATAAGCTCTACTCTCTGGGGCTCAACACGGTCAACAATCTCGTCATCGAGGCATCGGACGGACAGGGCGGAACGACCTACCGCCGCCTCACGTTCAAGCGAACCAACTCCGCCCCGAGCATCTCCGGCCAGGACAAAGACCTCGGCCAGCAGACGGGCAGCTTCGCGGAGAAGTACACCGTCACCGACGTCGAGGGCGACAATGTGGTCGTCACAGAGTTCGTGGATGACCAGCAGATCCGCAGCTATCAAGCGACACTCGGCCAGGAGGAGACGGTTGAGCTCTCCCGGGAGAAATGGCTCACCCTCACCAATGGGGCCCACCAGCTCCGTGTAGAGGCCGTGGACGGCAACTTCGCGACAAGCGTGAGGGTTTGGAACTTCTCCAAGAAGGAGACGGTCATCAAGTTCCAGTTTGCACAGCCCGAGGAGACGGATGCGCGGGCGACGAAGATCCTCATCACCCCCACATGGAAGATCGAGGGCTCGGTCGCCAAGGTCGAAGCGTGTAACAATGCCTTTGACGCCTCCCCAACCTGGGAGGACATCACGGCACAGGTCGCGATCAACCGGGTTTTCAACTTCACGAACGAGACTAAGACCGCCGAGCAGTGGGGCGTCGATGTTCGCTTCACCATCACGAAGAACGAGGGCTACGAGGAGGAGGTTTCGATCTCCGGGTTTGGAGGTGCATACGAATGATGCAGTATTTAACGCCGAAGAAATCAGTCAAGGCTATCTCGGACAGCCAAAAGCGGAGCAACTCCGCCCAGGCCGTCGCCAAGCTCATGTTCGTCAAAGCAGCCCAGGCCCAGCAGCTTGACGAGGCATCTATCGCGAAATATCCCGAGTTCTTTGTTGCCTGGGACGAGAATTGGAGAGGTAAGACGGGCGACATCGTCCAGGATGAGGGGCAGCTCTACCGCTCCATTCACGATGTCACCGACGCCGGGCAGAACCGCAAGCCCTCGGAGACGCCCTCCATGTGGACGCGGATCGGCAACCCGCTTGAGGAGTTCCCCGAGTGGGTGCAGCCCCTCGGGGCGCATGACGCATACAGTGCCGGGGCAAAGGTTTCCCATGGCGGCGAGAAGTGGACATCGGATGTCTCCGCCAATGTGTGGGAGCCCGGCGTCTATGGGTGGACGAAATACACCGAGCCCATGGAGGCCCAGGAAGACCCCCAGGAGCTCGCAGAAGGCGCGGACGAGGAGCCGGAAGGGTAACACCCCCAAGAGGGCAAAAAGGCAAAGGGAGGGGCGGCAAAAGCCGCTCCTCCCGGAGCCTTAAATAGCCCGCCCTCTTGCGTGGGCCGCTCCCCTTGTTTTGGGGGCGGTTGACGCAAGTGAGCGAGCCTCGGAAATGCTTCTAAGAACGGGCGCTTTTTTCTCAACTATCCTGTCCCTATTTCTCAAAAATCTTGTCGCGCAACACTCAGGTACTCCTGTACAGCCTCATAGTGCCGTGATAGAAAAAGATAGTCTGGGTTATCCACCCTGCCTTTTCCCAGCTGGTAGATAGTTCGCACAATGTATGTGCGGCTGAGCAGCTGATTGCAGACAGATTTGAATTGTTCCAGTTCTTTTGCCGTTGCATTGGTAACAAAATCAAAATTCACGACTTCTTCTCCTTCCTCCGGATCTGCATTTGCGGGATCGAATAGCCGTTTTTGCAAAAAATGCCATCGAGTTCCTGGACCACATAACCGGCAGATGCATCCTTGCTTCCAAGGATTGCCAGCAAACTCATGATATAATCCTTGTCCTCTTCAAGCGAGAGCTCCTCCGAGCAACAAATGTCAGCGTCTCCCAGCCATCCCTGCACGTAAGCTGTCTCTTATACACATCTGACGCTGCCGACGAAGGCTTAGGTGTAGATC
>OJPG01000371.1_pt1 | contig 38167 bp, 35 predicted proteins | sample 1598431 | NCBI WGS metagenome assembly OJPG01 (sample SAMN03922473, study PRJEB24848) | human gut metagenome | isolation source: stool sample | host: Homo sapiens | place: Germany | collected 2010-11 | reverse complement strand
GACCCATGCCTGCCGTCGGAGGCGCAATAGCGCCCCGGCCGGAAGGCCGTCAAGCGTTTTGCCCCGGGCAAAACCTTGGGCACGGGCGGATTCACTTCGTCCGTGCGGAATAAAATCACGGGGCCCCGGATGCCGCCCTGCGGCATCTGAGCAACAGGCAGCAGGTGATCTACAAGCACGCTATATCTACCATTGTCCCACTGCACCCGGTGGCCCTGTATGACCCATGCCCCGCATCGCAGGCGCAGACCTGACCGGCGGCGGGGCACATGGGCCCCGCCCTACAAAAACGAGTTGATTCCCGGGAATCGCCAAAGGAGGTACGTTATGAAATCCACCCGCGTATTCAAGATCCTGTCCGCTGCCCTGGCGGCGGTGGTGGTGTTCTATTTCCTGGTCCAGGGGGTGCGGTATCTGACGAACCCCTACGCCACCACCCGGGTGTATACCAGTACCACAGAGCTGACCGTGGAGGCTTCCGGCTGGCTGGTGCGGGAGGAGGAGACCTTCCGCACCGACGCCGAGACCCTGAGTCCCACCCGGGAGGAGGGGGAGAAGGTGGGCAAGGGCCAGGTCATCGCCGCCACCTATAACAGCCCCGGGGCCCTGGAGGCCGTGGCCCAGATCCAGGCCAAGCGGCTCCAGCTGGAGCAGCTGGAGTATGCCCTGTCCTCCTACCTGAACCCCGACGCCGCCCTGAAGCTGGACGGCTCCATCTCCGACGACATCATGGCCCTGCGGAAGAACCTCACCGGCGGGGACTATACCGCCGCCTCCGGCGACCTGTCCCAGCTGAAGGCCGCCATCGTCAAGCGCAGCCGGGCCTATACCTCCAGCCAGGAGATCAAGGCCGAGATCACCGCCGTGCAGGACGAGATCGACTCTCTGCAGGCGGGACTCACCGGTGCGTCCAACATCACCGCCCCCCGGGCGGGGACCTACTCCGCCGTGTGCGACGGATACGAGTCCGTGCTGACCCCGGCGGGGCTGGGGGACCTGACCCCCGGCGCCCTGGACAAGCTGGCCGCCGGGGAGAATAACGCCAACGTGGGAAAGCTCATCTACGGCAACACCTGGTACTATGCCGCCGCCGTCACCCAGGAGGAGGCCCAGCGCATCGCCGGCTGCGGCAGCGTGTCCCTGCGGCTGACCAAGGGCATCACCGACGACATCGCCGCCACGGTCCACTCCGTCAGCCCGGCGGAGGACGGCCGGTGCGTGGTGGTGCTGGCCTGCCGGGAGTATCTGGCGGAGACCACCCAGTTGCGGCATCAGACGGCCCAGATCGTGCTCCACAGCTACACCGGGCTGCGCCTGCCCTCCATCTGCCTGCGGCAGTCGGAGGACGGGACGCTGGGCGTATACTGCGCCCAGGGCGGCCTGCCCCAGTTCAAGCCTGTGAACATGGTGTATCAGGGGGATGACTATGTGCTGGTTTCCGTGCCCACAGGCACCGGGGACCGGTCCATTCTCCGTCCCGGGGACGAGGTGCTCATGACCGGCGTCACCCTGGACGGCACACAGATATTGACGGGAGATTAACACAGGAAAGGAAGGCTTTCACTATGTCTATTGCGGAAAATATTGCCGCCGTCCGGCAGCAGATGGACCGGGCGGCCCGGGAGACCGGCCGCACCGGCGCCGACGTCATCCTGGTGGGCGCCAGCAAAATGAACGACGCCGCCGCCTGCCGGGAGGCCATTGCCGCCGGCATCGACGCCCTGGGGGAAAACCGGGTCCAGGAGATGACCGCCAAGCTGGCGGAAAACGCCTATGAGGGCCGTCCCCTGCACTTCATCGGCCACCTGCAGCGCAACAAGGTCCGCCAGGTGGTGGGCAAGGCGGCGCTGATCCAGTCCGTGGGCAGCGCGGAACTGCTGCAGGAGATCGAAAAGGCCGCCGGCCGGCTGGACATCTGCCAGGATATCCTGCTGGAGGTGAACATCGGCGGCGAGGCCGCCAAAAGCGGCTTTTCCCCGGAGGATATCCACGCCGCGGCGGAAATGGCCCGGGCCCTGCCCCATGTGCAGGTGCGGGGATTGATGACCATCCCCCCGGTGGCGGCGGAGCCCCACGGGAATCTGGCATATTTCGAGAAAATGCGCTGGCTTTATGTTGACATCAATGCAAAAATATACGATAATAAGATGGAATATCTCTCAATGGGCATGAGCGGCGACTTCGCCGACGCCATCCGGTGCGGTAGCAACATGATCCGGGTGGGCACGGCGATTTTCGGCGCGCGGGACTATACAAAATAAGAGAAGCCGGAGGGGAATCACATGAAGCTGTTCGATAATATCTGGAAATTTCTCCATCCATACGACGAAGTGGGCGAGGATGATCCCATTGATTACCAGACCCAGGAGCGTCCGGAGCGGGAGAGGCCCGAGCGGGAGCATACGGAGCGCGCGCCCCGCAGCGACCGCCGGGACGATGACCGCCGGGCCAAGGTGGTGAACCTGCACCCCGACGGCCAGCTGAAGGTGGTGCTGATGAAGCCCGTCCGCTTTGACGAGGACGCCAATGCCATCGCCGAGCATCTGGCGCAAAAGCGCACCGTGATCCTGAATATGGAGAACACCGATTCCGAGACGTCCCGTCGGCTGCTGGATTTTGCCACCGGCGTGGTCTTTTCCTGCGACGGAAAGCTCAGGCGCGTGGCCAGCAAGACCTACATCGTCGCCCCCGGCCTGGTGGACCTGTCCGGCGAGCTGGTGGACGGCATGGACGGCGGCGGCCTGTATATGTGACGGACCGAAACAGGATATAACGGAGGGATAGAGCATGTACACACCCCAGGAAGTTTCCGAAAAGACGTTTCCCAAGTCTACCGGCCTGACCAGCGGATACAACATGACGGCTGTGGACGAGTTTCTGGACGGTCTGACGGAGGATTATACCGCCCTGTATAAGGACAACACCACCCTGAAGGCCAAGCTGAAGATGCTGGCGGAAAAGGTGGAGGAATACCGCGCCACCGAGGACGCCATGCGTTCCACCCTGCTGGCGGCCCAGAAGATGGCGGCCCAGATGGTGGCCGACGCCCAGGCGGAAAAAGAAAAAACCATCGCCGATGCCCAGGCCCAGGCGGAGCAGATCCTTGCCGACGCTCGGGGCGAGGCGGATATCCAGGCCCGGCAGCTCCAGCAGGAGATCCGGGATTCCTGGGAGAAGCTGGCGGCGGCCCAGAACGAGACGGCGGACTTCATCCGCCGCAGCCGGGAGCTGTGCGCCCGTCAGCTGACCTTCCTGGACTCTCTGCCGGAGCGCAATGCCCCGCAGGAGCGGGGGGAACAGGAGAACCAGCAGGACCAGCAGCCGGAGAACGAGGCGGTGATCCTGCCTGCCCCGGAGGAGGACGCCGTGCCCGTGGCGGACGCGGAGCCTGTCCCCCAGGAGGAAGTCCCCCAGCCGGAACCTGCCGCAGAAGCCCAGCCCCAGGAGGAGTCCCTGGAGGAGTCCCATGAGGAGCCGCAGGAGGAGAAGAAAGAGGAGGAGTCTCCCTTCCCCCTGGATTTCAAGCTGAATCTGGAGGACCTGCAGTTTGGCCGCAACTATAACGGCGGCGACCGGCGGTGAATCCACAAACAAAAGCGGCCCGGCGGCCGCTTTTGCCTTATCTGCAAGGAGGTGGCAGTATGACGCCCATCGTGGCCCTGCTGTATGACTTTGACAAGACCCTGTGCACCACGGATATGGAGGACTACGCCTTTATCCCGGCCCTGGGCTATACCCCGGCGGAGTTTTGGAAAAAGGCCAACGATTTTGGCCGGGAGAACCGCATGGACGGACTTCTGGCGTATATGTACACCATGATCGCCGAGTGCCGGACCCAGAACATCCGGCTGGACCGGGAGTTTCTGGTGCGCTGCGGCCACAGCATGGAGCTGTTCCCCGGGGTGGCGGATTGGTTCGGCCGCATCAACGCCTTCGGCCGCAGCCAGGGGGTGCAGGTGGAGCACTATGTCATCTCCTCCGGCCTGCGGGAGATCATCGAGGGCAGCGGCATCGCCCGGGAGTTCCGGGAGATCTACGCCTGTGAGTTCTTTTATGACCGGGAGGGGCTGGCCTCCTGGCCCAAGCTGGACGTGAACTTCACCAACAAGACCCAGTTCGTCTATCGCATCAACAAGGGCGTTCTGGACGTGTCCGACGACAAGAGCCTGAATGACTCCATGCCCGACGACAGCAAGCGGGTGCCCTTTACCAACATGATCTACATCGGTGACGGACTGTCCGACGTGCCGTGCATGAAGATGATGCGGGCCTATGGCGGCCAGGCCATCGCCGTGTATCAGCAGGAGAACCGCCAGGGGGTGGAAGACCTGCTGGCCAAGGGGCGGGTGGACTTCATCTTCCCTGCCGACTATCGGGAGGGGACGGCCCTGGACGCCACCGTGCGGAACATCATCCGCAAAATGGCTATCACCGACGCGCTGACGGAGGAAAACGCCGCCCAGCGCCGGAATATCGGCCAGGCGGGCCTGCCCTACCAGGCCAGTCTCTTTGAGGAATAAAATCACAAAAGTGCGGCAGTTCACGAGAACTGCCGCACTTTTTCCCGGGTAAACGGCAAGTTTTCCTTGCATCCCGGGGGTTTTTTCGATATAATATCATGTACGGCGGTTTTGGAAGCGCCGCGAAAGGAAGAATTGGGAAAAACTCTTGCTCAAATCGCCGCCGGGCCCGGCCCGGGGCCTTAATGTAAGGAGAAAGGCAGCAAATGAAGGTAAAGATCACCTCGGACAGCACCTGCGACTTATCGCCGGAGCTGATCGAAAAGTACGACATTGCCATCACCCCCCTGTCGGTGCACTGCGGCGACCAGGTGGGCCGCGACGGCGTGGAGATCACGCCGGAAACCATCTATGACTATGTGGACGCCAGCGGGCAGCTGCCCCGGACCAGCGCCGTCAACGTGTTTGACTATGTCCGGGAGTTCCGCCACTGGCGCCAGCAGGGGTACAGCATCGTGCACTTCTGCATCAGCAGCGACTTTTCCAGCTCCTACCAGAACGCCTGCATCGCGGCGGCGGACATCGGCCAGGTGTATGTGGTGGATTCCCGGAACCTCTCCACTGGCCAGGGCCTGCTGGTGCTCCACGGGGCGGAGCTGGCCGCCGCCGGACAGACGGCGGAGGAGATCCAGAAGGCCTGCACGGACCTGGCCCCCCAGGTGGAGGCCAGCTTCGTCATCGACCGGCTGGACTATCTGTACAAGGGCGGCCGCTGCTCGGCCCTCAGCGCCTTCGGCGGAAACCTGCTGAAGCTGAAGCCCTGCATCGAAGTGAAGGACGGCAAAATGACCCCCGGCAAGAAATATCGCGGCCCCATCGACAAGGTGATGCTGCAGTATGCCGACGATCGCCTGCGCGGCCGGGACGACATCAACAAGCACCGGGTGTTCATCACCCACACCCGCTGCGCCCCGGAGGCGGTGGAGGCCGTGCGGCAGAAGATCCTGGAGCTGGCCCCGGATTTTGAGGAGATCATCGAAACCACCGCCGGTTCCACTGTGACCTCCCACTGCGGCCCCGGCACCCTGGGCGTGCTGTTCATCCGCACGAAATAACGAATCCAGACAAAAGAGGCTCCGGCGCGTCGCGCCGGAGCCTCTTTTCACATTCCAACAATTATCCCTGCCGCTCCAGGCAGGTCTGATAGGTGTCCCACTGGTCGTCGTTCATCTCCAGCACCATGCGGCCCAGGCGCAGGCCCGCCGCCGTCCGGGTGTGGCGATAAATGCCGCACAGCTCATCCTCCTGACTGCACCGGCCATAGGCCAGCAGGGTCCGGGGGTCCTTCCTGGCCCACTGGCCCAGGGTCACCGTCTCCCCGCAGTAGGGGCAGCACACCTCCGTCATGGCCGGGTCCCCCTGGCCCTGGGCCAGGGAGGCATACACCCGCCCCTGCACCAGTCCGGCCGCCCGGTCCTGGGGATACTGCACATACCGCAGGCCGTATTCGTCCATGCACCCGTCCAGGTCCATCCGCCCGCAGATCTGCACGGTATTCCGCGCATCGTTCAGGGCGTCGTGGGCACGGTCCGGGGTCAGCTTCAGCAATTCCATCGCCCGCTCCAGGGAGCACTGCCGGTCGTCCCGCATGATCTCGTGGCCGAAGATCCGCTGCAGATCATAGCAGCAGGGCATCTCCGCGTCCATTCCGTGCATCAGCAGGTTGTCCATCAGCACCGGAATGTCGTCCGGCCCCCAGGTGCACAGGCAGCAGTCCTCCCCGCACCACTCCATGAACTCGGCATAGGCCCGGGGAAATTCCGGGGCTTTTTCCAGGTCCTGGGCCCGGATCTTCGTCAGCTGCACCACATCACCGTTCATGTGGGGATAAAACCGGGGGCGGATGAAGGTCTTGAAGCTGCCGGTCTCCCGGAACCGCTCATCCAGCCGCAGGGCCCCGATCTCGATGATCTCCGAGTCGAAGAAAAACGGCTCCCGTATGGCGCTGTCCGGATTCAGAGGCTGGTTCCACTCCAGGTCCAGAACGATATAGGAAAAATCAGCCACGTCTGGCAGCTTCCAGGGCCTTGCCCTTGCGCTCGGCCTCCTGGAACTCCTCCTGGGCCTGGGCCATGGCCTGGGCCATCAGCTGATCGGCCACGGACTTCAGGTCCATTTTCAGCACCCGGTCGATGACCTCCTGCTGCTTTTCCGGGGCCACGCCGTATATGGTCATGCCGCAGGTCAGGAACCGCCGCAGCTTCTGCTCCATGGTGAAGCTCCGGTCGCACTTGCGGGCCATGAAGCTGCGCAGCATGCCGGAGGTAGCCAGCTCCAGTTCATAGAAATCCTGCCGGGTATAGCCGGGATGATCCTTCCCGAACAGCTCCACCAGCTTGTCCGTCACCACCTGGTGTATATAGTTGGCGGTGGCCGCATAGGAGTACGAGGAGACATACAACTCCCGCAGCCCCTCGGTCTTTTCGGCAATATACAGCTGGATGGCAGGCTCCACGGCGTAGAACATCACCGGGTCATAGTCCTTCCCCAGCAGCTCGTGCGTAACGGCGAACTGCTTTTCGTACATCCACTTGGTCAGCTTCAGCAGCAGCGCCTCTTTGTTGGCGAATACTGCGAAAAATGCGGATGAGGACATCCCGGCCGCCTGCGCAATGGCGGCGGTGGTGGTCCGTTCATATCCGTTTTCCAAAAACAGCCTGATGGCTGCATAGGTCATCCGATTCTCTCTTTCGGCGACCTTGGGCTGTGCTCCTCTCGGCATAGCGTCCTCCTTTACAACCGTTTGAACGATTTTTCCATCCTGACAGAGTATAATATTGTATATTAGCAACAAAGCTATACTACATTAAGGTTAGGGCTTCCTACCTGTTAAGTTAGTATTTTAACATATCTTTTATTGTTTTTCAATGGGCGACACAAAAATTTTAGAAATTGTTTTTCTGTGATATATTGTGCAGATTTCTGTCGATATGACCACATATTGTGGTACGCATGCCATGCGCCTGTCCGCGCTATACGGACAGGTTTTCTCTTTGTGTCGTCTGTTTCCGGCATATGACAGCACCCGCCGATTCCGTTGCGCGGAATCGGCGGGTGTATATACATATGAATTTACGGTCTGTCGGTGGTTATTTACTTGATGATCTCGCCGGCGGCTTCCTTGGCCCGGATCTCCTTCATGGCGTCCTTGTGGCTCAGGTTCACCCGGCCCTTCTCGTCGATCTCGGTGACCTTGACCCACATCATGTCGCCCACCTTGCAGGCGTCCTCCACCTTCTCGATGCGCTTGTCGGCCAGCTTGGAGATGTGCACCAGGCCGTCCTTGCCGGGAGCCAGCTCCACGAAGGCGCCGAAGGTCATCAGGCGCACCACGCGGCCATAGTACAGCTGGCCCACCTCGGGCACGAACACGATGTCGTCGATGCACTTCTTGGCGATGGCGCAGCTTTCGGCGTCGGGGGAGGCAATGTGGATGGTGCCGTCGTCGTCGATGTCGATCTTGGCGCCGGACTCGGCCACGATCTTCTGGATGACGCTGCCGCCCTTGCCGATGACCTCGCGGATCTTGTCGGGGTCAATGTGCAGGGTAATCATCTTGGGGGCGTACTTGCTGACCTCGGGCCGGGGCTCGGCGATACAGGGCAGCATGATCTGGTCCAGGATCTGGCACCGGGCGTCATAGGTGATGTCCAGGGCGTTCTTGATGATCTCCATGGTCAGGCCGTCGTTCTTCAGGTCCATCTGAATGGCGGTGATGCCCTTCTTGGTACCGGCCACCTTGAAGTCCATCTCGCCGTGGAAGTCCTCCACGCCCTGGATGTCGATGAAGGTGGTAAAGGAGCCGTCGTCGTCCTGGATCAGGCCGCAGGAGATACCGGCCACCGGGGCGGAAATGGGCACACCGGCGTCCATCAGGGCCAGGGTGCTGCCGCAGATGGAGCCCTGGGAGGTGGAGCCGTTGGAGGACACCACCTCAGACACCACGCGGATGGCATAGGGGAACTCCTCCACCGGGGGAATTACCGGCAGCAGGGCCCGCTCGGCCAGAGCGCCGTGGCCGATCTCCCGGCGGCCGGGGGAACGGGCGGGCTTGGCCTCGCCCACGGAGTAGCCGGGGAAGTTATAGTGGTGCATATACCGCTTCTCGGTCTCCTCCCAGATGGTGTCCAGCTTCTGGTTGGCGGACAGGGTATCCAGGGTGGCGACGGACAGCACCTGGGTCTGGCCGCGGGTAAACAGGCCGGAGCCGTGGACCCGGGGCAGCACGCCCACCTCGGCGGCCAGGGGCCGGATCTCGTTCTTCTGGCGGCCGTCCACCCGGTGGCCCTCCAGCAGCCAGGCCTTGACGATCTTCTTCTGGAACTTATAGGTGATCTCCTCCAGGTACTTGTCCATCTCGGGATAGTCCTCCAGGAACAGCTCGTGCCACTTTTCGATGAGCTGGTTCCAGCGGGCCTCGCGAACGTTCTTGTCGTCGGTGTCCATGGCGGCCTTGGCCTGGTCCATGGTGGCATCCACGATCTTCTGGAACAGCTCCTCGTCGAAGTCCGCGTGGGGATAGTCGAACTTGGGCTTGCCGATCTCGGCCACCATCTGGCCGATCAGGGCAATCTGCTTCTGGTTCTCCTCATGGGCCATGCGGATGGCCTCGAACATCACGTCGTTGGGCACCTGGTTGGCGCCGGCCTCGATCATGACCACCTTCTTGCCGGTGGACACCACCGTCACGTCCAGATCGCTGACCTTGCGCTGCTCGCTGGTGGGATTGAACACCAGCTTGCCGTCCACCAGGCCCACCTTCAGGGCGCCCACGGGGCCGTTCCAGGGGATGTCGGAAATGGCCAGGGCGGCGGAGGTGCCGATCAGGCCGCAGATCTCCGGGGAGCAGTCGTGGTCCACGCTCATGACGGTGCACATCACGGACACATCGTTGCGGAAGTCGTGGGGGAACAGGGGGCGGATGGGCCGGTCAATGACCCGGCTGGTGAGGATGCCCTTCTCGCCGGGGCGGCCCTCGCGGCGGTTGAAGCTGCCGGGAATGCGGCCCACGGCGTACAGCTTCTCCTCAAAGTCCACGCTCAGGGGGAAGAAGTCGATGCCGTCCCGGGGACGGGGCGCGGCGGTGACGCAGCACAGCACGCTGGTCTCGCCATAGGTGACCATAACGGCGGCGTTGGCCAGCTCGGCCAGCTTGCCCACCTCCAGGGTCAGGGGGCGGCCCGCCAGGTCCGTGGTATACTTGTGGTAATGGGGGAACTGCCGGTGGGTGATGATGGTAGACATGGTTTGGCTCCTTTTCATTTGGATTTTTCCGCATGGGAGCCGGGGCCGTTTAGCACTTGAAAAAGTGCCGGAGAATCCGGAATTCCGGCGTTTTTTCAACTGCTAAAGGCTTTGATCGGCTCCGCACACGGGCAGGGATGGTGTGAAAGAAGGGTGGTGCGCACGGGGCACACCACCCTGTCTTCAGCTTACTTACGCAGACCCAGCTTGGCAATCAGGGCACGATAACGCTCAATGTCCTTCTTGGCCAGATAGTCCAGCAGACGACGGCGCTTACCGATCATCATCTGCATGCCGCGGCGGCTGTGAAAGTCATGGGGATGAACCTTCAGGTGCGCGGTGAGCTGGTTGATGCGCTCGGTGAGGATAGCGACCTGGACCTCGGGGGAACCGGTGTCGGTCTCGTGGGTGCGGTTGGCCTCGATGATGGAGGTCTTCTGATCTTTCAGCATCATAGTTGTGTTTCCACCTTTCTTTTATTGCGCCCGCATCCTGAGTGCCGGGACAGGCAGAGCATCCACGGGACTAAGGCAAGGGGCATGGCACGCACACGGCGTACTCTGATACGATAGCACAAAATGCGCCGGTTGTAAAGAATAAATTTTGGATTTCCGCCGGTTTTGGCCAGAATTGTCCCGGTTTCCGGCGGGACATCCCGCAAAAGCCGGGTTTTGTCCCGATTTTTTCCCGGGACAGGCCGGGGCAGGGGAGTGCTGCCCCGGTGTGTTTTGCGGCCTTTTATTTTCCCACGCAGAAGCGGGAGAAAATGGTCTGGATCAGGTCGTCCCGGATATGTTTTCCGTTCAGCTCCCCCAGAGCCTCCAGGGCGGCCTCGGCGTCGGTGAGCACCACGTCCGGGGTCATGCCGATGCGCAGGGCGCTGCGGGCGCTGCGGACGGAGGCCAGAGCCCGGGACACGGCGTCGGCCTGGCGGGCGTTGGTCAGCAGCTCCCCGGGGCGGCCCTCCCCGGCGGGGTACATGGCTCCGATGGCGTCGCACAGGACGGACACCCCTTCGCCGCTGTGGGCGGACAGGGACACCACGTTGTCGAACTCGTCGGCCAGGCGGCCGATGTCCACCGCCCGGGGCAGGTCGGATTTGTTCACCGCCACCAGCAGATTGGGCGCCTGCCGGGCCAGGTCCATGGCCTCCCGGTCGGCGTCGGTCAGGGGGGTGGAGCCGTCCAGCACCAGCAGGGCCAGGGAAGCCTGGCGGGCGGCGGCCCGGGCCCGCTCCACGCCGATCTTCTCCACGGCGTCCTCCGTCTGGTGAATGCCCGCCGTGTCGCACAGGCGCAGCAGCACATGGCCCACCCGGACCTTTTCCTCCACCGTGTCCCGGGTGGTGCCGGCCACGTCGGTGACGATGGCCCGGTCATAGCCCAGCAGGGCGTTGAGCAGGGAGGACTTGCCCACGTTGGGGCGGCCCAGGATCACCGTGGGGACCCCTAATTTCAGGAGCTTTCCCCGGGAGAAGGTGGCCAGCAGCTCCTCCAGCCGGTTTTCGGCGCGGCGGAGGGTATCCAGCATATCCTCCCGCTGGAGGTCGCCGATGTCCTCGTCGGGATAGTCCACCACGGCGTAAAACCGGGAGACAATGGCCATCAGGCCGTCATAAATCTCCGCCACGGTGCGGCTGAGGACCCCCTCCAGCTGGCCCACGGCATTGTGGGCGGCCTGGGCGGTCTCGGCGTCGATCAGGTCCGCCACGGCCTCCGCCTGCAAAAGGTCCATGCGGCCGTTGAGAAAGGCCCGGCGGGTGAACTCGCCGCCCTTGGCCTGGCGGGCTCCGGCGGCAAGCATGGCGGCCAGGGCCGCGTCCAGCACCACCGGGCTTCCGTGGCACTGCAGCTCGCCGCAGTCCTGGCCGGTGTAGCTGCCGGGGCCGGGGAACAGCACCGCCAGGGCGCTGTCGATGACCTGGCCGTCCCGGTCCAGCACGTCCCCCAGCACCAGGCGGCGGGGCTCCTGCCGGGACATGGGGCGGCCGTTTTTCGGGCGGAACACCCGGTCCAGCACGGCGCAGGTGTCCGGCCCGGACAGGCGCACCACCCCGATGGCCGACGGCCCCGGGGCCGTGGCAATGGCGGCGATGGTATCAGACATGGAAATGCACTCCTTTTTATACACATGAGGCCAGTATAGCATGATTTGCTGCCCCGGGCAAGGCAGCAGGCGATAATTCCCCGGGAAACGGGGCAGACTATGGGCAGATCAACGGAAAGGAGGGGCGGAATATGCAGGCTATGGTCCATGCGAAAACGTGCATCCAGTGCGGGCTGTGTCCGGCGGTGTGCCCGGACGTGTTCACCCTGGATCCCGGGGAACCCGCCCGGGCCATCAGCGGCCCGGTGCCGGAGGAGTGCCGGCTGGCGGCCCAGGAGGCGGCGGACAGCTGTCCGGTAGGGGCCATCGAGATCCGGTGAACCGGGAAATCGCCGAAGCGACGTCTCTTGGCTCCCCCCTTGGGGGAGCTGTCGGCGCAGCCGACTGATACTGATTCCTGATTAAAAAATTTAATCAGGAATCCCGTGCGCTACGCGCACGCACAGCGTGCAAGGGCACGCTGTGACGTCCCATACAAAACCTGACGCACCTTCGGTGCTATAAAAAGCTTTTCAAGCTTTTTAACAGGTTTTGGTATGAGAGGGAAAAATGCGAACAGATCGATCATACCATTCAGAAGCCCCTACAGGCCCTCTCAGTCACCTTCGGTGACAGCTCTCCCAGAGGGAGAGCCAAGTCCGTAGGGCCCGCTGCCCTCAGCGGGCCGGGGCAGGGGATACGGATTGCCACAACCAGTCCGCGGACTGGTTTCGCAATGACATGGCAAGGGGATTTCCGGTCATCGCGGGCGGACAGCAATAGGGAGAGGCCGAAGCCTCTCCCTATTGCTATCTGCGATTCGTCTGCGATTTACCTGCGTTTTCCCGTTACCGGCGCTCCAGCAGGCCGTCGTTGATGCGGTACACCACGTCAGCCCGGTCCATTACGGACAGGTCGTGGGTCACCACGATGACGCAGCGGTTTTCGTCATGGGCCAGCTTCAGCAGCAGGTCAATGATGTTGTCGCTGTTCTCGCTGTCCAGGTTGCCGGTGGGCTCGTCCGCCAGCAGCAGCCGCCGGTCCATGGTCAGGCCCCGGGCGATGGCCACCCGCTGCTGCTCGCCGCCGCTGATGTGGGTGGGATAGCGGTCCAGCAGCTCCTCCGGCAGGGACACCCGCCGGGCCAGCTCCAGGGCCTGCTGCCGGGCCTCCTTGGCGTCCACATGGCACAGCTCCATGGGATACTCGATGTTCTCCAGGGCCGTCAGCATGGGGAACAGGGCGAAGTCCTGATAGATCACCGCGGCCTTCCGGCGGCGGTATTCGTCCAGGTCCATATCTCCGGTGGGGGTGCCCTCAAACAGCACCTGGCCGCTTTCCGGCAGGTCCAGTCCCGCCATCAGGCTCAGCAGCGTGCTCTTGCCTGCGCCGGACTTGCCCACCAGGGCGTACAGGGTGCCGCACTCGAAGGCGCAGCTCATGCCCCGCAGCACCACCTTCTCGGGACTGTAGCTGTAGCGCACGTCTTTCAATTCCAGAATCGGCATATCATTCAACCTCCCTGCGGTTTTTCAGAATATGGCGGCTGTTGGCCCGGCACAGGGCCGCATGGGCCCCCAGCAGCCACAGCACGGCAAAGGCGGCGGTGAGGCCCAGGCCCAGCCTGCTTCCCCAGCCCAGGGCCAGGCACAGGCCCGCTCCCAGGACGGCTCCCAGCGCGGCCAGCATCAGCTGCTCCAAAAACAGGCTCCCATAGGCGGTTTTCCGGTCCGCGCCCACGCTGCGCATGGTGCGCAGCTCCCGCCGCCGGGATTGCACCTGTAAAAATGCCAGCAGATACGCCAGGCCCAGGGCGATGGCATACACCACCGGGAACAGGTGCTGCATATACCACAGGCGCTGGGCGGCGGCCCGCTCCGTGGTCAGGTACGCCGCGTCGTTGATGATGACGAAGTTGCGGATGCTGCTGATCCGCCCCACCTCCGACAGGCCCATGTCGTGCAGGGCCTGCTTCACGGCGGTCAGGTCCGTGCAGCTGGGGATGGAAAAGGTGGCACCGCTGTAGGACTGCCGCAGGGAGATGCCGCCCCGGGTGAAGATAATGCCGCCCGGCAGGTCCTGGGTGCTCCATTCATAAACGGAGGCCATGGACAGGTTCAGGAAATACTTGGGCATATCCAGGTTCGCATAGATGTTGTTGGCCCGGCCCGTCTGCACAAAGGCTCCCACCACCCGGAAGGCCACCTGGATGATCTGGGTGTCGTTGGAGTTCGTGTAGGGATAGGTGATGCTCTCCAGCCAGATCCAGTCGCCCAGCTGAATGCCGTACTCGTCCATCATGTCCGTGGGGATCAGGCAGCGGTTTTCCGGCGGCATATCCTTCACGATGTGACCGGTGTTGGGGTCGATCTCCAGCGTGGGGTCGGCGGCCAGGAAGCCCTCGTCATAGCCCTCCAGCCACTCCACCTCCACCGAGGTCCGGGACAGGAACTCCGGCGCTCCTTTCAGGCTGTTGGTAAACACCAGCCTGGGGCCGGACCGCAGCTCGTCCTCATATCGCTCGGCGGCAAAGGAGCCGATGGGCTGCGCCCGCCGGCCGGGGCCTCCGGCGAACTTGCCGTCCCGGTAGAAGCCGTTGAAATAGTAGGGCGTGGTGGTCAGATAGGTCACGTCGGTCACGCCGGGGATCTGGCTGATCCCCTCCACCACTCCGTCGCCCAGGGCCAGCCCGCTGGTGGACTGGCCGCGGATATCCGTCAGGTAGCCTCGGACGGAGCTGTCCGCCCGCAGCTTCATCAGCTGATGGTCATAGCGGGTGACGGTGCCCGTCAGCTGGCAGAACAGCACCGCCGCACATACGCCCGCCAGCACCGGCACCAGGGACCGGAAGCCCCCTCGCCGGGCCGAAAGCCGGGCATAGGTCAGCGCGCCGCCCTTCAGGCTCCGGGACCGGGCGCCCTGGGCGGTATGCCGGGTCCGGCGGCGCTTATGCCGCCGCTCCAGGCTGACCGCGCTGAACACCAGGCAGGAGATTAGCGCCAGGACCAGGGTGGCCAGGGCGATCAGGGCCAGGATCCCCCAGCCGGGGGCCGCCAGATACTCCGTGGCCGTGCGCTGCATGGCCAGGGCGGTATTGCTGAAATACAGCTCCGCCGACGCGCCGTTTTCCAGCATCAGCTCCAGCAGCTTCAGAACGCCCAGCCCCACGCACCGGCTGAGGATCCATCCCAGCACCGCCGCAGGCAGGGCCACCGTTCCGGCGCAGAACAGGAAATAGGTATGCACGTTCCGCCGGGCAGCGCCCACGCGGATCATGGTGCGGCCCACGCCCCGCTGGCGATACACCAGCAGATAGCCGAACAGCACCAAAAAGCCCAGACCCACCGCCAGGCACACACCGGCGATGATCTGCACCATCCGCAGCATATCCTCCAGAGACTGGGACACGGCGGTGTAGCCCTGGTCGTATACGGTGATCTGGATGGAGCCGGGCAGCTGCTGCTGCAGCCGCTCCACATATGCCTGGGCCTGGCCGTTCCGAATTTGCAGCTGCCCCAGGGTATAGGAGCAGTGGTTCACCGTCATGTCCACATCCTCCCGCACCGGGATATACACCATGGAGTCGTATTCCTCGTTGGCGGAGAAAATGCCGCTGATGGTATAGGTGTCCTGGGCATCGAAGCCCTGACTGTTCCAATAGCTGTAGGGGACCAGGGTGTCCTCCCGGACGGCCAGGGACAGGGGCAGACTGCCGCCCACGTCCAGCCCCAGGTCATCGGCCAGCGTCTGGGAAATCAGGCAGCCCTTGCTGCCGGCGGCGTAGTAGTCCCCCTGGACCAGGGTCAGCTCGCTCTGCTGGAAGGGCAGCAGGTCCGCCGGGCGGTCCGTGGCCTGGGCCGTCAGGCTGTGGCTGGTGACCTGGAAGGTCTGGCCCACGGCCTCGATATCGGTGCTGCCGTCCAGTTCGGCGCAGGTGCCGTCGGGCCGGGTGATGTCGATGGCGCTGACCTGGCTCAGGGACACGCCGTTGGCCTGGTAAGGCTCGGGGCACAGCTGCTTATAGGACGGGCCCAGCAGCTCGTTTTCCGTGTATACCCCCTGGACCAGATAGTAGTGCCCGGCCTTCCAGATGGTGTCCGAGGGCATATTGTAATCCTGGCTCAGGTCGGCGCTGCTGCCCTCCTGCACGTCCAGCAGCACCGGCTGATTTGCAGCCAGCCGTTGGCTGCTGAACAGGGTCTCGACAACGTTGGCATAGTAATACGGCAGCTTCACCTCCCGGTCCGGGGTCGCCTCCGTCCAGCCCAGCTGCCAGCCCAGCTGGCCGTCTACGCCCACGCCCCAGAACCAATCCAGACTCGGCTCCTGACCCTTGATGCGCCGGGTGGCCTGCTCCGTCAGCCGGATCACCAGCGCAAAGCGGTTTTCCAGCACGGAGTAGTCCGTCAGCGACTCCAGCGCCGGGGTATAGCCCAGGGCCATGCGGGTGGGCTCCCAGTCCACCAGGGCCGGGTCCGACCGGTCCAGCCTGCTTTCAAACTCCGCCAAAACCTCTCCGGCGTCCTCCACCACCCGGGCGGTGGAGGGGTAGCCCGGGCCCAAATACTCCACCAGTCCGATGGTGGAATAATTCTCCCGGCATTGGCGCAGGGTCTCCTGCAGGGCGAAGCTCAGCCCCAGGGATGTGCCCAGCAGCGTCACCAGCAGGGTCATCAGTAGCAGAAATGCCACCGATCGCCTGCGGGTGCGCAGGGCGTTCTGAATGCCGTGTCTGGCAAACATACGGCCTTCCCTCCTTCTTTGATTTCCGTTATGTAATAAATCTTATTGCAGCCAGGCTTGGAAGGACACGCTGCCGCCGGAGTAACGCGGGTCCTCCTCCAGCAGCAGGGACTGGCCCACCCGGCGGAAGGTCGAGCGCAGCACCCCGTCCACGCTGAGCACCGTTACGGAATCCACGATGTAGTCATTGTATCGGGTGCCCATGTCCGGACGCTGGGACTCCAGGTTCGTGGGTTGGTCGGCAAGGCCCCACTCGTAAAACCGCAGATGGGGCACGTCCGTCTGCCGATAGTAAGACCCCTCCGTGGGGTAGAAAATCTCCACGTCGGCGTAGCTGGCCACGCCGTACCACTGCTTCTGGGTGATCCAGTCCTCCGGCTCCTCCGTCAGCTGCACCGTGTAGCTGATCCGCTGGGCGGCGGGGTCCAGGGTGGTGGCGACGATCAGGGCCTTGGAGCTGGTCTCCCGGAGCCGGTCGGGGTCCATCTGACCGGCGGCCTCCGGGGATACCTCGATCCGGGCGGGCTTTGGCTCCGTGAGGAAGGTCATGGCCAGCGCGGCGCACAGCAGCACCGCCGCCGCCGACAGCCACACCCCGGGGCGGCGATAGTGCAGCACCGACTTCACCCGGTCCCGGACCCCCACCTCGCCGAAGGCCAGGGGACACAGCACCAGCCTGCGCCGCCGGGGCATGGCGCAGTCCAGCAGGGCCTGGGAATAGGCGGCCCGCTGGGCCCGGTTCATATCCCGCACCACCCGCTCGTCGCAGGCCAGCTCAATGTCCCGGCACAGCAGGACATACGCCGCCCAGATCAGGGGGTGGAACCAGTATACCGCCACCAGCAGATGGCCCAGCGGCTTCCACCAGTGGTCCCGGCGGCGCAGATGGGCCCCCTCGTGGCGCAGCACGCTTTGCAGGGTCTCCCCCTCCAGCCCCGAGGGCAGATACACCCGGGGCCGGAAAATGCCCAGAATAAAGGGGGAGGAGATGTCGTCGCAGAGGTAAACCTGCTTCCCCACCCGGATGGAGGCCGCCACCTGCCGCCGCAGCCGCAGATAGCTCACAGCCGCCCAGCCCAGCACCGCCGCCATGCCCACCAGCCATACCCAGGCCAGGTCCGTCAGGGTGATCCCCGCTCCGGGGGAGGCCGTCTCCATGGCCGCGGCGGCGGGAAGCGCCGCCTGCCCCGGCTGGGGCCGGACGCTGAGAACGCTTTCCGGCAGCACCGGGCACATCAGGCACACCGCCACCAGCCCCCACAGCAGGCAGTTGCCCCACTTGGGCATCCGCCGCCGGGTCACCAGCCGCACCGCCAGGATGGCCAGCACCAGAAGTCCGGCGTTGGCGCTCATACCCGCCACCGCCAGGAAGATCCGGCTCAGCACGGTCACTCCTCCTTCCGGAATTTGTCGATCATCTGCTGAATTTCCTCTGCCTCCTGGGCAGACAGGCCCTTCTGGGCGGTAAAGGCCGCCACAAAGGCCGGCAGGGAGCCGTGGAAGGCGTTGTCCACAAACTGCTCGCTGCGGCGGGAGGCAAACTGCTCCCGGGTCAGCACCGCCGACACCAGGCCGTCCTCATTCCGGAACAGCCCCTTTTCGCACAGCTTCCGCAGCACCGTATAGGTGGTAGGCTTTTTCCAGTTCAGCTCCTGCTCGCACAGCTTCACCAGCTGGCCGGAGGGGATGGGCTCATGGTCCCACACCAGGTTGGCAAACCGCTCCTGCACCTCACCGATCTCCATATCGCGAACACGCATATCAAATGACCTCCTTTATATAGTTGACGTGTTGTAAACTCTATCAGCTTATCATATGCCAATCCCTTTGTCAAGTTAAAGCGTGGAATCGTGTATTCCCCCTCTTTTTGTTTGTCCCATACGCACAGGTGTCGCAAGTTTATCCTTGAGACGGAAAATTTGTGCAATTTCCCTTGCCGGTTTTGCAGTATGAAACCGGACACCCGCCCTGTGATTTTGTAAACCGGGCTACAGATTCTATTTTGACGAAACATTTTGCAAGTCTGCCCTGCACGGAACGCATTTTTACCAAACCATTCGGTGTTTTCATGTGCTTAATGGAGAAAATGCGCCCCGGGCGGGATTTTTGCGGAAAACCGATTCACAACCCCGGGCGGGTGTGCTACATTTAACATGGACCAGAAAAAGAAGGACTCTGCGCCCGCCGCAGAGGAAATGTGTAGGAGGTAAATCCATTATGATCCAGCTCACCGACCACGGCATGTACCTGGTAAACGGCGTTCCCCAGGAAACTGCGGCCACGGCCCAGGAGGAAGCCCGCCGCCGGACCATGGCATGGCAGATCCTGCAGGCCCACAACGTGTCCCCGGATCCCATGCAGCTGCGTATCCGTTTTGACGCCATGGTATCCCACGACATCACCTATGTGGGCATCATCCAGCAGGCCCGGGCCTCCGGCATGAAGGAATTCCCCATTCCCTATGCCCTGACCAACTGTCACAACAGCCTGTGCGCCGTGGGCGGCACCATCAACGAGGACGACCATATGTTCGGCCTGTCCGCCGCCAAGAAGTACGGCGGCATCTACGTCCCCGCCAACCAGAGCGTGATCCACTCCTACGCCCGGGAGCAGATGGCCAAGTGCGGCTCCATGATCCTGGGCTCCGACTCCCACACCCGCTATGGCGCTCTGGGCACCATGGCCGTGGGCGAGGGCGGCCCGGAGCTGGCCAAGCAGCTGCTGAAGAACACCTGGGACACCCCCATGCCCAAGGTGGTGCTGGTGTATCTCACCGGCAAGCCCCGGCAGGGCATCGGCCCCCACGACGTGGCCATCGCCCTGGTGAAGGCCACCTTTGAAAGCGGTTTTGTGAACAACTGCGTGCTGGAATTTGCCGGTCCCGGCATCAAGAGTCTGCCCATCGACTTCCGCAACGGCATCGACGTGATGACCACGGAGACCACGTGTCTGTCCTCCATCTGGGAGACCGATGAGGTCACCCAGGGCTTCTACGAGGCCCACAAGCGCCCGGAGGACTACAAGCCCCTGCACCCGGGCCAGGACGCCTATTATGACAAGATGATCACCATCGACCTGTCCAAGATGGAGTCCATGATTGCCCTGCCCTTCCACCCCTCCAACGCCTGGACCATCCACGAGTTCCTGGAAAATGCCCAGGAGCTGCTGGCCAAGGTGGAGGCCGACGCCAAGCGCCGCTTCCCCAAGGCCAACCCCCAGCTCACCGGCAAGATCCACGACGGCGCCGTCTGGGCCGACCAGGGCGTCATCGCCGGCTGCTCCGGCGGTCTGTTTGACAACATCACCGAGGCGGCGGACATCGTCCGCGGCCACTATACCGGCTCCGGCGCTTTCAGCTTCGACGTGTACCCCACCTCCGTGCCCGTGTCTCTGGAGCTGATGAAGGTGGGCTCCACCGCCGACCTGCTGGCCTCCGGCGCCATCATCAAGCCCAGCTTCTGCGGTCCCTGCTTCGGCGCAGGGGACGTGCCCGCCAACAACGGCCTGTCCCTGCGGCACACCACCCGCAACTTCCCCAACCGCGAGGGCTCCAAGCCCGGCGAGGGGCAGTTTGCCGCCGTGTGCCTGATGGACGCCCGGTCCATCGCCGCCACCGCCGCCAACGGCGGACGCATCACCGCCGCCACCGACGTGGAATACACCCCCGTCCACCACGAGTATCACTTCGACAAGGAAGTGTATGACAACCGCCTGTACTACGGCTTCGGCAAGGCCGATCCCAGCGTGGAGCTGGTCATGGGCCCCAACATCACCGACTGGCCCAAGATGTACAATCTCACCGAGAACCTGCTGGTAGAGCTGGCCGCCGTGATCCATGACCCCGTCACCACCACCGACGAGCTGATCCCCTCCGGCGAGACCTCCTCCTATCGCTCCAACCCCCTGCGTCTGGCGGAGTTCACTCTGTCCCGCCGGGTGCCGGAGTATGTGCCCCGGGCCAAGGATGTAGCCGCCCGGGAGGCCCAGCGCCGCAGCGGTCAGGTCCCCGCCTCCCTGCTTGAGGTTCTGGGCCGCGTGGGCGATGCCCAGGAGCTGGCTAAGAACACCCAGTTCGGCTCCTGCGTGTTCGCCAACAAGCCCGGCGACGGCTCCGCCCGGGAGCAGGCCGCCTCCTGCCAGAAGGTTCTGGGCGGCTTCGCCAACATCTGCTATGAATACGCCACCAAGCGCTATCGCAGCAACTGCATCAACTGGGGCATCCTGCCCTTCACCATCGACCAGGGCACGCCCTTCGACTATCAGCCCGGCGACTGCGTGTTCGTCCCCGGCATCCGGGCCGCCATCGAAAACGGCGCAGAGGACATCCCCGCCCAGGTCATCTGCCGCGACAGCAGCACCCATGACCTGCTGCTCCACGTCCGGGGCCTGACCCAGGATGAGAAGGAGATCATCCTGGACGGCTGCCTGATGAACTACTACGCCGCCAGAATGTAATCAGCTTGTCAAAAAAGGGCGAAGCCCTTTTTTGACAAAAGGCTTGCAGTCTGCCGCGCGCATAATTTGTTCGCCATGGGCGAACAAATTCCACACTTGCAGACTGAGAAGTGTTTTTTGCGACGTACACGCCGCCGCAAAAAACGGATTAAACTTGCTTTGCCGCCTGCGGGCGGCAAACTCTGCGAGGCTTTTGGGACCCTCATGTAATATACCCCCGCCCGGGAGGCTTCCCGCCTCCCGGGCACCCCGAACCATACAAACCGCCCCGGAATATTGAAGGAGGAAATATCGCTCATGGAAAAAATCAAGATGGTCACCCCCCTGGTGGAGATGGACGGCGACGAAATGACCCGCATCCTGTGGCAGATGATCAAGGACCAGCTGATCCTGCCCTTTGTGGACCTGAAAACCGAGTATTATGACCTGGGCCTGCTGCACCGCAACGAGACCCAGGATCAGGTCACCGTGGACGCCGCCAACGCCACCCGCCGCCTGGGCGTGGCCGTGAAGTGCGCCACCATCACCCCCAACAAGCAGCGCATGGAGGAATATCCCCAGCTGACCCAGATGTGGAAAAGCCCCAACGGCACCATCCGCTCCATCCTGGACGGCACCGTGTTCCGTGCCCCCATCCTCATCGACAGCATCCACCCGGTGGTGAAGAACTGGAAAAAGCCCATCACCATCGCCCGTCACGCCTACGGCGACGTGTATAAGAGCGTGGACATGTACACCACCGAGCCCGGCGAGTGCACCATGACCTTCAAGGGCCAGAGCGGCGAGGAAAAGACCCTGCTGGTGCAGAAGGTGGACGGTCCCGCCGTGTGGCAGGGCGCCCACAACAAGGAAAAGAGCATCCGCTCCTTCGCCCGGGCCTGCTTCCAGTATGCCATCGACACCCGGCAGGACCTGTGGTTCTCCACCAAGGATACCATCGCCAAGGTCTACGATGGCGAGTTCAAGAAGGTGTTCGAGGAGGAGTTTGAAAGCTACAAGGCCAAGTTCGACGAACTGGGCATCACCTATTTCTATACCCTCATCGACGATGCCGTGGCCCGGGTCATCCGCAGCCAGGGCGGGTTCATCTGGGCCTGCAAGAACTATGACGGCGACGTCATGAGCGACATGGTGTCCACCGCCTTCGGAAGCCTGGCCATGATGACCTCCGTTCTGGTGTCCCCCGACGGCACCACCGAATATGAGGCCGCCCACGGCACCGTCACCAAGCATTACTACAAGCACCTGAAGGGCGAGCAGACCTCCACCAACCCCATGGCCACCATCTTCGCCTGGTCCGGCGCTCTGCGCAAGCGGGGCCAGCTGGACGGCCTGACCGACCTGGCCGCCTTTGCCGACAAGCTGGAGGCCGCCTGCTTTGAGACCCTGGGCGCCGGCATCATGACCAAGGACCTGGTGGGCCTGGTGGATGAAGGCACCCCCGTCACCGCCGTCAACAGCAGCGAATTCATCGGCGCGATCCACGACCGTCTGGCCGCGAAGCTGTAAAAAAGGGAGGCAGAGAAATGAACCTGCTCATCACCGCCACCGCCGGCACCATGGAGTCCAACGACATCATGGTCACTCTGGAGCCCGCCCAGTCCGGCGGCATCCAGATCAGCCTGACCAGCAACGTTCTTCAGCAGTTCGGCCGCCAGATCGAGGCCGTCATCCGGGACACCCTGACCCACTACGGCATTGAGAATGCCGAGGTCACCGCCGTGGACAAGGGCGCCCTGGACTGCACCGTCCGGGCCCGGGTCACCGCCGCCATTTTCCGGTCCGCCCAGTCCGACGCCTATGAATGGGAGGTCAAATAACATGTATGTGAAAGACAGACTGCGCCGCAGTATGATGTTCGTGCCCGGCAACAACCCCGGCATGATCCGCGACGCCCATATCTACGGGGCCGACTCCATCATGTTCGACCTGGAGGACTCCGTGGCCTATACCGAAAAGGACACCGCCCGCTTCCTGGTGTATAACGCCCTGAGGACCCTGCACTTCGGCTCCAAGGAGACCGTGGTCCGCATCAACGACCTGAGTAGCGGCCTGGGCATCAAGGACCTGGAGGCCGTGGTCCGGGCCGGGGTCCAGGTGGTGCGCCTGCCCAAAACCGACAGCGCCCAGGACGTCATCGACTGCGAGCGGGAGATCCAGCGCATCGAGCGGGAGTCCGGGATCCCCGTGGGCACCACCGGCATGATGGCCGCCATTGAAAGCGCCAATGGCGTCCTCCACGCCGCCGAAATCGCCCACGCCAGCGACCGCCTCATCGGCATCGCCCTGGGAGCCGAGGACTATGTCACCGACCTGAAAACCACCCGCTCCGACGGCATCGAGCTGCTGTTTGCCCGCTGTATGATCCTCAACGCCGCCCGCTCCGCCGGTATCGCCGCCCTGGATACGGTGTATTCCGACGTCAACAACGAGGAGGGCTTCATCGCCGAGGCCACCCTCATCAAGAAGCTGGGCTTCGACGGCAAGTCCGTTATCAATCCCCGCCAGATCGAGCCTCTGCACCATGTGTTCATGCCCAGCGAGAAGGACCTGAACAAGGCCCGGGCCATTATGGACGCCATCGCCGAGGCCAACGCCCGGGGCAGCGGCGTGGCCAGCCTCAAGGGCAAGATGATCGACAAGCCCGTGGTCACCCGGGCCAAGCGCCTGCTGGACCTGTACGAGGCCGGCAGCAAGATCGACGAAGTGGAGGAGATTTGACATGATCGAGCTTGAAAAGATCCCGCATATCCACGAGATCAGCAACCACGGGCCGTATCACGGCGCGCGGGAGAAGAACACCGCCACCTTCCAGGCCCGCTCCACCCGTCAGAACAAGCTGGTGCCCTCCCTGGAGGAGGCCATCCGCCGCACCGGCCTGAAGGACGGCATGACCATCAGCTTCCACCACCACTTCCGCAACGGCGACCACATCATCAACACCGTGGTGGATAAGCTGGCGGAAATGGGCTATAAAAACCTGACCCTGGCGGCCAGCTCCCTGGCCGCGGTCCACGCCCCCCTGATCCGCCACATCCAGAACGGCGTCATCACCCATATCGAGACCTCCGGCATGCGGGGCGAGCTGGCCGAGCAGGTGTCCCGGGGCCTCATCGACTGCCCGGTGGTGTTCCGGTCCCACGGCGGCCGGGCCAGCGCCATCCGCTCCGGTGACCTGCACATTGACGTGGCCTTCCTGGGTGCTCCCTCCTGCGACCCCTACGGCAACGCCAACGGCTACAGCCGGGACGACGAGGACGGCATCGCCTGCGGCTCCCTGGGCTATGCCCGCACCGACGCCACCTATGCCGACAACGTCATCGTCATCACCAACCACCTGGTGGCCTATCCCAACGCCCCCTGGGCCATCCCCGAGTTTGAGGTGGACTATGTGGTCATGACCGACGACATCGGCGACCCCAAGGGCATCATGTCCGGGGCCACCCGCTATACCAAGGACCCCAAGGAGCTGCTGATCGCCAAAACCGCCGCCAACGTCATCGAGGCCGCCGGTTATCTGTACGACGGCTTCTCCATGCAGATGGGCTCCGGCGGCGCGTCCCTGGCCACCGCCCGGTTCCTGCGCCAGAAGATGATTGACCAGAACATCCACTGCCGCTTCGCCCTGGGCGGCATCACCGGCCAGATCGCCGCCATGCACGAGGAGGGCCTCATCGACCGCATCCTGGACGTGCAGAGCTTCGACCTGGCCGCCGCCAAGAGCCTGAAAAACAACCACTTCCACCACCAGATCAGCGCCAGCTACTACGCCAGCCACATGGTGGCCGCCGCCGTGGACCAGCTGGACTTCGTGATCCTCTCCGCCCTGGAGATCGACACCGACTTCAACGTCAACGTCCTCACCGGCTCCGACGGCGTCATCCGCGGCGCCATCGGCGGCCATCCCGACACGGCGGAGGGGGCCAGCCTCTCCGTGGTGGTGGCTCCCCTGACGCGGGGCCGCATCCCCACCGTGGTCAAGCATGTCAACACCGTGGTCACCCCCGGCGACGTGGTGGACGTGGTGGTCACCGACCAGGGCATCGCCGTGAATCCCCGGCGGCCCGACGTGAAGGAAAAGCTGGAAAAGGCCGGCCTGCACGTGTTCACCATCCAGCAGCTCCAGAAGCGGGCCGAGAAGCTCGTGGGCGTGCCCGATCCCATCCGCTATAAGGACCGCATCGTGGGCGTGGTCATGTACCGCGACAACACCATCATCGACGTGATCCGCCAGATCGACGAGGATGCCTGATCTGCGTATTGTAACGGCGCTGCCCCAGTCCCTGCGCCCGGCGTATGAGGCCCTGCTGGCCTCCGCCGGGCTCCGGGACGAGGGAGACGCCGACTGCACGGCCCTGCTGTCGTCCGACAGCGGGGCCCTGCTGGCCTGCGGGTCCGTCAGCGGCCGGGTCCTCAAGCAGATCGCCGTGGCCCCCTGGGCCGAGGGCGACGGGGCCTGCGCCCGGATCGTCACCGCCCTGCTGGAGGAGTCCGCCCGGCGGGGCGTGGCCCACCCGTTTCTGTATACCAAGCCGAAAAATGCCCGCCTGTTCCGCAGCCTGGGCTTCTTCCCGGTGGCGGAAACGGCGGACATGCTGATGATGGAGCACCGCCGGGGCGGCGTGGAGCGGTACATCGCCTCCCTTCCGGCGTATGACGGCGAAAGCGGGGCCGTGGTGTGCCACGCCAATCCCTTCACCCGGGGCCACCGGCACCTGGTGGAATACGCCGCCGCCCGCTGTCCCCACCTGTACGTGTTTGTCCTCAGCGAGGAGACCGGGGATTTCCCGGCGGCGGACCGGCTGGAGCTGGTGCGCCGGGGCACGGCGCACCTTCCCAACGTGGACGTGGTCCCCGGCGGGGACTATATCATCTCCCGGGCCACCTTCCCCGCCTATTTCCTCCAGGGGGACCCGGAGCAGGCCCGGTGCGACCTGGAGCTGACCCTGTTCGGAAAGCGCATCGCCCCGGCCCTGGGCATCACCCGGCGGTTCGTGGGCCAGGAGCCCTACTCCCCGGTGACGGCCCGGTATAACCAGCGGATGCAGGCCCTGCTGCCCCAGTGGGGCATCCGCGTGGAGGAAATCCCCCGGCTGGAGGGCATCAGCGCCAGCCGGGTGCGTCAGCTGCTGCGCCAGGGCCGCCTGGCGGAGCTCCAACCCCTGGTGCCGGAGACGACCTATGCATACTGTCGAGATCACTTTGGAGCAGGTGCTCCTTGCCCGTGACCGCCGGGTCCTGCGCCAGCGGGCGCTGGCCGCCCGATACGGCGGGACCCTGCTGTCCTTTACCATGAACATCGCCGGTCCCGTGAAGGACGCCCCCCTGGTCCGCCTGGCCTTTCAGGCGGGCCTTGCGGCGCTGGACCGGGACCTGGGAAAGCCGGTGCACCGGGAGCTCATCCAGGCCCCCACCGGCCCCGAGGCTCTGCTGGTCTATGACCGCCCGGCCCCCTGGGTGAAGGAGCGCTGCCTTCTGCTGGAGGAGCGGGATTCGGTGGGCCGCCTGTACGACCTGGACGTGCTGTCCCCGGAGGGGGAGAAGCTGTCCCGGCCCCAGAGCCGCCGGTGCCTGATCTGCGGCGGGCCGGTGACGGTGTGCTCCCGCAGCCGGGCCCACGGTCTGCCTGCCATCCGGGCAAGGACCCGGGACATCCTGGCGGACTTTGCCGCCGGGCATCTGTCCGCCCTGGCCCGGCAGGCCCTGGAGGACGAGGTGGACCTGACCCCCAAGCCCGGCCTGGTGGACCGCCGCAACACCGGGGCCCATGATGACATGGACCGCCCCCTGTTTCACCGCAGCGCCGGGGCCTTGGCGCCGTATTTCCGGCAGTTTGCCGCCCTGGGCATGGCCGGGGCCTCGCCCCGGGAGCTGCAAAGCCTGGGCCGGGAGGCAGAGCATGCCATGCTGGACGCCACCGGCGGCGTCAACACCCACAAGGGGGCGCTTTACAGCTTCGCCCTGCTGCTGTCGGCCCTGGGCCGGTGCCTGGCGGAGGGCGGCGACCCCTTTGAAACCGCCGCCGCCATAGCCGCGGCACTGCCTCCGGCGGAAAACACCCACGGCAGCGCCGTCCGCAGCCAGTGCGGCGGCGTCCGGCAGGAGGCCGTGTCCGGCTTCCCCACCGCCCGGCATATGCGGGGGATTTTGGAGAGCGCCGGGCCGCTGTCGGCCCTGGTGTGGGCCATGTCCCGGCTGGACGACAGCACCCTGGTCTATCGGGGCGGCCCCCAGGGGCTGGCCTACGTCCGCCGGAGGGCGGCGGAGCTGCTGACCCTGCCGGAGGAGGCCCTGCCCCCGGCGCTGGAGGCCCTGGACGACGATCTGATGGCCCGGCGCCTGAGCCCCGGCGGCAGCGCCGATCTGCTGGCCCTGGCCCTGTTCCTCCGCGCCGCCGCCCCGGAGACGTGGCTGTGAGGGCGGGAAAATCAAATAAACAAAAAACAGGAGCGCTGCAAAGCGCTCCTCAGCTTGTCAAAAAAGGGCGCGGCCCTTTTTTGACAAAAGGCTTGCAGCCTGCCGCGCGCATAATTTGTTCGCTGAAAGCGAACAAATTCCACACTTGCAGACTGAGAAGTGTTTTTTGCGACGTACACGCCGCCGCAAAAAACGGATTGCATTTGCTTTGCCGCCTGCGGGCGGCAAACTCTGCGAGGCTTTTTTGACAGACTCAAAACAGGAGCGCTGCAAAGCGCTCCTGTTTTTTTAGAAGGTCTTGTTCACATAGTCGTTGTACTTCTTCACGTCCATCTGGCCCTGATAGGTGTTCTGGAACCGCTTCACCGTCAGGCTGTTGAACTGGACGATCTGGCGGTATTTCAGGAAGCCCACCACCAGGGGCAGACCGCCGGACAGATAGCTGATGGGGGCCTGCCGCCACACGCCGTAGCCAAAGGCCGCCACCACCACCAGTGAGATAATGACCCCGGCGATCTCCTTTTTGGGGTGGAGCTTGTGCACCACGTCCGCCTGCACCACGCCCAGGTCGATCATGGTCTTCGCGAAGCGCTTCTGCACCGTGAACAGGCTGACGGCGTTGAGCACGCAGGGGGCCACCACGAAAAACGCAAACAGTGCAATGATGGCCTGGAAAATGAAAATCATCAATCCTTCGTTATCCAAAAATCTATCCTCCTATTATAATTAGTCCACAAATTTCACGGCCACGTCCTCCCGGGCGCTGGCATACAGCATGGTCAGGTAGATCACGTCGAAATCCACGATATCTCCCACCTGCGGGCAGGGGTCGCAGTCCTCCACGTCCAGGATGCAGTGGTCCGACGAGCCGCCCACCACCGTCATACCCGGCGTCCGGGGATGCAGCATCATGATATCCCCCACATCGGCCCGGCCGATGCCGGCAATGGCCCGGCGGCGGATGCCCCGGTCCTCATAGGTGGGCCGGTTGCAGAAGCAGTCCACCATAATGGGTCCCACCGGGTGGGTGGGCTTGTCCTTCACCTCCACGATCTGGGCCCGCAGGGTCATGCAGTCCATCCGCAGATAGTCCATGTCGTGGATGCCCCAGTCCACCTGCAGATCCTTGGCCACTAAGATGCCCTCGCCGATGCGCAGATGGTTGATGCCCTCCGGCATGGTGCCCCAGTGGACCAGGGTAAAGGAGCTGGTGGCTCCGCCGGAGACGATCTCCAGCTTCCGGCCGATGGCCGCCTCCACCCGCCGGGCGATGGCCACCAGCTGGCCCAGATTCTCCGGCGTGGGCTGGATGGAGCCGTAGCACCCCAGGTTCACGCCCACGCCTGCCAGCTCCACATGGGGCAGGTCCCGCTCCACATGGACGCACACGTCCAGCATCTCGTCCTGGTCCCAGAAGCCCTCCCGCAGGTCGCCCAGGTCCGCCATGATCACGGCCTTGTGGACAGCTCCCTGCCGGGCGCAGGCCTCCTCCAGGGCGTCCAGCGTGGCCCGCTCGCTCTCCAGAGAATAGTCGCACCACCGGGCCACGTCCTCCAGCTCGCTTTCCATGGGGATCCGCAGCAGCATATACGGCCCCGGCACTCCCATCTGGCGGCAGCGGATGATCTGCTCCAGGCGGCTGCTGGCCAGCTGGGTGGCCCCGCAGTCCCGAAACAGACGCCCCACCTCCGGCAGGCCGCTGCACCCCTTGATGACGCCGCACACCTGGATGCCCCGGGCGGTGCAGCGGGAGATGACCTCCTCCATATTGTGCCGCAGACGGCTGCGGCTGATTTCCAGACAGGGGTATTGCCGGTTCATATGCGAAAGCCTCGATTCTGACAGATACATAATATGTGAATTATACCACGGATTTTCTTCCCTGACTACCGTTTTTTCGGAATTTCCCCGCCGCGTCAAAAATAGATGACCACGTCCGGGTGCTGCTGCAGCTCCCAGCGCAGGTCCTCCAGAAACAGGGCCGCCTCCCGGGGCAGCTCCACCGCCCGGGGGGCGATGAGATAGCTGATGCGGTCCGGCGGCGGGGCGGTGAAGCGGCAGATCTTGGCCCGCCCGGCCCGGCGCATATGCTCGGCGGCAATGGCCGGGGCCGCCGCCCACACCCGGCGGGTAGGGGGCCACGCATCCGCCAGCTGCATGGTGTCGGTGTTCAGCAGGGGCCGGGCGTCGGACCCGAACCAATAGTCGTTCCACACCTGCACCTCCTGCGGCTGGGACACATTGATCTCCTGGGACATGTCCAGGTCATGGGGGTTCACCAGCTCCGGATAGTCGCTGCCCTCGGAGCAGATCATATAGAACGACTCCCGGAACAGCGGTGTCACCTGCAGCTCCGGGTTGAAGCCCACGTCGTCCTCCACAATGGCCATGTCCAGCTCCCGGCGGGTAACGGCCTCCTGGGCCTGCTGGCTGGACAGGGTCTCCACCCGCAGGGCCACCGGCAGATCCCGCTCCAGAAACCGCTTGTATACCGGCGGCAGCACATATTGATTGGCGGTGTAGGCAGCGCCGATGCGGAAGTGGGTCCGGGCCTCGGCGGCGGCAATGCCGTGCATCTCGGCCATCAGCCGCTGCCACCGCCGGGCCAGGGGCAGAAACCGGGTCCCCGCCTCCGTCAGCTCCAGCCGCCGCAGGCCCTTACCCCGGACAAACAGCGGCGTCCCCACCTCGTCCTCCAGGGTCTGGAGCCGGGCGGAAAGGGTGGGCTGGGTGATATAAAGCGCCTGGGCGGCGGCGGTCATGGACCCGCTGCGCAGCACCGTCAGAAAGGTTTCGATCTCCATATCCGTCATGTCGGAGCCCTCCTGAAATTATAGATTGCGACCTATATTATAAGGGAAAAGAACCGATTTTACAAATCCATTTTTTCGTGTTATCTTATCAATCGCCCAAGGGGAACCGCGCCGGACGCGGCGCGGGATCACAGCAGAAAGGAGTGTTTTCAAATGACCAAGAAAAATCGCACCGGTATGGCAGCCGCGGCCATTGTCGCTGCTGTATTGATGGCACTCGTGCTGGTGAGCATGGCCACCGGCCAATTCTATGGCCTGACGGTGGTGCTGGCGTTCCTGATGCCGGTTCTGGCTTTCGTGGAACTGGACCTGCTGTGCAATCTGTTTTAACGCGCATCCATATTCCATCTTTTTTTCCATTCCGCATTTACCCTCCAAGTTTTTCTCTCTTACAAATGGCCAGCCGCTGCCGGGCGGCGGGCCGCAAAAAACACCGCAGGGCTGCCGGGCCCTGCGTTTTTTGCACACAGCTTGTCAAAAGGTCTTTTTGACAAGCTGTGTGCGGGTTTTTCAGAACTTGAAAAGTTCTGAAAAACCTATGATTGCAAACGAAAGACACCCCTGATGGGTTATCTCCGCGCTAAGAGCCGCCTGCGGCGGTTGCGCTACGAAACGCGCCTGCGGGCGCAGTCTTTCGTAACGATCTTCCTTTCCGATGACGGAAGATTTCCGTTTTTTGGAAACGGTGCTTCGTGTCTAAAATATGAACAAATTGTAAACTTTGAAAATTGGCTTTTCTTGCGAGTTCTAATATGGTATATTAGCTATCGAGAAAACGTGAAAATTACACCTTCCAAGGAGGTTTTTCCCATGCGCGAATATGTTCTCATGACCGACAGCTGCTGCGATCTGCCGGACCAGATAGCAAAGGACCTGCAGCTGGAGGTGCTGCCCCTGACCATGCACATGGACGGGCAGGACTATCCCAACACCCTGGATGGCGCGGCCATCAGCAACGAGGAGTTTTACCGGCGGATCCGGGCGGGCAAGATGGCCACCACCTCCGCCGTCAACGTGGGCCAGTTTGAGGACGCTATGTCCGCCATTCTGGAGCAGGGGAAGGATATCCTGTGCATCAGCTTCTCCTCGGCCCTGTCCACCACCTATCAGTCCGCCTGCATCGCAGCGGAGACCGTTCTGGCCAAGCATCCGGAGGGCCGTATCCGGGTTATCGACTCCCTGAGTGCCTCCCTGGGCCAGGGCCTGCTGATTTACCTGACCGCCCACAAGAAGATGGAGGAGAACCTGACCCTGGACCAGCTGGGGGACTGGGTGGAGGAAAACAAGCTCCATGTCTGCCACTGGTTCACGGTGGACGACCTGAACTATCTGAAAAAGGGCGGCCGGGTGTCCGCCGCCACGGCGCTGGTGGGCACCATGCTGTCCATCAAGCCCATCATGCACACCTCCGACGAGGGTAAGCTGACGGTGGTGGGCAAGGCCCGGGGCCGCAAGAGCAGCCTGAACACCCTCATCGACACCGTGGGCCGTCTGGGCATCAACCTGCAGGATCAGGTGATGTTCATCTGCCAGGCGGACTGCCAGGCGGAGGCGGAGACCGTGGCCGCCCAGCTCAAGCAGCGCTACGGCGTCAAAGAGGTGTATATCAACTACATCGGCCCTGTCATCGGCAGCCATACCGGCCCCAACACCATGGGCCTGTTCTTTGTGGGAACGGAGCGCTGACCATGCAGTGGCTGGAGCTGAAGATCGACGCCGCCCCCGCCGGGCTGGAGCCCGTCAGCGCACTGCTGGAGGACCTGGGCATCACCGGCCTAGTCATTGACGACGAGGGGGATTTCCAGGACTTTCTGGAGCACAACCACGCCTATTGGGACTATGTGGACGACCAGCTGATGCAGGAGAAAAAGGGCCTGTGCCGCATCACCTTCTATCTGGAGGACAGTCCCGACGGGTACAACACCCTGGCCCGGGTCCGCATGGCCCTGTCCCGGGTGAAGCAGGAGCACCCCGAATACGGCCGACTGCTGCTGACCATGGAGAACATGGAGGACGCCGACTGGGAGAACAACTGGAAGCAGTTTTACAAGCCCATGGAGATCGGCGACCGGCTGATCGTCATCCCGGAGTGGGAGAGCACCGGCGTGCCGGAGGGCCGGGTGGCCCTGCGGCTGAATCCGGGCCTCACCTTCGGCACCGGCAGCCACGCCACCACCCGCCTGTGCCTGACGGCCCTGGAAAAGCATATCACCGGCGGCCAGACGGTGCTGGACCTGGGCTGCGGCAGCGGCATTCTGTCCATTGCCGCCCTGCTGCTGGGGGCAGACCACGCCGTGGCCTGCGACATTGACGAGAAGTGCATGGACGTGGCCTATGAAAACGCCGCCCTCAACGGCGTGGGCCGGGACCGCTACACCGTCCGCTGGGGCGATGTGGTAACGGACCAGGCCCTGCGGCAGGAGTTGGGCGGCCCCTATGACGTGGTGGTGGCCAACATCGTGGCCGACGTCATCAAGGCCCTGGCCTCCACGGTGCGGCCCCTGGTAAAGGAGGGGGGAATCTTCCTGTGCTCCGGCATCATCGACGACCGGGCGGAGGAGGTGGCCCAGTGCCTGCGGGATAACGGCTGGACCATTGCCGAGACCCGCAGCAGTGAGGGCTGGTTCTCCTATCTGTGCCGATAAAACAGAAAAAAATCCGCAGGGCAGCGCCCTGCGGATTTGAAAATGTCCAAAAAGGGCAAGGCCCTTTTTGGACATTTTGTTTACACATTAAATCGGAAATAGATCATGTCGCCGTCCTTGACCACATAGTCCTTGCCCTCGGACCGCAGCAGGCCCTTTTCCTTGGCGGCGGCCACGCTGCCGCAGGCCATCATCTCGTCGAAGTTGATGGTCTCCGCCCGGATGAAGCCCCGCTCGATGTCGGAGTGGATCTTTCCGGCGGCCTGGGGGGCCTTGGTGCCCTTGCGGATGGTCCAGGCCCGGCACTCGTCCTTGCCGTAGGTCAGGAAGGAGATCAGCCCCAGCAGCTCATAGCTGCACTGGATCAGCCGGTCCAGGCCGGACTGCTCCACCCCCAGGTCCTCCAGGAACATGGCCCGCTCGTCGGGGTCGTCCAGCTGGGCGATGTCCTCCTCCAGCTTGGCGCAGATGGGCAGCACCTGGGCGCCCTCCTTTTGGGCCAGGTCCCGGACCATCCGGAAATAGCGGTTGTTCTCGTGGTCGGCGAAGCCCGCCTCGTCCATGTTGGCGGCGTAGATGATGGGCTTCAGGCTCAGCAGGTCGGCGGTCTCCACAATGGCCCGGTCTTCGTCGCCGCAGTCGAAGGTGCGGGCGGACCTTCCGGCGTTGAGATGCTCCGCCAGGGCCCGGAATACCTCCGCCTCCCGGAGGAATTTCTTGTCTCCCTTGGCGGCCTTGGCGGCCTTCTCCACCCGGCGGTTCACCATGTCCAGGTCCGCCATAATCAGCTCCAGGTCGATGGTCTCGATGTCGCCCAGGGGGTCCACCGGCACGTTGGTCCCGGCGTCGGCCACCACGTGCATGATGTTCTCGTCGTCGAAGCAGCGCACCACATGGACGATGGCGTCGGTGCGGCGGATGTTCTCCAGGAACTTGTTGCCCAGGCCCGCCCCCTGGCTGGCGCCCTTCACCAGGCCCGCAATGTCCACAAATTCGATGACGGCGGGGGTCTTTTTGTCGGGCTGATACATCTCCGCCAGCTTGTCCAGCCTTGCATCCGGCACGGCCACCATGCCCACGTTGGGCTCGATGGTGCAGAAGGGGTAGTTGGCGCTTTCGGCCCCGGCGTTGGTGATGGCGTTGAACAGCGTTGATTTGCCCACGTTGGGCAGTCCCACGATACCTAATTTCATATATCTTCATTCTCCTTCGATTTTTCCTTGATTTACAAGGGTTTTTGCGCTTTGGCGTTTCGGCTGCTACACCATTTTTACACCATTCACGCATGAAATTACATTGGTTTTTATCAAAAAACCCCGTTAAGCTGGAATTGCTTAACAGCTTGATCTAAAGAATCGGTGGTTACATGAACATACCGATCCATCGTCGTTTTGATACTGGCGTGCCCCAGCAGTTTTTGCAGCACCTTTGGCTGCATCCCACTTTCAATCGCTCTGGTGGCGTATGTATGGCGTAACGCGTGCATACAAAAGCGGGGTATCCCTGCTTCGTCGCAGAGTTTATAAAGGTGGGTATCATAAGAACTGTTTTTAGCAGGCTCTCCTGTGCGCCAGTTGATAAAAACAAGATCCCGCATGACAAGCTGTGAGGAAATGCCTGTGCGTCTGTCCATGTATTCCAGAGTCTGATTTAACATCGGAGATTCTTTTCGCTTCCCCCGGCTATCCCACATTTCTTTGAGGATTTCATACGCCCTGTCAGTCAGAGGTATGGTGCGATAGCTGTTCTGTGTTTTTGGAGGCCCAGCACGCCAATACTGCTGAGAATGACGGAACTCCAATGTTTTGTTTACCGTAAGCGTCCGTTTCTCAAAATCGATTGCATCCCATGTAAGACCAATCATTTCGCCAGTGCGCAAGCCTGTTTCGAGGATCAGCGCATATTGATTGTAGTTATGGGAGTGTCGTGCTGTTTCAAGAAATACACGCTGCTCGTCACGGGTGAGAAACTTAATATCGTCTGTTGCACGAACTGGCTTTGTAAATCGAATGCCGTCCATCGGGTGCTTGGAAATCAGGTCATTCATCTTCGCGGCCTTGAACATTGTACCCATCGTAATGTATGTCTGACGGATGGTAGAACCTGCATAGTCGGCATCCATTTGAATGAACACCTTTTTACAGTGCATAGGCTTCACATTTGCAATCATCATGCTGCCCATGACAGGCTGAATGTTGTGGACATATCGCTCGCGGTAATTTCTGAGCGTGTTAGGTGCTAAATCACCCACAATATTCTCTATCCAAAAGTTAAACCATTCATCAACCGTAGTTTCGGTAGCTGCAAAAACATCTTCGTGCTTATCGGCGTATTTTGCTTCTTCAAGCCAGTTTCGGGCTTCGGGAAGCGTCTGAAAATACTTGTCGTGTCGTTTTCCTGCTTTATCTACAAAACGCGCGTAATACAACCCATCCTTTCTTTGGCAGATACCCTTACCGCAGTCTTTCCCTTTGAGATTCTTTCCCATTGATTGTCTCCTTTCCGCGTTTGCGAAAAAGGACACACTGCTACACTATAATTATAACAGATGCTGCCCTTTTTCTCAAGCGCTAAATTGTAAACAAGTCTGTGTATATGAGCTTATCCGGGACTTAAATCACCAACCGTTGACTGATGTACTGCTCAAACTCTTTCCGCTTCACCAACTTCTTTGTCCCGACAAACAGGACGAAGGAGCAGTTTGGAGATCGGAGCATACTGTCGATTTTGTTAATACCTATATTGCTGTATTCAGCCGCTTCTTTCGTAGTGAGCGTCATTTTAAGGTGAATGGGAACTTTGCCGATGGTATCATCCATAGAGCGTCCTCCTTTGCTGGGTTAATGGCTTGCACCGTTCAGGTAGCGCGCTGCTTTTTGCATATTATCGGCAGCGTTGGTTTTTCGGAAACTGTCACCGCCGAACACAACCGGGACACAGACCTCTAAAATACGATCATAAATACGACGGTCATCAAGGTCGGTAGCTTTCTGCATGACGCTCAGCGGAATATTGGTAGTGATAATCATGGGCTTGCCTGACAGCAGCCGCTTGTCAACCACATCAAACACTCTCTCCTTGCCAAAGCTGGTGTTACGCTCTGCCCCCAAATCGTCCAGAATGAGAAGGCCGGGTCGCATAAGGGATTTTATGTAACGGTCACGGTCAGCCCCGAAATTTCCCTGCATACGATTCACCACATCGGCCATTCCCACGAACAGCACAGACTCCATACGGTCAATGAGAGCATTGGCAATGCAACCAGCGGCATAGGACTTTCCTGTCCCGACATCCCCAAACAGCAGCAGGCCGATACCATCTTGCTTGAAGCTGTCCCAATTTGCGGCGTACTCTTTCGCCTTCGCAAGTTGGGGTGTAACGACGGCATGATCAAACCGCCAGCCAGCGGCAGGAATATCGCGGAACGCTTCGGAGCGAAGAGTGGTAATTCGGGTCATGCGTTCAAAATCCCGGCGTTCAGCTTCTTCGCGATCTCGCTTTTCGGCAGCGCACTGACACATGACCGGGTGCTTATGGAAGCCCTGATTTTGTAGATCGGCGGGATAAAACGCTTCTTTTGGAGTGTGACATTTGCCGCAATATTTCAGCCCATCAGAGGGATCGATGTAATCATCAGGTGCGCTGTTTAGCGTTTCGGTCGTATCAATAATAGCGGATAGAATAGGGTTCATATTTTTCACAGACATTCTCCCTCGTTATAATCATCATAGGTGTAGTTCTTAGCGGACTTTCCCCTGTTGTCCTCGTCAAGCCATTTCCGGATTGTTGCGTAGTGATTTGCATAGTGTCTGCCGTTGGATGCCATATATCGCGACAGGCGTTGGATGTACTCATCGTACTGATTGGGAAAATCAGCTTGCAGGGCAGAGATTTCACCATCCGAGAGAAAAACATTTTCAAACTCTCCATAACGGCGGCGTGTTCTCTCTGCTTTTTCTGTCTGGCTTTTATCTTTATATTCCTGTTCAGTATTACTTGTGGGCAATTCCTGCCCTATGCTGGGTGAAGAATCCTGCCCATCCATCGGGCAAATATTTCCCTCTGGACGGGAAGAAAACTGCACCCCATCCGGGATTTGCAGGAATATACGGTTTGCCTGATTCCAGCCTTGACGGACGCGGGTTATTAGCCCTGCGTTTTCCAGGTCCCGCAGAGCGGTCTTGACTGTTCTCTCGCTCCGATCAAGATCATTCGCCATCTGCTTGATCGTATAGATCACATAGACATTTCCATTCTCAGACTCCCAGCCGTTTTTCTGGGAAAGCATGGTGCGGTTCAAAAGCAGCCCGTATAACAGCTTGGCGTTGATGGAATACTCGCCTGTCAGCATGAAGCGCGGCAAGGGAATAAACGGCGGCAGCGCGGTATTTCGTTTGAAATAGATTTTCCATCACTTCCTCTCTGGTGCGGCAGGATATTGTGCCTATGGCGGCTTGTCCGTCGGACCTCTTGGAAGTGAAGCGTCGTGCTCAGCTTTTGCGCGTTTGGAGCGATAGTGCGGACACGCTATCAAGACCGCCCGGAAACTCTGCTTGCAATCATGTACGCATTTCCGGCAGAGGGCGTTAAAGGTGATGCGGCCACGGTCGTTGAGAAAGAACGACCATTCCAGCTTTCTTGATTTACTCATGCGCGGCATATTGTGCCCCCCTTACATTCATAATTCCTGTTTTTGCGATTCTTTCAAAAGCGACCATATTTCTTCCTGACGTGCTTTCAGCTCGGCAATATCGGCAGCATAGAATCGTCCGGTCTGATTGATGCGGCGGCAAATCTGATTGATATTGGCGGCAGCATGGCTGACAGCAGCGGCCAGCTTTTTCTGCTCGGTGTAGTCCACCTTGATGATGTAGCCGTCGATGAGCATTTTCCGGGCGTATGCGCCGAAGTTGTGCGTTCCCAACTGGCGCATCTTATGTTGGATGAGATTTAGTTCCTGCTCATTCAGGCAGATTTCCTTGCGGATGGGCCGCGTGCGGTCTGGCATGATAAAACACTCCTTTCACTTTACAACGGACAAATTTTCTGCGAATGGGGGGTAACGCGAAAAAACTCTTTTCACTTTTCAACGGACACTTTTTCCTGAAAACTTGGCACCCTCTTTCAACAAAATGCGCCCCCGACTTTGCAAAAGCGGGAGCGCGTTGTATCTGCGGATATGAAATTATGGAGAATAGCAAGCACATCCGGTGTCCGTACACACCGGAAAAATGAGCGTTTCTGC